>ERZ1669247.359-NODE-359-length-15939-cov-3.327499_pt1 | contig 15939 bp, 15 predicted proteins | sample MGYA00579297_ERZ1669247 | MGnify/ENA primary metagenome ERZ1669247 (study PRJEB41166, sample SAMN08046056) | hot springs metagenome | biome: hot spring; feature: acid hot spring; material: thermophilic sediment; isolation source: thermophilic sediment from acid...
TATTGATAATAACAATAATTTCCACAATTGGATTTGGTTATTATTCTTTGTTGATATATCTATTTTTTTCAATTGTTTTTGGAATTTTAAATAATAAAGTTATTTATTATTCATTACTCATTATGTTTTTAATGATAATATTTTATTTCGTTTTAAATATATATTCAATTTATATTATATCAATAATTTTTATTATAACATTTGTATATCTATATGAAAGACAAAAAATAAATTACTATAAATTAAATGATTTAAGTCAAAAAATTAGCAATGAGGAAAAAGAATTTTCAATACAATTTAATGAAATTTCAGAGGAAATATTGAAAACGCATGAATATGTTTTTGAATCTAAATTGAATACAAAAACGATTAATTATGAAAATATGCCAAAATCAATAACAATAAAATGCTCGGGTTGCGGTGCACCATTAACTTTTAATCCAAATGATTATAAATGGGAAAAAGGTTATGTTTCCATAGAATGCCCTTATTGTGGAACTAAAAATTTAATTAATAAAGATGCTTTAAAATAAATAATTAAAAATAAAACTCAATAGGATTAAAAAAATTTAAAAAAAAGGTATAATTTATAAGTTTATGGGAAATGATAATTTATCAAAGGCAGACAAATTGTATGAAAAAGAGATGTTTGATGAAGCTCTACAGATATATTTAAATGAATTTTCAAATTTAAATAATGAAGAAAAGATAGAAGTGGCAAAAAGAATTGCGGAATGTTATTTTTACAAAGATCAACCTGATGTTGAAAAAGCTTTAGAATATGAAAATTATGTTCTTGAAAACTTAAAGAATAAGGATTTAATAAGAGAAAAAATATTTTATGCAACATTGTTGGCAGAAAAGGATATCGAAAAGGCAAAATCCATTCTTTTAGAAATTAAGGAGGATGCTGAAAAAAATAATTATGTTGATTTATTGCCTGAAATTTATAACTCCTTAGGTATAATGTTCTGGAACACTGATAAAGCAGAGGATTATTTTATAAAGGCCATGAATATAGCAAATCAAGTAAGAGATTTAGAAAATTACATAACAGCAATTCAAAATTTAGCATATTTAGAAGTTGAAAAGGGTAATAAAATGAAGGCAATGGAATTACTTCAAAAAGCTATAGAAATAATCGATATGGAAACAGAAAAATTACCAAAAGCAAAAAGAAAAAGTTTTAAAGAATCATACTCAGACCTTTATGATCAAGCTGCAAATCTTGCTATGGATATGGAAGATTTCGATTTGGCCATGGAAATATCTGAAAAGAGTTCTAAATATTAAAAGAAATTTTCTTTTATTAATTGTACCATTTTTTCTATTACATAATCATTTACCTTTTTCCCAATTTCTGCATTGGCACCAGTTGGGTCACTCAATGTTCCATAAGGATAAATAGAAGAATAATTATCTATGATCATAAATCTGCCTTTTCCATTGAATTCATATTTAAAATTATTTTTAACTAAATCTGGTCGAATTACCATCATCCTTGATGTCTCAATTAATCCTGCATGAGAATCATTTTCTGGAACCAATTTTCCACGTAATTCATATGCCAAATCATAATCCGATAGAAACATTATCTTAACAGGATTTTCCCTTACTATCTTGAGTGCTGCATCCCTTATCGCTGCCATATGGATAGATCCCGCATGCCCTGAAATAATTAATATTTTAGTAAATTTCCATTTTACCACAGACTTTAATATTTCTAAAATTAAAGAATTTAATGTGTTGAATGATACTGTAATAGTACCTTCAAAATCATCTAAATCTGTATTACCATAATAGATGGCAGGCAAAATTAATGAATCTATTTTTTCTGAAATCTTATTTGCAACAAATATGGCCTGATCAGTATCTGATGATAGAGGTAAATGTGGCCCATGCTCTTCAATCGAACCAACTGGTAAAATAACAAGAGTTTTATCGTGATCAATTTTTTTAAAATCTTCATACGTTAAATCTGTCCAGTAAACCATATTATATATTAATTTTAAATAATATAAAAATCTATCTTAGAAACAATAATTAATTTGGAATACATTATACCCTCGTGATTTTATATGGCATTAGAAGATGCTTTAAAAATTAGAGAATTGGCAATACAGCATAACAAATATTTTGAAGAATCTATACCTTTGATTGCTAGCGAAAATGTAATGTCTCCATTGGCCAGAGAAATGTTATTAACAGATTTAGGATCTAGGTATGCCGAGGGATTACCTGGCAAAAGGTATTATCAAGGTAATCAATTCGTGGATCAAATAGAGATTTTAACAACAGAACTTGCAAAAAAATTATTCAACACAAATTACGTTGATGTAAGGCCAATATCTGGAACAAATGCTAACCAAGCCGTAGTTTTTGCATTGACAAACCCTGGTGATATAATTACTACAATACCTCTTGCAAGTGGTGCGCATATATCAAGTGCAAAATTTGGAACAGTAGGTTTTAGAGGTTTAAATCCCATCCCTCTACCGTTTGATCATGAAATAATGAATATCGATGTTGACTTAGCTTCAAAGGTAATAAAGATTGTAAAACCTAAATTAGCCCTATTTGGACAATCAGTATTCCTTTTCCCAACACCTTTGAAAGAGCTTTCAGATGCTCTTCAGGAGGCAAATTCATTTGTTTGGTATGATGGAGCACATGTACTTGGATTGATAGCTGGAAAAAGGTTTCAAGATCCACTAAGAGAGGGGGCACACGTTGTTAGTGGAAGTACACATAAAACTCTGCCAGGGCCACAAAGAGGTATAATATTGGGAAATCCAAAAGATGAAGAAATGTGGGAAAAAATACAAAGAGCTGTATTTCCTGGAGTGATTTCAAATCACCACTTAAATACTATGGCAGCTTTAGGGATAACCTTGGCCGAGCATTTGGAATTTGGAGAAGCTTATGCAGATCAGGTAATAAAAAATGCAAAAAGGTTGGCTGAAACAATGCATTCATTGGGATTCAAGGTTTTGGGTGAAAAAGTAGGTTTTACAAGTAGCCATACAATATTAATAGATGTAAAAGAATATGGTGGTGGAAGGAAAATAGCGGAAGATTTAGAGAAGGCCAACATTGTTTTGAACATGAATCTGTTGCCTTACGATGATCAATCTAAACCAAGGAATCCAAGCGGTATTAGAATAGGAACACAAGAAGCAACAAGAATTGGAATGAAGGAAAGTGAAATGGATTATATAGCTGAATTGATCAAAAAGGTGGCTATCGCTAAGAAGAAGCCAGAGGATGTCAAAAAGGAAGTTGTGGAATTCAAAAAGAACTTCAAAACTGTTAAATACTGCTTCCATGACAACTTTGAAGCATATAAGTATATTAAATTGATTTAAATTTTTTATTTTTTTAAGAAAAATTTATTCATTTTTTGATATTTTAGATAAATATATGAAAATTGCACCCTCTATTGTTTCAGCTGACTTGACATGTTTGAAGGATGTCATTTACATTTTGGAAAAAAATGGTATAGACTTTTATCATGTTGATGTGATGGATGGCCATTTTGTACCTAATTTGACTGTTGGCCCAGATTTTATAAAAAATTTAAGAAAATTAACGAATTTGCCGATCGAAGCACACCTTATGATAACAAATCCAGAAAAGTATGTGAATAGATTTATAGAATCTGGAGCAGACATGATTACATTGCATGCAGAAGTTAGTTCATCGAAAGAAGTATTGAAAAACTTAAAAAATGTTAGAAAAGGAATTGCGATTAATCCTCCAACTCCTGTAGATGTGATAAAAGATTATGAGGATTTGGTGGATTATGTTTTAATAATGTCAGTTAATCCAGGATTTTCTGGCCAAAAATTTATGCATGAAGTAATTTCAAAATTAAAATTAATTAGGGAAATTATGAATAAAAATATTGATGTTTCAATAGACGGAGGAATTAACGCTGAAACTATAAAATTTGTAAAGGATTATGTTGATATTGTATGCGCTGCTTCAGGAATATTCAACGGAAATATTGAGGAAAATATAAAAAAATTAAAACAATATTAATCCCATGATAATGGCACGTTGCATTTTGGACAGAATGGCTCTTGATTCTTTAACTCTGTTTCACACATTGGACAAAAACTCTTTTCTTCGCTCTTAATAATGTGAAACATCTTTACATTGTTAAGGTAATCTTTTATTACCTTAATCTTATTTATTGATATTCCAGTCTTGTCAGATATTTCTTTCATATCTGCGTTTTTGATGTCATCTATTGTCCTATATCCCATGTTAAATAATCTTTCAGCATCCTGAACATTCAAAGATGGCAACTTTGAGAGTGCCTTTATTTTATATTTTGCGAAGAGAGGAGTGATGCCTATTTCTATATCACCTTCCATAATATCATCGAATGTCCTCACTAAACTTTCTATTATTTGATCAGAGAAATATATCTCTGCTATCTTTAAATCTTTTACAAATTGATCCTTCCTTTTGTTTATGATATTCTTCAAATACATTGAATTTGTCAAACTAACCTTTATAATATCATCGTATTCGACATTCAACTGGTATTTCATATAAGCTATTCTCCTAGATAATTTTTTAAATATTCTCTCTTCTTCTAGAATCTCATCATCGTTCATATCAATATAAAATTTAAATTCACCAAATTCAAAATAATAATAACCTTCTGGCAATTGATATTCAAACTTTACCATTGAGGGTGTTATAGTGATTAGCTGACCTTCCACTCCAACATTATATCCATGTGTTTCAATCTCATTTTTAATCTTTTTTGCATCCAATTTGGATAATATCAATTCTAGAGTATTTGCAAGTGGTTTGTAAATTTCACCTAATTTATCCCTATTCAAAATAATCTTGTATTCCTTTCCTTTCCATGAATCTGTAATTTCAATATCCAGAGTATTTAAATATCTTTTGAGTTGCACCTTCATTCCAACTAATACTGGATTATATTTCATTGGTGCTTCAATTATTATTTTCTTTAAGGGTTTTGAAAATTCCCATTCGTTCTTTTTCTTTAATTTTTTTATCTCTAATTCAAATTTGAATATTGAATCAATTAAATTTTCCAATGCTTCGTTAACCATGTATTTTCCTCTTTCTATTCTATTGATATCAAATAATTCATTTTTCGATAAATATTCAATAATTGTGTTCGGAAAGAATGGATATGATATGGATATAAATTCCTGCATCACATCCTTATTAATTAGATCCTTTCTTATTAATTTAATATACTTTTTTGAAAATTCCTCAACAAAATTGTAATATTCTTTTACTATGTTTAAAATATTAAAATTCTCAAAATTTTCGAACATTGATTTCTTCAACTTTTCAGCTTTTGATAATATCCATTCATCAATTATGTTTAAATTTTTTCTAACACCATATATGTTTACCATTCTAAAAATGTTATCTATGTAGCTCCTTATTTTGTCGGCTTTATCTATATCCGCTTCATTTATACTTCCTGACTTTTTTGAAGCACTTGCAATTCTAAATAATTCTGGATCTGTTTCCATTATGTTTATTTTGTCGGCCGATACGTAATCGATATAAAGATCTTCAATATAATTTATTTTTGTAGCAGAAATAAAATTTATTAGCATAGAAATTGTTTTTATTTTTTTATGGTTTATTTTTATTTTATTCTTGATTGAATTTGAAAATGCATATATTCCAACAGGCAATATGTTTGGATCGTAAGAATACTTTAAAACCATCTTGCCCCCACATTGACATTCTTTTTCCTCTTTTCCGTATTCTATCTTTCCACAATTTTCACATTCCAGTATTGGAAGCTTAGGATAATTTTTAAATTCTTTAGATATCATTATTGATTTTTTATGTATATTTTTTTCAATGCTCTTTGGATGTATTCTTACATTTAACTGCTCTACGGTTAAAAATATTGCATTATGCCTTTTTTTCCTGACTTTTTTATCACAGTAGTTGCATTTTGGAATCTTTCCAACAATGTCATCATGATCTATAATCTCTATTTCTAGCTTCTGATTTTTATTAACATATTTTTCATCATCAGGATTGACATCTGATGACAATATTCTTGTTTGTACATTTGATTGTATATATGGTTTAAAAATCTTAAAATAACTTTGAATGTCCATTCCCATTTTTTCTTCATATTTTGCAGGAAATATTACCTTCTTTTCTATTAATTTATTATATGTATTTCTTTCAATAATCCACGTTTCATTTCCTTCATTTTGAATGTAAAATATGTCGTAAGAATTAATGGACAAACCCTGAGCAGATAAAACTACATCCTCAGGACCATAAAAAATAAAAAATATATTGTTATCTATTTTTATCTTTGCATATAAAATTTTATTTTCGCCTATATCATAATGAATATCCTGCTTTGATAATGATGTCTTGCAAAAATCACAATAATATTTAGGGCTTCCATCCACGTATATTTTTCCTGCGTTAAATAAATTATTTATAATAATATCAAGTTGTGATACTGATTTTGGGTCTGAAGATATTAAAGAGACACCACTTGTTATACTCTTCATAAGATTTTTAATTTGAATATAATTGATTTGTGTCTTTTTAATTGCAGTAGGTGGTAAAGCTATTATTGGAATTATAAGACCTCCCTCTGATAAAGTTGTTCCATAGGACATTATTTGTTTTTTATTTGGATTTTTAAATAAAATATCCTCTAATCTATGATACAAATCTGAATATGAAATGGACATAATCATTTGATTATCTGGTGGAAGCTCAATTGGAGATGTTCCACCTATGGTTTTCCTTTCACTCATCATTTTGCTTTTAAATCGATATATTTCATTATAAATTTATCTATTCTCAGATTTTTAATTTAATTATATTAAAAAATTATTGATTTTTGACATATTTTTTCATAACATCAGGTATTAAATCTATTAATTCACTTGTGTAATAAAAATTTGAATATTTCTCAAATGCAGCTAATCCTGCACTTCCAACTATAAATGATCCCATGCATGCCGCATGGTAAGGATCTATATTTCTTGCCATTAAACCTGCAATAACACCAGTTAATACATCACCTGTTCCACCTCTTGTCATTGATTCATGATGGAATACTTTGTTCTTTTTTATTCTATCACCATCTGATATAATGTCAATACTGCCTTTTACCAAAATCGTTACATTTAACTTTGATGCTCGATTTTTAACGTTTTCTTCATTCGGTTCCTCACCGAATATCTCTTTAAATTCACCTCTATGTGGTGTCAAAACACCTAAATTTTTAAAATTGATATCTTTTACTGCACTTAAAGCATCGGCATCCACTACTACTTTTCTTTTATTTTCAATTGCAAAATTAACGATCTCTTTTACTGTATTAAGAACATCTTCATTTTTTGAAATTCCAGGACCTATTGCCAAAGTTACGTTTCTTTCTTTTAACATATCTTTCATATCGTGTGTTAATTCAATGAACTCATTTCCTCCATTTCTCAATATCATATCGTGGAAATTGGAACCTAAAATTGGATGTATAGACTTTGGCGAAAATAGATATACAAGGTCTACACCCATTCTAGCAGCAGATTTTGATACATAGATAGGTGCACCATAGTAGTATATACTCCCTGCAACAACCATCACAATTCCATTCATTCCTTTGTGAGATTCCTTTTCATTCATTTTATAAAGAATCAATTCACCGGGGCCTACAGATTCTATAACTTCCTTTGGAAATCCTACATCAGCGACGATTATTTTTCCACAGCAACTCTCATCCATTCCCTTTTTTAAAAATTGCATTGTAACTGTAAGGGTAGGTTTAATTCTTATCTTTGATGGGAAACCGCTTGGCACATCGACAGATATTACAATTTTATTTGACTCATTCACTTTTTGAATTACACTTTTATATGGCTCTTTCGGCTCATTTTTAATTCCTATTCCCAACATTGCGTCTATTATTAATTCATATTCGTTTAGAGATAATTCACTATCTACTTGAACACCACTATCTATAGATTCTTTGTATTTTTTAATACACAATTCAGAAGAGGGAGGTTGTACAGGGAAAACGTGAACATCAATTCCTTTAAGTTTTAATTCCCTAGCTGCAACATAGCCATCTCCACCATTATTACCTGATCCACATAATGCTAAGACCTTTTTTGGTTTATAATTTAAAACTTCTTTTGCAACAGCCTTTCCTGCATTTTCCATTAAATTTTCCATATTAACATTGAAAAATTCAGCATTTTTGTCTAATATCCTTGAATCATCGATATCGTACATAATGAATATATGGAAAATGGATATAATATTTTATGTTAATAAAAATTTTATAAATTTTCTTTTATTTCTAAAGCTTTATCTAAATTCATTTTTGTAAAATCTACCAAAAATAGCGTTATAATCGCTATTAATAAAGATGCTAGTCCAAAATATTGCATCCTTTGGAATGAAATATCGGAATTTAAATTTGAAGATCCTATTATTAACAATCCTATCAAAGAACCAATTTTACCCATCATTACAGCAAAACCATAAGCAGATCCTCTATATTCAGTCTTTGCCAACTCAGCAGGGAAGATTCCTACCGTTGTGCTTACAAACTGAACAAATATTTCAGCTATGAATATAAATAATATTAAAATGGAAATTGACTCATTTACCCAATAAGGCAATGTAATTAATATTATTGAAATTCCAATAGCACCTATTATTTGAATGATTTTTCTCCCAACAATATCCACAAAATACATTATTATTATAGAAATTATTACAACTAAAATTCCTATTGAAAATGAAATTAATAATTCTTCATTCGTTAAATATAAAATTTGTCGGCCCATTCTATATATTATGTATGGTAAAAATAAGGATGTGCCATATGCAACCATATCAAATAAAAACCAATTTATTGAATTTAATATTGTGAATTTTCCTCCTTTACCTGTAAACATAGATTTTACTATCTCTATTCCATAAGATTTTCCCCTAAGATTCTTCCATTTTTCAGATTCTTGTATCTTATATCTAAAATAAATCGCAAATGGGGCTGGAATTAAGCCTATTCCTATTAATATCCTCCATCCATATGGTTCTGGAGATAATATACGAGGTATTACTAATGATATTAATACGCCCAAAGTTGCACCCAATGTATAAACGACATTTAAAAAGGCAAGATATCTTCCCCTGATTTCAGATTTTGCATATTCAGCTACATATGAGTTTGAAATTGGAAACTCGGCCCCTAAAAAGAAGCCGAATAATATTCTAAAAATTAAATTCAAATAAAATATTTCAAAAATTATAGAAAGGAATCCAAATATAAATAGAAATATTAAATTATATACATACATTTTTTTCCTGCCAAAAAGATCTGTCAAAATCCCAGAAAACATAGGTCCTATTAAATATCCTAACAATATTGAACCAAGGAAAAGTGTGTCATTTGTAGGATTAATTAAATATGGATAAAATGTTTGTTTCATGTATATTATTCCCCATGGTAATATTCCTACTTCATATCCTGCAATGAATAACGAAGTAGAAAATATGAAAAGGATGTATAAATATTCTGTTTTTTTAGGGACTTTCATTTTAAGGATATATGAAATATATCTAAATAAAGATTTATTTATTCCTTTTTTTATATCAAATTTTATGGACCCATCTCAGTCTATTAGGGGAATTAAGTCTGACTTGCTAAAAAATAAAAAGATTGTATATGGAATCACAGGATCTGTATCTGCTGAAGAATCTGTAAAAATTACGAGAGAACTAATAAGACATGGAGCAGAAGTATTCCCTGTGATGACGGATGATGCAACTTCTTTGATAACAGACGTTTCAATAGAATACGCCACAGGGAAAAAACCAATAATTAAAGTTTCTGGATTAACTGAACATGTATTACTTGAAAAAGATTCAGATTTATTATTAATTGCACCATGTTCTGCAAATACTATTGGAAAAATCGCATGTGGAATAGCCGATACATCAGTTTCTTTATTTGCATTGACATTTTTAGGGTCAAAGAAAATTTTGATTGCTCCTGCCATGAGTATGAGTATGTACAATAATCCAATAGTAAAAGAAAACATTCAAAAATTGGAAAAACATGGTGTTAAGTTTATAAATCCAAAATTTGAAGAAGGAAAGGCAAAGCTTCCTAGTGTTGAAACAATTGTTGCGTATGCAATTAGGGAAATTCAAGGTATTAAAAATAAAAGAGTAGCAATAATAGGTGGTAAAAGTGAGGAAGATATTGATGATGTAAGAGTCATAACAAATAAATCTTCAGGAAAAACATCCATTGAATTGGCAAAAGTTGCATTCTACTTAGGTTTTGATGTAACGTTGTACATGGGAATATCAGAGGAAAGTATACCAGAATATATCAATACAAAGCATTATAGAAAGGTTGAAGATTTAATAAATAAGGTTGAAGAATTTTTAAATTATGATATTGTCATTGTACCTGCCGCATTATCCGATTTTTCTGTTGATAAAATTGAGGGGAAAATACAGAGCAATTCAGAAATCACATTGAAATTGAAACCTCTTCCAAAATTTCTTAAAATAGTGAGCGAAAAATATGATGGAATTTTAATAGGATTTAAGGCAGAAGTTGGATATAACAATGTTATCAATGAAGCAAAAGAAATGATAGACAAATATAAATTAAGATTCGTTGTTGGAAATGATATCCGTGAAGTAGAAAGAGATAAAACCAAAGTGTTAATAATAGAAAAGGATAAAATTGATGAACTTTCAGGAGACAAATTTAATGTTGCATTGGAAATATTTAGAAGATATATTTTAAAAATATTATAAAATTATTTTATCCCTTCAATAACAATTGATGTAGATAACCATGTTAGACCAAAGGTTAATAGCAATATGTTATTAACTATTATAGATATGGGTATCAATGCAGCTGGTACAGCGTATTTTATCAGCAAGCCTATATACTGAATTGAGTCCATATAAACCAAAAAAATAAAAAATTTTTATCCGAAGAGTGCTCCAAGGCCCTCCAGTGCTTCTTCCTCTTCCTTTTCCTTCTTTTCCTCTTTCTTTTCTTCTTTCTTCTCTTCCTTCTTTTGTTCAGCTGGTGCAGCCTGTGCAGGCGCTGATGCAACTGGTGCAAAGGATGCACTCTTAATTGCTTCCTCAATGTTTATGCCTTCCAAAGAGGATACCAATGCTTTAATCTTTGCAGTATCTGGGTTTCCACCTGCTGCTTTTATTATGTTCGCTATGTTCTCTTCAGATATTTTTTGTCCCATTGTATGTAATATTAGGGCACTATACACATATTCCATTTTCTATACCTCCTTTACTTTTATATTTCTCCAATTTTTGACTTAATATACATTGCTTGCATATTAGCTTTTGCAAGCAAATGCTTTATCGTTTCTGGTGCGAAATAGTTTGCGCTCACACCTAATGACAACGCATCCATATATGCCTTTGATATTAGCAATGGTGTTGTCATTGGTGTGAAATACTTTGCATTCATTGCTAAATTGAATGCATTTCTTACAGAATTCATTATATCCAACTTTATCTTTTCTTCATCAATATGCAATACGTCAGGTTTAAATATATAACCCCCTTCATATATCGCCTTAACATCAAGTCCTACAGGCAGAGGCCTAATATCCAGTTTTTGCAATATTAAAGCTAAATCCCTGCTTATTTTTTCTCCCTTTTTTACAACAACCGTATCCTTTTTTATTACTACTTTACCTTTTTCAATTGCTGCCGGAATACCAACCTTCTGCATATCCGATACTATAGGACCAGGTTTAAAGTCTGTTTCACCTGCAGATACAACAATATCGTTTGGAGCAATTTCTCCTCCTTTTGGAGCGACTGTTGTTCTTGATTTCTCTATAATCTTATTCAATTTAAATGGATTTTCTTGACTAAATATTATTCCACATTGATCTCTTAAATATTCCTTCAAAGATGTAATATTTTTATTCTTTTCTTCCAACCTTTCTAAAACATGCATTATAATACTATTCTTTGCTACTATTAATTTAGCTTTACCTCTCAATTCTTTCCTAATTTCATTCATTTGTGAACCAGGTATGCCATTGATGCCAACGATACCAATTACATTTGAATCCCCTATTTCTGTAACTATTGAATCAACAAGTTCAATCTTTTGCTTTGATACCAAATTACTTCACCTCCAACTTATATGATGGTCCCATTGTTGTTTTAATATATATGGATTCAATGTTCCCCTTACCTTTTTCTAATTTGGAGACAATCTTTTTTATTACCTCTTCAATGTTTTCAGTTATCTGTTCTGGAGACATATCTCTAGTTCCAACTGGGACATGAAAAGTCCTCTTTTCCCTTGTTCTTACCCTTACAGTTTTCTTAAGGTTTTGAATAAGTTGAGTTGGATCTGAACCTGCTGGAATTGGTTTTGGCATTTTTCCTCTTGGACCTAAAATACCTCCCAACACCTTACCTATCTTTGTCATCAGTGGAGCTTCTGCTATAAAATAATCATATTCATTTGCCAATTTTTTTGCTCTCCTTTTATCTTCAGCCAATTTATCAATTTCTTCAGGAGAAATAACCAAATCTGCGATATTTTTAGCTTTTTGTGCTGTTTCTCCAGAGGCAAATACAGCAACCTTAATAGGCTTCCCCCTTCCATGAGGAAGTATAATTTCTTCATTTAACCTTTTCTTTGGATCACTTAAATCAACATATTGTAAATTTACTGCCATATCAACTGATTCTTTGAAATTTCTCTTCTTCGTTTCTTCGAGCATTTTTTTGACCGTTTCATATATATCTTTATCCATATACTTACCTCCCTGTAGTGATCGGGTATTTGACCCTCCTACAGTTTATAGATGCATTAATTTAAAACATTATTTAATTTTTACTCTTCAATTACTATCTCTTTATTTTTAATCTTCTTCTGAATATCCCTTGGATCTTGGCCCTCTACAGTAACACCCATTGAAACACATGTACCTAGTATTTCCATCACCATTTTCTCAAGTGTAGGAGATAAAGAATCTTTCATTTTCATTTTAGCTATCTTTTTGACTTGATCCAAAGATAAATCTCCAACTTTATTAGACTTTGGATTGCTTGATCCCTTTTCAATTCCGAGCTCTTTTTTTATCAACGCACTGGCTGGTGGTGTACCAACTGTTATTGTGAATTGTTTTGTCTTTGGGTCTACGGTTATCTTTACAGGAACCTGCATACCAGCGTAATCTTTTGTCTTCTCGTTTATTTCCTTAATTACCGCAGGAATATTTACACCCAATGGACCTAATTGTGGCCCTAATGGTGGACCAGGGGTTGCTTTTCCTCCTTCTACTAATACCTCTATAGATTGTGCCATTCTTATCACTCCTTATCCAATACCCTTACCGATGCCGCTTTTACAGTTATTGGTATGGGTACAAGTGAATCTGTAAGTTCTACAACTATTTTATCATTTTCCATGTCGATTTGAATAATCCTTCCTTTTTCTCCCTTAAAAGGACCATCAGTTAATTCAACAAAATTCCCAACACTTAATGATTCAACTGCTGGCTTTGGAGCTAGATAATGTAATATTTCATCAGTATTCATTTCACCCTTTACAACACCTTTAACTCCCTTCATATCTTTTATAAATGACAAAACTCTATCTGGATATATAGTTTCGAGAAAAACGTATCCCGTTAATCTTGATGTTTCTCCAGGAACCATTATTGAATATACATAATCTATGTTGTTTTGCCTTATTCTATTTCCTAAATCCCTTGCAATTTCTACTTCTTTTCCTATTTGAGTTTTTATTGCGACAATGGTTGCAACAAGTTCAATTTTAACTTGACATGCAGAAATATCAAAAGGTATAGTTTCACTAGACAATTCAAAAAATATGTTTGCTTTATCACCCATTGATGATCCTTTTGGAGTCTGTATCTTAATTGTAAATGTATAATTTTTATCAGGGTTTAAAATTAATTTTGTTGTAATATTTTTAACTTTTGAAGGTATTACCATTTCATTTAATTCTTCAATTTTATATTTTTTGTTTGCAATTCCTTCACTTGTAACTATCCATTCTAATTCATTATCTTTCACATTGAATTCAAATTTTATTGATAAATCAAAAACTGTTGGCTCCGATACCTTTGCAATTATATTGATTGGTATCTCGGCATACCTTCCTGCCGATATTTTAAAGTCTTTTTTCTGACATTCAAAGATTATTTCTCTTTTATTTTCTTCCATAATAACACCTCATGGAACTGGGAAATAAACAGACATTATTAAGTATATTATAAAACCTATTATACCAATTAAAAATATTCCAAATCCTGTTATTTCAACTATTCTTATATATTCATCTGTTGTAGGCTTTCTAGCCATTTTCAATATTCTTGCATATTTACCTTTACCTATTTTACTAAATTTATCCTCCAGCCATTCCTGAAATTCCTCGAATTTTTCAACTACATCCAATCTATTCACCCCTGTCCTTATATTTTAATTAATATTTAAATCTCATTTTTAACTATTATTTTTAAATTGGCAGGCTTTTTCGTAACATTCAGCATTTTTACTCCATATATTTCTTCTATTCCTTTCTCAGCTGAAATATCTACGAGCCTCTGAGAAATAACTCCACCTGTGATCAATGTTTTTGCATTTATATTTTGAGTACTTAATTTATCGAAGAGTTCACTTAAAGGAATTGTATCTATGATGTTGCCTATTTCATCAGTTAAATATGCAACCTTCTTTTCAAAAGCATCCAATAATAATTCATCTTTAACCTTTTCTAAATCACTTTCTTTATTTTCAACACTTTCTTGTTGAACAGGCTGATCTTGATTCTCCTGTTTTATCTCAGTTTGCTCACTCGATTCACTTTTCAGTAATTTCTCCAATTCCTCATTCATCCCATGTGTTGCGAGATATTGTTCAACTGGCATTTTGTTTCTAAGGGATTTAACAATTTGCTTATATGTCAACTCTTCTACTTCTCTTCCAGGAGGAGCTCTGGCTACAAAATCAATTTCAGCAACCTGTAACAATTCTTTTAATATAAGGTCTCCTCCTCTATCTCCATCCAAAAATGCTGTCACAACTCTTTCCTTTGTCAAATCTATTATCGTTTTCGGTATGTTTGTTCCTTCAACTGCTATTGCATTTTTAATACCATATTTTAAAAGATTTAGAACATCTGACCTACCTTCAACTATAATTATGCTATCAGATGTAGGAACAGATGGACCAGCAGGTAATTTGTCTTCTCCATACGTTATTATTTCTTCTTTTTCTACAGCCTCCCTTACAACCTGAATCAAATCTTCACTTAAATCCTTTCCCTGTGATATTAGCGATTCTAAAAGTTCCTTGGCCCTTTCTATTACCTTTTGCCTTTTCGATAACCTAATATCTTCAATTGAAAGAACTTGAAATTGCGCCTTGCATGGCCCTACCCTTTCTATAGTTTCCAATGATGCTGCTAGTATTGCTGTTTCTACTTGATCCAAACTGGATGGAATATAAACAATACCCTCAGATTTACCTTTTTTAGAATCTATTTCTACCTCAATTCTTCCTATTCTACCACTCTTTTGAAGATCCCTCAAATCCAATTCTTCACCTAGTAAACCCTCTGTTTGGCCAAATATAGCTCCAACTACATCAGGCTTTTCCACAACGCCATCAGCAACAATTTTAGCTTTAATTAAATATTTAGCGGCATTAGGATCAATATTCATTTAAATCACCTTCCATCATATTATCTAAAATAGCCATCCTTTCATCCATCGAATTTAGCGAAATACTATATTATTTTTGAAATTATTGAACGTTAAGATGATCTAAGATGACTATTTTGATGTGAAAAACAATGATCTCACTGTTTATAAATTTTTCCATACCAATGGT
>ERZ1669247.360-NODE-360-length-15924-cov-3.831999_pt1 | contig 15924 bp, 15 predicted proteins | sample MGYA00579297_ERZ1669247 | MGnify/ENA primary metagenome ERZ1669247 (study PRJEB41166, sample SAMN08046056) | hot springs metagenome | biome: hot spring; feature: acid hot spring; material: thermophilic sediment; isolation source: thermophilic sediment from acid...
CTTGCCCTTGCCCTTGCCCTTGCCCTTGCCCTTGCCCTTGCCCTTGCCCTTGCCCGCAGCGCGTCTGCCTGCGACGATAGTTCCATGATCACCCCCAGCCTTCCCTTGCCCCCTTCCTGCCGTGTCGCGGCCGAAGCCCTCGCCATGGAGGGGTCCCTGGTACTGGCGTCGATGCAGACGATCTGGGAAGCGCTGGACGACCCGGCACGCGCCACTCTTTCGGCGCGCCTCGACGACCAAGTCTGTGGCCACTGGGCGCGCGTTGCCTGCGCCAGTCCCTACTGGCGTCGCCTGCTGGAGCGTGAACCCTTCTGGATCCTGGACCTCGAAGCGGCACCGGTGGTCTTGGAAGCCAGCGCCGTCGCCAGCACTGAGGAGGATTTCTTCCGGGCCCTGCGTCGCGACCGACAGCGGGCCATGGCACGGATCATCTGGCAGGATCTCTGGGGGCCAGAACGCCTGGATGCCACGCTCACGGCCCTCACCGAGCTCGCCGAGGCCTGTCTTGGCCGCGCCCTGGAGTTCGGTCAGAAGCTCTTGACAGAGCGCCACGGCCAGCCGCGCAACGCGGCCGGTGCCATCGTCCCCTTCACTATTCTGGCCATGGGCAAACTCGGTGGACGCGAGCTCAATCTGTCCTCGGACATCGATCTGCTCTTTGTCTACGGCGAGGGCGGGCAGAGCGATGGCCCCCTGCCTCTGGATCTCGGAGAATATTTTCAGCGTCTGGCGCGCTGGCTCATCCGCGCCCTGGACAGCAACTCTGCCGACGGCTTCGTCTTTCGCGTGGATACCCGTCTGCGCCCCTTTGGCGATGTCGGCCCACTTTGCGTCAGCGCCGCCGCCCTGGAGCAGTACTACCAGGCCCACGGGCGCGACTGGGAGCGATTTGCCTGGATCAAGGCTCGGCCCGTGGCGGGCGATCTGCGCTTTGGCGAGCAGGTGCTGGCCGACAATCGCCACTTCGCCTATCGCCGTTATCTGGACTTCACCGCCCTTGCCGGCATGCGCGAGGTCAAGGCCTTGATGGATCTGGAACAGGGCCCCAACAGCCGAAATCTCAAAAAAGGGCGCGGCGGCATCCGCGAGATCGAATTCGTCTGCCAGGCACTGCAGCTCATCCACGGCGGTCGCCTACCTGGCCTGCGCCAGCCCAATACTCTGGAAGCCCTGCAGGCCCTGCGCACGGCGCAGCTCCTGGCACCCGCCGATGCCGATTTCCTGGAGTCCAGCTATCGGCTTTGGCGCCGGGTGGAGCATGCCCTGCAGATGGTCGAGGACCGTCAGACCCAGCAACTGCCGGACGATGCTTTGGCCTGGCAGCGCCTGGCCTGCGCCCTGGCCTACTCCGACCCCGCCCATCTGCAGAACGAGATTCGCGCGCGGCGAGAACAGGTCCACGCGCTTTTTCACGATCTGCTGCTGGAGGGTCCGGAATACCGTGACGACCCCACCCACCAACTATGGCAGACGGCGCAGGTTGCCGCGCCGGACTTCGATGCCCGCGCCCTGCTGGCGCCCTGGCAATTTGAAGATCCCGAAACCGTCTGGGAGCGTCTGCGACGTTTTGCCCAATCGCGCAACGTAGCACTGCGTCTGTCCCAACGCGGGCGCCAACGCCTGGATCAGCTCCTACCCCGATACCTCGATCTTTGTCGAAGTTTCCAGCCGGCCGACGTCGGTCTGCAGCGCCTGTTGGATCTTACGGAAGCCCTCTTGCCCCACGCCCACTATCTGGCACTGCTGGCAGAGAATCCCGACTTTCTCGCCAGCGTTGCCGACCTCCTGCACAGCCCCTGGCTTGCCCAAGCCCTTGTGCGGCATCCTATCCTGCTGGATGACCTGCTCAGTCGGCAGGAGCACGACCCTACCCTGTGGCGCCGGGAGCTCGCCGCGGAGCTTGCGGGCGCCACGGACACGGAAGAGCGCATGGATGCGCTGCGCCGCTTCAAGAATAGCGAGTATTTGCTGCTGGCCGCCGACTTCTGGAGCGGTCGACTGGACAGCATGCAGCTGGGCGAGCGCCTCAGCGAACTGGCGGAAATCGCCATCGAGCAGGCGCTGCAATGGGCCGAGGCGGACCTGCGGGAGCGGCACGGATCGCTGGGTGTCGAAGCGGGCGGTTGCGACGAGGATCATAAGCCAGCTTTCGCTGTCATCGCCTATGGCAAACTTGGCGGGCGGGAAATGGGATTGGCATCGGACCTTGACCTCGTCTTTCTCTACGATGCTCCGCCGGACGCCGAGAGCAACGGCCGCATACCACTGTCTGCCAGCGCCTGGTATGCGCGTCTGGGACAGCGCCTGATCCACATCCTGACCCTCCCCACCCGGGCAGGCATCCTCTACGAAATCGACATGCGCCTGCGCCCGTCGGGCCAGTCCGGCCCTCTGGTCAGCTCCTGGACCGCCTTTGCCCGCTATCAGCGGGAGTCGGCCTGGACCTGGGAGCATCAGGCCCTGTGCCGCGCCCGTCCCATCGCCGGCAGCCCCGATCTGTGTCAGCGCTTCGCCCAGTTGCGCCGTGAGATCCTGTGCCGGCCACGCGAAGCCGGCAACCTTGCCCACGACATCATCGCGATGCGCCAACGCATCCAGGACGCCAAGCAGATCCCAGCGCATCGGTTTGACCTGAAGCTCAGTCCCGGCGCCCTCACGGATATCGAATTTCTCGTGCAGTTTGCTATGCTGTCCACTTGTGCCCGAGCACCGCAGCTCAGTGCTCACAGCAACACCCGCAAGCTCATCGCCGCATTGCAGGAGGCGGGGGTCTGGACTGCAGCCCGGGCAAAAACCCTGGAAGAGGCTTTGAGCCTCTTTCGTTACAGCGAAAATCGCCGCTGGCTCGCCCTGGTCAGCCGCAGCGTGGCCGACGTCGATCCCGAGGCGGCAGCGTTGCGCAAAGCCGCCCGGGGCGTGCTCGAGGTCTGGCGAGAAGCACTTGGCCCGCGGGCCGCAGAGGAGAATTAACGGATGTCAATGGCAGATCGCGACGGTTTCATCTGGATGGACGGCAAGCTTCTACCCTGGCGCGAGGCCACGGTGCACGGGCTCACCCACACCCTGCACTACGGTCTTGGTTGTTTCGAGGGCGAGCGCGCCTACGCCACTCCTCGCGGCGCGGCCATCTTCCGCTTGCCCGAACACACCAAACGCCTGTTCAACAGCGCCAAGATCCTGCAGATGGAGATTCCCTTCAGCCCGGCCGAAATCGACGCCGCCACCAAGGAAGTGGTACGTGCCAACGGCCTGGAATCCGCGTATATACGCCCGCTGGTCTTCTACGGGGCGGAAGGCATGGGTCTCGCTGCCAAGGGTCTGAAGGCGCACGTACTCATTGCTGCCTGGTCCTGGGGCAGCTACCTCGGACAGGAGGCTCTGGAGCGCGGTATCCGCGTCAAGGTGAGCTCCTACAGCCGCCACCACGTCAACATCCACCTGTGCAAGGCCAAGGCGACGGGCAACTACATGAATTCCATGTTGGCCCACAGCGAAGCCCACCGCGGCGGTTACGACGAGGCCCTGCTCCTGGATCGCGAGGGCTATGTGGCCGAGGGTTCCGGCGAGAACGTCTTCATGGTGCGGGACGGTGTGCTCTACACCCCGACGCTCACCAGCGCCCTCGAGGGCATCACCCGCGACACCATCCTACGCTTTGCCCGGGACGCTGGTCTGCCCATCGTCGAGAAGCAGCTCACCCGCGATGAGTTCTATATTGCCGACGAAGCCTTTTTCACCGGCACGGCGGCCGAGGTGACGCCCATCCGCGAGATCGACGATCGTATCATCGGCAACGGCCGCCGCGGCGAAGTGACGACCATGCTCCAGAGCCGCTACTTCGATACGGTTTCTGGCAAGCGCGACGACCACCCCGAGTGGCTGCATCACGTAGGCTGACATGGATTCGAAAGTACGCTGCTGTGCCCAGAAGCTGGTGGAGGTGGAATCCAAGGATCTGCCGCTGTACTGCCCGCGCCCACCGAGCTGGGACGGCCACCCGCGGGTGTTTCTGAAGATCGAGGAGACCGGTGAGGCGCGCTGCCCTTATTGCGGTACGCTTTACATCCTCAAGGGCGGAGCCCTCGCTCGCGGCGGGCACTGAGAGGTCTGTCGCCACGTTGCGGATATCGTTGTTCAGGCTCCAACTCTTACGCACTTTCCGACCGGGGCACGGTTGTCCTTGCACCGCGCCGGCTGTAGGGGGAAGAGAAGGCTACAGCGCAGGTCAGGACTTCAGCCAGCGCAGGAAGGCATCGGGTCCGAGGTAGCCTTCCTGCACCTTCACCACGTGGCCGTGGGCGTCCAAGCGGATGAAGGCCGGGGGTCCTACCAGGTGAAAGCGCTCCAGGAGCGCCTTGCTGGCAGCATTGTCGGCCGTGACGTCGACCCGGATCAGCACATCGCCTGCCAGCGCCGCGCGTACCTTGGGGTCGCTGAAAGTGACCTTGTCCATGCGCGTGCACTCGATGCACCACTGGGCCCAATAGTCGATGAGCACCGGCTTACCCTGGGCAGCCGCCAACGCACTATCCAGCGCCTGAGGACTTTTAACGACGGTAAAATGCGCCGCGTCGTTCGCCGCCACCTGGGCATTGGAGCTCGCCGCCGCAGCGGCTGTCCCCTTTCCAAGGGGTTCCAGTGGGTCACTGTGGCCGGTCAGGGCACCGTAGCCGGCAATGAGGCCATAGGCCAGCACGAGCACGGCGATGCCCTTGCGCAGATAGTGCCAGCCGCGGGCATCGGGCCCCAGGGGCTCCAGGGCGCGGAGATAGACGGCCGACACGACGGCCAAGGCGGACCAGAGCAGTAGACTGATGCTGCCCGGCAAGATCCGCGCAAGCAGCCAAATGGCCACCCCAAGCATGAGGACGCCAAAAACCGCCTTGGTGGCATCCATCCAGGGGCCGGCGCGGGGCAGCAGGTGGCCCGCCGAAGTGCCGATGATCAAGAGCGGTATACCCATGCCGAGGCTCAGCACGAATAGTGACAGCGCCCCCAGGAGCACATTACCGGTCTGGGAAATGAACAGCAGGCCACCTGCCAGCGGTGCCGCCACGCAGGGCCCGACGATGAGGGCCGACAGTACCCCCATGATGAAACTACCGACGAGATGGCCGCCCCGACCCACCGTCGACAGGCGGCTTTGGATGCTGCTGGGCATCTGCAGTTCGTAGAAGCCGAACATCGACAAGGCCAGGAGCACGAATATCCCGGCAAAGGCCGCCAGCACCCAGGGGCTCTGAAAGAAGGCCTGAAAATACGCGCCCGTCAAGGCCGCGAGGACACCCGCCAGGGTGTAGGTCAGGGCCATGCCGAGCACATAGGCCAGGGACAGGAAAAAGGCGCGCGCGCGACCGGGGTGATCTTTCTGACCGACGATGAGGGCCGACAGGATGGGGATCATGGGGAATACGCAGGGAGTGAAGGCAAGCCCCAATCCCGACAGGAAGAAGAGTCCCAGCGTCAGCCAGAAGCGGTCCTGCAGCGCCCCGGCCAGCGCCCCGGCATTGCTCTGCGGTCTCGGCGCCACGGTGGCCGCGGGCGCGGCGGCGCTCGCCGTGGGCGCTGCCACCGTGCCGAGATCGACGTCGATGGTCTTGTGCTGCTCCGGATAACAGACTCCTGCGTTGGCGCAGCCCTGGAAGGTACTGCTGACCTGAAGCACCGAAGGGAGGGGGCCATCGCTGGTGTAATGGGCAATCACGGTGTTCTGGCCTTCCAGCACGCGCACCCGGCCAAAGGCGGGATCATCCAGTTCCTTGCCCGCGGGCAAGTCGATCTTCTGCAGGTGCAGGGTGCTCGGTGCCAGCGAGACTCGGATACGATCGCGATAGAGGTGATACCCCGGCGCCACCGTCCAGGTGAGTTGCAGACGGCCTGGACCATCGGCCTTGGCCGCAAACTGAAAGGCTTGATCCGGGGAGAGAAAACCGGCGGTCGCGAGCACGGGGATCAGCAGGAGCCCCACGAGCGCAAGCATCGCCAGCCCGTTGTGCCAAAGGGCACGCCCCCTCGATGTCCACGATCCCGTTATGCCCATTCCCTACGCCTCCTGAACGCCATTCCGGCGACTATGCACGATACCGACAGCGGCAGCAAAATCCGCGCCACTGCGCCAAGGGTCGCGCACCGCTCAGGTCAAGGCGGCGCCGAGCCAGCCAGCGTAGGCGTCCAGCGCTGCATCTACGCGCACGGCGAGGATTTCCGGCACCTCATAGGGATGCAGCGCCAGCAGAGCCCGTTCCAGCTCGGGATAGCGCTGCGGCTGTGTCTTGATCAGCAAGGTCCGTTCGCGCTGCTCCTCCAACTCCCCCTTCCAGACGTAGAGGGACAGGCCTGGGGGAAGGCAGTGCACGCAGGCGGCGAGCTTCTGCTCCAGCAGCGCTCCAGCCATCTCGCGTGCCAAGGTATCGGAGTCCGGGATGCTGCAGAGCACCAGAAGTATCGGGTCAGGGGCGTGTGTCATCGTCTATCTCCGCGGGCGAGGAAGAACACAGGGCGGCACCCTGCCTGGGCGAGTCCTCGGCGTTGGCGAAACACCAGCTGCGGCTGCGCTGACCCTTGAGCGCCTTGGCTCGATAGAGCGCCAGATCGGCCAGCCGCAGCAGGCGCTCCGCATCCTGGGCGGGATGGTCCACGGCCAGGGCGACACCCATGCTGGCCTTCAGAGTCCACTCTCGACCCGCCACCGACAGAGGCTGCAGCAGCGCTTGCTCCAAGCGTGCCAGCACCTCCTCCGCGGCGTTGCGTTCAGCGCAGCCTTGTAATATCAGCACAAACTCATCACCACCGTAACGCGCCACGAAATCTCCCCGACGCAGACTGGCGCGCAGGCGCTCCGCCAGGGTCAGCAGCACGAGATCCCCCGCCTGATGGCTCAGCTCGTCGTTGACGACCTTGAAATCGTCCAGATCCAGCATCACCACCGCCGTGCGCCCCGCCCCGTCCAGGGACCGTGGCAAAGCCAACGCCCGCTGCAGGGCGCGACGATTGGGTAGATCCGTCAGCGGATCGCGTTCCGCCACCTGCTGCAACTGTCGATGCAACCCGAGGGTTCGCCGCTGCGCCTCACGCAGGCGGAGGCTATCGGCTATGAAACGGGCGAGGATGGTGGAGGCCAGTTCCAGCTCCGCAGGCGGCAGCTTGCCGGTGCCGGCCAATACCAATACCCCCCAGGGTGTCTTCTGCCCACCGATGGGAGCGGCTGCCAGCCAGCGGATGCCGATTTTCGCGAGGGTCTCGCGCCAACCCGCAAGGCTTGGATGCTGCAGATACTCGCTGTGAAGATAGTCCGAAACGACCAGAGTGCGGTCTTCGCGCAACGCGCGCACCGAGACGCTGCGGGCGTGAGGGTGGTCCGGCGCGAAAAAGACCCGGACATCACCCAGAATCTGCGCCCGAAAAGGACCAGCTGCCGCCACGGGGCGCAAAACGCCATCGGCATCGGCACGCCCTATGGCCACGCTGTGCAACAGGGGACTTCCCTCCAGGCAGTCGGCCATGCGCCCGAGGAAATCCTCATCGGTGGATTCGTCCACACGCTCCATTTCGGCAAAGGGAATGCGGCTCACGCACGAAAAGACTTCCAGCCACGCCCGTAGATCACTCACCGCCACGCCCCCTTTTCCCAGCCTCGCGGGCTCCGTGCCTCCGGTTCACCGAGGCTCGTCTCCAGCGTATGTGCCAGGAGCCTAACCCTGCGCCGCCAGCCTGACAAGCGCCGAGATCAATGCCATCGCCATAAAAAAAGGGATGCCCCGGGCATCCCTTCCCTGCACCACAAGCGTGGAGCGTTGCTTCAGCTCGCCATGGGCGTATAGGCGTAGCAGTAGCCGTGGGGACTGATCTTGCCGGCCACCACCTTGCAGGTGCCATCGGCAGTCGGCTTCGGCCCCGGGACGAAGTGAGCGCAGTTGCTGCACATATCCTTACCCTCAGGCTTGTCCTGATAGCTCACCGAGGCCTTGCTCTGCAGATCACTGTCGGCCGCATTGGCGCGTGCGGTAAAGACAAGAGGAGCCACAACGGCAACGGCACTGATCTTGGCGGCAGACTTCAACCATTCACGACGGGATACGGATTTCATCACAACTCTCCTTGCAGTCAGAAAGAACCAGCACACGGTTTACGAAATTTCGCTCGGGATGGATGCAAAAAAGAGGGCACGAAGCCCTCTAAAAACCCAAGTTCAGCTGGGTGAGGAGGAATGCTTTATGCCCATCTTAGCCCAGAGGCCCATTGGCCGTGACGATTTCCGGCTCCATGGGGGCAAGGATGGACAGCAGGTAGTTCTGGGCGCCGATGGGGATGTGGTGCGCGTCCATGGCGTCGATCATGTCCTGGGCAAGATAATTGAAGGCTGCCGTCGTCACCTCCATGTGCTTGTGCGCCTCGACCATGGTCTGACCCGTGTATTTGCAGGGGCCACCCACGGCCATGCACACCTGCTGTACCAGCTCGTACTTGAGGTGCGGAATATTGGCGTGAGCAAAGTAGTAATTGATGTGGGGATCGTTGGCCACATTGCCGACAAAGGTGTCGATGAGGGCGGTGATACCCGCCTTGCCGCCAAACTGCGCGTAGTAATCCTGAGCCTGTGCCGGGGCGGTATAGAGCGCGCCAGCGGTAGCGATCCCCAGAGCCAGGACCGTGCTCTGGACGGGGCCAGAACGAAAGAAAGACCGTATTGTCATGACATACCTCCAAACAAACAGGGTGATAGCCCGCAGTATCTGCGTCGGAATCAGAAACTCGTGGTCAGGGACAGATACAGACCACTCTGGTTTTTCTCCGTGGCAATGGTCCCGAGATTGACATAAGCCGCGGTCAGAGACAGAGCCTTATAGGGGAACCAGGCCACGTAGACGTCCTTCCAGGCGCTCGTCTTGGAGACGGCATCGCCCAGCGGCTTCAAAGGACCGGCGTTGGCGATGAGCTGGTTCTGCGGCATGCTGCGGTACTCCGCGCCCAGTACCACGTGGCGGTTGAGGAAGACGCCGACGGACGCAGCGGGCTCGACCTTGTAGCCCATCCCATTGACGCCGCCAAAGCCCAGCAGCCCCTGCTGATTGGCGTTGGTGATATCGAGGTTGACGTTGGCCAGCGTCGTCAGACCAAAGAGACCATCCAGCCAGACCTTGGTCGCCGAGACGTAGTAACTCACCCCATTGCGCTTGACGCCCAGAGTGGCGGCGAGATTGGCCGGCATCTCGTTGTGGTGGAAATCGACGCCGACGGACACCTGCGGCTCCCACCAGTTCTGATCGTAGACGATATTGCCAAAAAGTCGGACCTTGAGGCCGACGATGTCCTGATTCAGTTGGTAGTTGTTGCCAAAGAAAGCAGGACCGGACAGACCCAGAGTCTGGGAGGCCGGGGCGTTCAACTGGCTCGCGCTCGGGTTCACACCCGCCAGCCCGTACGCATAAGCGTTGATGGCCTGATCCAGGGCCGTACCGGTATTTCCCAGACTGAAACTCTGCCGGGCGTAAGAAATCTCGATCCGATTGAAGATGCCCAGAGACGCACCGTAGGCGTCCATGTTGTAGTTGTTCAGCAAGACGTGGGAGTAGAAGGCGGTAGCCCCGATCTGCTGGTTGGTACCATAGCCGGAAATGACGGCCCAAGGGTTGATACCGCCACCGGCCGCACCATCCACCGCCGTCACCGCACCGGTGCCCAACAGCCGACCCTGGCCGAAGAGGCTGGCCTGACCGATGGCGCCTTGTGCTGCGAAGGGAAGAGCCAGCCCGAGGGCGCAGACGACTGCGGAGATGCGACGACGCCGCGCCCATTTTCTTTTAGGAATATTCACAATGACCTCCTCATGGGTGTAAAGAGAAGAGCGAAATCTGCTCTGACGCTTCTTAGCAACACGCATTCCAAGCTGAAATATGATCTCGATCATCTTTTGTTGCGCTACGAAAAATCATATCTTATTGTTTTTAATGTATTTTGCTAAATGCCAATTTTTCCCGCCGGCGCTTGCGTCATGACCGTTGGTCATCTTGTCATGACTTGCAGAGTCATGACCCAGAGCTTTTTTCCATGCTTTTTCCCTTGAGTAGGACAGCGGCCGCCTTCCAGTCCAGCGCTCAGGACCGTACCGAGGCGAGGGGGTTGACAAAATACCGATTGGTCGGTATTAATATTGAACAATGGCGGAACCTATCAAGAAATCCCGAAACCCGGAACAGACGCGCAGCGATCTGCTGGCGGCGGCCTACGCCGAAATACTGGAGTGCGGCTTTCAGGCGGCGAGTCTCGAACGGATTCTGGCCAAGACCTCCGTGAGCAAGGGTGCGCTCTACCACCACTTTGGCACCAAGCAGGAGCTGGGTCTGGCGGTGGTGCAGGACGTGATCGCTCCCGATCTCGCGCGTCGATGGTTCGCGCCGCTCAGCGAGGGCAATGATCCTCTGGGGCAGCTGGACCGGATTCTCAGTGAGAAGATTGCCAGCGCGGATGAAAGGATCCTGCGCTACGGCTGCCCGCTCAATAACCTGATCCAGGAAATGAGCCCCCTGGATGAGCAATTTCGGCAGGCCCTGCAGCGCATTCTCGAGCGTTGGACGGAAGTGCTCGCGGAGGCTCTGGCACGCGGGCAGCAGGCGGGCCTCGTGCGCAGCGACGTCGCCGCTGCCGAGGCTGCTCTATTCATCGTCGCCGGGGTCGAAGGTTGCGTCGGTCTCGGCAAGAACGCTCAGTCGGTGGAAGCCTATCGACGCTGCCTCGGGCAGCTCCGTCTATACTTGGATTCTTTGCGTCCCTGATCCAGTATCTCAAACGCCAAACTTGCAAGACTTTACGAAAGTACCGAGCGGTCGGTAGGATAATGCTGGAACCCCCCTCGAATGGCTAAAGGAGATCCCATGTCGGCAATACAATCCCAGTGGCTGGATCTGAATCCTTCTCTTCGCGCTTGGTACGCACACCCTACGAGCCCTGGCCCGCACCCTGCCGTGCTGGTTTTCATCGAGGCCTTTGGTGTCAACGAACACTTTCGGGAATTGGCAGAACGCCTCGCCAAGGCGGGTTACTGCGCCGTCGTCCCCGATATCTATCACGGCAAGGTCTACGACTACACGGACTTCGACGGTGCCATCGGGCATTTGCGCACGCTGAAGGACGATCAGGTCATGACGGAAGCGCAGACCGCAGTCGCGAGCATACTGCAGCGTCCCGAGGTGCGCGGTCCGCGGGTTGGTGTGCTGGGCTTCTGTATGGGAGGGCGGTACGCCTTCCTCGCCAACGCGGAACTCGGGGAGCGGGTAGCCGCAACGGTGGCCTTTTACGGTGGTGGCATCGCCCCCGATAAAGATCCCGCCGGACGTCCACCCCTCCTGGGTCACGTGGACAAGATGCAGGCGCCCCTACTCCTGCTCTACGGAGCCGAGGACCAGTCCATCGCGCCGGAGGAGCACGGGCGCATTGCCACGGCGCTCAGCACCGCCAGGAAGCGTTACACCCTGACGGTGTTCCCGGGCGCGCCGCATGGCTTCTTCAGTGATCGCCGCGACAGCTATCGCGCTGAGCCCGCGCGCGAAGCCTGGGAGATGACGCTGAATCATCTGCAGCGGGGGCTGGGGGTGCGAGCGTGACGCAGCGTCTGTTCACGCCCTGGCAGCTGCGCTCCGTAACCCTGCGCAACCGCATCGTGATGGCGCCGATGTGCCAGTACTCCACCCCCGACGGGGTGGCTGGCGACTGGCACCGCGTGCACCTGGGCAGCCGTGCCGTGGGCGGGGCAGGTCTCATACTGGTGGAGGCCTCGGCGGTGAGTCCAGAAGGGCGCATATCGCCGCAGGATCTGGGCATCTGGAACGATGCGCAGGCGGAAGCCCTGGAGCCCATCGTCCGATTTCTGCGCGAGCAGGGCAGCGTAGCCGGTATTCAAATCGCCCACGCTGGCCGCAAGGCCTCCACCGCGGCTCCTTTTCACGGTGGCCAGCCCATTCCGCCCCACGCCGAGAAGGGTTGGCAGCCCGTGGCACCCAGTGCTCTGGCCTTCAGCCCCCGCCACACGGTGCCCCGCGCACTGAGCACAACGGATCTGCACAAGATTCGGGATGACTTCGTAGCCGCCGCGCAGCGGGCCCGGCAGGCCGGTTTCCAGGTGCTGGAGCTGCACATGGCCCACGGTTATCTCTTGCACAGCTTTCTCTCTCCCATCACGAACCACCGCGACGACGCCTACGGGGGCGACCTATCGGGACGGATGCGCTTTCCGCTGGAGGTCGCGGCGGCGGTGCGGGCGGTCTGGCCCGACGATCTACCGCTGTGGGTGCGTATCTCGGCCACCGACTGGGTGGACGGAGGATGGGAGCTGGAGCAGTCCATCGCCTTCAGTCGAGAGCTCCACGCCCGTGGCGTGGATGTCATCCATTGCAGCAGCGGCGGTCTCACACCCGATGCGCGGATTCCCGCCGGACCCGGTTTTCAGACCCCCTTCGCCGCCGCCATCCGCCAGGCCGTGGGTATCCCCACCGTCGCCGTTGGTCTCATCACCGAGGCCATGCAGGCGGAGCACATCCTGGTCACGGAGCAGGCAGACGCCGTTGCCTTGGGACGGGAGCTCCTGCGTAATCCCTATTGGCCCTTGCAGGCGGCGGCGCGGCTGGGGGTGGATTGGCCTTGGCCAGCGCCTTACGATCGCGCCAAAGGGCATCATTAAGCTATCCTGATGGACGATAGGCCGGGGCTGCATGGCTCTGGCGCACTTTGTCATCCAGCTCAGCGCCGCCCGCGGACTCCTATGCGCACATCATCTACAACCCCTGCTCCCTGGCTTCCTCTGGCCGCCATCGTCGCCATCGCTCTGATCTGGGGCTACAACTGGGTGGTCATGAAGGTCGCCATCGAAGACTGCCCTCCCCTGATTTTCGCTGCGCTGCGGGTGGGTCTGGGGGCGGTGGTGCTCCTACCCCTGCTGCTGCTCCTGAAACGCCCCCTGCGGCGACCGCCGCTGCGCTATATCCTGCCTTTCGGACTGCTGCAGAGCACCGGATTCGTCGGCTTTACCCTGTGGGCTCTGGAATACGGCGGCGCCGGCAAGACCGCCATCCTCGTCTACATGATGCCCATCTGGCTGATGCTGCTGGCCTGGCCTCTATTGGGGGAGCGTCTGCACGGACTGCACTGGCCAGCCCTGCTGCTCGCTCTGCTGGGTCTGCTGTGCATCTTGAGTCCCTGGAATTTTCACGGGGCTTGGCAGGGGCCGGTGTTTGCACTCCTGTCCGGCCTCCTGTGGGCAGGAGCCGCCATCTGGCAGAAACGCCACATGCCCCCGAGTCAGGATCTACTCAATGCCACCTTCTGGCAGACGGCCATGGGCGCAATCGGTCTCATCGCGGCCAGTCTCTGGATCGATCCCTTGCGGATCCAGTGGAGCCCGCTTTTCACTGCCGCCCTCCTCTACAACGTCATTCCCGGCACCGCCATCGCTTACCTGCTCTGGGCCTACGCACTCAAGCACTTGCCATCGGGCGTGGCGGGGATGGCCATGCTCCTCGCGCCTCTCATCGGGGTGCTTGCCGCCTGGTGGCAGCTGAACGAGGTGCCGGGCGGCTGGGAGAGCCTGGGCATGATCGCCATTTTCGCTGCACTCAGCCTGGTGAGCTGGCAGCACCTGCGACCCCGACCGAGCCCGGAAGTCCTGCCCACACCTCAGGAGTAGTCAGGGGTAAGCAGACAGCGTCGCCTCGGTGTCCAGCAAGCGGCGCAGCTGCTGTGCATTGATCCGCTGCAGGGGCTTGCCGTCCACCGCCGACGCTGGCCGGCGCCGGTCCTCGTCCAGCGCAAAGATGACCAGACGCAGCTCGGCTCCCTGGTGGGTCAAGCGGATCTGCGGATACTCCTGGGGCGCCTCGTCGCCAAAATGCAGTCGCTGCCAGCCCTCCTCGTAGGCAACGTGCCGATCCATCAAGAAAAAGATCACACTTTCCGGTGTATCGGCAAAGAGATGCAGGACGATGGCGCTGTGGCGGGTAGCGGTGCCATTGAGCACGGCGCCCGCCAGCAGGGGCCGGAAATCCACGAGCCAAAGCATGGCGTCCAGGGCGATTTCGCGCAGGCGACGCAGCTCCACAGGTTGCGATTCACCGTGAAAGAGCTGCAGGCGCGCCTGCAGCTCGGCCTGGATCTCGGAATTGCTGGGCCAGTCCTGCTGACCGCCGCCGCTGCCCAGGCGACGGGCGGCTTTCTCTTTGGCGAAGCGATAGTCCGCGATGCCCTCCTCGGCCATGATACGCGCCGATTCCACGGCCAGGAGGCGGCGCAGGCGCGAGGGGGAGGATGACTTGGCCATGGGGGTCCTCGTCGTTGTGGAAAGAGCGAAGAGCCCTTAAGATACCGCAAAGGCGAAAGTGGCGGAATTGGTAGACGCACTGGATTTAGGTTCCAGCGCCGCAAGGCGTGGGAGTTCGAGTCTCCCCTTTCGCACCAATGACTTAGAACAACATAGGCCGTGCAAGTTGAATTTCTGTGCAAAATTTGTGTAAGCTGGCGTCCAACATGCGGCTTCACGAGGCACAGATTCATGGCATCGATCCGTCCACGTTTTGACGATCAGGGCAACCAGACCGGCTGGCAGGTGCGCATCACGCGCCGGGGCTTCCCACAACAGAACAAGATGTTCCGCACTAGGCGCGAGGCTGAAACGTGGGCAGCGACGGTCGAAAGCCAGATGTTGCGCGGGTCGTGGTTAGATACGGCGGAAGCGGACAGCACCACGCTGGCCGATGCCCTTGATCGGTACGGACGGGAAGTTTCCAGCGAGAAAAAGTCGGGCAAGATCGAACTCTACCGGATCGGCAATCTCAAAAACGACAAGATCGCTAAGCTGTGCTTGTCGCGGGTTCGCGGAGCCGATCTGGCCGAGTATCGGGATCGCCGCCTTGCCGCTGGGCTTTCTCCAAGCTCCGTGCGGCTGGAACTTGCGATCCTCTCTAATCTGTACAATGTGGCGATGAAAGAATGGCGGATGGAGGGGCTGCGCAATCCGGTACTGTCGGTGCGGAAGCCGCCGCCGGGCAAAGCAAGAGATCGTCGGCTGACCCCAGGCGAAGAGAAGCGGCTGCTGGCCGAGTGCTCAGACAGCCTGCGCGCCATCGTTCTTTTTGCGCTAGAAACGGGGATGCGGCGTGGCGAGATCAAAAAGCTGCTCTGGGAAAATGTGGATCTGGGGAAGCGTACTGCGAAGATCTGTGACACGAAAAACGGAGAAGACCGAACCATCCCCCTGTCTACACGCGCTGTCGCCGTTCTCAAAGCGTTACCGCGTAATATAAACGGTAAGGTGTTCACTGCGGACATATCACACTCTTTCGCCACCGCCTGTCGCCGCGCAGGCATTGAGGATCTGCATTTCCACGATCTGCGCCACGAGGCAACGTCCCGGCTCTTTGAGAAAGGCTTGAACCCGATGCAGGTCGCGGCCATCACGGGCCATAAGACCTTGCAGATGCTCAAGCGTTACACGCACCTTCGGGCGGAGGATCTCGCGAAAATGCTCGGGTAGCCAAGTAATCCCAGGCCGACGCAGGCCGACCCTAGCCAAAACAAAGGGTCAGCAAAATCAACAATTGGCACTCTTTTGCACCCCGCAGCGCTGGTGGCGGGTTTGTGGGTAAATCTCGCTTAGGGCAGACCAAGAACCCATCGCTCCATCACCAATAGCCAGAAGTGGCGCCTCCTGCAGGTGGCGGTCGCGTAAGCCCCGCAGGATCTCCAGCCAGGAATCTTTGGACTCTCGCAGACTATCGGTGACGGCAACGATCTCCTTCTCGCCCTCCACCGTCACCCCAAGCATGACCAGCAGACACCTCCTCCTCGGATTATCCTCCGCCCGCAGATTGGTGTAGACCCCATCGGCCCACCAATAGGCATAACGCTTTCCCCGTAAAGAGCGGCGCTGCTACCGAGCAT
>ERZ1669247.362-NODE-362-length-15811-cov-20.531036_pt1 | contig 15811 bp, 18 predicted proteins | sample MGYA00579297_ERZ1669247 | MGnify/ENA primary metagenome ERZ1669247 (study PRJEB41166, sample SAMN08046056) | hot springs metagenome | biome: hot spring; feature: acid hot spring; material: thermophilic sediment; isolation source: thermophilic sediment from acid...
ATCTTTATAACCTTGAATCTGGAAAGTATTTCATCTATTTCCTTTTCGGGATAATCCTGAGCGTTTCTTATTAATGTAATAGGATGTATTTTCCTCTCATTTATGATTATGATGCCGTCTTCCTTCATCTTACCTATATTTCTGACTGCCTCCATCTCCTCGAATGCCACAATAACATCAGCGCTGCCATTTGGAATTATTGCATTCCTGTAATTCCCAATTCTGAGATCAACAGATATTCTCCCGCCTCTCTGTGCCATTCCATGAAGTTCAGTCATCATGGCATTTTTCCCCTCAATCACAGCTGCCCTGCCAACTATATTAGATACGGTAATTACACCCTGCCCCCCTATACCTGCAAATACAATGCTTGTCACTGCTGTTTCACCTCTATAGCATTGAATGGACAGACAAGTGGTTCAGAGCAAACGGAACATCCGTCGCAAAGTTCCGGATCTATCTTAACCTTACCATCTTCTATATAGAAGGCGGCGCAGGCGAAATTCTTAACGCAATTATAGCATAATTTGCATTTATCCTGGTTGACCTCATAAACTTTAATTTCATCCTGCGGTTTCATCCTATCTGCTTCCAGAGCACAGTCCCTCTTGCTTATTATGACAGAAAGATCCTTTGAGTCGAGCGCTTTCTTGAATGTTGCAAGCGAATTATTGAGATCGTATGGATCCATCTCATAAATATTCTGGATACCTATAGCCTTTACAATATTCCTGATATCAACCTTTCTCATTCCCTCACTATGTTCAGGTGTTGGCTGTCCGCCGGTCATCGCGGTGGTTGAATTGTCCAAGATCACCAGGAGAAAATTATGATTATTGTGGTAAGCGTTTATCAGTGCTGGAATTCCAGCATGGAAAAATGTACTGTCACCTATAAAAGCAACGACCTTTCCATCCACATTGTATGTAAAACCATTTGCGGAACCCACCGATGATCCCATTGAAAGCAGGAAATCTCCAAGTGAGTACGGTTCATAGTATCCCAGGGTATAGCATCCAATATCAGTAGGGGCAACAAAATTTTTAATTCCCTTCTGTCTCAGGGCAATTTTGGCAACATAGTACGTGGCCCTGTGAGGGCATCCTGGACATAAAGCTGGAGGTCTCTGAGGCATTTCATAATTCTTTACTTTATCCTTGTAATCAATCCCGAATATTCCCGCGAGTATTTCGGATACACGATCAACATTCATCTCATATGATTCCGGTACCTTCCCATTCAATTTTCCATATACATCTTTATCAATGTGTTTTATGGCCATCCAAGATAGTACCTGTTCTTCTATTAGCGGTCCACCTTCCTCTATGAATATGACCTTTTGAGAATCAATTATCTCCTTTTCAATTGCTTCCATATCAAGTGGGAAGCTCGCACCTATTTTCATTACCCTGAATTTCTTCCCTATACTCTGCTCCGCTTCCTGGATGTAATTAAAAGAGGAACCTGAAGTTATGATCAGGTCGCTTCCTTCTCCCTCAGCTTTGTTGAACATATTTGAATATCCTTTCTTAACGAAAAGATCGAGTCTTTCTCTTATCTTCCTCTGCGCTGCATAAGCATTCTCAGGAAGGAGAACGAGTGAGGATGGATCTCTAATAAATTTACCCTTGCTTTTCTCCCTGATTTTAGAAAATTTCACAGGGGCCCTGACATGAGAGACCCTTGTAACACTCCTTATTAAGACTGGATGCCTTATTTCCTCAGAAATGTCAAATGCTTGGACGATAAAATCCTTCAGTTCCTGAGGACTTGACGGTTCAATCACAATCATTTTGGCAAATTTTCCAAGGAACCTGTTATCCTGTTCGTTCTGGGAAGAATGCATGGAAGGATCGTCCGCTGATAATATGACCATACCGCTCTTCACTCCAGTACCTGCCAGGGATACAAATGAATCCATTGCAACATTAAGGCCAACATGTTTCATGAAGACGAATGATCTCTCACCTGATTCTGAAGCGGCAGCTGCAACTTCCAGGGCAACTTTCTCATTTGTAGAGAACTCGAACTTAATTCCCATCTTACCTGAAATTCTGTAGAGAATATCCCCGATTTCAGAGCTTGGAGTGCCTGGATATGTGGCAGCGACGCCAACTCCCGCTTCATACAATCCCCTAACCACAGCCTCATTTCCGAGCAGAAACTGTACTTCTCCTTCCTTCCCCAGAAGTATTTCTTCTTTCAAATTCAATTACCTTCCTTTTTAAGCAGGATTTCCCATCTCTCATTCACAAAATTCTGTATTTCCTTGATTTCGTCCTCTTTCAGGTGTGCAAATCTCCCCTGGATTTTCAAATATTCCTCAACAGGTACAAATTTGTTTGTCTTGTATAGATTGAATTTCCCGTTCATATATTCATAGAGAGGGAAAACCCTTGTTTCAACTGCGAGTCTTGAAACCTTTATTGTATCCTCAGAATTATGATACCATCCTGGTGGGCATGGCGACAGGATCTGTATGAATTTTGGACCTTTTATTTCCTTTGCATTCTTTACCTTCCTTATAAGATCCTCTGGGAAGGCTACAGATGCAGTTGCGACATAAGGTACCCCCTGAGCCATCATGATGTCCGCAACAACCTTCTTTTTCTCTTTCTTGAACGTTCTGTCCTTTCCTATAGGTGTGGTTGTTGTCCAGGCACCGAACGGTGTACTTCCGCTCCTCTGAATTCCAGTGTTCATATATGCTTCATTGTCATACATGATATAGAAAACATTGTGCCCTCTCTCCATTGCAGCACTTAAAGCCTGTAGACCTATGTCCGCTGTACCACCATCACCCGCAAATCCAACAACGTTGTAATCTTCCTTCCCCTCAATATCAAGACCTTCCCTAATTCCGGATATTGATGCTCCAGTTGCGGCAAATGGAGTATAGACCATAGGTACCTTTAATACTTCTGCAGGATAATTTCCGGGTATGACAGCCCAGCAAGATGCGGGAACTGACACAACTGTTTTTTCACCTAGAGCCTTCAATACATATCTCATGGCAAGGACTGCACCGCATCCCGCACAGGCAGCATGACCTGACATCATTAATTCTTGCTTAGGAATTGATGTTGGCATTTTATTTACCCCCCACATTAATCCATTCCATAGAATCCTCTCCTTCCATCAGACCCTCATACATCTTCTCATAATCCTTTACCCTAATATCTCTTCCACCGAGACCTATTACATAGTTCTTGATTGGTATGTCTGTTTTATTATAAAGTGATGTTACCACATCTTCATAGACCGCTCCCCTCTGACCGAAGGTTATGCTTCTGTCCAGAACTCCCAGACCCTTGAGACCCTTTATAGATTTCAGTATCTCTTCTGCAGGGAATGGCCTATAGAAAAGTATCCTGATCAGGCCCACTTTCATGCCTTTTTCCCTCAATTTCCTCACAGTATATTTTCCTGTTGAAGACATGCTTCCCATAGTGATCAGGGCATAATCAGCATCTTCCATCATGAAATTCTCGATGAGGCCCGGAAAATCAGCGTTGAACTTTTCGTTGAATTTCTTTGTTTCTTCCTTCACAACTTCAATGGCTCTGTACATTGAATCCCTCATATCCTTCTTGAGTTCCATGAATGGGCCGTCTGGGGGCATCAATGATCCATATCCCAACGGATTCTTTAGATCTATGCTGAATGGAAGATTTAGATCCCCGATGTAATCATACGCATCGCTCTCATCCCTTATTATAACTGGTTCGGATGTGTGGGATAATGTAAATGCATCCTGCATACTCATTATTGGCAGCATTACATTCTTGTTTTCTGCCACTTTGTATCCTAAAAGTATACTATCCATTGCTTCCTGGTTGGATTCACAGTAAACCTGCATCCATCCAGTATCCCTCTGTGTGATGCTGTCCGTCTGGTCTGCCCATATGTTCCATGGTGGTCCTATGGCCCTATTCACAACAGCCATTAGTACTGGCAACCTTGAGCCGGCTACCCAATGGAGCATCTCGTGCATATAGAGTACTCCATGTGAAGATGATGCAGTAAAAGATCTAATCCCTGTCATTTCACTCGTCATCGTTGAAGCCATTGCACTGTGTTCACTTTCCACTTCTATGAATTTAGCATTTATCTTGTTGTTGGCAACCATTTCCGCCAATTTCTCGACAATAGCTGTCTGTGGCGTGATGGGGTATGCTGAGATGAATTTCACCCTCGCAAGCTTTACACCGGTTGCTACGGCCTCGTTCCCAGTCATTATCTCCCTGGTAACGTTCTGCGCTTTCATTTATCCTCACCCTCTCTGACCATTTCAATTGCATCAAATGGGCATTCATTTGCACAGATTCCACACCCTTTGCAATGATCATAATCTATGAATGGTGCCTCCATCTTCTTTATTCTATCTGCAGGAGCTTCATAGTCAGGATTTTCATTTATATCTATTGCAACATCTGGACAGAATTTCCAGCATATCATGCATCTTGTACATTTTGAATAATCTATAACTGGCTTTGATGTTCTCCATGAGGATGTCTTTATATTTGTAGTAGGGTAATATGCAGTAGGAGTCATAACCATTTAAACCACCTCTACTTCTTCATAAGCTTCCTCTATGGCATTTACATTTTCATTTATTTTTGATGGGGATATATCCCTCACCGCGCTCTTCATAGAATCAACTGACACTATTCCGCTGACCTTTGAGAATGCTCCCAGTATGGCCGTATTGACTATAGGGTGAGATGGATCGCCCAGATGATTTTTCAATGCGATGCTCGTCGCATCAACGTACGCTACCTTGAAACCGTTATTACTTTCAAAATCTCCCTGCTTTCCGTTTATCAAGACTAATCCGTGCGGTTTCAACCCCTCTGTGACATTCACCAACTTCAACAGAGATTTATCAAGGAGGATAACAGCATCTGGCTCGTATATCTGGCTTCTGAGTTCTATCTTGACATTATCAATTCTTGTGAAAGCAGTTACGGGTGCACCTCTTCTTTCTGTTCCATAAAAAGGAAATGTTGTTACCCATTTGTTCTCCTTAAAAGCAGCCATAGCCAACATCTTGGATGCAGTTACAGCTCCCTGTCCACCTCTTCCGTGGAACCGGATTTCATACATTCCTTACACCGTTCCGAAATCGCAAGATCGTATAAAAGGTTATTTGGAATAACCGTTGGGAAAATCAATATTAACCAGATTTATAATATGAGAAATAGATGGATTTACGCGTTTTCATGGAGGAAATAATCAAGAGGATGGGTTACAGAGCATATCCGGGATATCCACAGGAATATATCTGGATAGATCATGGTGATAATACAGGGGAAGTAATTTTCCTAATGGAAGATAATGATCTTGAAAAATTAAGGGAATTCTATTCATCCACTGTAAAATATCCTGGAGAAAAATATGTTTTCATACTCATTGATGATGACAGGGAAATACTCTCTTATTGCAAGAGCAAGGGTCTGATAGGAATTAGAAAGGATACCGTTGCCTCACTTGTGGGAAGAAGCATAATAGATATGCATCTCAGTAGAGGAAAGAGAGAGACTGTTGAGAAGAATGAAGAGGATGATTCCATTTACGTATATCTTGAGGAAGGCAATAATCCAAAATTCATTAAACCAACTATAACGGGTGAAGATGTTTCAAAGGCAATTGGTTTAAAGGCAGATCTCATTTTTGTACCTTATTATTTCTTTTCCTATTCCTTGGACGTTCTAGAAGGTGGATTATACGAAAAAAAAGAGGGAATACTGATGGTGAATTCTGTCAACGGAAATGTAAGTGAATCGATTAACGGCTATGAAGTAATAGATAAATGGCCAATGAAATACAAGGAATTTGAGCCAAAGTGGGAGGTGAATTCATCAATTGAAAAAATAAGAAGATGGATTCAGGAAAATATGGAAAGGGAAATTATGGTAGAGGAAGAATCCAAATTTTTCATAATCTTTTCAAGGAAGAAAGTGAAGCCTCTTGATGATACCATCAAGATAAAATATAACAGCACATATCTCTATCCTGTATACACTTCCTCAACGCTTGTAATGGATGGATTTACCGGTGAAATAAAATCAGTGACTGATTTCATATGAATTCCGTAATATGTTAAAAATTGCATACTTCCCAATTGTGTTCGGAGTCATTATTTAAAGTTCTGGAAAATATTTTTCGACGTTGGGGGAAGAATAATCAAATTTAATGAAAAAAGATAATAATCAGTTTATTATAATGATTTGGATTCCCATGCAAGAGGCCAGTGGCTCAGATTTAAAATTCATTATAAATTATGTGAAGGGTAAGAGAGGAATGGTAGGGATAAAAGCAATGCTCAAGAACATTAATTCTGGATCTGTGCTTTTATCTGATATTGATGAGATAGGATCTACCGCAAGCTATTCCGAAGATATCTATAAGAAAATTATAGAGGCTGCAGCTGTGGCACTTGGCGGAGATTTGAACACAAGGCTGAACCAGATAGGATATGCGCTCGGCGACAGAGCTAAAATGACAAGATTTGTGGCAAAATTATCAACTGCAAAACAGGTTATAAAGATACTGGAAGACAGATTGATCACTGAAATTCCTTATGTTAAATCTTCACTCCAGGAAATTTCAAAGCATATAATAATACTGAGAGTTACTGCAAGAAAGAACGGGGAGAATTTCCTTCAGGTTGCAGATGGTTACATTTCTGCTGTTCTTGACCAGCTCAATAAGTCCATGACAGTTTCTGAAAAAAAGATTGACAAGAATGAGCTTGTTTATAAATTTACACTGGGTGAGAAGGATCAAGAATGAGCGTCCTGAAATCTTCGATGACTGGTAAAATTCTTGTTCTCACTATAAACAGACCTGAAAAGAAGAATTCACTTACCATGGAAGTTGTAGAGGAAATAGATAAAGCCCTGAATGAAAATAGAGGATATAGAGTCATACTTATCAAGGGTGAGGGAGGATTTTTCTCTGCTGGAGCAGACGTTTCAATATTCACAAATCTCTCAGGAAATGATGCAGAATCTTTTTCTAGAAGAGGCAATGAAATAATGGATAGAATACAGAATAGTGATGCAATATCAATAGCGGCTGTAAATGGAGGGGCGTATGGTGGAGGCCTGGAACTGGCATTGAGCTGTGATATCAGAGTAATATCTCCGGATACCAAGATAGGACTTACGGAAGTGAATCTAGGCATATTTCCCGGATGGGGCGGAATAAAAAGGATTAGTCAGCTTGTGAACAAGGGATATGCCAGATATATGGCCCTAACAGGTAAAATTCTGGCAGGCAAGGAAGCATTCGAAAGAGGAATTGCCCAGGTTCTTTCAGAAAATGTTGAAAAGGATTCTATGGACTTGGCGCAATCGCTCGCGGAAAAGTCCGATGAAAGTGTTAAGAGGATAAAGAGACTTCTTTCACAGGATGTCTATTCCAGCGAGCTGGAGAGCAAACTGTTTGGTGAAGTTATAGAGACAAAACAGGCAAGGGAACTTGTACAGAAATTTCTGAACAGGACGAAATGAAAAATTAGGAAAGAGTGAGGGATGGTTTCCCGGGATATGCTTTCTTAAGTCTTCCTGGTGGGATTTCACCGTTTATTTCTATATCTATATTAAGAAATTTCTTAAGGTCATCTTTATATTTTTCTAAAACATCCGCTTCATTTCTAATGTCAGCCTTGATATCGCCCTTTTTTATGAGCTGAAGAACAAAATCCCTCTTCTCTCCATCTATATCTTTCATTATATGTTTTCCTTCATTCCTGTATCTTTCAAGCAATTCCCATTTCCAGTCCTCTGCTGTATTTATGATAAGCTTTGAGTGTTTTTCCTGTGATATTTTTAATATGTTCCTGTAATCTTCTATTACAGATTCAATGAACTGCCATTCCTTTTCATAATTTTCATATGAGTTGTCGGGAACCGGATAATTCTGAAGACTTGCAAATTCACTACCTCCATAAATGCTGTGTATTTCTTCAGATATATATGGGATTATAGGAGATAGAGACAGTGCCCATTTATCTGCAAATTTTCTAACCACTCTGAGCATCCTTTCCTTACCAGCAAAATTTTCAAGATCACGTACATCATTTAGCATATTGAAGAATAGCTCGATTGAAGCATCTCTTATTTTCATGGATTCAAATGATTGTTTTGCCTTTGCGAGCCTTCTGTTAAATCTGGCTATGAGCCATAAATCCCTTTCATCCGGTTCGTCAACCACCTTTGAAGCTTCTGAGGCAAGTTCAAAAAAGCGTTCCATCTTCCTGGTATAATTTTCTGCTTCATTCGATCTCCAGTCCACATCATACCATACATCAGCATTCGATGCTAAATATAACCTGAAAAGATCTGCCCCATATTTTCTCTTTACGGTGAGAAGGGGTATCACATTCCCCTTACTCTTGGCCATCTTCTGCCCCTCGGAAATTACTATTCCTCCTGTAGAAATACCCACTGGCCAATCATTTTCCGGGAATATTGCAACGTGCTGGAATAGGTAGAACGTCAGATGGTTTGAGATGTGTGGGTAGCTAGTATGCCTCAAATCTACCGGATACCAGAATTCAAATTCTTTCCTGGCATTTCTTGCAATTTCCTTTATTCTTTCATCTTTATTCTCCAGAACATTTTCACCTAGGAAAATAAAATCGAATATTGAATCGTCAAGATTCTCATATCCTATCTCTCTAAGATACCTTATTACAGGGTATAAAGATGTATATATTGTGGAATCACTCAGGCTCTCGATAATCCATTCGGGATCCATCGGTAGCCTTGTACCAAGTCCTCTTCTCCTGGCACATGGTCTTTCCCTTATCCAGTCTACCATCTGCAAAAATTGAGACTTGAGTGGGTCGGGCTTAAGTTCCATTCTATCTATTAATCCTTTCACCTTCTCTTTCCATTCCTGTTTTGAATAATCGATGAACCACTGCCCATTTATTATTGCAACAATTACCCTGTCACCTTCTCTTGTATATGCTTTCCTGGATGTTTCATAAAATTTTATCGCTATTCCCTTCGAGATGAAGTCCTCAACAATCTTATCCTTTATTTCTTTTATGAATTTTCCTTCGTAATCTCCCCTTATTATTTTACCGTGATAGAATTCCTTTTCATACAGGAATTTGGTTGCCTCTTCAAGTTTTTCTTTGTCGCTGAGACTAGAAATATTGAATTTTTTCATTATATCTTCCATGTTTTCCTCTTCATCCATCTCAATGACCTTTATTGGTTCTATTATTGCGCCTGATTCTTTCAGGGCAACATAATCCCATATGGAATGATATGGAACAGAGTAAACTATTCCACTCGCATTATCTGGATCTACAAATTTACCTTCTATTATAGGAATTGACCTTCCATGTAACGGTTCCTTGACAACCTTACCCACCATTTCATTTCCCTTAATTTCTCCAATTTTTTCAACCTTCAATTGGTACCTGAGCTTATTAAAGCCTTCATTGCTTGCTATGAATTTCATTCCATTCAAGAGGAATATCGAATAAGAAGAGCCTGGATTAACAAATAGGTTGGTCACTCCCTCCAATGTTTCAGGTCTGAGAGTAGATGCCAGAAGATTGTATTCTCCCATTTCAAAGAAAACAGAAACAAACTCCGTAATTGATACCTTATCTGTATCTCCCTCCTGAATATCGTCTTCCCCCACTGGATTTCCGTCACTTGGTGAGTATAGCAGTGGATAATCACCCTGTTTCAGGTATCCTCTTGCCATTAGCTTCCTGAATTGCCATTCTACGAATTTATTGTAAATTTTCTCCCCTGAATTAAACTGCCTTGTCCAGTCAATGGATAATCCAAGATTTTTGAAATCTAGAATAATTTTATTTGCAAAATAATTGGCTATATTTTCAGGTTTTGAGAACTCATAAACCTTCTCAGGATCGTCCCCATAAAGTTCCATGTAAGATTTGTAAAGGTCTATCGTTGTCTTGTCTCCCCTTTCTATTTTTTTGCTGAATGCCAGGATAGGTGTCCCTGAAATATGAAAGGCCATAGGAAATAGTACATTGTATCCATTCATTCTTTTGAACCTGGCAAATATATCCGCAATAGTATAAGTTCTTCCATGACCTATGTGAAGCGCTCCATTGCAATAGGGGTATGGCACTGTGATGAGAAATTTCGTTCCGCCCATAACAGGTTCATAAATTTTTTTTTCATCCCACAATTTCTGCCATCTGTCTTCAATAGCTTGGTAATTATATTCCATTGAATCACCTATATTATCATAACGGCAGCAGCTATGACTGTCGTCCATTCATTTACTCCCTTCACAACTGCAGATGCTGTTATATTATTAGTCAATAATATTGCATCATTTAACTTGAATTTTCCAGTTTCTTTGTCAGTTTCAAGATAAGAGTCCAAGCCCATTGTGCTTGCGAGCATTTCTGCAGCAAGACTTTCAGCAAATTTACCCGCTGATTCTGCCGTCTCCCCATAACTATGATGTTCGCTAAGGTAGCCGTACATGGTTCTATTCCTGGGTATAGCCAGGCCTACAGATGCTGTTATAAGCCTTGATAATTCATTAGAACTGTTTCTTGCTATAACAAGGAATAATATCTGACCTGGTTTAAGTTCGCTTAACCCCTCTTCTCTATCAACGATTTCCGCATAAGGTGGGAAAATTGAACTTACTTCAACAAGATTATATTTCGCAATTCCTGCATCTCTGAGTGCATTTTCAAAAGAGCCAAGTTGGCTCTTATGCGTTCCAATTCCCTTTGTGAAGAATATTTTGCGGGGGATCATGTTGGACATTGTGAGGTTATAATTATCTCACTTTAATTCTTTACTGTTATCTTGGCTCCAACCAGTTAGAGCCTTTACCATTGTATTATAAATTACTTTTCCCTCAGATTTATTAAAAGGAAGAGAATTAATTTTATCAGATAAGCAGATTAAAAAAAGTATTTTATAGGCGGTAATATTGAAACTAAAATGCCGGTACTTTCCAGCCTATTCAAAATCTTGATTGTTGGACCTAGAGGTTCAGGCAAATCAAGTCTCCTCTGCAGGATGGTTTTTGATTCTTACGGCGATTGCTCAATCGGTACCGGTCAATTTTATAGAACTAATCCTATACCTTTAGATGGCAAGACAGTTACATTACTTCTAAAAGAGGTCAATGTTTTGCCCACATCCGAGAAAACAGCAGGATTCATTGTTGTCCTTGATTCAAACAATGAATTGGACTTCAATCAACTTCCTTCCATACTTGAAATGGTTGGAGATAAGAAGATCATTATAGCTATTAACAAGTCAGATCTCCATTACAGCGCATCATTCTGGATAGAAGATATCCTAAAAGTTCTGGGAAACAAGAAAATTCAGGTTATACCTGTATCTGCAAAAAATGGTGAGAATATTAAACAACTTCAGGAAGCAACGGCCAAAATGGTGGTATCTTGAGATGTATATTGGACAGAAAAGAGGGAAAAGGATTTTATTTAATGATCACAAAGCTTCTTCGACATTAAGGAACAGAGGATTCATAGGTATCAATAGAGGTGAAAAGTTATCAATAGATCTCATTTCTGCATATTTTCTTTTTTCTAAAAAGAAGATTGAAATATACGAGGGAAAGAAGAAATTATCTGAAAAGGATATTTTAGACATTATAGGTGGCAATATATTCTTCTACCACGCTTACAAATTCTTAAGAGAGAGAGGTTATAAACCATTCTTCAAAAATAACTCGTTATATGTAGAAGGAAAGAAAGTTGTGGTTATAAAATACCCCGAATTTATTGTTTTCAGCAACATCAAAAATTCATTCACGAATGTAATTGTTGTGGACGAAGATGGTGATTGCATCCTCTATGCAATAGAAAAATTTAATTTTGATGAAAAAAAATTAAATTTCTCAAAAAATAAGGATGATTTTCTAAGGAAGATAGAAAAAAGCAAACTATCCATTAAAGCAGGATCAAAATATGGATCAGATTTTAGAATTTATGATGGAAAACAAACTCATGCAAAGTACCTTCTCAATATAGAAGATAAGTTGAGTACTAAGGACTTAGTAGCAAGAGTAAGAGTTGCACATTCAGTTAAAAAAATTTACGTTCAGGGTTATATCAAATCAAGATTGAAGTTTTTTACAGTAAAATGGATTACCGTATAACTTTAATTTTAACAGGAAATTTTTTTAAATTGTTACCACAATGTGGGCACTCTTTGTAATTTTTATCATAAACCTTTCCGCATCCTCCACATTTATATTTCCATATAATTTCATTTTTTATTTTTTTAGATTTATATGATTCGTAATCTATTTTCATTTCCCTGCAGACATTCTGAATTGCTAGATCATTAGTAAGTATTGAAGCTGAAATTTGAGATGCTAGTGCAATAACTTCCACATCTGTTTCGCTTAATTGCTCAATATCTCCTGTTTTTTTTGCCATATTTTTTACCATTAAGATGTTGTCAGGATTAGGTTCCATAATGTGAAGGAAAGTCGACCGCATCTCTATCTCACTTTTCATTCTCTTACCCCTGATTTCTTCAATGACTGATTCTGTCGTAAAATATTCATTATTGGCATCAGGCAAGAATCCACTGAAAAATGATGATGAATCGACCACAATTTTCATTTCACTTTCCTCCTGAAATATTCACATTTTTTATTTAAAAGGCAGATTTCGCATTTTGGATTTAATGGTTTGCATACATTCTTTCCAAATTCCACAAAATAAGAGTTTATTTCATTCCATCTCTCATGGGGGATTTTTGATTTTAGCTTAATTTCCATCTCCTCAGGTTTCTTAGCTTTCACAATTCCTATTCTGTTAAATATTCTGAAGACGTGGGTATCAACAGCAAGGCCGTGTTCATTGAAGGCATTAGAGATAACTATATTTGCAACCTTCCTTCCAACTCCGGGGATTCTTAAAAGTTCATCTATTGTCTCAGGCACTTTACCGTTGAAATCTTCCACGATCATTCTGGAAGCTTCAATTATGTTTTTGGCTTTTTGCCTATAAAAACCAACAGGTTTTATAATAGATTCAACGATTTTTTCATCTGCTCTTGAAAGTTCCCTTGAATTGGGAAATCTACAGAAAAGTCTTAAACTTGCTCTATCAGTCGTTTCGTCCTTAGTTCTGGCTGATAATATACCAGTTATCAGGACTTGCCATGGTTCATCCCATAATCCTATATGTGGGGATACCATTTTTTTAACTTCCTCTATCACGTCTATTATATCGTTCAATGCTAACTTAATTTAAAGAGATATTAAAAGTAAACGTTCTATTTGTTTATATTTTAATCTGTTATTTTAGAAAATATTATTTTTAATATTAAACCTTAATTATTTCTCTTTGAGCTATGGAAATGTTATAAATGATAATTTTTTGTTTCAATAAATAAATTTAAGTAAGGATTTACTTGAATAGATAAAAAAATTGAAGAAATATTTTTATAAGATGTCATCTATATGTACTTATGGAAAAGAAAAACAGGGGAGTTCTTCCAATTTCAAAAATTTTGGCTGCCATAGATGGTTCTAAACCTTCAATGAGGGCATTAGATATGGCAATCAGTCTGGCCAAACTGATGAAAGAAATGGAATTGGATATTATCCTTGTTGTTCCTTATCCCGTGCAATATATTACAGGCGAAAATCCTACGGGCGATATGACGCTTCTGGAGAGACTTACAACCCTAAAGGAAAAGGGGGAAAGTATTCTAAATCAGGCAAAGGATTATGCCATATCAAATGGAGTAATGAATGTCAATATTTTCCTGAGGCAGGGAGATCCTGCAAAAGAAATTTTAGAATTGGCTAAAGATAAGAATCCGGATCTTATTGTAATTGGAAATAGGAGAAGAGGATTCATAAAAGGAGTATTTCTTGGATCAGTCAGCCAGAGAGTGGCAGCAAATTCCGAGTGTGCAGTACTTGTAGTAAAATAATTCTTTTATATTCGATATTATTGTTAATTCATGAAGGAATTTTCTAATTTTAGTCTAAACGAAGGTTCTCGTGTGAAGATTTATCTCAGAGCAGGAAATGATGTTAAAACTCTTGAAGGAACATTTATGGGACTTTCCGATACGATGCAACCCTTGGTCTACATAAAGAGTGGTAACAAGAATTTTCTCATAAATATGCTGGACATAATTTATATTGAGACGGAGAACAACCTTGACAAGGTTGAAAATAACAAGAAAATGGATTATCTTGTATAATTGATACCTATGAAAATATGCTAAAGGAAATGGCATAAAATTTTTTTATGATGTATTATTAATGAGATGTTGAGGATTGCCATATATACAAAAAATTTCAGGGTTTATTATAGGATTATATCCCTCCTAAAGAAGATGGATATTTCATTCTCCTCCATTACAGATCGGAACAACCTTAAGGCTTTTGATATTGTTTTTTCTGATGAGTTTATGGAAGAGAGAAATATTATTGTAACTGATGGATCAGATGAATTCAGGATAAGGCAGATCATCCTTGGAGCAAATTCTAAAGAAATAGTTGTGGGTATAGACCCTGGACCAACTCCAGGCATAGCTACCCTAGCTGACAATCTTGTCATAGATAAAAGAAACATATACAGTTTTGAAGAAGTTAGAAAATATGTTCAGGATGTTCATAGCCAATGCAAATACAAAGATTTCAAAATAAAGGTTGGAAATGGGGATAAGATAAATAGAGATAAAATAATCAAAGCACTTAGAGGATTCCATTACATTCTTGTTAATGAAAAAGGTAGTTCAAAAACAATAAAAAGAGGAAATGATTGGGAAGCTGCAATAAATATTGCAATGAGCGACAAAATAATGTAATTTTATTTCTTCCACTTCGGCTTATTCCTCCTTGAATAATAGCTTCCGATGAATATAACGACTATTATTATAATTAGAAATGCGATGATACCTGCATAAATATAGTTCATATTGGGATTGCCCGATTGAATTTTAAGATCATATGCAGAACCATTGACGAATCTTACTATTGAATTATTTATGTTTATTGTGACAGTATATATTCCTGGAGATAGAGTTCCAGATAACCATTTATATGTAACGTTTTTGGTAGAATTTGCGGTTATATTAACATCAGATGATCCAACATATTTTCCATTTACGTAAAACGATACATTTAGCCCGTCTACAGCGAACTTAGATGGATTCTTTATGACAGCATGCAGTAGTGTATACTTCACAACGCTAACTGGCACAGTTTCATTATAATAGAAAATCGAGCCACCTAGAGAAGCTCTTACCTGGAAAAATAAAAGAAGTGTTGTTGTGACAGTTGGAGCTGTCATGTTGAATGTAATTGGTGCAAAAGTTCCGTTGATATATTGTGGACTAACAGGTGATGCGCCCGTTAGATTGTAGCCGGTGGGTATCATAACTATCTGGTACTCTGTAAATATATGCTCAACGTTTACCGTATAAGTGAAATTAGATCCTTCAGCAACCTGGGATGGCCCGCTTATTGTTATAGAACCTGACGCAATGCTAATATTAGTTGCGCTTGCATAAGTTGAAAATGCCATAATAAATATCAATCCAATAACAACAAAAGTAACTTGCTTATTCATGCTCTTGCTCGCCTCCTGAAAAGAATCATTGATATACCCACTGCCAACACTATAAATGCAGAGAAGCCGTATATGTAATAATTCTGCACAGTTGCTGAAAAGTTCTCCAATCCTGTTCCCTCGACATTTACATACTTAATTGAAAGTGCTGGGAGTGATGGGACTACTTTTATAACTTTGCTATAGTTCAAATAACTAACTTCTACGTAAATT
>ERZ1669247.364-NODE-364-length-15767-cov-2.660323_pt1 | contig 15767 bp, 17 predicted proteins | sample MGYA00579297_ERZ1669247 | MGnify/ENA primary metagenome ERZ1669247 (study PRJEB41166, sample SAMN08046056) | hot springs metagenome | biome: hot spring; feature: acid hot spring; material: thermophilic sediment; isolation source: thermophilic sediment from acid...
AGTCGACGCAGGCTCATTGTATACGACATTGAACAATTCCTTGCAGCTAATTACCCCTCCAAATGTCAATAATCCTGTGGAGTTTTGGCTGGCGTTCCTTCTTCTTTTAGCGATAATAAACACTGCCTTAAAGCAGGTTCCGTTCTTTAGAGATGCGAACAAAAATGGAAGAGTGGCAGCTGGCCTGGTATCTCTTATAATATCTTATTTCGCTGTGACCGTAGCGTGGGTGAGTCCGACGATTATTTACTTTTCCTCGACACTTGGAATAACGGCACTTATAATGGTTGCATTGCTTGTAGTCGTGGCGCTAGTCGGAGTGGACACAAAGACAAGCTCTAAGGCTAAGACTGCTTTAATGTGGGGGTCATTACTCGTTGGGATGGTCATACTTGTCTTGGGCGGAGGTTTATTCTCATATATATTCACACCAGTAAGCACGAATCCAAACTTCACCTCAATAACCTCTAACATAAATTGGGGCGCGCTGCTGCCAATAATTCTGCTAATAATCATCATCGGTTCAGTGATTGCATTTGCTTTCAGCGGCGGTAGCTCAAGCAGCGGTGGAAAGAGTTAATAAAATAAAGATACAATCACGATCATGGTATCATTCGTAATGCCTGAATTGTCGTATGTTTTCGTGTTCCTATTAGTCTTCGCAGTGGTCTACGGAATACTATCTTATCTGGATATATTCAAGAGAAAAGACATAAATGCGATAATAGCGTTGAGCATAGGGCTGATCACGCTCCTTTCTAGCTTTTTCGTAGTGTTTGTATCAATATATATACCAATGGTAGTGGCCATTGCGCTTGGGATATTCCTTGTTATATTGCTTCTTGCGACGACGCTTACACCGACCAAGAGCGTGACAGCTTACCTAGGCAGAAGCCCATTAGTCGCAATTTTGATCATAACGATAATGCTGCTATTTGGCCTTGAAGCGTTCAGCACTACTTTACATGTTTTATCCCCGCCAAGCAACACAACGAATACAACACCCACTATAAACCCCAATGTCTCTCCGGTATTAAGTGGAGCGCTTAATGGCTCCTACATAATAAGCCTTCTGACCTCACCAAACACGCTCGCGCTGATTATTTCATTTATAGTCATGCTGTTTGGCGTCTATTTCATGACCAGAATCAAGGGCCAATAATTCTTTTATAGGACCTGAAATCGCTGTTGAAAAGGGCCAGCCCATCCGATACGAAAGACAACCTAAATTCTGAGTATCTTTCTTTTATGCTTTCCACATTATTTTCCCCTTTAAGCCTACAGATTGTGATATGAGGATGAAAGTCCCTGTCAGGTTCGATATTTAGCTGGCTGGATATGGCTGTGTTTATGTCATTTAAGTCAGTAGCCACCTTGAAAAAGAGTATCGAAGGCGACCCTCCACGGTAAAAGGCATCCAAGCCGCTTATGTCTATTTCCCGTTTAAAGCCCTTATTAATCGACTCTATCGCATTTATTATCCTGTCCTCACCTATGTCTGTATCGCCTAAAAACCGTATAGTTACATGCATTTTTTCTTTGTCAACAAAACTGCCATGCACAGACCTTGCTATCTCCTTAGAAACTCTGCCAAGCGTGTCTCGCTCCTTCTCCGGTATCTCTAAAGCTATGAATAATCTTTTCATCCTTATATCTGTCAGTACACAGACTCTACAACATCTATGCTGCCTTTACCGCTTATATCATAGCCACGTATCACGTTGTACCAGGTTTGCTCCCCCTGATAATTCTTGAATATTGACGGCGCGAACTTGGTCGCGGCTAGCACAGCAGCCAGGGTTCCCTTGTTCTTTATCCCGCTTATCAAGATTATTGCTTTGCTTTTGTCGTACGGGTTCCTTATCCTTTCGATTATTCCCTCATTCTCATTACCATATATATTGTCTCTATATTTCAGCATCCAGCCCTCTTCTTTAAAGAACTTGACCGGCAAAAAGTTATTTATGTCCCTGGTGACCAAATTCGTCACTGGGCCGCCTATTAATATCATGTCATTCTTGAAGAGGTTCTTTGATATCACATCTGTATCCAACACTATCGGGAAATCCTTAGGAAGCGAAACATATCTACCTAGGAACATGCCTAAATATATTGCATAGTTGGTGTCCTTCGCCACGGCTTTGTATTCTCCATGGGGATCCGCCGAACCTACACATATCAGACCATTGAATGTACCGTTATCTAGGAATGGACTGTAGAAACGCTTGACATTGTTGTCCATATCTCCTATATTAAGCAAGCTGGTGTTCCTTAGGGTAGGATTCACATCAAATGTTATAGACCCCACAATCTTCTCATACAGGACCGTCTTAGAACCGCTTCTTATCTCGCGTAAAACTCCAGCCTCAAGCATCAAATTGATCAATGATTCCGCTTCTTTTTTGTTTATCTTCGCATGCCTCATTATATGCTGTAAGTCCAGTGGCTTTGCTGATAGCGCCTCAAGGATACTTAGGGCCTTCTTGTCTATCAAATGCTTGATATTAAGCGAGTTGTCTACCAACGCAGTGTCGTTGTACAATAGATTATCTCTGACCCGTCTAATGACCTCGCCTCTCATAACATGAATAATGATATTATCTAAATATTAAGCTTTAAATAGTTTCTCTATTCATCTATTCTCTTTATGTGCGGAATAATTGCCTACGCCGGAAAAGACAATGCGGTTCCTTATCTAGTCAACGGCATAAGAGACCTTGAGTACAGGGGATACGACAGCGCTGGCTGTGCACTTGATAACGGCGACCAGCTGGTAATAAGAAAAGACGTCGGAAGCGTAAACAGCGTGATAAGGAAGTATGGAGTAGAGCAGCTGAACGCAAAGAGGGGCGTATTTCATACCAGATGGGCAACACACGGCGGTATAAGCGTCCAAAATGCCCATCCAATATCAGACTGCTCAGGGGATATAGCAGTGGTCCACAACGGCATAATCGAGAACTACGATTCAATAAAGGAGTCGCTCAACACTCACAAATTTTCAACAGAGACCGACACCGAAGTTATACCACATATGGTGGAGGAGAAGATGCGGCTTGGAAAAAGCTTCAGGGAGGCGGTCAAGGAAACCGCGCTAAAGCTGGAAGGCGCATCTTCATTCGTTGTCCTTAATCGTAATGAAAAAGACATGATAGCAGTCAAGAAGGGTTCCCCGCTTGTCATCGGCCTCGGAGAAAATGGGACGTTCATCTCAAGCGACGTCCAGTCACTTCTAAGGTATACAAATAAGGTGGTTTACTTGCACGACAACGATTTGGTCACATTCAATGAGGGAGGATACACAGTCGAAAACCTAGTAAACCCAAATCTAACGCACAAGGTAGATACTGTGGATTTGGACTACCACTCGGCGGAGAAAGGGAAATTTGAACACTATATGATAAAGGAGATCTACGAGCAGATAGACCTGGTCAACTCCTTTTTAGAGAGAGACAAGAAGGACATAGAATATGCTAGTTCGCTAATCAAAAAAGCAAACAGGGTTTACCTTGTGGGATCTGGGACCTCATACCACGCTTCATTATATGGCGCACAGCTTTTCAGGTCTCTGGGAATCGATGCACTCGCATTGCAAGGGCAAGAGTTGAAAAACTATGGGAGGATAATAAAAGACAATGATATATTCATAATAATCTCTCAAAGCGGGGAAACCTCGGATGTGATAGCTAATATAGACTATATGAAAGATCACAAAAAGATAGGTATAATCAATGTAGAGGGATCCTATCTGTCTAGGTCTGTAGATGCTTTGATTCCATTGAAGGCTGGAGTAGAGAAAGCCGTAGCTGCAACTAAAACATTCACCTCAACGCTTGTGCTTTTAAGGCTGCTAGCAGCTTACTTATCTGATGATGCAGAGCCCATCATTAACGACCTTAAGCTCCTAAAATTAAACATATATAACTTGACTGTCCCCTCTGTGCTTGAAGCGATAGAGAGAGTAAGCGACCGGCTTAAGGACGATAAAAGCATAATATACACCGGCACTGAAGACGGGTTTATTCTAAGTTTAGAGGGCGCATTAAAGATGAAGGAAGTCTCTTACATTCACGCAGAAGCTTTTGACTCTAGTTCGATAAAACACGGGCCGATTGCCCTGATAGAGAATGGGATAGACGTTATAGCTGTGACAACAAAAAATTCAAAGGAGTCCCTTGCTTATGGGCTTGAAGAGATGAAAGCTAGAGGCGCGCATATAATCGGAATAAGCGAAGAAAACAATCCAAAGTTATTTGATGAATTCATAAAGAGCGTGCCGGCCAAGTCTTTTGAGTTCTATCCGCTCTTAATGGTCCTTCAGATGCTAGCGTATAGAACAGCCGTGAAGCGTGGCATAAATCCGGACAAACCAAGAAACCTAGCTAAGTCCGTTACTGTAAAGTGAGCCGAGCCAGTGTGGATCATCGATCAAATCGACACATTTTTAGTTATCTGTAGAAGGCCGACCAAAAGCAATATTATACCTACTATGTCTACCAATGGGATTATCAATAAAATTGCACCGGTAGAAACCAATGAGTTTTTGTAACGTTTACCTACGCGGAATAGCCCGAGGATTACCCCGATTATAGCACCAAGAAACATCAGGATAAAAGATATAATAATCAGAGCAATAAACTCGCCGGTGAATAGGGCCATATTCGCCAAGGTAAGCACAGCACTAAAACCATGTGACAGTATAGAAAATCCTAATATTGACAACAGCGCGGCAAACAATAAAACGAATCCGATTATGTAAATCAAAGAGAAGGTGTATGGTGTCACAAACTGCTTATCTATCTTGGAAAACGATTTGAATGCGAGTATTAACATTATGAATGATACGATACCGACAAATGCAGCGGCTACTGAGATTATTGGTATAAAAGCCAGGATTACAGTGATTAAAAGCAGGATCGTGAACAGCTTTAGATTCTTCAAGGCATTCAATTCTCTGCTATCCATTGTAAAATCAAAACTTTAATAGTATATAAATATGCCGAAAGCAAAAGTTAAATCCTTTGAAATTCTTCTGTCTTTGGTGGCCGCGATAGTTTAGCCTGGTAGAACAAGAGGCTGTGGCCCTCTTGGCCTGGGTCCGAATCCCAGTCGCGGCCTATCTTTTTTGGTAATTAAAAGGCTGTCAGCTCTCTTACAATAATAATGCCAGGTGTCCTAAAAATTTAGGACAAAATGCTTATATATGATATGACTTCTTAAAAGTCTTATGAAAGCTGATAATATTGAAAATTCAAGCAGAGCTGCTTTGGCGCTCGGGGGTATGGTAGAAATACATAGAGCGATTCCAAAACAGCATTTACGGTATTGATAAGGTAAGCCTCCTAGATTCACTCATAAGATTCTCAAGCAAAACACTAAAGAAAAGTCAAAAAAACATCCTTTTAAGCTTAATCGACGGCAAAGGTTATTGCGTGACCAATTTTGTATCATTTATCTCTGAAAAGGAGGGGATATCAAAGACGTCTGTATGGCACACAATAAGGAAATTGAGCGCTTTAGGGTTAATCAACTGCGGCTCCTCGAAAAATAAAGGAGTACCATTGATACTGAGTGATACTGGTAGGATAATCGCATTTAGAATGCTTAGTGATATTGAAGAATCAATGCAAAACAATACCAGTGAAGATAAAGGAATACACAAGACAAAAAGGACCGGCCAGGAGGCTGTAAAGATATAAAAGGTTCAAAGGAGGAGGTATTTACATGGATAAGGATGAGAGGTTTAAGATCGTAAAAAGAGGGACAACGGAGATTGTTACAGACGAGGAGATGAAATCCCTCCTTGCTGAGAAAAGCAAACCCTCAGTGTATATAGGGAGAGCAACCACCGGCCCGCTTCATATAGGGCATCTCATATCCATAGGAAAACTGCTGGATTTTTCGCGGGCAGGCTTCGAAACCAAGATACTCCTGGCTGATATACACGCAGCCCTTGATGATTTGAAAGCAAAATGGGAAGACTTGGATAAGAGGGTTGAATACACAAAGACTTGCATAGAACTGTCATTTGATTGGAAAAACGGAAAGCCCAAGTTCTTCAGGGGCTCAGATTTTGAATTAAAGCACGATTACGTGCTGGATGTGCTAAAGATATCATCTATGTCAACTGTAGAGAGGGCAATGAGGGCTGCCTCGGAAGTGACTAGGATGAAAAACCCAAAGGTGAGCGAATTGATATACCCGATAATGCAGGCTATTGATGAGCAGTACCTTGACGTTGATGTGCAGTTAGGCGGTACAGATCAAAGGCATATTTTGATGTTTGCGAGGGAAACCCTCCCGTTGATCGGCTACAGAAAGAGGGTGGAGGTGATGATGCCGCTTGTCACATCATTGCTCGGGCCCGGAACAAAGATGAGTTCTTCCATACCTAATAGCCATATAAAAGTTTATGAATCCGAGGAATCGATAAAGAAGAAGATAAATGGAGCCTACTGCCCGGAGAAAGAGACAAAAGACAACTTCGTGCTTCAGATAGCGAACTACATAATATTCGCAGCTGAAGATAAATTTAAAATCGAGAGGGCCTCTAAATTTGGAGGGGATGTGGTCTATTCCAGTTACGATGAGTTAGAGAAAGACTTTGTAGATGGCTCACTGCACCCACTTGATCTCAAGAAAGCTGTCGGGGACTACCTGTCTGATAGACTGAAGAATGTGAGAAGCTACTTTGACAAGCACCGCGATGAACTAGAAGCGTTAGGACCAGAGTTTCTGCCGTAAACCAGAGAGGTAAACCATTCAGAGAACGTTGGTTATATAACACCGTTATATTTATATATAAGGACACAATAGTTTTCCTATGGCCGAAATATTCTGCAAGAAAACGCTCATGGAGATAATGCCCGCCACAAGGGCGGTGATAGCTGAGAAACTGCATAAGATGAATGCGAGCCAATCTTATATATCTAAGAAACTTGGGACGACGCAGCCGGCTGTATCACAGTACCTAAAAGGCGCAAGGGGCAAGGTAGCAGATGAAATGATCAAAAACAAAAGGATGTCTAAATTCATCGAGGAGGTCGTAAAAAACATGGAAGATGAAAGCTATGATTTGAATTCCCATACATGCGAGATATGCCGAGAAGCACGGGAAAATAAAGTTATAGACGTACCGAAAGGAAAGGATTTCCTTTGCCCAATAGAACTTATGGAGAAAGACCATGGAAAACAGGATTGACATCGAGAAGTTAAGCGTAAGGATAAAGGAGAAGAATCTGCTAAGGGAAGTCAGCCTTCATGTGAAGACTGGTGAGACTCACATATTGATGGGTCCGAACGGAAGTGGAAAGACAACGCTCGCAAGGGCGATATTAGGGGACAAGAGGTATACTGTGACGGAGGGGAGGATAGAATTCAATGGTGCTGATATGCTCAAGCTAAAGCCGCACGAAAGAGCCAGGATGGGCATATTTGTAAGCTTTCAAGAACCTGTCACATTGCAAGGAGTGAATACACTAAGTTTTCTGAAAGCGTCCTATGAGAGCATCAACTCGACTAAGGTCACCATGAGTGAATTCAAGAATATAGTTGGGAAGAATCTCCAGAGGATAGGGCTCCCTGAATCCGTCAATGAGAGGTATGTAAACGAAGGTTTTTCTGGCGGAGAAAAAAAGAAATTTGAGCTTCTTCAGCTTCTTTTGCTTAAACCAAAGATTGCAATACTAGATGAGATAGACACGGGCCTGGATTTGGATTCGATGAAAGTGCTGTCTAATGCGGTGAATGAGATGCTGCCAGAAACTGGCTTCCTTATAATCACACACAATGACAGGATACTAAAACACATAAAACCCACACTAGTGCACGTGATGAAAGAGGGGAGCATTACTAGATCAGGCGGGTTGGAGTTAGTGGAGGAGATAGAAAAAGGAGGATACAAAATTGGCTGATCATGGGAAAGCTAGAAATTAAGGCTGATAGATACGACTTCAAGGAGGATATAGACTACAAGATGAGGTTCCCGAACGGATTGTCAGAAAAGACCATCAAAAACCTATCAGATATAAAAGGGGAACCCAATTGGATGAAAGAATTCAGGCTTAACGCTTATAGGTTCTTCTCTCGAAGGCCTATGCCTAGCTGGATAGACGGCCTAGACCAACTAAATCTAGATGATATTAGCTACTTTGCTCTCGCATCTGAAAAGAAATCTACAAGTTGGGATGAAGTACCTCAGAAGATTAAAGACACGTATGATAAGCTTGGCATACCAGAGGCCGAAAAGAAGGCCCTCGGCGGGGTCGAAGCAATGTTTGACAGCACTGTTGTATACAACAATGTCAGAGAAGAACTAAAGAAAGAAGGGATAATATTTTGTGACACAGATTCCGCAGTAAAGGACTATCCAGAGTTGGTTAAGAAATACTTTGGAAAGGTAGTTTCTCCAAACGACAACAAATTCGCCGCCCTTAACTCCGCACTTTGGTCCGGTGGCTCATTCATATATGTTCCAAAAGGAGTTAAAGTTAAACTACCACTGCAGGCATACTTCAGGATAAACGCAGCTAACCTGGGACAGTTTGAGAGAACTTTGATAATAGCTGACGAAGGCGCAGACGTGACCTATATCGAGGGTTGCTCAGCCACCACCTACTCAAAGGAGTCATTACATGCAGCAGTTGTAGAGATAATAGCCATGAAAGGCGCGCATGTAAAGTACATAACAATACAAAGCTGGGTGTGTGATGTGTTCTCTGTCTCTTCCAAAAGAGCATTCGCGTATGAGAACGCGTATGTCGAGTGGATAGACGCAAATGTAGGAGCTAAGCTAACAGCTAAATACCCCTCCGTCTACATGCTTGAGCCGGGGGCGAAGGCTAATATACTTTCAATAGCGTTTGCGGACAAAGACCAGCACCAAGATGCCGGCGCTAAGGCTGTACATCTAGCCCCTGCGACAAGCTCAGTTATAAGGTCAAAGTCGATATGCTTGAACGGCGGAAGGACAACCTACAGGGGATTGGTAAAGATACCGCGTGGATCAAGAGACTCTAGCACAAGCGTCACATGCGATGCACTCATATTTGATGACTATTCAAGAACAGATACATACCCATATATGGAGATAAGCGAAGAAAGCGCAGATGTAAGCCACGAGGCATCTGTGGGAAAGATCGGAGATGATCAGAGGCTTTACATGGAGAGCCGGGGAATACCAGAAAATGAGGGGATAAACATGATAGTACTCGGGTTCGTCGGTGAATTCGTAAAGGAACTGCCGCTTGAATTTGCTCTCGAATTCAATAGGCTTATAAAAATAAACATGGAAAACGCAGTTGGGTAGATGTTATGGCTGACCTATTCAAATCATACATAGATATGAAACTTAACATGTCATCTATCCCAAGATGGCTAATCGATTATAAGCAAAAGGAATTCAAAGAATTTAGATCGATGGAGTTCGAAGCAAACCCGCTCTTTAAGAAGGATTCAGAAGCAAGGGAAAAAGTATTCCTGAACGAGGGAGAGTTGATCGATTTCATCATGAATAAAGGATTGGATAAAACGGTAGACTATAGGTTTAACAAAAAAAGCGATGGCGTAGCATACAGAGACATTATATCAATTGGAGACGATGACATGTCTAGGAGTCTGATAGAATACCAAGACAACTACCCCGATAAAATGCGGCACCTGAACAACGCACTATTCACAACAGGAAAGCTCATAGACCTACGTGATGACATATCTGGAGAGTTGGATTTGACAGAGACGACTAAGGATAAGCTTGAGATAAGCAAAGATGTGTTTCACGTTGAAAAAGGAAGCCAATCAAGGGTTATCCTGGAGTTTACAAATGAAATAGAGAACGCAAGGATATACAAAAATGTAGACATATTCACAGAGGAAGACAGTAAGCTTACTATGTTCATAAGGCAAAACTTCAGAATGGAAACTATCGCCTTGATAAATATTGGGGTCCATTCAAGGGGAGATATAGAGATAATTTCAGTAGACACAGGCGGGAAGATTATAAGGTACAAGGTATACGCAGAACTACTCAGTGGCAATACAAACTACAAAGAGAATAAGATTATGATATGCAATGGAAACCAAGACATAGATGTCACTGATTTTGTGAGGCACGTAGGCAAAGGCACAAAGAGTGTGGTTAACTTCCGCGCATCTGCGGATGAAGAAGCGAAAGTCGTAATAAAAGACATCATAACCATAGAGGAAGGGGCAGACAATTCAGACGCCCTACTATCAAGCAACGGGATAATGCTGGGGGAAAACACGAAGATAAACTCAATTCCTGCACTTGAAATAAAGACAAGCAACGTGAAGGCTAAGCATTCAGCATCTACAAGGCATATTGATTACCAAAACGAGGCTTACTGCTTCAGTAGAGGGATAGATGAGAAAGAAACTAAGAAGATAATAATTAATGGATTTCTGCTCGGCGGATTGGAGTTGAAGGATGAAGCGCTGAGAGAAAGAATCGAGATGAATTAAGGGAGCAGATGGGAAAGATTAAAACAGGATCACTTGGCAATTCAAAAAGATATAGAGTAATGAGCGATAGAATGACAGCAAATTCGGCGAATGACAAGATAGTGTTCACGGTTGGACACTCAACAAGAGGCCTGAATGATTTTATTTTGTTGATGAAAGAGAATAGAATTACAGAAGTCGTAGACGTAAGGACTATACCAAGATCCAAGCACAATCCACAATTTAATTCTGATTACTTGAAAAATGCGCTGATTAGGAACCATATTCTTTATAAAAACCTGAAAGAGCTTGGCGGGTTAAGGAAACAAACTAAAAATTCAATCAACACGTTTTGGAAAAACAATTCATTCAAAGGTTTCGCAGATTACATGCAGACAGAAGACTTTAAAAAGGGGCTTAATCGTCTCATTGGTGCGGCTACCAAAAGAACAATCGCGATAATGTGCGCGGAGATATTACCATGGCGCTGTCATCGTTCACTCATAGCAGACATACTAACTGCAAATGGATTTGCAGTGATGGATATAATAGGTCATAATAATATTCTTAAACATAAAATAAACAAGCATGCTATAATATACCGTGGGAGTCTAGCATATAGGTGATATCCCTTCACGAATGAATTCACAGGCTTCTCCTTCCATAGCTTTACATAGAAAGAACAAAATTCGTTTAAATTTATTGATAGCGTGAGAATAAACTGTACGAGCAGGGATAGCGAAGCGGTCAAACGCGCTAGCTTCAGGGGCTAGTGGCTTAGGCCTTCGAGGGTTCAAATCCCTCTCCCTGCATTTTAGATTATCCATACTTGAATGAATTCCACCGATATTTAAATTCGCAGGTCCATAACATTTAATGCATAGCTATGGAAGAAAATTCAAATACGACAAAGATTGTGATGGATGATTTGGCAAAACGTCTTGGGATAACCCTTGAAGAGCTGAAGCCTTTTCTTACGCACAAAACCTATAGGTATGGAGGGGATTTTTCCATAACAAAGGCACTTAAAGATGCGAAATCTGAGGGAATCTCGCTTGATGCGGCTGCGGAAAAAATCAAAAAACAGCTTGAGAGCTCTCCCTTCATAAGCAGGATAGAGATAACAAAAGGATATGTTAATTGCTGGTATAATTACAAAAATCTTTTCAATCTGATTATAAACACCCTGAACGAAAGTTATGGCGGGACAGACTATGGAAAGGGAGAGAGAGTAATGATAGAACACACAAGCGTGAACCCAAATAAGGCGATACATATAGGTCATCTCAGAAACGCAGCCATAGGTGATTCCTTGTCAAAACTGCTAAAGAGTACAGGATATGAAGTGATAGTCACAACTTATACGGATGATACCGGGGCACAGGTTGCGGATAATATAGTTGGGATAAAGTTCTTGGGCATGCCTGCCGAGGAAAAGGGAATAAAATTGGATCACTACTTCGGAGACAAAGTGTACATAAAAGTCAACGAATCTTACAAAACCGACCCTTCTCTTCTGGAGAAAAGGAGTGACATACTAAAAGCTATAGAGAACCGAGATAAGGAGATATCTAAACTGGTGGAGGGCATGGTCGGGAAGGTTCTTCGGGCGCAGCGTGAGACTATGTGGAGATTTGGTGTATTTTATGACCTAATAAATTACGAGTCACATATACTAGCCTATAAATTTTGGGATAATGCCTTCAATCTCCTAAAGGAGAAAGGTGAGATAAAGCTTGAGAATGAGGGAGAAAAGAAAGGGTGCTGGATATTTCAAAAGGCAGATGGAGAGAAAAAGATTATTGTGCGCTCAGATGGAACTGTGGTCTATGCTGGAAAGGATATAGCTTACGCCATGTGGAAGCATGGGTTGATGGAAGGCGACTTCAAGTATAGAAGATGGATCACGCAAAGCAATGGAAAAACGCTATGGACTACGACTTTGGACGACAGTGAAACGGAGAACCACCCTAAATTCAACGATGTAGATCGATCAATAAACATAATCGACATAACTCAAAGTTATGAACAGGAAGTTGTGAAAGAGATTATAGACAAACTAAGCGGTGGGAAGGCACACTATATACATTATGAGTACGCTGTTGTTGCTCTCTCTCCGGAGACTGCAAAAAAGCTAGGCGTGAAAGAAGAGGACAAAGACTTCTTTAGAATGAGCGGAAGGAAGGGGATTTACATAAATGCTGATGACCTCATCGACAGACTCAAACAGGTAATACTGCAAGAGACTAAATCTAGGAACAAGGACCTAAGTGAAGAGGAATGCGAAAAGATAGCTGAATCCTTATCGATATCTATTCTGAGATATGAGATGGTTAGGACAGACCCTAAGAAGATCCTTGTTTTCGATATGGATGAAGCACTAAGATTAGAGTCCAAAGGTGCAATATATATAGAGTACACATTGAGCAGAATGTCAGGGATACTCAGAAATGCCGCTGAAAAAATTGAAGATGTAGGTTATAAGGATGATCTTACAGATCAAGAGAAAAAATTATTACTTGATATCTTCCTTTTCCCAGATATAGTCGAATCTGCTGCGAGAGACCTTAACTTGACAGCCATATCAAATTTCGCCTCTGAATTCTCATCTGATTTCAATGAGTTCTATAGGGACAACTCCGTGATAAAATCCGAGGGAAGAGAGAGAAAATTCAGACTTTGGCTAGTTAATACCTCAAGAACTGTCTTAAAGAATGCGTCCGAGATACTTGGGATCATACCACTTGACAGGATGTGATGTATTCTTACACCCCCATGAATAAATTCGTAGAGTTAATTTCGGCTTGATGTCTACTTGCTTTGAAAGCCCATGGTCGTCGTCGCTCTCAGCTTTGCGATTTGAAGAGTATCAGTACCCCCTTTGTACGTGTCTCACATATTTAAATCTCGAACCGTATAACTCATTATGATCGTTATAAGTAGGGTATATGGAAGCAAAGAGGGAGGCTTCCGGATCCTAGTTGACGGGCTTTGGCCGCGGGGGCTTACAAAGGAGAAGGTTAATGCTGACATTTGGATGAAGGACGTAGCTCCAAGCGACGAGCTTAGGGGGTGGTTTTCTCATGATGAGAGTAAATGGGATGAGTTCAAAAAAAGATACAAAGAAGAGCTTAAGAGCGCTGACAAACTTGACAAGCTAAAAGAAATAAAGGAATTAGAGAAGAAAAAAGGGAAAATCATCCTTTTATTTGGGGCAAAGGATGAGGAACACAACCAGGCGGTAGTGTTGAAGGAAGTCCTTGAAAATATGAAGTAATCCCTATGGACGAGAAGACTTGCGTATTCTGCGGGATAGTAAATGGAAAAGAAAAAGGGGATATAGTTTTTGAAGACGAGAAGACGATAGCTTTCTTAGACAAGACCCCCATCTACCACGGCCATTGCATAATAATACCCAAGAAACATTACGAAACAATTATGGACTTGCCAGATGACATGACCCTAGCGCTTTTCAAAAATACGGAAAAGCTTTCAAAGGCCGTCATGATGGCTATGGGTGCTGACGGCATACTGAATATAGTCAACAACATAGTTAGCCAAAGCATACCACACCTGCATGTCCATATAATCCCAAGAAAGAGAGGAGACGGCCTTAAAGGCTTCATGTGGCCCAGAAAGCCTTATAAAGATGAGACTGAGAAGCTAGAAACCGCAAAAAAGATAAGAGAGGCTATCAAAAAGCTCGAGGCTTAGGCTCAAGACCTGCTCTGCTTACTTATGAGTTTGAGGATATCATTCTGGAAGGATTCTACATCCCTTATCCCGACTAATCTTATCTCAGGTTTGTTAACCTCCTCCATCCTCAGGATAACCCTGCCCAAGCCAAGTATCCTATCTGCAAATGTCCTGTCTATTGATATGTCACTGATTCTATTGGCTAGTATTATGTTGGCGTCTTTTGAAAGTATCCCGTGCTGGTCTATTATCCTGTAGTTTGTTACGATATAATCCCTGAAGTATACCGACAATTCAGCGTGAAGTAGCTCTATAAGTGCGATTATATCGAAGACTATGGGGATCAGCGGAAGGCTTCCAAACAAGCCGAAGTTTATGCCGGTGTATATAGATATTGACGAGAATGTGAGGTTATAGCTTCTGTAAACCAATCCGATTATGAAGAAAACTATGGACAGTCCTATGAAAGCAACCCCCGTAACGAAGGTTTTCTGTATCAGGATGGAAGGCTTCCTCCTGCTTATTATCTTTTCATTCTGCAAAAGCGCTATGTCCGGCATACATAATTAATACTAATCCTTAATATTTAATGATTGAAGCAAATTAAATCAAAGGAAGATTAGAGGATATTTCAGATAAATCCAATCTGTCTTTTCTGCCTAACTGCACCATTTAGCATATTAGCAGTGAAGCCCTTCGGGACCTTCCCATAGCTCTGAAAGTCATAGATTATCAATCTGAAAATGTTTGAAAGCGCAGATGTTATGATCCCTCCAATGACTGCTATCCCGAAACCTATGATTGCAATCGAAGCCCACAGTAAAACACTAACAAATGGAGCTAATAATAAACCTGCTATTATCAAAGCAATCCCTGGAAGGATGAGCATCAGACCATATAAATCAGAATAGATCAGCCCTCCAAATGCCTTTCCAAAGTGGCTGAATATGAAAGAAGTACTCTCTTTTATCGCTTTTATTGGTGTCAACTTTTTGTCCAATATAACCGGAACTACAAATATTGTCGCCAATCCAATCGCTATGGATGCTACTGCCCCGAATACTATACCGCTCAGGCCGCGCATCCTAGATTCTAAAAACCTTATTAGCATTATCACCGAGGCATAGAAAATACTCCATTCTGCCACTAATTTGATGTATGGTTTCACAGCAGAGAACGCTTGCTTGTATCCTATCTTATTTCCATTCTCAAACGCCCTGAAAGCTATGAACATTGCCATTATGATGTAAGTAGTTGTAAACGTGACTACGAAGTAGAACAAGAATAATGCCAATATTATATAATATGGATTAGAAGAAAAGTTAGACAAAATAAAAGGCAAAAAAACTGCCAGCATTTCAACTATCGCTGCTATGCCGGAAATCAGCGGGTATGCCATTAAGGTTTTATCCTCAAAAACTAATTTCCTAGTGGAACGACCGATGGCCCACCCCTTCTTAAGATTTTCGAACATAATATCAAATTAGAATTAACAAAGCAATTTAAATATTACACTAAAGTCAAACATTCTATTCAAAAATCAAAGATATAGTAATCTATTAATATGAGTAAAATCAATGATATTATATCTAATTTAGATATCTATTAAAGAT
>ERZ1669247.365-NODE-365-length-15699-cov-9.001662_pt1 | contig 15699 bp, 15 predicted proteins | sample MGYA00579297_ERZ1669247 | MGnify/ENA primary metagenome ERZ1669247 (study PRJEB41166, sample SAMN08046056) | hot springs metagenome | biome: hot spring; feature: acid hot spring; material: thermophilic sediment; isolation source: thermophilic sediment from acid...
GTGAATATCACGTTATAATACGTAGGCGCTGCAGGCGTTATTGATAGATACGTTAGTGCAGGTCCGTTTGCTCCCTGTGCATTATTACCGCCTACTGTATCAACCCAAACACCAGATTGCTGAATATAAGAGCTAGCTAGGTATAAGGTAACTAACCCATAGTTAGGAAGATCACTAATACTAAGGGGATTATTAAGTATATAATCCATGGCCCCATTACTAATTGCCTGCGTATAGAAGGCGAAGTAATAAATAGCACCACTGAAGTAATTCCTGGTCCAGCCGCATGTGTATGCACCAATTGCTGGAAAACCACAAGCTGGTTGCCATAATTCATAACCTGGCGGTAGAGTTACTGATGATGAGAGTATGGTGTTTGAACCCCATTGCTTAACAAAGAGCGTAGCCTTCTCGTCATTTATATAAACCGCACTAATGATATACCACCCAGGCTGTGTTATGTTTACATAGGTGGAATACCAATTACCATTATTAAGCTTAACGCTAAAGGTTACTGAATTATCGTAGATAATCACTTGAGCCTCACCGCAATAGGCGCTATACCAAAGATCTTCAGGATTTACAGGATTTGTGTTTTCAATATATACAAATCCAATGACACTAAAGTCCGTAGTTGGCGAATTCCACCAACAATTTGATGGCTGGAAGTATTGATTATACCCATTAAGCATAATGACAGGTATTGACTTGGAGTTTGCCGATGTAAAATATGAAAGCAACGACACGACAGTAACGCCTGATTGCGTACCTAGTACTACCAGAGACCCGTCACTGCTCATTGCCATATTATTTATTTGGCTTGGCACTGTATATGTCATGGGCGACCCAGTGCTATTAAAGACCAGTAGTTCATTGTCACCGAGCTCAGCCACTGCGACTATGCTGCCATTCTCGGACTCAGCGATTGGGGAATTGCCGAAGCCCAGTGGGTATTGCCAAATTACGGAACCGGCACTATTAAGTAGGTATAGGTAGCCGTTGCCGGCTACGTAGGTCTTGGTTGCGCCGTAATTCGTGGATACCCAGTCAAACCAGGCATTGGGTGCATTAGGACCCGTGGTATAACTCCACAGCACATTACCGCTGATGCTTATTAGGTATGCATGGTTATGACCACCCCAGGCATATGAATTCGCGGCACCCACAACAATGTATTGCCCATCGGGACTAAATGAGGCAACCCAAGGGTCAGCTAGGTTGTTGATATCCCAAATTACCTGCCCATTATAGGCATTGAATAGTATTACGTAACCACCGCTGGCATACCCATTACCAGCAATCATGAGGAGGTAATTGCCATTAGGTGAGAATGTGGCTTCCCTAGTGCCTAGGAATTGTGATGTACCATATGTATAGCTCCAAATGGGATTACCCGTTATTGCGTTGAAGACCGTTAAATCACCGTATGGCTGCCCCGAAGGACCACCGGTTGTTGCTGCAATTAATTGTTGATTTGGTGATATGGCAACATCATTAACTACGATGGTCCACCCGTAAGTAAAGGTGTAGCTCCATAGTTCCTTACCGCTGGTTGAATAGACGTTGATAATACCCTGCCCACTTGAAGAGCCCAAGCCCACAACAACGTAATTTGGTGAAACGGTTATTGACTCAACGTTCTCAGGCTCACTTACGCTCCATAACGTCTTAAGACCGCCACCTGGCGACCAAGAGAGCAGGTAGGCGTAGTATTGACCGCCGGAGTTAACGCCAGCGGCTATTAGGTACCGACCATTTATGGGTGTTGGGTACATACTCAGGGCGGTCACTGAGCCTATGTTTAAGGAGAATACGGATTGAGCAAGGGTAAAACCGCCGGGTAGCATTACGATTAACAGGGCAACAATTAACGCAATACCTATAGAATACCTACTTAGGGCCGTATCATCACCGCACCATCATGGTGTAAAACTGTATTTAAGAATTTGTCACGAAATACCGTGACTAAGGTCAAGTATAAGTCCTCTGAACACTAATGGAAAATTACGATGAGAAATTATACACTTAAAGAACATGTTTTGCATTTTTCATTAATTCAAGGTAATAAAATTATTATTAGTAGCGGGGCCCGGATTCGAACCGGGGACCTCGGGGTTATGAGCCCCGCAGGCTACCAGGCTACCCTACCCCGCTGGTTTATGGGTCCTTCCCTATGCTTTTAAGGCTTTCGCCACCCTATGGATGCTTGGGTAAGTCTTGTTATGGCCCTGATAAGGACTAGAATTGATAGTAAAAGAGCTTGGTTAGGGTGAGCTCAATAATGTTCTTGTTATTTCTCTCAATGGCTTTGTGAAGTTCACCAAAGACTGCGAACATGCAATATGGAGTTGGTAGTAATGGTTACGTAGATATTCCAATAATTACGCTAGGTCAATTACTCAGTAATTATGATGCTGAACCAGTATCCTGAAAATAAACTGTGAAGGATGTGAATACGACGTGATCCTTAACGACTATAAGAATGTTAAGCTATTTAGGGAATTAATATTTGAAGTTCATGGCCACGAGAAGGAATTGCTAAGTAAGTTAAGTGTAGATTATAGGTGCTCAATATATGAGAAGCACGGAGGAAAATTGGTACGCTGTATAAGATTATGGTAATGTACGAGAATTAAGACTGCCATTTTTGACTTAAGGTGTTAATTCTGTAGGTGTTTATTGACGGCGTTAGCGCCTTAGGTAGTATATTGTAAACAAGGTCATTATACTGCTTTTTAGTTGACTTTTGGCTTTAGGAAGTGGTTTACTGCTGTGATTGTTGTTGCTGCTGAGTCTTCTGCTGCTCCTGTTTTGTCTCTTCCTCGAGCTTCTTTAGTTCCTCCTCTATCTCCTTCTCGATTTCCTCGATTGGCTTTGGTGGTGGTGTTGTGGCTAGTGCGTAGCCTACCCAGGCGAGTATTCCGAAGACCACGATTATTATCAGCGTATCAGTTATTTGAAGCACAAGCGTTGTATACGGCGTGAAGAAGGCCAGGTATATATAGGCGAGTATAATCACTATTGATATCACAAGCAACCCAATACCAACAGCCTTATCCCTATTCATTGAACTCCACATGAAAAGGCAATTAATAAGCATTACTTCCTCAACCCATTGAAACTTTTAACACAACAGATACAAATACCGAAAATAAATAAATAAATGCATGAAATACCGAATAACTCATTGACCACTCTTCAACTAACACCACAACAATCCATGCAAAAATAACCAAGGAAACAAAACCAACAACCAAGCCAAACACGCATCAACGAGCTTACACCTAGGTGACGCCAGTGTAAACCTCCATACCCAACTCCCTGGAAAGCTCCGCAGCCCTATCATCAACGTATGGCGAGACAATCACAAGCCTATGCCTAACATCACTACTCTCATAGAGCCTACCAATACTCCAAAACCCGTCAACATCACTCCCTGAAATACTCGACTTAACCTCAACAAGTACGTGCATGTCATTCCTAATCGCAATATTCAAATCAATGACGGCCGGATATCCATAAACCTTGCCATTAACGTCATTATACGGCCATCTCTCAGCCCTTGCCATGCTAAATATTCTTTCGGCAAAACTCCATCATATCCTTCCTAAACGTCTCCTCGGAAATGACACTCCACCTGGCGCCTAACGCATCTAACCTCCTGTTAAGTGTCATTATTGATTTATTGAAGTCTCCTTCAAATTCCTCAATTGTACGGTTACAGTAATTGTATTAAAGGTTATACCTCTCCCCTTAATTACTAATGAAAACTATTTAATGCACCGCGCCAAATCTAATACATGAGTTCAATAGACTTGAAGCAGTTTGAGGAGGTTGTGGAGAGGGCTGTGAGGAGGGCCATTGGGGAGTCCCGCAGCGAGGATGCGAAGGCGATGGCCGATACCATCAAGGCCTTGGCCGACTACGTTAGGTTAGGCTTTCAAGAATTTAGCAGTAGGTTTGACGAGGTTAAGTCGCATGCTGAGCTCGAGGATGTTGAGTGGTTGTTCGAGAAGGCTAGGATTATTGAGAGAGTTCTTAATAAGAGGGCTGGGAAGACGTTGATGGTTGCCGTGAATATCGATAGGGAAGCCTTGGAGAGGGCTAGGCAACTGGGCATTGACGCAATATACGGAGCAATAATAGAATGAACCTCGCGAATCAATCCCTACTAATCCCGTACCTCCATGACCTTTGTGGTCTCCTGTACCATCCGATAGGTACCAAACAGGCCCAAACTCTTAACCGTTACCTCTGGATCCAATTTCAATGTATTAATGTATCTTGGGTGTGCTTATTGAAACTACTCTCACGACATTGCTTATTCGCGTAGCTGGAATTTAAGGTGTATATTTAATTAATTTGAATTAATCCTCTAATGCTGCGTTAATCATTGCCTTTTGTCTCGGTATTATCATGTGAATTATTACCTCATCAAATGGTTTAATGCCGTACCTCTCCCTGACCTCCCTTGGTATTGTGAATTGCCTTGAGTCGGTATGCCTAGTCTTCAATAACCTAACATTGCCTAGCTCTATTTTTTGTCCATTATACTCCATGATTACGTCAACATACCTAACCCTATCAAGTCCTAGAGACCTGATCAGGGTTGCCGGTATCAATACTTGATTATTTATGTATATCCTCATCATGTATGGGAACCCATTTATTGGTAAACCTCTCCTACCAACCCTAGTTTCCTCTGTGAATGCCATCAGCATTACATGTCTTAATGATTTTTAAGGTCTTTTGTGGAACTGAATTGTGAAACTCACGTGAAACTTCACGAAGTACTTAGTACCTATTTGTTTTGTGGTTGGGGCTTAATTAATAATTGAAATTAAATCAAAAGTCTAAGTGCTGTTGTTTATATTCTTTCTATTTCTTTATGCACCATAGACTTAAATACGGGTTTACCCACTGCTTCACTGATGATGAGGCGGTCGGGCCATGAATAGTGATTGGAATCGCATGGTCTGAACAACTTAATAATCAGTGGCCACTCAGTAATCGTGTCCTTTAGGGAGGACATAGAGTTAATCAGGAGTTCAAGGAGCAACTTATTGCGTGGTAAGAGGATTGTCCTGGCCTTAACTGGTGGCATCTCAATTTATAGAGTCCCGGACATTGCCAGGGAATTAATTAGGCATGGCGCTGACGTGATGACATTCATGAGCAGGGAAGCGAGTAAGCTACTTGGCCCTAGGGTTATGGAGTGGGCAACGGGTAATCCCGTCTATGTGGAATTGAGTGGTTATGCGGAGCATGTTAACATATGCACAACAGTCAATGCCGTGGTTTTGCTACCAGCTACTGCGAATACCATTGGTAAGGTGGCTAATGGGATTAGTGATACTTCAGTAACCCTATGTGCAATGACAGCATTAGGCTCGGGAGTACCACTATTGCTTGTTCCCGCAATGAATGAGTCCATGTGGAGGAATGCAATCGTCAAGGCCAATATCGAGAAGTTAAGGAGTATGGGCATACGCCTTGTAGAGCCTGTGATTGAGGAGGGTAAGGCTAAGTTGGCGCCTAATCAGGAGATTGTTGACTCGGTAATTGACCTATTATCGCCGAGGGACATGAATGGCTTATCCGTGCTCATTACCTCAGGCCCAACGCATGAGTACATTGATGCCACTAAATACATAACCACACCAAGCAGTGGCTTAACGGGCTATCACTTTGCCAGGGAGGCGATGGCTAGGGGTGCCAGGGTCACGTTAATTGAGGGCCCAGTAAGCATTGGCGACCCACCTGGTGCTGAGGTTTATAGGGTTGAGAGTATTCTTGAGATGTATGAAACGGCAATTAAGCTGGTTAGTAAGCGGCATTATGACTTGGCAATACTAACGGCGGCGCCACTTGACTTCTATGTTAAGGATAGGGTAAGCGGTAAATTAAGTAGTGACTTGAATAGGGTAGTTATTGAGCTTATTCAGGCGCCTAAGATAGCTAGGGATCTGAAGAGGTTTTCGCCAGGTACTTTCCTAATAGCCTATAAGGCTGAGGTGGGTATTACTGAGGAGGATTTGATTGCAAGGACAATGAGGAGGGCTAGTGAGGGTGACTGGGACCTAGCACTGGCACACCTGGTGGGTAAGGGTAGGGGATTTGGTACGGAGAAGGATGAAGTAATAGTACTTGATAGAAATGGCGTAATTAGGAGGATTGGTCCAGTGAATAAGCGTGAATTGGCAAGGGAGGTTCTAGGAATGTATTTATCAATTATTAGAAATAAATGACACAACTTAATCCTACCTTTTAGTGCCCCTTAACAACTCAATTAATTCTCTCACGATATCTCTATAATCACCAACCACTCCATAATCCACGTACTGGAATATTGGTGCGTTGGGGTCACTGTTTATTGCCACTATTACCTTGGACTCCTTCATACCAAAGACATGCTGAATGGCGCCACTAACACCAACACCTATGTATAGTGTCGGCCTTATTGTCTTCCCGGTCTGCCCAACCTGCCTATCGGCGGGTAACCAACCAGCATCCACAGCCTTCTTAGTACCACCGATTGTACCGCCAATCAGTCTAGCGAGTTCTGTGAGTAACTTAACACCATCAGCACTACCAACACCACGGCCAGCAATAACCACTATGTCTGCCTTCTCAACTGGCGGTAATTCCTCACCCTTAACCACAGGCCTTACCTCAATCAAACCCTGCCCATTAATGCTGGGTAATGACTCTACAGTCTCCTCAATCACCTCACCCTTTCTACTCGTGTCCCTAGGTGGTGTTGGGAATACGTTGGGCCTAACACTGGCGAGTTGTGGTCTCCTTGTTGGTGTCCTTATGTGCGCGAGTATGTTGCCACCGTATGTAGGCCTTACCTGATCTAAATCCCTGGTCTTGGGGTCAACATCAAGCTCTGTGCAGTCTGCCGTGATGCCAGCTCTTAGTGAATTGGCAACGTAGGGTGCCAATTCCCTGCCCCTCTTTGTAGCTGCGAATAGTATTATCTCGGGTTTATACTTATTTGCTAATTGAACAATTACGTTAGCGTAAATATGTGGTACGTACTTAACCAAAGCCGGGTGGTCAATATAGATTACCCTATCTGCACCGTAGTAAATGGGTTCCTTAACAGAATCACCGAGGCCACTACCGAGCATTACAGCCGTTACATCCGTGTTAATCTTACTGGCCAACTCCCTGGCCTTACCAATTAATTGCAGGCTACCATCCTTAATAGTGCCGTTTACATACTCAATATAGACCCAAATACCCCTGTACTCATTCTTATTAACTGGATTCCACTCACTACAAATCTTTTGTTGGGCTTGTGCAGTGCTCATGGCTTGATCACCCCCTCCTTAGTGAGACTATCTAACAACCACTTGGCTGCTTCCCTTGGATCACCCTTGAATATCTGCTTCTTCCTCTCGACTGGTTTCGCATCCTCAATCTTAGATACTATTGTTGGTGAACCCCTAAGGCCCACGCACTCTCTCTCGAGCTTTAATGTGTTATTATCAACACTCTTTACTAAGCCATTTAGCTTAGCCTCAACTTTCCTAACAAGGCTTATGTCTCTCGGTGGATTACTATTCCTATAAACACTAATTATTATTGGCATTCTGTACTCGTAAGTCTCATAAACGCCCTCATCCTCAAGATACCTATTAACAATGATTAACCTATCCTCAAGCTTAACCTCAGCATCAACTGCGTAATAAACATAAGGTAGACTGAGCCAGGAGGCTACTTGGGCGGGCATGTGAGCTGTTGATGAGTCCGTGGTTTCCTCACCAAACACAATTAGGTCGAAGTTAGGGAATAACCTCTGTATGCCCCTGGCAACTGTGTATGAGGTTGCCAATGTATCAGCCCCGGCAAATGCTCTGTCTGTGACTAGGTATGCTTCATCTGCTCCCATGCCTATTGTTGACTCGAGGAAGTCCTTACCACTTGGTGGAGCCATTGATAGTGTTATTACCTTACCGCCATACTTATCCTTAAGTCTAAGGGCGAATTCAAGGGCGTTCCTATCATACGGATTAAGCATTAGTGGTACTCCCTCACGCACGAGATTATGGGTCACTGGGTCAAGCCTAACAGCTGTTACGTTAGGTACAGCTGCCTTCACAGGAACTATTATCGTTAATCCACCCATCGTATTGAGTTAATCATTTGACTTAATATGCATTTCTAGCCTTTGACATATATAGTTTTATTCAAGCATATATAGTACCTCATCAACGATTCAAGTGGGATCACTACGGCATGGATATTAACAATAAATAATAAAGACTTGGTTTATTGCATTATTTTTACCCAAGCCCTAAACTTAACCAAACCTATACTGAACACCGAAGCCGCTCTTGGGGTAATTCCACTCAATATTGTTCTCTGGACAGACTATGCGGCATGTACCGCATTCTAGGCAGCCCTCGTGTGAGAACATCACAGTACCGTCTGGGCCTGGCGTGTAGCACCTGGCTGGGCATAGGTATAGGCAGGGCTTCTTATCGCACTTCCTGCATTGATCAGGGTCTATTATCCTAATGTGAGGTCTCTGGTCGACATCCCAGGCATTGGTGTTTAACCTTTCCTCAATTGTTATCTTCCTATCGAGGCTCATAGGTTCATCACCAACTTAACAGCATCCTTTGCTAAATCAATGAGTGTTAATTTACCCTTGCCTTCAAGGAACGTTGCGCCTAGTCTCTTTGGTGTTCCATCAACCTCGAAGTACCTCCTTAATATGTTGTTTAGCATCTTCACGTAGTCATTATACAGACTTGGCTCTATTAAAACCTTGTGTGCATTCCTAAAGGTCTTAAGCTCCTTAAGTACGAAGGATTCCTCAAGTAACTTACCATATATTGACAATGCCTCCTCATCATACTTACCCAATTCATGAGCCTTTGTAATGGCCTCCGCAGCCAACCTACCACTCTCCATGGCGAAATCAACACCCCTAATTATTATGCCCAGGTGCAGTAGGAAGCCTGCCGCATCCCCAACTATTAGGTAGCCATTACCGTATAACTTAGGCGGTGCTGCATTAATACCGGCGACAGGCGTTAGATGCGCCGAATACTCAAGGAGTTGACCACCCTTAAGCAACCTCTTTATCATTGGGTGTAGCCTAAACTCCTCGACCAGGTCATGGACAGGCATGTCCAGTTGATAACCATAACTTAGGTAAAGGACTATTCCCAGGGTAATTGCCTCCTTATTGGTATATATAAATGCACCACCAGGTAGGTAGCGCGTTGGGAATCCAGCCGCGACCCATGCCAACCCCTCATCCTCATCCAGGTTAAACCTCTCATTAATCTCCTCCCTACTCAACTTAATGACCTCCTTAGCACCGAGAGCCACCAACTCAGGGTTTAGCTTAGGGGCTAAACCACTCCTCTCTAGGACGAGCCTGTTTATTCCCTCGGCAATTATCGTTACGTCACCATAAACCTCATCACTACCAGCCCTAACACCGACAACCCTCCCATCCTTAATTATTAATGAGTCAACTGGGACCTCGGAAACAACAACGGCACCGGCAGACTCTGCCTTCTTATCGAGCCACTCAACGAAGTTTGTTAGGTATGCGGTGAAGGACTTATGCTCAACCTTAGTTGTCTCGAAGTCTATTGTTGTCCAGGAGTCCTCGGTCATCATCGTTATCCTCTCCCTCCTAACCCAGCGCTCCACAGGGGCCTCCTTAACGTACTCTGGGTATAGTCTATCTAGGACGTGGGCGTAAATCCTGCCACCATAGACATTCTTACTACCTGGCTTCTTACCTCTCTCAATAACCAGCACCTTAAACCCCCTACTGGCTAATTGCTGGGCTGCGGTAAGTCCTGCTGGTCCGCCTCCAACAATTACTACATCGAACTTGATCCCCACGAGGTCAAAGCTTAGACATATGCCTTATTAAGTATTAACGCTACATAGACTTATTAGCCATTGATTAAATATTAAACTAATTACAGTCTCTTTTTGGTGGTGATGAGAATGAACCCAAATGAATTGAATGATAACGCTCTATCCTGACTGATAATAATGAAAAGAGATTGCTCTTTCGAAAAACCACATGAAGGGTTTACGACGCATTTCGAATAAGCAGACTTAACTTGATATCTAAAAAGATATTACCGTATGTCATCACTGGGTGAAAATATTGATAGGATCATTGAGAGAAAGATGGAGAATTCAGGAAATGGTACTGGTGCATTAATAGCCGCAATTAGGTTATTGAATAGGGGTATTGTTAGGTGGGCATTGAGGGCGTTAACAAAGGAGGTTGAGTTCAATGGTGAGAGGAAACCATTAATGGAGTGGGTATTGGCTAAGTACGCTGGTGAGTCTCAATGCCCAACGGTGGCTCACTTCGTTGCTCCATTCTTTGAAATGGGCATTAAACTGGCCACGGCCTGGCTCCACGCAGATGAGGAACCAATTAAGGAGTTACTGAGTGATCCAGCGATCAGGAGAGGCTTCGTGACTACGCTTAGGGGTATTGCCTTATTCGGTGTGACAACACCGCAGAAGCTCCCTGCCCCATTCTTCATAGTCTGGAACTTCACAAACGCCTGCAACCTAAGGTGTATTCATTGTTATCAGAATGCAGGTAGGCCATTACCCAATGAGTTAACACTTGATGAGAAGCTTAGGGTTGTTAAGGAGCTTGATGAGGCCGGTGTGCCGGCAATTGCGTTGTCAGGCGGCGAGCCAACGGTTCACAGGGACTTCTGGCCCGTGCTTGCCGAGATAGGTAGGAGGGGTTTCTACCCAGCCATCGCGACTAATGGAACGACATTCGCAAACCTAGAATTTGCTGAGAGGGCTAAGAAGCTTGGGCTTAGGTACGTTGAGATAAGTATTGATGCCGCTGATCCCGGCGTTCATGATAAGTTCAGGGGCGTACCAGGTGCATGGGCTAAGGCCGTGAGGGGTCTTGAGAATGCTGTTAAACTCGGCTTTAGTGCGGCCTTGGCATTCACTGTGACTAAGTACAATATTAATGAGGTTGATAAGATACTCGATCTAGCCCAGGAAATCGGTGTCAAGAGGGTTGTGTTCTTCAACTTTGTGCCTGTTGGTAGAGGTCGTGAGAACTTGGAGATTGACTTATCGCCTGAGGAGAGAGAGGAGTTCCTTAGGCATATTTATAAGGAGATGAAGAGGAGGAAGATGGAGATCATAAGCACAGCGCCCCAGTACGGTAGGGTTGTTAATCAATTAAGTAATGGTGAGGACGTTTCACCAACACACTTCGTGGTTGCCAATGACCCGATAACCAGGGAGTTAACAGAGTTTATCGGTGGCTGTGGCGCTGGTCGTGTTTACGCGGCTATTGAGCCTGAGGGTACATTAACACCCTGTGTCTTCCTGCCATACCCAGTGGGTAATCTTAGGACCAAGTCCTTCTGGGATATTTGGATGGATCCATTCATGGAAAACTTCAGGGATAGGGATAGGCTTGAGGGATTCTGTGGTAAGTGCCCGTATAAGTTGATCTGTGGTGGTTGTAGGGCCAGGGCGTATAATTACTTCGGTGATGTCCTCGCGCCAGACCCAGGATGCATATACAATTCGGCTGAGTGGAAGAAGTTGCAGGAGGATATGCTGAGGATTAAGGTGAAGGTGTCACCACTGGTCTTTAAGTGAGGTGATGAGTGTGAAGGTTCTGCTTGCGGTTCCACCGGGCATTGATAAACTGGAGCTGTATAAGGTGCTTGGGCTAAAGGCTCCGCCACTCGGTCTTGCCTGGATCGCTGCCGTACTTGAGAGAGCTGGTCATAAGGTTAGGATTATTGACTCACCAACTGAGGGCATTGACTTGAAGACATTCATTAATGAGGTTAAGTCCTGGCAACCGGACATTGTTGGTTTAACGGCAATAACACCAACCGTTTATAAGGCGTATGACGCAGTCAAGGCGATTAGGGAGTATGATAATGATATACCCATAATGATGGGCGGTCCGCATGTAACGTTTATGTATGAGGAGGCTCTTAATAATGGTGTTGATGTCGTTGTCAGGGGTGAGGGTGAGTACACAACGCTTGAACTTGTAAATGCAATTGAGGGGCATGGTCTAGATCCAATGCATTTAAGGGCAATAAGGGGGTTGGCGTTTAAAGATGGTGATCAGGTCATAAGGACACCGGATAGGCCGCCAGTTAGGAACCTTGATGAATTACCACCACCAGCCCGTCATTTACTACCAATGGATAAGTACACCATATTCGGTAAACCAATTAGGATAGTACATGTGATGGCGAGTAGGGGGTGTCCATATGGTTGCTCCTTCTGCTCAACATCATACTTCTGGGGTAGGATGGTTAGGTATAGGTCCGCTAAGGCCGTGGCTGATGAGATTGAGGATGCTATGAATACGTATAAGACGAACATAATCGTGTTCACGGATGATGAGTTCACCCTGGGTAAGAGGTTCGTGTATGACTTCCTCAAGGAGCTTAGGGAGAGGAAACTCGATATAAACTTCTCCTGTGGTTCTAGGGTTGATACGATAGATAAGGAGATGATGACTGCACTCAAGAGCCATGGATGCACTGCATTGTACTTCGGTGTTGAGTCCGGAAGTCAGGAAACAATTAATAAAATTGGTAAGAGGATAACCCTTGAGCAAGCGGTTAAGGTATTTCAATGGGCTAAGGAAATAGGTATTGATCACGTGGGCTCCTTCGTAATAGGATTCCCATGGGAATCAATTAATGATATGAAGAACACCATTAAATTCGCCATGAAGTTAAACCCAACCTATGCCCAATTCACAGTGGCTACACCATACCCAGGAACGCCACTCTACCAACAAGCACTTAATGATAACTTAATTGAGGATTGGAACTGGGAGCACTGGACGACCTTGAGAGCAGTCATGAAGGGTTACAGATTCACAAAGGAACAAGCGCAGAAAATGCTTCAGTGGGCATACGTGAAGTACTACAGCAGGCTTGGCTTTTTAATCCATGAGTTAATACATGGTAGGTTGGGGACAGTATTAACGGCCATTAAGAATTCATTAGTGCCGTGGTTTACCGAGAGACTGCTTGGACGTAGTGAGTAACTAAGCACTCGTGCTAAGTATTTCCTTCAAAATAATTAGGTTTCTTCTACCTGGTAGTGTGGCGTTAATGAAGGAATCCTTACTAATACTCACACCCCACTTGCTCACTATCTCTAATACCTTATCAAGGTCGCCAGTAAAGGTTCCATTCTCGACATAATTATGTATCATGTTTAATGCACTGTACACGGTATCCATGCCATACACCCTGGCAAGCCAAACAATCATGTCAGGCACATTCAGTACCACCAGGTTTTTGTCGCTTAACTTAATGACTAATCTCATGTATAGCGTGGTTACGTTATTCACAGTGATGCACTGCACCTTATCACAATCATTATCACCGATGATGTAAGCATCATAAACCCTAATACTACCCGTACCAAACTCTATTAACAACGAGGCACTTAACCTACCCAGCCTAAATATCTCTATTTCATTACCAAGTCTCTCCACAATCCTCCTCATACGCCTAAAGAACTTATGAACATCATTCCTATCGCAATTCCTAGCCACCAATGGCGTTGTGGCAAGTACTGGTAAATCCATGCAATTAAGGCCTAGGTTTTTGCAGAATTCAGTTCTCCTATAAAGTATGAATAGTAATAGGTGCAGTGTGTCCAGGTACTTAATTGGGCATTCATTAATCGGCACTTCCCTAAAATCCATAAAGATACCACTTACTCACCCCATGATTTACTTAAAAAACTATTGACTATAGGTATAAATTTACCTTAATGAATCCCTCATCACTTCTTGGCGGCGGCCTTCTTCTTTTCTGTCTTCTTCTTTTTCATTTCCTCGCGTATCTTCTTGGCCTCCTCCTTGGGTATGTTCCTAAGCTTTACGTAGAGTGGCTCGATCCTCTCGCCAGTACTTAGGTCGTCATATACATGAGCCTCTATGGTGCTCCTGTGCCTGCCGTACTCAGTAATCACCCTCACAACATAAACCTGCTTAACATCAACACCCATAGCCTTCGCTATCTCCTCACGTAACTGAAGCCTACTCGGTGTTGGTAGGCCCACGTGCCACGCCTCGGCACTCACCTCCTTACGACCAAACACCTTATTCTCCCTAATATTAAGTAACTTAAGCACAAGCTTTCCTGCCTCAACGCCCTCTGGTAATTGCGGTGTTGGTATTGACATCCAATGATGGCGTGAGAAACCCCTTAATAAGTATTAAATCCTTAGATAATTACTTATAGGACCTCAATGGCGTACATGCCTGCCTTCGTAATACCAAGCCTCTTGGCAATACAGGATTCCTCAGGCTTCAGTATTATTATTAGGCCCATCCAATCCTTAGTGAAGTCAGTGCCACCACACACTGGGCACTTATCAACATCCTCAGGTACTATGGCCTTACAATTCCTACAAGCCTTATAACCAGGCAGTGGACTACGCCTTACTGGTCTCCTACCTCTGGAGCTCATTACACGTTGCGCGGGTTTACTTTATTAATAAACTTATTCTTAGGTATTATGCCTAGTCATGAACGAGACTGTGAATAGGTTAATTGAAATTTTTAGGAAAATGAAGGATGAATTGGAGAGTGTTGGTTGGTACCCAGTGGATGCTGAGTCAACCAGGTGGTGGGGCGGTGCTGAGACGCCTGATGAGGTTGTCATTACGGCAATGCTTGTGCAGCAGACCCGTTGGGACGTGGTTCACGAAGTACTCAACAGACTTAGGAGACTTAGTCTCAATAAGCTTGAGGTTATTGCTAATACTGATCCTAATTACCTTGCCGAGATTATTAAGGGCGTTAATTACAGGTTCACCAAGGCCCAGAGACTTGTTAAGTTTGCGAAGAACGTAACCATGATAGGTGGCTTAGGGAAGTTAAGACTTAGGGGTGATGTTAGGGATTTCCTGCTTAACCAGGAGGGCGTTGGTAGGGAGACCGCGGACTCAATAATGCTCTTTGCACTTAATATACCAACAATGCCCATATCACAATACACAAAGCGCGTATTCAGTAGGTTGTTGAGCCTTAAACTTGGTGATAATTATGATATGTGGAAGGAATTCCTTGAGGGCCTACTGCCCAGGGACCTATACACGTATAAGTTAATCCACGCGTCCATAATCACGATAGGCAAGAAATACTGCCTACCAACTGATCCATTATGCAATAAATGCCCACTGAGGGATGTATGCCTATACGCCAGGGGCAGGGGATAGCCCCTACTCATTACCAGTCAACGCCTTCATTAGCTGGGACAATCCATAATCCACATCATCAATACCCAACAACTCCCTCTCCGGCGATAAATCACCAATGGCATACCTCTCCAGGTAATTCAAATTAACATTAATGAAGTTGAGACCCCACTTATACAGCCTTAAGGTCTTAATTGCCTCGTCCCTGAAGCCCATTATGTATAGTGCAGCAGCCACGGCCTCAATAGTGCTCAGTATGTATGGCTTACCATAATGCGTTGGATTAACCGCTATGAGTAGTGGTAATCGCCTTCTAATGAAATAATCCCTAGCAAACCTATTATGCGTCTCAGTGACCCTCTTCCAGGAACAGTCTATTAATGATAAACCCCTATGCACGGCAGTATCCCTATCACTCGGTGTTAATGGTGACTTAGCCGTTGGGTCAAGAAGTACTGAGCCCCT
>ERZ1669247.366-NODE-366-length-15678-cov-16.930935_pt1 | contig 15678 bp, 14 predicted proteins | sample MGYA00579297_ERZ1669247 | MGnify/ENA primary metagenome ERZ1669247 (study PRJEB41166, sample SAMN08046056) | hot springs metagenome | biome: hot spring; feature: acid hot spring; material: thermophilic sediment; isolation source: thermophilic sediment from acid...
CTATCCATCCCCTCTCTCACGAAAGGGGACTTTTGCCCCCTTAACCCCCGCAAAGTTAAAAATTTTCAATAATCAAAGTGGCTCTAAAACTTTATACCTGTTCTGAGATTTTGATATTCCATAAATTTTTATAATTGTAAAATTTGAGCATATGTGAGACTGGAATTGCACAGAGCTCTGGAAGATTACAGAAACTTGAAAGAGGATACTAAAAGGCTCGCCATGTACAACTTCGCCAACAACCTAGCTTCCAACCTCGGAGGCTTCATAACTATATTCTTTGTTATTTACCTAGGCTACGGCGTAGTTTTTTACGGCATAATAAGCGCTATCGGCGGTTTTACCTTCGTTATACTGCTGATACCCTCTTCATTTCTTACTTACTTAAAGGGATCAAAGCATACAGTTCTTGCCGGAAGCGTTTTTCAGGCCCTTTCTTACCTGCTTATAATGATCTACCCTGCAAAACCTACTTTGATCGCCTCGTCCATAGTGGGCTCTGTCGGTTCGAGCATGAATTCAGCTGCTCTTAACCCTCTTATTTCAAAAAGCGAATCCCTTGCAAACAGGACTAAGGCCTTTTCTCTGAACTACTTTTTTAACAACATAGGAGCGTTCATAGGAACCGCCTTTTCTGGTTCGCTCGTTGACCTTTTAAAAAATCGCATAGGTTACTTTTCATCATACAGATCGATCTTCGCGGTATCCGCTTCTGTCTTCCTTGTATCTTCATATATAATAAGCAGGGTTCACACAGACCTCAAGCCATCCCCTCCCAAGATAGACCTTAAAAACGAGAACGTTAACACGATATATAAACTCGCAATACCGGCTGGCCTTATAGGGGCTGGAGCCGGTTTCTTGATACCCTATTTTCCTCTTCAGTTCAGGGACAGGTTTAACCTTAGCGTTTCAGTGATTTCTGTCATATTTTCGATAACTAACCTTTTCCTGGCGTTCTTTGCCCTTTACATGCCGGCCCTTGAAAGGAGGCTCGGGTCTCTGAGATCCATAATAAGCTCCTGGGTTTTAGCAACTACCTTTATGGTCCTGATGCCGTTTATCGGGTTCCTTGGAACAAACGCTGTTACGGAAGCCCTGTTCGCGACATTTTACCTTTTGAGAACCCTTACCATGAACGTCATAAGCCCCGTGCAGTCTTCATTTGAGCTTTCCCTTTTGAACGACGAGTATAAAAGCATAGGTTCAAGCATAGAGACCCTTACATGGAACTCGGTCTATTCTGTAACAGTGATATTCGGGGCTTATCTCATGAGGTGGTCTCTGAACGCGCCCTTCTTTGTGTGCGCAACGTTTTACTACGCTTCGGCCATAATCTACTATAAATTCTTCTCAAAAGCTTCTAGAAAAGAATGAAATCTTAAAACCGTTCAGGAGAAAACAGTTAAATAAAAATCAGGTACAGTAAATTTATGATAAAGCAGCTGTGTTTGCTTCCACACGGGGATGAAGTTCTGAACCCTGCAGACCCCGATGTCAGTGAGATCAGGGAAATCATGACGGATTGCGGAAGCAGACACAGAGGAGAAACGGTCATAGTTATCTCTCCCCACACGATAAGGGTGCCTGACAACATCTCAATACTGTATTCTGAAAGGTTATGCAAGGGCGACAAGTGCTACCTCACTGACAGGGCGCTTGCCGATGAGCTTTACCATCTAGCAAAAAGCAACGGACTGCCTGTTATAAGGGTTAATTACGGAACCGATTCCGGGGAACTTTCATCACTGCCTTTGGACTGGGGTTCTGAGATCCCTCTGAGTTTCTTCCCTGAGGCCAGGAACGTAGTTATAATAGGGCCCGGCAGAGAAGTCAAGAACCGCCAGCTTTTCAGGTTCGGTTACCTATTGAGCGAACTGAAAGGTGAATTTTCGGTCATAATAAGCGCCGACCAGGCTCACGCTCACTCGTATGATGGGCCCTACGGCTTTTCGTTTTTTGCGAAGACCTACGATGAAACAGTTAAAAAGCTCGTAAAGGAAAACCAGCTCTACAAGCTGCTCTACATGGACAGAAACATAGTTGACAGGGCAAAGCCTGACAGCTACTGGCAGCTTCTTATGCTTGCGGGTCTGCTTAAAAAAGTTCGCGCTGAGCCCAAGAGGATTGCTTACACTATAAAAAACTACTTCAGCATGCTTGCCGCGGACTATGAGCTGAAAATTTAAGCTTTAAGAAGCCCTTCTTTGCTCAGCGAAGCTTCAAGGTTCTTCTTGACAGCCGCTATGAACGTCTGCGTGTCCACAACTGCATTTACTGGCGGGTCAGCCACGTTAGCCACGTCCTGGGTCATTATCTTGTCTACCTCGATTGTCTTCTTTACAGCTTCTTCAAGAAGGTTCGAAAACCTGTAAAGGTCCTGGGTGCCGTCAAGCTCTGCTCTCCTCTTCAGGCCCCTAGTCCAAGCGTATATTATCGCCGTCGGGTTTGTTGAAACCTTTTCGCCCTTAAGATATCTGTAGTAGTGCCTCTGCACAGTTCCGTGAGCTGCCTCAGATTCATAGTAGCCTTCTGGAGACATGAGCTCAGATGTCATCAGAGCCAGGGTTCCAACGAATGCTGTTGAAACGAAGTCCGAGAACACGTCCCCTTCGTAGTTCTTGCAAGCCCAGACGAAACCCCCTTCTGACCTTACAGCTCTCGCTAAAGCGTCATCTATGAGAAAATAGTTGTAGTGCAACCCGTTTGCCTCAAAGCTGTTCCTGAACTCCTTTTCGTAAACATCGGCAAATATCTCCTTGAACCTAGCATCGTAAACTTTTGATATCGTGTCCTTTGAAGCGAACCAGAGGTCCAACTTTACCATGAGGGCATAGTTGAAAGAGGCTTTTGCGAAGCCTGTTATTGATTTATCTATGTTGTATTTTGCCTCTATAACCCCGGAGCCGTTCAGCTTTGGAAACCTGTAATTGGTTACTTTTCCGTCCTTTCCCTTTACGTTCAGTTCAGCTTCGCTTCCTTCTTCAAACTTTGCGCTCACTGCGTCGTATATGTCCCCGAAAGCGTGCCTTGCTATGACTATCGGCTTCTTCCAGAACCTTATAGCTGGCCTCACATTGCTGACAATTATGGGGGCTCTGAATATTGTTCCGTCTAGTATCTTCCTTATCGTTGCGTTAGGGCTGGGCCATTCCTTTTTGAGGTTGTATTCCTTGACCCTTTCTGCGTTAGGCGTTATCGTAGCGCATTTTACTCCAACCTTCCACCTCTTTATCGCTTCAGCTGCCTGTACCGTTATCTGGTCGTTTGTTTCGTCCCTCTTTTTCACGTGCAGGTCATAGTACTCTGTTTTCAGGTCAACATAAGGCAGAAGCAGTTCTTCTTTGACCCATGCCCACATGACCCTTGTCATTTCATCGCCGTCGATTTCCACAACCGGGTTCAGCATCCTGATCTTTTCCATGCCAATCCAATAAAATCGGAAAAATTTAACTTTATTGGGACCAAAAAAGGCTACTTATTCCAAAAATTGCAGAAGATAAGAATACTCTTCTTTTCCGGTAATTTCTGCCATCTTCTTTATCCTGTCCTTTACGTTCTCCAGCCCGAATTCCCTGCCCATCTGGACTATGCCCTTCGGGTAACCCAGTCCCAGCATCGAAGCTGTGTCTATGTCGCTTTCTGAAGCTGTATCGGTCTTCATCAGCCAGAAAGCTTCGCCGACCTCTGGAGCGGCAACGAGCCACGGGTCGAAACCTGTTCCGGCTTCCTTCGGTATTTCCGGTTTTTTGTAAATCCCCTTTCCCGGATAGCTGTAGAAACCTTCACCTGTCTTGACCCCGAACTTCTTTTCGGTGAACATCTTCTCAAAGGTAGGACAGACATCACCCCTGAAACCCCTATCTTTCATAGCTTTGAAAACGAGGTAGAAAACGTCTACTCCGCTGTAGTCGGCAAGCTCGAAAACCCCCATCGGAAAACCAAGCTTGTACTTAACTGCAGAGTCAATCTCGATCATGCTGGCGTAGTTCTTTTCAAGAAGCTGACAGGAAGCGTTCATCAGCCTCGCAAGCAGCCTGTTTACCACGAAACCCGGGACATCCTTTTTCACTATCACTGCCTTTTTTGACAGCCTGTTTACGAAATCTAAGGACCTGTTCAGGGTTTCGTCTGTCGTGTAGACGCTCTTTATTACTTCTACGAGCTTCATGAGCTGCGGTGGGTTAAAAAAGTGAAGCCCTATAACCCTGCCTTTTTCGTTTATCGAGTCGGCTATTTCTGTTATGGGCAGCGAGCTGGTGTTCGTTGCCAGCACGGATCCCCTTTCAGAAAGCCTTTCGGCTTTCCTGAATATGTCCACTTTTACTTCCAGTATTTCCGGCGAAGCTTCAATCATGAGCTCCGACCCGCTTAAAGCTTCTTCAAGGGATGCTGTGGGCCTTATCCTTGAAATGACCTGTTCCACGTCCTTAACGACGCCTTTCGCATAGAACTTGTTAAGGCTGTCCCTTATCCTGCTCATCGCGGAATTCAGTATTTCCTGGCTCAGATCGTACATCCAGACGTCGTACCCGGCCATCGCCGATACCTGAGCTATTCCGTGTCCCATCGTTCCTGCCCCTATAACTGCTACCTTCATGTTCCTCACCCTATTTCTGCGCTCTTTGAAACCAGCTTAAGCAGCGTTTTTGCTATAGTAAGCCTCTGTATGTCGTTTGCCCCTTCGTATATCGTTGTAATTATGGAATCCCTCAGATACCTTTCGACTCCTGTGCCCTGGTCGACGCCGGCCCCTCCGTGTATCTTTATCGCAAGGTTTGCCAGCTCTTCAGCAGTTTCAGTTGCGTAAGCTTTTGCCATGGAAGAGGCCATCAGGAAGAGCGGCTTCTTCTGATCTGCCATATAGGCAGCCCAGTAAACAAGAAGCCTGGCGGTTTCCAGCTTCGTAAGCATGTCCGAGATCTTGAACGCAACCCCTTCAAAGGAGATCAGGGGCTTTTCGAAAGCTATCCTCTCTGTAGAATAGTTGAAAGCGAGCTCAAAAGCGGCCTGGGCTATCCCCACGGCCTGAGCCGCTATCAGTATTCTTGAATAATCGTACGTGGTCACGATTACCTTGAAACCTTCATCCGGTTTCCCGACCACGTTCGAATCGGGGACAAAGAGGTTGTCAAAAATCACTTCGTTTGGCTGTTCCCCCCTGAGCCCAATAACCTTGAACTTCTGCCCTATTTCCAGCCCCTTCATTCCTTTTTCAGCTATAAATGTCGTTATGCCTTTCCACCTTTTACCTGGCTCCGGAGGGTTTGTCCTTGCAGACAGTATGAACACGCTTGCCCTGTCTGAATTTGTTATGAATATCTTTCTGCCGTTTATTATGTATCCCCCTTCGGTCCTTTCGGCTTTTGTCTTTATGCCTGCTACATCGCTCCCCGCGGCTGCTTCCGTGTTCGCGTGGGCGGCGAATATCTCCCCTTTCGCTATCCTCGGTATGTACTTTCTCTTCTGTTCTTCTGTCCCGAACATTAGGACCGGGTCTATGAATAGGTGGTTGACAAACACCATCGTTCCGAGGGAAGGCATAACCCTTGAAAGCTCTTCCGCCATGATCGCCATGGTCCTCATGTCTCCCCCCTGTCCTCCGTACTCTTGCGGAATTCCGACACCAAAAAGCCCAAGCTCTCTGGCTCCGTCAATGATTGTCTGCGGGATCTCGTTTGTCTCTTCAACCTTCTGTACGTAAGGCCTTACCCTGTTCTCTGCAAATTCCCTGAGCGACTTTCTGAAAAGCTCGTGTTCATCTGTCATCTCTATTTTAAAATCCATCAGCTCATTAAAAGGGAACATCGATGTTATATTGTAAAAAGCATAATTTAAGTTTTTATTTTTCGGATCTATTGTTGAAAATTTCTGAAAAATACTATTAATATTTTATAAAATTCATATTTTAATCAAATAAATTATATATTACTTTAGCCATAATTTCTGCGTGAGCAGCGAACTCTATCCGCTCTATTATCCGGGTTCAATTTCAGTAATAGGCGTTTCCCCTCGGGAAGACAACTTTGCAACTATTATATTCAAAAACCTTTTGAACGCTAAAGCAGAAGGACTCCTGAAAGCTGACGTTTATCCGGTTAACCCTCTTTATGAAGAATGCCTTGATTATAAATGTCTGAAAGAAGTCCCGGGCACCGATCTCATGATAATTTCTGTGCCTTCGAATCTTGTGTGGCAGTACCTGAAAGAGGGCGACAGAAAGGGGACCAAGACGGCCATAGTGATTTCAGGAGGTTTTACTGAAGCCGGAGGGGAAAAGCTCCTTAGAGAAAATCTGAAAATAAGGGTCCTGGGGCCCAACACGATAGGCATAGTCAATACGTTTAACGGCCTGAACACGCTCTTTCTGCCCGAGAAAAAGCCGGCAAAGGACGGAAGATTGCTCGCTTCGCTTCCAGGGTTAAAAAGAGGAAAGGTCGCGATAATAACCCAGAGCGGGGGCGTGAGCGTCTCAATACTCGACGAGCTGCTGAGCAACGGCATCGGGATAAGCTCTCTTACTTGCCTCGGAAATTCAGAGGATATAACGATTTCAGACACCCTTGAGTTCCTGTCCTATGACGAGAACACAGAAGCCGTTGCCATGTACATCGAAGGCATCAGGGACGGAAGAAAGTTCATGAGGGTTGCTTCTGAGCTGACAAAAAAGAAAAAGGCATTCGCCCTGCTAGCAGGAGTAACCCAGGTTGGTAAAAGGGCAACCATGTCCCACACTGCATCGATCATGAGCGACTATCAAACTTACTCATCTGCATTAAAACAATCCGGCATTGTCCAGGTTCAAAATTTAAGGGAACTGATAGACGTCATAAAAACGTACGAGCTGAACGGTACTCCAAGGTCTGAAAGAGCTGTTGTGCTGACAAACAGCGGGGGAGCAGGGGTGCTTGCTGCAGATAATCTTGCGAAGCTTGGAGTAGAAGTCCCACCTCTTACTGATCTGCTTATAAAGCTGAAGGAAACCGGTAAGGTCCCGAAGATAGCAAGCCTAGCAAACCCTGTTGATGTCAGCGCTTCTGGAAACGACGAAAGCATGCTCGAAGTGTACAGAAGCCTGAGCGAAAAGGGCTTTTCAAACTTTATAGTCATAAGCACGCACTACCCCCCAGGAATAACGGACAAACTTCCTGAGGCCCTGAAGAAGGTTTCCGACAGCTTCAGGAACTTTAACATAGCTGTGGAGCTCGGGAACACCGAATATTCAGAACACTTGAGGAAAACTTTCTGGGAAATAGGGATACCGGCATTTAACTCCCCAGAAGAAGCCTCTTTTGCTATGGCTTACCTCATAAGAGCTTCAAAGGCTCAGCCCACATGGCATTATTCTGTGAGAAAGGAGCCTGTACTGGGCTTTAAAGGATTAATAATAAACCCCGAAAGTTCCGAGTTCTTGAAAGAATTCGGGTTCAGGGTACCGACCTGGGGATGGATCGATCAATCTGACCTGAAAACGTTGCCGTATCCGGTTGTTTTAAAGGTCTACAGGGAAGACCTCATCCACAAAACCGAGCAGGGAGCCGTCAGGGCCGGGGTTTCAAATGCTCAGGAAGCTTTCGCTGCGGTTGAAGAGCTGAAAAGAAAGTTTCCAGATGGCAGGATTTATTACCAGCAGATGGTAAAGGGCTACGAAATAAGACTGGGATTTGTCAGGGACGATTCTTTCGGGGCAGTTGCCAGCATAGGCCTTGGAGGCATACTGACTGAGCTTTACAGAATAACATCAAACTATGTCTGCCCGGTTTCAGTCGAAGAAGCGATTGCAATGTTAAGGGAAACAAAGATATATGACCTTTTATCTGGATACAGGGGTAAAAAGGTTTTCAACCCTGAAAATCTGGCAGAATCTGTTTCAGCGCTTTCTGAATGGGTATATGACAAACAAAACATCAAAGAGCTGGAGGTCAATCCTCTGATCGTGAACGAGAACGGGCCTTATGCTGTCGACATCAGGATGAGCTTTGAATAGCGTTTCGTCTGATCAGGCAAAAGTTCAACAATTATTTTTTTAGTTTATAAATTTATTCAATATAATTTTTAAAAATAAAAATAATGCACGTTTAAAAATAAAAACAATAAAGGTAAAATTTTTTTGTTTTTTTAAATATTAACTGAGTTTTTTTACGAAAAAAATCTTTTTGAGTTAAAATGTAACGACCTGTATATATAGTTAAGCAAATTATTTTTTTCATAATTTTGAGAAATTTTTTGAAAAAAATTTTTGTTTTTAGAATAAATTTTATTAAAAACACATAAATATTAAGCTATTAATATAATTTGTAGAGATGTACCAGGTTGTGCACTCCAAATGGGAGGTACTCATAAACACTGAACGGTGTAAAGGATGCGAGATATGCGTAAACGCCTGTCCTCAACAGAACCTTTCGCTCAGCGACAACGTGAACTCTCTCGGCTACCATTACGTTGTTTTTTCCGAAATGGGGAAAAAAGGAGAATGCACAGGCTGTAAAATATGCTATTGGGTCTGCCCCGAATATGCAATCCTCGAGGTGAGGAAGAATGAAAAGGCTGATAATGGGAGCTAAGGCTATAGCCGAAGCGGCAGTCCGTTCGGGGCTTGAAGCTTATTTCGGTTATCCCATAACCCCTAGCAGCGAAATAATGGAAAACATTTCTGTCCTCTACGGTGAAGGGAAATACCCGTGGTTTAAGGTTTTCCTGCAGAGCGCGAGTGAGATAGAATCAGTTAACATGCTTTTTGGGGCAGGAGCCGCTGGATACGTTTCCATGACGGCCACTTCAGGGCCGGGTCTGAGCCTGATGGCTGAAGGCATTTCCTATGCTTATGCTTCAGAAGCTCCTTTTCTGATCATAGATGTTAACAGAGGAGGGCCGGGCCTAGGGAACGTCGCACCTGAGCAGAGCGACGTGTCCTTTGTTCTGAACTCGCTAGGGCACGGAGGCGTCAAGCCAATAGTCCTTGCACCTTACACAGTACAGGAGTCCATGGAACACGTACACAAAGGGTTTGAGCTCGCTTTCGCTTACAGGACGCCTGTAATCCTGCTGACTGATGCGCTTATAGTCCACATGTACGACACCGTTGAATGGGATCCACCTTACGTTGTAAAGCCAAAGGTTGACTGGGCAGCAAGGGGCAGAAACTACGGTCAGAGGCACATAATAAACAGCATTTACCTTGACCCCCCTGAGCTCAAGGCAAACAAAGAGAGGCTTTTACAGAAACAGAAAGAGATCGAGAAGATAGCTGAGTCAGAATGCTTTATGTGCGACGATGAAATGGATGTGCTCTACATAGCTATAGGCATTTCAGCGAGGATATCAAAGGAAGCGGTTTTGAGGTTAAGGAATGAAGGTGTCAAAGCCGGGCTCTTCAGGCCTATAACTCTCAGCCCGTTGGATAAAGATGGCCTTTTGAAGTATTCTTCGCGCGCGAAAAAGATCGTATCAGTTGAAATGAATGAGGGACAGTTGGCTCAGGAGATAACGCGCATAGTGAGGAGGGATGTTGAAGTTTTGCCATATCTTGGCGGTTACATACCTGACGTTGAGGAGGTAGCTGAAACATGGAGGTAAAGCAGTTTTCGAGCATTTTTGAAAACGGAGTAACAACTTACTGTCCTGGCTGCGAACACGGGCTTCTGCTGAAATTCATAGGAATGGCTCTTGATGAGCTCGGCATAACTGAAAAGGCGATAATGGTCGGGTCAGTGGGCTGTTCAACTTTAGCCTATAAATTCCTGAACGTTGATTACGTTCAGGCACCGCACGGTAGAGCCCCTGCTGTAATGTCAGCAATAAAGCTGCTCGAAAAGGACAAAGTGGTCTTTGCAATTCAGGGAGACGGCGACGCTTTATCTATAGGAATAGCGGAGCTCATGCACGCAGCTAACAGGGGCATACCGCTAACTATATTCATGTACAACAACATGGTATTTGGAATGACTGGAGGGCAGATGGCCCCAACTACGCCTGAGGGGATGAAAACAACCACAACGCCCTTTGGCAGAGACGTGAAGCAGATGGGGCCTCCGATAGACGCCTGCAAAGTCTTATCCGCTTTCCCGCAGATATCTTATCTAAAAAGGGTTGTAATAACGCCCAAGCCAATATACACAAAGGAGAGGGTCATGTACTCTTCAAAGGAAGCAATGGACTCTTACAAAGCAGTCCTGAACGCTTTCAAAACTCAGCTTATGGGAGGTTTCAGCTTTGTAGAGTTTATCGGCACATGCAACGTTAACTGGAAGATGACGATCTTGGACTCCAAAAAATATGTACACGACGTTGGAGTAAAGGTTTATCCTCCGGGGCTCTGCAGGGACGTCTACGGGGTTGACAAAAAATGAAGGTCTCTGTAATTAATTCCGGCAGAGGAGGCCTGGGGGTTGTGGAGCTTGGCGAAATGCTCGGATGGTATTTTATAAACCTGGGTTACATGGCAACGAGCGTGCCTAACTACGGGCCTCAGACGAGGGGCGGCTATGTTGAAAGCGTCGTCGTTGCCAGCGATACAGAAGTTCTAAACCCGATTCCGCATGACTTCGACATAGCAAATGTGCTAGATGCTCTCGGCATGTACGCTGTTGAAAAGATAAAGAAAGGGGGCAAAGTTATAATAAATTCAACCCTTATAAAGGAAAAAGTACAGGCAAACGGCGAAGTTTACTATCTTCCTGCTACAAAGATAGCGGAAGAAGCTTCCAGGGGTAAATTAAGGGAACCAAGGGTGGCTTCTAACTCAGCAGTTTTCGGGTTCCTAGTAAGAGATCTCGGAGGAGATGAAAGCCTTCTTGAGAAGGCAATTCAGGACGCTCTGAGCGACAAATCTTCAAACGTCATACAAGTAAACTTAGATATTGCAAAAAAAGCGTATCGCGGATATAAGGAACTTTTAGAAAAGTAATTTTTAGAATTCAAATAAAGACCTTAGAACGAGTATTATGTTGCTTGCTTCCCTGAACCTTCTCCTTGCATAATCAACCCATTTTTCTCCATAAGGAACGTAAAGGGCCTTTTTGACGTTCCCTTCGTTTAAATTGAATATGAACTTGTTCTTTATTCCCAGCAGCATAGCTACAGTCACGTTCTTTTTGTACTGCTTGTTCAGCTCAACAGCTTCTTTTACGAGCTTTGTGTCATGCGTTGCTATGGTAAATTCTGCAGCGTTTTCGAAAAGGTAATGCATGATTTTCCTGTAATTTTCCGTCTTTTCCTTCCAAGTTGTGTATGCTATTTCAGGAGGCTCCTTGTACGCTCCTTTTACGAGCCTGACGACTCCGTTCCTTTTAACTATCTCTTCAACGTCTTTGTTGCTTCTCTTCAGATATGACTGAATTGCTATGCCTTCCCTTGATACCAGAAGGCCTTCAAAGTATAGCTTTATTGTAGGCTCAACGTAGTTTGAAGCCTCCATATCCAGCCAGACAAAAACGTCGTTAACCTTGGCGTACCTCAATATCTTAAGATAATTTTCTCTGGCCTTTTCATAGCTCACGCTAAGTCCTATCTGAGTCGGCTTTACTGCTATATCGCTTATCAGCTTTTTTTCCGCTATTTCATCTATAAGCTCAAAGTAGTTTTCAACGTTAGCCTTTATTTCGTTTTCTTCTTTTAGCTCTTCTCCCAGATAGTTGAGTATAACCCCAACATTTTTTTCGTTCAGCTTTTTTGCGACCTTTACAGCGTCATCAATAGTTGGACCTGCTATCCATTTTCTCGCAAAAATTCTTTCTATATTTTCAAACAATTTACAATTTAATATTTAATTAAACCATATAATTAAGTTTTTTATGATAACAAAATTCTTTTTTCAGAAACGGCTTAACGTTTTTTAAATAAGTACGATTTATTAATTGTACTAAAAATTACACGAAAAATCGTTTATTTGCGTTTTTAACTTAGTGGTGGTTAAGTGGCCAGAACCCTCTTCCTCAAGCTTTGGACAGCTCTTTATACAAATGTTTTTGAATGCTTGAGCGCATGATTTTTGCAGACATACACTACCCTGAAAATAATGCAAGATTATAGAAAAAATTACAGCTCAGAAAACGCAGCGATGAACGGGAAGCTTTAAACCGTAAGAGGGTAGAGCATTTCATGCCTTCGATTTATGCTATAAATAGTTGGAATATTATACCGAAAACTATAACAAAAGGCACTGGGAGATAAAACGTTTTAAAAAGCTGATCAACATCATACTTGTATACATAAAGCAGAGAAACCAGAAGTATAAATGAAGCAATCAAGTTTGCAATCAAGTTGTACACCCCGACGCTGCTGGCTATCAGTATGGCCGATGCTACAGCGTTAACGCTGGCAACTGGAATAAAGATTTTACCGTTTGTCAAGCATGGTATTGACTTCATGCCCTTCTTTTTGTCAAATTCTCGATCCTGGTTCTGGTATATTATGTCAAACGAAGCTATCCATAATGCGGTAAAAAGAGAATATCCATAGAGATACCACGTGTAAGGGAACGAAGCTCTTAATCCTACATAGCCTGCTAGTACTATTATCCCTATTGAAATCCCAAGTATAAAATGGGAAATCGTGGGCAGCTTTTTCGTTTTTGGGTATAGATAAAAAAACAGGAGAACCAGGGGGGAGAGTAACCCAGCTAGCAAGTTAAGATAAAATGCATCTAATATAAAAAGAAGAGATGATACCAACAATATGATTTTTGCCTGAGATATCTTAATTTTTCCGGTCACAAGCTCTCTGCCCCTCGTCCTCGGGTTTTCTTTGTCAAGAGGATAATCAATAAGCCTGTTTAATGTCATACCAGAGATTCTAGCAAGTACAGCGGCAATTACTATGAGCAAAATCTTCAATACTATTGCCGAATCAACCCTGATTCCTAAAAGCGCGTAAGATATGCCGATAAATACAAATGGCAGATCAAAAACTGTATGCTCGATTTTTATAAATCTAAGAAACACAATTATTTTAGAACCCATATTTTTCAATTCTTCCCTTTAATATTTCATATTCATCCATTTCAATTTTATCCGGCCAGTCTCTGGATACTCCCTCTTCTTTTGTTTTGACCGTAGCGTCAATAATGACCTTACCAGATAGATTTGGCAAGAAAGAAGCATGATCTAGAGAATCTGCAGGCGCTCTCGGTATGATCAAAATGTCTCTTGATGGGTCTGTCCTTGTGGCTATGGCCCACAATACTTCCATTCTGTCCCTAACGTTTATGTCCTTGTCCACTACCACTACGTATTTTGTAAACATAAGCTGTCCCTGAGAAAGGATTGCCAGTCCAGCCTTTATGCCCTGTCCCGGGTATTTTTTATCTATTGAGACAAAAGCTATATCATTTAAAACGCCTTCTTCAGGCAAAAATAGATCCACAAGTTCTGGTATAAACAGCTTTATCACAGGAAGGAACAATTTTTCAATCGCATGTCCAATTATAACGTCCTCGTTCCAGAATTTACCCACCACTGTAGAGTGGTATATGAAGTTCTTCCGGGCATAGATCCTGTTGATATGGAATACAGGATATTTTTCAGGTGGGGAATAATAACCTGTATGATCTCCAAAAGGCCCTTCTTCTCTTAATTCATCTGGATCTACATAACCTTCTAGCGCAATTTCAGCATCAGCCGGATAATACAAATCTACCGTATCTCCTTTTAATACCTTTACCTTTTCCCCCATTATATAGCCGGCAAAAGCTAGCTCGTTAATTCCTTCAGGTAAAGGCGAGATTGCTGAAAAGAAAACCGAGGGGCTAGCGCCTATAACCACGGCAACGTCAAGCTTTTTGCCTAATTTTTTTGCTTTCATCATGTGATTATATCCTGTTTTTTGTCTTTGCCAGTGCATGCCTGTTGTTCTTTCATCAAAAACCTGCATCCTGTATGTTCCCGCGTTATAAGCGCCGGTTTCAGGATCCTTGGTTATTACCACAGGGGCTGTGATGAATTTCCCAGCGTCCTTTGGCCATGTTTTAAGTATTGGTATTTCACTAAGGCCGTCAAGCTCTGTTTCTTTTACAGGCCCTGAGCTTACGACCTCTGTTCCGAAATTCTTGATTTTAGAAAAAAGCCTTAGACCATCAGTTAGCCCCGGTTTTCTGGTAGTCAGCTCGAAAAGTTCGCTGAAATCTGAACTTAAAGCTTCTATACTTTTCCCTAGTATTCGGTTTAACCTTTCCTCTGTTCCGAAAAGGTTTATGAGCACAGGGTTTTTGTAACCCTCTACATTTTCAAACAATAAAGCCGGCCCCTTCTTTTTCTGCACGGCGTTTGTAAAAGCGGAAATTTCCAGATCGGTCGAAAATTTATCCTTTATTCTGAGCAAATCATCACGCAAAGCGTTTATGGTATCACGCAAACTCCCCATCTTGATTATCAATTATATACATACGACCTTATTCTTAAAAATAATGCCGATACCAGCAAAGGATAAATTGCGTAAATTATAAAAACATACCTGAAACCCAACAAATATGCAAGCGGGATCAAAAGAAGGGGAACTATGATATGCCCAGTGCTCCCTATAAAAGAAAATTCCCACGTAGCGTTTGCATAATTCAAATCCCCAAAGAGTTCTCTGGGAATTGAATAAATTATACCTATGCACATGGCTTCGAAATTGATCAACAAAATTGCTTCAAGGAGGTAAAGCGTTCCGCTAAAAATTATGATCAAAAACCCTAAAGCTGTAAAGATGTATGCCCCAACAGGGATCAAGAAGGCTGCGGATTCTTTTTTAATTCTTTCATAGATAAAATATGCTAGTATTCCACCAACAAAGGTGAAAATTGCTGCTGAATAACCAAATACGTTCATTGCTGAAATGATCAACCCGGGGTTTTTACGTATCAAATAAAGCGGTAGTATAACTGCCAGGCTCAGATTAAAACCAGCTATTGACATCCAAATCAATCCCATGAACCAAGTTAACGGATTTTTAAAATTATGACCTGTTTTTATCTTTGTCATTTGCTCAATCCGGTTTTCATTTTTTATATAGTTCATCACTAAAGAAAAAATAGTTCCTGTAAACACGATTGCTAGATCAAGAAGAAAGAGATTTTTAACCGATATGTACCTCACTAGAAAGCTTCCAAGAGCTACTCCTGTAGGAATACCGCCGATCGAAATTGTGGACGGGATTATTCTTTTTTCAAAATCTAGAATTTTAGAATATTCAATCGAAAAAATTTCCATTAGAAACGTTGATGTCCCCTGAACTGTTCTTAAAATAATCAGCAGATAAAAGTTAGACGTCAGATAGGTAATGGGGATGGTTAACGCAATAAAAGCTATTATCAGAAAAACAGAAACCGATGAATGCCTGTGCAAGCCCAAAGTCCTTCCGATTATCTTCCCAATGGGCATACCTGCAAAGTATGCTATAGTTATGACATAAGAAAAATAATTGAGGCTGATAGCCGGACGTACGTGGGCATAAAGCTCTCCCGCAGTCAGCGTAAATAATGAAAGGGTTATGAAAAGCAGTGATGAAAGAGTGAAACCAAACACAGTAAGCGCTATTATAGAGGATTTCATTCCACAGGGCATTTATCTAAAAAGCATATAATTTTTTCTGAACTGCATTTGCATTATTATGCACTCCACGTTTAGCTTGTTTTTGAATGTGAACTACCCTCTTACGGTTTAAAGCTTCCCGTTCATCGCTGCGTTTTCTGAGCTGTAA
>ERZ1669247.367-NODE-367-length-15664-cov-4.081684_pt1 | contig 15664 bp, 19 predicted proteins | sample MGYA00579297_ERZ1669247 | MGnify/ENA primary metagenome ERZ1669247 (study PRJEB41166, sample SAMN08046056) | hot springs metagenome | biome: hot spring; feature: acid hot spring; material: thermophilic sediment; isolation source: thermophilic sediment from acid...
GATACACTAAACTGTAGTACTTGTGCGGCTTCCTCTCCCTGGGGAAACGTGATACCCCTCAAAAAAGCGCTGCCTAGCCTATGAAAACGGTCTGCAATCTGCTGCACCATCTGTGAGTACAACTGCTGGTACTGCTCATCTTGCTTCCTCAAGTCTAGGGCTAATTGCCTAAGCTCCGTTAGGGTTAGACCTTTCCCATCCCCTATGGTAAAAATATGCATCCACCCACCGTAGGGTATTGTACAACTCACACGCCAACTGCAATTAGGCTTTCAACGCCCTCAACACCGAAGGCTCCACATAAGCCCTAAACCTAAACCCCACGGTGGGCATTAAGGAAAAATGCGTGTTTTGGCTTTAAAACATTTCTACAAACGGACCATCCATCCCCACCCTTAAGGGCGAGGTTCTCCACCCCCTTAAAACCCCCAACTTTTATAAATTAAGCATCCCCGTTAACTCCGCAAATGATACCTGTAAGCGTCATGGTTGCAGGCACGGGAACAGTGTCCGTTAAAATTAAGGGTAGATTTGGGGTTAGTCATCATAGTGACTTCTCAAGCCCAATTAGGCCGGTTGTCTCATGGAACATAACCAGGAGATGCAATTTAAAGTGCCTACACTGCTACATAAATGCTGGGAACCCTGACGAGAATGAGTTAACCACGGAGGAGGCGATTAATTTAATAGAGCAATTCAGTGAATTAAAGGTACCATTAATACTATTCACGGGGGGTGAACCATTAATGAGGGATGACTTGTTTAAACTAGCCCATTACGCTAGGGATAAGGGCATTAGGATTGCCTTATCCACCAATGGAACATTAATAACCAGGGAAACGGCCTCTAGGCTTGCTGAAGCCGGCTTCTCATACGTAGGTGTTTCACTGGATTCAATAAACAGTGAATTCCATGATGAATTTAGGGGTGTTAAGGGGGCCTTTGCTAAGGCTGTCCTCGGCATAAGGAACGCTATTGATGCGGGGTTGGATGTTGGTTTAAGGTTCACTTTAACCTCAATGAACATTAGTGAAGTACCATCATACATCGAATTCGCCATGTCGCTGGGCGTTAAGAGAATAACATTCTACCACCTGTCAGCATCAGGTAGGGCCCAACAGTTAAGTAGGGACTGGTGGTATAAGCCATCTCAATACGTTAAATTCATGGATGATTTAATAAAGTACGCCAAGGACTACTCAGGCAGGATTGAGATTGAGACAACCCTGGGTTCATTCGATGGAATATACATAGCGTTGAAAATGGCTAAGGACGAGGAGGAATTAGGTAATTACCTCAGTTTCGTGGAATCAACAGGGGGCTGTGGTAGGAAGATAATATCAATATACCCGAACGGTGACGTTTACCCATGCCAATTCATAGACTTCGTAAAGCTTGGGAATGTTAGGGAGAGGAAACTAGCTGAAATACTAAGTGAATCAAACCTAGACCTATTCATAAACACTGAGAAATACTTAAGGGGAGTGAAGTGCTCCACTTGTTCATTTAAGAAGTATTGTAAGGGTGGGGACAGGGCAAGGGCATACTACCTTACTGGTGATATTTACGGTGACGACCCTCTCTGTCCAATACCAAGTATAGTTAATAAGAACATTGAGTAGACGGCACCACATCTTAAAGGGTGCTAGCTTCACTCCCTTCTAAAGTTGAATTACTTAAAAGGGCAACTGCTTAACTTACTCATTATAAAGGGTGCTGCATGTGGCGTTGTTCAGGTTAATCCCCAGTAATGAAGTGATTGGCTACGTGCTTTACCTAGTTAACATACTGATAATACTCATCATTGTTTATAGGCTATACTCTGAAGCTAAACGCGGTGGCTTAGGTTTAAATGCAGCTAGGTTAATTAAATTCATTAGGTATGAAGCTTCAAGTTACCGTAAAGGTACAGTGCACTTAATGCACTTATCAATACTACTCGGTGTCTCATTATCAATAATATTCACGCTAATTTACCCACTGGTTTACGGAAACCAAATAGCCCACTACGTAATGTTCACCATATCACTACCACTACTCTTAGGCTTAATCATGGCGCTTGCCTGGAGACTTAAGGTTCTCGCTAGGTCATTCAGGGTTTACGGTGAGTTAAATATCGAGGAGACCGTGAAGCATAGGTCTATTGCACTTCAGTCAATACTAATAATTGTAATAACGTTAACAGCATCAACGCTTGCCTTATCCCTATTCACCAGTATTACCTACATTGAGGTTAAGTTAGCCTTATCCATTATTGATTACGCACTAATAGCAGCATACTATGTTAAACCTGAGGTTAACCTCTACCTAAACCTGGACTTAGACTTACCTAGCCTTAGAGAGGCCTTTAACCTTAAGGATGTGCTAGAGGGCAAGGTTGATGCGTCCCAGGTTAAAGCCGGTGCAGAGAAATTAAGCGACTTCACTGACTATGAGTTACGCAGTCTTGACGCATGTGTAGAGATTGGCGCATGTGAGGAGGCTTGCCCAGCAACATTAGTGGGTAGGCCACTATCCCCGAGGATGTTCATTAGGAAGCTTAAGTACATTAAGGATACTGAAGGCCTTAATGCTGACTTATTTAAAGTCATTATTGATGATGAGGCTTGGTCATGCACAACCTGCGGTGCATGCGTCTACAATTGCCCAATTGGGGTTAGGCACATTGACTTAATAATAGATGTGAGGAGGAGACTTGTTGAATTAAGTAGGCTTGACCAGAAGAAGTCAACTCTAATACTTAACATTACCCAGTACGGTAACTCAATGGGGGCTAGCAATTACGGTAGGCATGAGTGGTTGAGGGAATTGGGTGTTAAAACTGTTAAGGAGAATCCAAGCTTCAAGCACCTGCTCTGGGTTGGATGCATGGGTAGTTTTGACGCTAGGGCTAGGGAGATTGTTAAGGCATTTATAGGCATTATTAAGGCGGCTGGCTTAATTAACGATATTGCGGTGCTTGGTGATGAAGAAACCTGCTGCGGTGACCCATTAAGGAGGCTTGGGGATGAGGGTAGGTTCCAAGAGGTCGCTTTAAGTAACATTGAAGTTTTTAAAAAGTACGGCGTTAAGAGTATAGTGACAATATGTCCCCATGGCTACAACACCTTCATGAACGAGTACCCTAGGTTAGATGACTACATGAAGGGCGTGGTTGTTCAGCATCATACGCAATTCATAGCTGACTTAATTAAGAAGGGGCTTGTGAAGGTTAGGCAGACTGGGGAAGCATTAACTATTCACGACCCATGCTACCTAGCTAGGTACAGTAAGTCCACTAAGCCCCAAAGGATAATAGCCACTTCAGTGGGGGTGCTTAAGGAACCTAGGAACAGTGGTGAGGGTACATTCTGCTGCGGGGCAGGCGGGGCTAATTACTGGTATGATGTACCTGAGAAGACTAGGATAAGTGGTGTTAGGTTAAGCCAATTAACCGAAACCGGGGCTGGGACGATTGTCACAATGTGTCCATTTTGTAACGCAATGCTTAATGATGCTGCGAGGGTACGTGGATTCAAAGGTAGGATTATAGACATTAGTGAACTTGTTCAGGAATCTATGGGGGACTCCCACTAGTAACGTACTTGCGTTTAAAGGACTCCTCAACATCAATGTTAAGCAAATTAGCCACTGACAGTAACCAAGCAAACACGTCGGCTATCTCCTCCATCTTCGCCTCATCATCACCCTTCAACAGTGAATCAGCCAACTCCCCCACCTCCTCAACAAGCCACGTGAAGGTTTGATAAAGCCCCCTCCTGGAATCCTTCTCAAAGTAAATCCTCCTGATTAATTCCTGAGCCTCCCTAATCTCCATACGTCCACCAAGCACCACTATTATTTAACAATACTCACTTAGAATTCAACTATTGAAGCACCTCCATTGTCAATGCATGAGGGTAGGGGCATGAAGCACTTAACTGGCGCCGGGGCCGGGATTTGAACCCGGGCCCCCTTGCGGGGACGGGCTCTCAAGGCCCGCGCCTTGGACCAGGCTCGGCCACCCCGGCCCAAGTGCTGTCTGGTTTGGCAATTTTAAAAATTTACCTTAATAATGAAGCACCCTGGAGGGGGTGTTAATGATAATGCTTTTAAACCAGCATATTCGCGGATCCTGTGTCCCGTGGTTCGGAGCTTAACTTGAGTAAGGAGTGGTTTGTGTTAGCTGTGATTCTGGCTATTGTTTCTGTTATATTTATGTTCGGCTTATGGAACCTTGTTGCGCCTACTGGAATAAGCGTTTCCATTGTTAGGTCTGAGTGTGGGCCAACGTATGGTTATTCCGTGACAATATCCACCATAGCCACTGGGATGCTCGTATATTCGGCCTACAGGATCATTAGGTTAAATAGGGTTGATTCACTATCGCTACTACTATTACTTGTGGCCATGGTAATGTTCACTATTACTGCATACTCAGTTTACTCATTCTCATCAAGCATATGCTGACTCAATTATTCTACATAGGGTTATCCCTAGTGCTCATTCATGTTACAGTACCATTACTCTACTACTTCATTATTCTGACTTACGCCAGGAAACCATGGGTAATCGGCCCCGTTAACATTAATGAGGAGGAGTTGCCTACTGTATCCATTATAATACCCACGTATAATGAGGAGGGCATGATAATTGGGAAACTGGATAATATTGTTGAGCAGGGTTACCCTCTAGGTAAGATTCAGGTAATAATATCGGATTCAAGTAATGATAATACTCAAGCCAAGGTTGAGGAATGGTTAAGTAACCATAGGGGAGTTAACTTAAATTACATTAAGGGCCCCAGGTTGGGTAAGGGGCATGCATTAAATAAGGCGTTGGAGTCAGCATTGGGTAGCATTATAGTTACGACTGATGCTGACTCACTGTGGGTTAAGGGATCATTACTTAACGCCGTTAAGTGGCTTGCTAATGAGCAAGTGGGTTTAGTCTCATGTATAAAAACACCTAGGGGTGGTGGGTTAACTGAGGACGCGTATAGGAGGCTTTACAACGCCTTAAGGGTTGGGGAGAGTAAGGTACATTCTTCAGTGGTTTTCCACGGTGAATTACTGGCCGTTAAGGGAAGCTTAATTAGGAGTATTGGAGGGTTCCCAACAGATATTGGTGCCGATGACTCCTACACCGGAGTTAAGGTTGCTTCAATGGGACTTAGGGCTATAATTCCACGGGATGTGGTGTGCGTTGAGTATGTTCCAAGTAATGGATACGGTAGGTGGAGGATTAGGAGGGCTCAACACCTACTGCAGAGTTTCATGAAGTCAATTAAGTTACCTAAACCAAGCAGTTATAGGCCAGTCTACTACACTGAGGCCTACATTCACCTAGTGAACCCATGGCTACTCCCCATTGGTGCAATCCTGCTACTAGCCTCAGGTAACCTATGGGCGTATGCGCTGGTTGCATTAGGTGTAGTTTTATTGGCTTGGCCATCCTTCAGGGCTTGGGTAACCCAGCAGTTCATACTGATGTACGCTATGGTTAGGAACCTGTGGACTAAGGAACTAGTGTGGGAGAAGATAAATAAATGACCCCTCCTAGGAGTGGGGATTTAAGTGCATTAAGGTAATGGGCTTTTAGGGGAATTAAGCCTTAAGCATCATCGCTAACCCACCGGCTTCACTACTTAATTCAAGTAAAGGCACCTTAACCTTCTTGGCGAACAATACTGCAGCATTACTGAACCTGTAGTTATCAATCAATATGACCCCACGCTCCATGAACCTCCAGACCGTTTCAAGCTCAAATAACACATTATCGTAACTATGGTCACTATCGTGTAGGAAGAATTGAAGACTACCCAATCGAGTCAACGTTTTCTCAAGCAGTTCCCTTGAACTACCTATTAGGAGTACCCACCTACCCTTTAGTTCTTCAGGAATAATGAAACCCACCGGCTTGTTTTCATCATAGTACCTACTCACTTCAATAGAGTAGAGGAAACCATCATTTAGCTCATTGAGGGCACTTAAGATAACCGTAGTAGATACGCCCGCCCCCACGCCCGTCTCTACGGCTATTTTAGGTTTGAGAAGTTTGATTAATACGTAGAGTATTGGTCTCTTCTCAGGTGATAATGTACCCCATAACCTCTTGCCCCTGAGTCTCATTCTTAGCAACTCATCAACATGACTGTAACCACTTATTGCATCAATTAATGTGCTACTGTTAATTTTAAACACGCTTAATAATGCGTTCATTGCTTTTTCATTCAGCATCTAATTCGATATCGAACCAGAGCTTTAAAAGGATTACACTGGTCATTGCTTCTATTCACCAGTAGCTTTAATTTGCGTAACTATTCGTCGTTTAATTGTTTCTATTCTTTAATGTAGTGTGGCTTATTAATCTTAATACTGTTAATTAAGGGGTAATGAGGCGAAGCGACTACCAGCTACAATGAAAGCTGAATTCTTATGGTTAAAGATGATAATAGTCTGCGTATTTTAACTTATTTCATGCGGCCTTAACTATTGATTTACCTAGCTGTTAAACCACCATCAACTAATGTATCTGTTCCCGTTATGAATGATGCTTTTTCACTGGCTAGAAAGTATATTACCTCAGCTATCTCCCTTGGAATAGCCACCCTACCTAACGCTTGATCCTGGTCTCTCCTTCTTCTAGTCTCATCATAGCTTAAGCCTAGTCTCTGCGCTTCAACATTAATATCTTTCCTCATCATTTCAGTATCAACATTACCTGGACTAATTGATACCACCCTTATGTTATATGGGGCTAGTTCCCATGCAAGTGCCCTTGTTAAGGCTATTATAGCCCCCTTAGTTGCACTATAGATTGAGTGCCATACTTGCCCAACATGCCCTGATATTGATGCTACATTAACTATCACGCCACTTTTGTTTCTCTTCATGATTGGGGCAACATGCTTTATCATTAAGAATGTTCCGCCGAGATTAATACTCACGACCCTCATGAATTCATCCCAAGTGATTTCCTCTATTGGTTTAACAAGCAGTACACCAGCATTATTCACTAACACGTCGATCTTACCGTACTTGTTAACCGTATAATTCACCGCATTCATGACTTCCTCCTCCCTTGATACATCACATTTAATGAAATCTACTGCAGACTTATCTACCTCACCCTCAATAACATCTAGCGCAACCACACTATAACCCTCCTCCGCGAAGAGTCTTGCAGTTGCATTACCAATTCCACGGGCAGCCCCAGTTACGATAACTACCTTTTTCATGCTCATACAGTGTCCCACTCCTTAAAGACTTCTTAATAATACTTGTTTAGTTATAAAATATGAAGGCTTAATGGTTTCCTATTAATTAAAGTAGCGTGAAATGTTTAATTAACTTGAAGCTAGGGTTCATGGGAAAGGATTAAGTATTTTAATTTACATTGGGCGTTTAAGCGTATTAACATGGGTATGGGTCTATGAGAACCCTATATAATTTAATAACTCCCTTATCAATAAGCTTCAGTAGCTCATCAGGTTTATTCAACTGATTCTCATCCACTTGCCCATTAATGTGTAGTAGAATACCCATGCTTATATCATTCGCTATTAATTGACCACTGTTAATGGGTACATTAATGCCAAGCAGTGTTGAGAGTGCTTGAGCAGTATCCTGCCTTTCAACATAACTAACTACTTTCTTATTCTGCACCATGCTTTTAGCTTCATCTATGTTCATCGGATTCAGCCGTATTATGCCTCCGCAAGGCAGCATACATGATCCTAGCCCATTAAGGAGATATACCACGTTCTCAGACATAGTTTTACCCACCAGTAATGATGGTTAATTAATCCTTCCTGTTCATTAAATGATTAATCTTGTCGTAATGCGATTAAACGCACTTATTATTTGCCACAACATTTAACTGAAGTGCTTAAGGTCATGAGTATTGCTCCTTAATCAGTATTTTATTTAGCATGTTTTAATATGATTAGTTTAATGTATGAAAAGAGTTATGTATATAAAGTTCCATACATTACATAGTAGTATATTCAAATGTTAAGCAGTCGATAAGCTTTAAAAATCAGTTACTAATCCATACCTGATCAATTATATGTCCTCAGCTAAGGCCGACATTAAAGTTGAGATAAAGAGGAGGACTTTCACATTTAAAGTTAAGCGCTATGACCCTAAGACTGGTGGTTATAGGTTAAGTGAGTATAAGGTTGAAGTTACTAATAGGCAAACGGTTCTTGACGCATTACTTAAGATTAAGGCAACCCAGGATGCAACCTTAGCCGTTAGGTATAGTTGTAGGATGGGTACATGCGGTTCCTGTGCAATGATAATTAATGGTACTCCACGGTTAGCCTGCGAGACTAAGCCATTTGAATTAGGTACTGATGTAATAACAGTGGAGCCGTTAAGCAACCTTAAGCCCATTAAGGACCTTGTTACTGATATGGATGACTTCTTCGAGAAGCATAAGGCAGTGGATCCATGGTTAATTAGGAAGGATGAGAAGGAGCAGTTTGAGCAATTAGACACCTACTATCCTCAAACCGAGGAGCAATTATTGAATTACCTTGAATTCTCATACTGCATTAAGTGTGGTGCATGCTACGCCGCATGCCCCATGGTCTTCCTAAACAAGAATTACCTCGGGCCCCAGGCATTGGCGGCTGCATACAGGTGGAGTGCCGATAATAGGGATGAGGGTTACGTGCTTAGGCTTAAGATAGTTGATTCAGATAATGGAGTTTGGTCATGCCACTACAGTGGAACGTGCAGTAAGGTTTGCCCCAAGGGTGTTGACCCAGCGCTCGCAATAAACCTATTGAAGAAATCATTATTAACCGGTAAACCACCAGCCAGGTGACCTAAGTGGCTGAGAAACTATCCACTAAGAGGAATCCACCCAAATGGTCCCTATGGTTTAAGGGGCTTGATGAATGGTTACTAATATTCCAGAAGGTTAGTGGCGCCTTACTGGCATTATACTTAATAGGGCATACGTTAGTTATATCAACGGCACTAAACTTTGGTCATCCAACACCATTAACCTGGGAGAGGATTATAGGATTAATTGAGGGGCCTCAGGTAATAGGTAATGTACACTTCGGTGCAATAATAGAGTACCTTGTGGCGCTACTAGTGGCCATTCATGGAGCTAACGGTGTTAGGTTAATACTAATGCAGTACTTCGGATTGGGGTTACCTAAGCCTGAAAGGCGTACATACCCAATGGTACCGTCACCAATGAAGAAGCCTCAGGTAATCTACAAGTACTTAATCATAATCGTTGTGGTGATTTTCATAGCCTTAGCGTCATACGTAGCGTTCATAGGGTGATGGGCATGGTGGCTAAGTCAACCTTAATGAAGTGGCACTACATAACTGGGCTAATACTAGTCGTGGTTGTTGGTATACATTTAGCCTTCAGGTGGCCTAGTTACGAGGCGTCAATAGAGTGGGCTGGGCCCCATGGCGTCTATGAGCAATTAATGAATATAGGATACATGATTGCAATATTCATACTACTCTACGCCGCTACATACCATGCAATGAATGGGTTAAGGACACTACTACTTGAACTTCACCAAGGGAAGTACTGGAACATAGCCGTAGACGTAGTTATCATAATAGTCGGTGTCTTCATAGTGATTGTTGGTACAGTAGCCCTGGTGGGGGCTTTATTAACGGTTTAATCTTAAGTTAATTTTCAATAAAATTAATTTACTACCTGTGAACCAGGGTTTCTATGGTGCCAACCTTACTGAAGGAGCATTTGTATATTAAAATGGCCGTAGCCCTAATAGTCATGCTAGCCCCAATAGTAATCATGGATTATAGAGATGTTTTAGCGAAATGGTGGCTTAAGTTAAAGGAACGAGCAGGTAGGCGCAGGAATAGTAGGGTTAATTAACAGTCCCTACGCATGCACTTGCGGAGTAATTCAACAAGTGGAAAGGCTTATTAGGCCTAGTGCACTATGGGGATAGCCCCGCCCGGTAAACCCGCCCCTTTGCATCTGTTGGAAACCTTTATTACCGTGATCATTAATAATAAGTTATGGCCATCATTAACCTAACCCTTGGGTCACCTATTAACGTTCAGTGTGGTGATGGGCGAGAGTACTTAGTTGTGTTAATGCCTCAATTCATATTTAACTTAATTAATGAGGGTGAGTGCGTTAAGGCTATTATGCTTCCCAAGGGTCAAGCAGGGGAGCTCCATAATTACCCTGAATTAGTCTCATTCCTGGTTAAGAATAATGTGAGGCTTATAGTACCATTAAGCGAATTGAACAGTATTAGCGGATTACTGAGGCGTAGGTTAATTATAGTGCCTCATATTGATGATTCAAGGTTCATGAATAAGATAAGTGAATTAGAGCGTGCATCAATAGTGGCTAACGCCGCATTACTGCTCAGTAATCCACCTAGGCTTAGGGAAATCTTCATACACCTACTCCCCCCTAAATTAAGGAGGGGGTTTAACTTAACTTACAGTTCACCAACGCTTAAAGCCGACTTAATCTACATGGTTTATTACCCTTAGTTTTTTAAATAGGCTATTGTTGAGCTGCATATGAGTAGTGCTGGTAAAAAGAGCGCTCAGATACCCATGGTTAGGTTATATAGGAGGCAGTACCCTGAAGTTGGGGAGTTGGTGGTTGGTACTGTTAAGAGTATTGAGGAGCATGGAGCCTACATAACCCTTGATGAGTATGGGGGAGTGGAGGCTTACGTACCAATTAATGAGGTTCTTCAATCCTGGTTCAGGAACATTAGGGATTACTTGAAGGTGGGGTCTAAGGCGGTCTTCAAGGTTATAAGGGTTGACCCAAGAAGGGGCTTAATAGACTTATCATTAAGGAGGGTTAGGGATGAGGAGAGGGAGAGGAAGTTCAATACGTGGAAGAGGAACCTAAAGGCTATTAAGCTAATGGAGATAATAGCCCAGAAGATGGGTGTAAGCGTGGGTAAGCTAATGGAGGAGGCTGGGTGGAGCATCATGGAGTACTACGGTGACTTATACTCAGCCTTTGAGGATGCGGCTAAGGGTAATGTTGACCCCCTCGTTAAGTTGGGTATTAGGAGGGAGTTAATTGATGAGATAGTTAAGGTGGCTAATGAGAGGATTGAAAGACCTAAGGTAACGATAGTGGGTGTGTTAAGGATGATAAACCTAAGGCCCAATGGAATTGAGTACATTAGGAAAATCCTCGATAACGCAGTTGAGGAAGCTAGGAAACTGGGCGTTGAGGCTAAAATATACGTCATAGGTCCACCAAGGTACAGGATTGAGGTTACTGGGAATAATCCAAGGCATGTTGAGGAGGCCTTCGAGAAGATAAGTAGCCTACTCATTAATGAAGCTAAGGCTAATGGCGGTGAGGCCTCAGTCTCAAGGAGCCAGTGAAGGGGTTAATAATGGTTAGGTCAGTGATCATGAAGTGCACCAGGTGCGGTAGGTACACTTTAAGGAAGGATAAGTGCCCCTACTGCGGTGGTCAATTAACAACCCCCCACCCACCCAAGTACTCGCCGGATGATAGAATGTGGAGGTATAGGCTTATGCTTAAAGTGGCCCTAGGCCAATTAAACGTAAGTGAGGAAACCAGAAGGAGGATTCTTGAATCATTAGGCCCTGGAAAAGTTTAAAATGGCCTGTGAACCCACCTATTAGCATGAAGATACCTAGAGTCATTAGGACGTATTGCCCAAGATGCAAGACGTACACGGAGCATACGGTTACACAATACACTACAGGTAAGAGGAGGACCCTCTCAGAGGGTCAGAGGAGGTATGAGAGGAAGTTACTGGGTTATGGTTCATCAAGGAAGCCTAAGCAGAAGACGTTCTATAAGGTTACCAAGAAGGTTACCCTTAAGTTAACCTGCAGGCAATGCGGTTACGTGATGCATAGGACTATTGGTAGGCTTAGGAAGGTTGAATTAGTGGAGGTTCGTTAAGGGTCCTTTTATGGCTCAGCAGAGGCTAATCATACTGAGGTGGTATGGGTCCCTTAGGCTCTACCTCCTATTATCAACGCTACTTGCCTTAGTGGGCTCATACATGCTTGGTTACTCACTGGTACTACCCAGTAGTTACTTATCAATGCTTAGTAGTGAAGCAGCGGCTGCAGCATCAATGCCATTCCTAATCAGGTTAATAAACGGTTTAATTGCATTAGTGATAGCTTACATACCCTACGCCGGCATTGGATGGATGTCCTACAACATGATTAGTGTAGGTGAATTAGGCCTAGTTCACCCACTTCAATCCGTGGTTCAAATGTTCTACCTAATGATATTGACAGTGTTCCCCATGGTTGATGGAACATTGCTAACCACGGTACTGCTCGTAAGCAGGTTAAGTAAGATTCAATTACCCACCAACTTCATGAGACCAGTACTAATTCAATACTCAATATCAATAGGTGTTTCATTAGTATTATTCCTAATACTGATTTCCCTATGATAAACCAAGGTAAAGTTTAATTAACTCTATATCAACTACCGTAGATGTGGATATTTAACATACTAAGAAATTTAACAACACTCCATTGGTGAATCCTATACCTAAGCTGATTACCCTTACTTCCTTAGCCTTATAAGGGAACTCACTTACTGCAACTTTAGCATTAAACTCCCTAACAAGTTCAGTAACCCTTTAATAGTCTTCCTCAAAAACCAAGCCTAGCTAAGTATAGAACAACTAAAGCACGTCTAAGGTAGGGATCATGTTTATTAAACACACTCTGAGGTTTAGCATTTATGACTGTGCCTGATTTGAATGTTGTGGTTGTTGTTTTGGATAGTCTTAGGCAGGATCACGTTGGCTTCTATAGGGGGCTTTACGGTTGGCCTAGGGTTTTTGATAATGTCCCTCCCCCAGATACTCCTAACCTTGATAGGTTTGCCTCCGAGAGCGTGGTCTTCACTAACGCTTACCCATCTGGTTTACCCACTATTCCTGTTAGGGAGGAGTTGTTGACTGGTCAGTTCACGCTACCATACCACCCATGGTCACCAATGCACCCAGACTCATACACGATGCCCGAGCTCCTTAGGGGTTTAGGGTACTTTACTGGCTTAATCTCGGACACGTACCACTTGTTTAAGCCTAGTATGAATTACACTAAGGGCTTCAACACTTGGTTCTTCATTAGGGGTCAGGAGTATGATACTTACGGTATTCCACCACCGGTTAATAGGCGTGTTGAGGATTACGTGACTAAGGACTACTACAGCAACTATGTTGGTTCTAGAAGCTATGCTGAGCTTGTGGCCCAATTCCTAGCTAACATTGATGATTGGAGGAGTGAGGGTGATTGGTTCGCGGCTAGGGTGTTTAACACTGCGGTTAATTGGGTTAGGGATGCCTATAGGAGGACTGGTAGGTTCATGCTTTGGGTGGATAGCTTTGACCCACATGAACCATGGTTTCCACCACCAAGGTTTGACAAGTACACTGACCCCAGTTACAAGGGGCCTAGGTTAATAATGCCCATGGGTGGTGATGCCGGTAAGTGGTATAGCCAAGGGCAGATTAACTACATTAGGGGTCTCTACGCCGGTGAAGTATCCTACGTTGACCACTACTTCGGTGAATTCTACAATGCCTTGAGGGATCTTGGCCTACTTGAACAGTCAATAATAATACTCCTAGCTGACCACGGGCATCCATTGGCTGATCACGGTAAGTTCCTTAAGGGTGGGGATAGGCTATACAGTGAGCTACTTAAGGTCCCATTCATGGTTAGGCTACCTAACGGTAGGCACCTTGTTACTGACGCCATTGTGCAATTCCCAGACGTACTACCAACATTAATTGAACTCCTAGGTCTACCTGAAACCTACACTTACCCACTTGCCGGTAGGAGTTTCGCAAGCATTCTAAACGGCTCGGCTAGTAGGCATAGGGCATACGCAATAATGGGGTATCATGAGGCTGTGGATAGGTGTATTAGGGATGGTGAATGGAGCCTAATCTACAGGCCTGACGGCAACCATGAATTATACAACCTAACCAAGGACCCAAGGGAAAGGGTTAACCTAGCCGGTGAAATGCCAGATAAGGTTAATGAAATGCTGAGTAAACTGGCATTATGGTTCATGAATAGGAGCAGGCCAGTTAGGCAGGTTCAGGCAAAGTATGAACTAGGGGGAACTGGGAAGGCTTAAGTTAAGGCATTAGTGATCTGGTCCTTGGGTGAAGTATTTTTATAAAGGCCCTTTAAGGGTTAAGTAATGGGTAAGGCAACTGATTCAATTCATGGGCATGACCATGTTGATGAGTATGGATCAGTAGTACCACCAATATACTTGTCAACACCCTTCAGGCAAATCATTGAAGCTAATTTATCGGATAGGGGGTTTGACTTAAAGTACTCCAGGGAAGAGAACCCAACCGTCAGGTACCTTGAACGCATATTGGCTAAGCTTGAGGATGGTGTTGATGCATTAGCCACTAATAATGGTATGGCTGCGGTTTCCACAGCCTTAATAAGCATACTTAAGTCTGGTTCAAGGCTAATCCTCCCCGCTGAAATATACGGAACAACACTGGGCTTAGCCTTAAACATTGATAAATTCGGTGTAAGAACAATAGTCACCATGCCCGAGACTGAGGATTTAGCTGAGGCCATTAAATCAGCCCCCAATTCAATCATAGTGATTGAGACCTTAACTAACCCAATGCTAAGGGTTATTGATGTGGATTACTTAGTCAAGGTGTCTAAGGATAATGACTCACTGCTAATTGTTGACAACACCATGGCTACGCCAATACTCTATAGGCCAATTGAACATGGGGTCAGTGTAGTGATCCACAGCGCCACTAAGTACATTTCAGGGCATAACGATATACTGGCTGGAGCCATAGTAGCTAATAATACTAGTGTGATTGAGGAAATGTGGCAGTGGAGGAGGAGGCTGGGTACAATAATACAGCCCCTTGACGCCTACCTAGTGTTAAGGGGGATTAAGACAATGGACCTAAGGGTTAAGAAGCATTGTGATAATGCAATGGCCATTGCTGATTACTTAAGTAATCACTCTAAGATTAAGGAGGTTTATTACCCAGGCCTAAAGCAAAGTCCATATCACGGGTTAGCCTCAAGAATGTTCAATGGACTATACGGTGGAATAGTGTCATTCAAGGTGAAGGGGGGTAAGGAGGAGGTTCGTGCCTTCCTTAATTCACTGAAAATCATTAAACCAGCCCCAAGCTTTGGTGGACCAGAATCATTAATAATGTACCCAATAACCAGTGCGGCACAACCAATACCTGAGGAGTATAAAGCTAAACTGGGTATCGATGAAAGCCTACTCAGGCTATCAGTTGGGTTAGAGGACGTGGAGGATATAGTAAATGACTTAGATAACGCACTTAAGCAGATACCGTAAGTGCTAATTAAGAAAAAGCTTAAAAACAATGAAGCAAACAAGGCAAAGGCGGGGGTGCCCGAGCATGGTCAAAGGGGGCGGGTTCAGGTCCCGTTGGCGTAGGCCTGCGTGGGTTCAAATCCCACCCCCCGCATCAGTTTTCTCATTGGTTTACCATTATCGTTCTATTTCTAGGAATTGACTATGCAAGATTTTATGATTCACCATGCAATATCCCTATTAGAGATCACTAATTAAGTACTGTACTGGTGGGTTTGTATGGAGGATGTGCTTAAACTCATGTTAAGGAACCTGGAGTCTAAGTGCTTTTTCA
>ERZ1669247.368-NODE-368-length-15603-cov-6.122588_pt1 | contig 15603 bp, 11 predicted proteins | sample MGYA00579297_ERZ1669247 | MGnify/ENA primary metagenome ERZ1669247 (study PRJEB41166, sample SAMN08046056) | hot springs metagenome | biome: hot spring; feature: acid hot spring; material: thermophilic sediment; isolation source: thermophilic sediment from acid...
TTAATTCATGAATATTGATATAATAATAAAAAATATATTTTAAATTTTAAAGATCATTTATTTATATTTTCTAATATGACCGAAAACCCCTGGCCGCCCCCTACGCACAACGTTGCTAATCCATATTTTGCATTTTTTTCTTTTAGAATTCTTGCTAATGTTCCAGTTATCCTTGCCCCAGAAGCACCTAAAGGATGCCCTATAGCTATTGCACCACCATGAATATTGACCTTATCCATGTCTATCTTTAAATTATTCACCGCATTTAAAACCACAACAGCGAATGCTTCATTTATTTCCCAGTAATCTATGTCTTCTATGTTTAAACCTGCATATCTTAATGCATTTTTGGATGCAGGAACAGGTCCTTCACCCATTATACTCGGATCTACAGCAGCCCATCCAAAAGCAATAATTTTTGCCAACGGTTTTAAATTATATTTTTCCATAGTTTTTTCATTCATAAGCATTGTCATTGATGCACCAGCGTTCATTGGTGAAGAATTGCCAGCTGTTATTATTCCATCTGGTTTAAAAGCAGGAGGTAATTTTGAAAGCTGTTCTAAATTTGTATCCGGTCTAACACTTAAATCCTTATCAACAATAACTTTTTTCCCCTCATATTCTACTTCTATTGGAAGTATTTCACCTTTGAAATAATTTTCATTGATGGCTTCTGTAGACAATCTATGACTCCTTAACGAAAATTCATCCATTTCATCCCTTTTTATTCCTGTTATTTCAGCAAGTTTTTCAGCAGTTAAACCCATATTATATGAAATTTCCATATTATATTTTTTGTATTTTGGATCTTTTAATAATTTTTCATTTGCCTCTATATGTGGGGTATACCCCCTTCTAACATGGGTCATATGCTCCATACCACCTGCTAAGACTATACCAGAATAACCAGACATTATTTCCCAGAAACCTATTGCAATAGCATTCATTGAGGATGAACAAGCTCTATCTATAGCCATTGAAGGAACTTCAAATGGTAATTCTGCAAGGAATACTGGATGTCTGCCTCCATAAAGCCAGTTCTCTCCAGCTTGTGCTGCACAGCCTATAATAACATCATTTATTTCAAGTGAATTTATGTTATTTTTATTCACAAGTTCTTTTATTAGCATAGCCTCTGCTTCATCCATTCTTATGGAATTATATACATCCCGTTGTGGTTCTTTAGGTCTAGATCGAGAAAAAGCAGTTCTCAAATAATCCACTAAATAAACATCTTCCACAATTCTCATATTTAAATCACCTTTTTAATTAATCTTTTTTTCTTTTATTATGATATATCAATTAAATATATTTAAATAATTTTGTTCAGGGACTTATGATTTAGTATTAAATATAAAAATATATTAAATATTATTGAGTTTAGAAGAAAATTTTTTATAATATTCCGTTGAAATCATTGTAAAAATAAAATTTTAAAATTGAGTTAAAAAGGTTATGAAAAATTTTTTCATTTTTAAATAAAAGGCAAAAAGGTCATCCTTTTAATTATATAAAAATATTGTGATCATTATAAAACTTTTTTATATTTTCAAAGTAGTAAATTTTAAATAAAAATTAATGTTAGCATATACCATGGTTATAGATCCAAGTTTTAAAAAAATTTTAGAATTGTTCTCTAGTCTTAATTTAGATAATTTAGATGTGTATGAACTAAGAAAAATAATGAAACAATACAAGGTGCCTGAGATACCAGAAGAGGTAAAAGATACAAAAGATTATTATCTTGAGCATCATAATGCTAGTGTAAGAATGAGGCTCTATAGCCCGGGAGTTGAAACTGATTCACTTATTATATACTATCATGGTGGAGGATTTATTTTTGGAGACATTGAACTCTATGATAATATCTGTAGGAAAATAGCCAACAGGGCCGGATCAAAAGTATTATCAGTGGAATACCGTTTAGCTCCCGAAAATAAGTTTCCAGCAGCCGTAGAAGATTGTTATGAATCATACAAATGGGCCAGGGATAACGCAGAAAATATTGGTGTTGATCCAAAAAAAATTGCTATTGGAGGCGATAGTGCAGGAGGAAACCTGACAGCTTCAGTAACACTTAAAATCAAGGATTCAAAGTATATACAACCTAAGCTACAGGTCCTTTTTTATCCTGCCTTGGGTGCAGATTTCTTCAGTGAATCTCTTAGGGAGTACGGTGAAGGATATTTTCTTACAAAGAAACAGATGGATAACTTTGGTAATTTATACTTTAAACACCCTGCAGATGCACTTAATCCATATTTTGCTCCAATACTTTACAGCGATTTATCCAATTTACCAGAAGCAATAATTATCACAGCTGAATCTGATCCTTTAAGGGATCAAGGAGAAATGTACTTGAAAAGGCTCTATGATGCAAATGTTCCTGTGACAGGAATCAGGGCCAAAGGCATGATTCATGGTTTTTTAAGTTTTTCAGGGATAGTACCTGCCGCAGAAAACATACTTTCAATGGTTTGGGCACTCACAGGATTAAAACTTAAAAAATAAAAATTTTTTATTAATTTTTAAGTTCGTCATCAATACCAGCTGCATATTTTGCAAGATTTTTACTTTCTTCATATTCATAAGATCTGTATAATTCCAAAATGCTTGCCTCGATGGATCCTTCTGCATGAATCATTGCTGTTGCGAATAGTGCACCAAAGGAAGAAATTATTTCTTTTGTCATAGAAATAATTTTAGATCTTGTTATTGCATCAGTGCCTTTTTTGCCTACAAGATATTTTTTCAGGTATTTTGCCTCATCTGAGTTCTCAAAATCATTGGAAGATGGAAGTGTTGCAGCCAATCCACCAGCTACATCGACTAAATGCTTGACTATGTCTAAATAATTTTCATTAGCGATCAATTTTCCAACATTTGTCATAACCTTATTTGGAACATATATGCCTGTAGCTTTATCCTGATCAGCTTCATGTGCTGCCAAATAACCAGTGCTCCTCAATAGTTCCTTATATTTTATGATCTCCACTATGTCCCTTCTAATATGTGATTTGTCATCTACTCCATTATACTCTGCAAGCAACTTTCCTAAGCCTACAAGCATATCCGCTATACCCGCCCTATATGAAATTGCAGTGAACCTATGATATGTAGGGAACATTATCGCTACAAGAGCAGCGTATTGCCATTCACCTGCTAGAAATACCCTTTCCCAAGGTACGAAAACATCATCAAATATTGTTAAGGATTCTGTCTCCACATTTTCCCTTCCAACTACAAACCAAGGATCATTTAATGCAGCCTCCGCTCCTTTTTCTGGCTTGGAAATCATTTTTACACCCTTTGTATTTGCCGGAACAGCAAAGGCTAAAGCATAATCTGCATCATTTTTTGTCATTGCCCTTGTCGGTAAAACTATAATTTCATTAGAAACAGGTCCTTGTGTAGTATGTGCTTTTGCCCCTCTTACAATAATACCATCGTCCATCCGTTTGACTATTCTTACATATAGATCAGGATCTTCTTGTTCGTTCGGTCTTAAAGTCCTGTCACCTTTTACATCTGTTTGAGCCACTGACAAAGCAAGATTATTTTCAACTACGTATCTATAGAATTTTTCAACACGGCTATAATATGAAGTACCCAATTTAGAATCAATTTCTTTTGTAGCAATTAATAATGCAAACAAAGCATCTGAGCCTATAGCCTGAATTATATTGAAAGTACCTCTTCCCATCCTAGTTGTTTTATATATCAACTCAAAACGATTCAAAAGATCTTCACGAATTTCAGGAATATGATAAAAACTACTAATTTCTCCGTATTTTTTATCATTATATGTCAGTAAATTTCGATATTTTGGATCATTTTGCCATTTGTAGATCAAAGCTGCGTGACGAACTGCGGACCCAAGAGCTGGATGTTCTACAACATTTTTTACTTTCTCTCCTCTGTAATAAACTTCTCTCCCATCATTTAGGCTATCTAAATATTTATCAACATTATATATTGCCATGTTATTGCAATACTAATTTCAGCATATAAATTTTATTACCTAAGAATTTTTGATTTTTTATATATTTAACATCTTTATTTTTTTAAAAATTGGTATATAAATTTAATTTTGAGCCAGTTCATTACGTCATCATAAATTTAATATAATGGTATTTTTTAAATATAATTCGAAATGGTGATTTTTATGAACATTAAAAAAGTTTGTGTAATAGGTTCAGGTGAAATGGGGCATGGGATTGCAGAGGTATTTGCAATAAATGGATATGATGTAGCATTAGAAGATATTTCCGAAGAAATTCTTAACAGAGCACTGAAAAATATAAAAGATAGTCTAATAAAGCTTGAGCAAAAAAATTCACTTAATGGTAAAAGGGCTGATGAAATAATATCAAAAATAAAAACATCTACTGAAATTAGCAAGGCTGTAAAAGATGCAGATCTTGTAATTGAGGCTGTGCCTGAAATAGAAGATCTGAAGAAAAAGGTCTTCGTTGAAATAGAAGAGAATGCAAGTGAAAATACAATACTTGCATCAAATACATCAAACATTCGGATTACAGATATAGCAAAGGTATTAAAGCATAAAAACAGATTTGCTGGTCTGCACTTTTTTAATCCGCCTGTTATCCTAAAACTTGTTGAGGTCATAAAAGGTGAAGAAACTTCAGATGAAACAGCTAATACTTTATATGATTTGATGAAAGCTATTGGCAAATATCCAATTAAGGTGAATAAGGATGTTCCAGGATTTGTCGTAAACAGAGTTAATGCGCCAGTCACATTATTATTCTGTCTTTACGGTGGGAGTGGTTTGTTCGATCCAGAGGAGATAGACGCATTCGTGAAAAAGAGACTGGAATATCCAATGGGTCCCTTTGAACTCTCAGACTATGTAGGTATAGATGTTGCAGCTCATTCCATAGAGTATTTCGGTAGGACTGTAGACCCAGATTATCTCAAATGCACATTATTCAAAAATATGGTAGATAAGAACAAGCTTGGAATGAAAACAAAACAGGGATTTTATGATTGGAGTAAAGGAAGACCACAAATAGATCTAAATAGAGCAACCGATAAAATAGATCCAGAGGATATATTTTCAGTGGAGATCAATGAAGCTACAAAGTTGGTAGAAATGGGTGTCACTAGCCCTGAAGACATCGAAATTGGAATCAGGTACGGTTTAAACAGAAAGATGGGGCCTATTACGGAAGCTGAAAGATTAAGAAATGATGAAGTTCTTCACAGATTGGAAGAATTGAAAAAGAGATTCAACAATAATGTATTTGAACCTTCAAAATCCATAAAAGAAGGTAAATTGCATGAAATCTTACATATTAATGTTAAAGCTAATGTCAATGAATCATCTTCTTTTTATAAAAACATAATTGTTGAGAACTTGGGCGATTATATATCGAGGATTAAACTTAACAGACCTAAATATAATACAATAAATGATGAGCTTCTCATGGAGCTTGAAGATGCGCTCAGAAAATTGTGGGAGGATGACAATACTAGGGCAATAATAATTACTGGAGAGGGGAACGTTCTGTCAGCAGGTGCGGATTTAAAACAATTTACAATGAGCGGCTATAGATTTGCTTTGTCTTCAAGAAAAGGAGAAAGGATATTCGAACTTTTATCTGAAATTCCAAAGCTCACAATTGCAGTAATGAAAGGATTTGCATTGGGTGGTGCACTTGAACTTTCATTAGCTTGCGATGTAAGAATAGCTTCTCCTGATGTAAAGATTGGTTTCCCTGAAGTTACACTCGGGCTTGTACCTGGTTGGGGAGGATCCCAAAGGCTTGTCAGAATAATAGGGTACGCTCGTGCATTGGAGTTTACTTTAAGTGGCGAAAGAATTTCTGGAAAGGAAGCTTATGAGATCGGTCTTGTTAATAAAGTTGTTGATAATCCAGATAATTATGCAGTTAAATATGCTCTTAATATGTTAAAAAATTCAGCTCCAATATCCATAGGGCTTATAAAAACACTGTTAAATAAGGGTACACAGGTACCCAGAGACATAGGATTAGAGATGGAAGCCTATGCTGCCGGTATTGCTTTTTCAACTGAAGATATTAAAGAGGGAATAAATGCATTTTTTGAAAAGAGAAAGCCAGAATTCAAGGGGAGGTAAATATTTATAAAAAATTTTTAATTATTGAACAAAGATTCACATTAAATATAATGAAATAATGGTTATGTCTATTTTTAATTTTTAAGATATTGAAAGGCCACCATCAATGACGAATGTTTGACCTGTAACATAACTGGAATCATCTGAAGCAAGATAAAGTGCCATTTTGGCAATTTCTTCCGATTTTCCAAGTCTGGATAAAGGTGATCTATTACTGATTGCCCTTACAAAATCTTCATATCTAATGCCACTAAGATCAGTAAATCTTCTGGGCATATCCGTTTCAATCCAACCGGGTGCAATTGCGTTAGATCTTATACCTTTTTTTCCATATTCAATAGCGATCATTTTCGTCAGCATTATAAGTGATGCTTTAGAGACTGAATAAGGCATTCCGGTAGCAATGGGCATTATACCACCTAAAGATGCCATGTTCACAATAGAACCGTAATGGTTTTTAACCATATGTGGTATTGTATATTTTGCCATGTACCAGGATCCCTTAAAATTTACATTGAATACGCTATCAAAATCTTCCTGGGATAATTCTCCCAGGGGTTTAGGGTTTTTTCCATCAATACCCGCATTATTAATCAATACATCTACTTTGTTATATTTTCCGATGGTTTGGTTTACAGTTTTTTCACAGTCAGCTTCATTTGAAACATTTGTTTTAATGAATATGGCTTCTCCACCTTTTCTTATTATATCTTCCTGAACTGATTTTCCTGCATTTTCATCCAGTTCTGCAATTATTACTTTACTTCCTTCTTTAGCAAAAAGTATCGCTATCTCTTTGCCGATGCCATTACCTGCACCGGTGACAATACTTACTTTGCCTTTTAGAATTTTTTCGTCCATTTGTTTCACCAGAAATAATAACACTTTTAATTAAATATTTTTTTGCATTTTCAATAAAAGTTAAGGTTTTTAAGGAAAAAATAAATTTCAGGTTTTTAAATAACATACAAGAATCTCTTTCAGTATGAATATAATTTTATCTAAAATCTATAAAAAAATGCAATTTAAATAATATTTAAGCAAAATAAAAGAATGTGATCGATGGAATTGAATTTACAGCTTAGGGCATTGATAATTCATACTTGTAAATATATCTTATAGATATAAATGGACCTAAGAATAAGGAATTTCGAAGATCTAGCTGAGAACCAGTTGAAATTTCAGATGTAACCTAAATCCATCCGGCCTTTGATTCAAATATAAGCTCTGAAAGCTTTACCTTGTCTTTTAATGAATGACCACCTACTATGGATAGGAACATTGCGTCTCTGTAGAACTTTTCCACACCAAAGTCCATAAGGTATCCATAACCGCCATGTACCTGTAAAGCAAGCTTTGATGTCCTTCTTGCAAAATCAAGTGAAACTGTTTTCAGCATCATCTCTTTCTTCAGGTCTTTTTGTCCTTCAGCAACGCTTACCAGGTACGTGTTTAATGAATCCAGCTCAGAATAAGCCTGTGACATATTGAATGCAAGAGGCTGAAAATCCTTTAACTTGTGAAGAAATGCGTCTCTCTCCTTAGCATATGAAATTGCCTTGGAAAGTGCTCCATTTGCAATGCCTATAGCAATAGCTGCTACTGGAAGATGTATATCTTCAATGATCTCATCCATCTTTGTGCTAAGTGGCTTGAAATTGCTAGATTTGAATTTTACAGGTGAGAAAGTTACTCCCCTGAAACCCAATTGTTCATGGTTCGGCAACTTTTCGTATCCTGAATCTATCATGTACAAGTTATTCTCCTCTTCTATGTTCACTATGAATATGTTTCCAGAAGAATTGAACACAGCATTCAGAACACCTTCTATCATGTTTCCATTCTTCATTATATGACCAGGATCAAGCATATTTAGCCTTGTTGAATATGCCATTGTACCCGATATCTTGCCTGAGGCTATCTTTGATATAATTTCCATGTTGTTATCCTTCATCAATGATTTGATTACAAGTGAATTCTGTATGAATATGTAAAATGCTGCAGATGGGCTTGCTGAAGATATCTCCCTAAGGAGTATTGCATAACCAAGTCTGTCCAGGTATGCTCCCCCCGTTTCAAATGGTGCAAGTGCACCTAGAAAACCCTGTGAAGCCAGCTTGTTCTTCAGGTCTGTGCTTAACCCTTCAAGCTCGATGTTTTTGTTTACAGGCTCAATCTCTTTCTGTGAAAATTCTTTCAATACAGATTCAAGAACCTTATACTCTTCATCCATTGTCATTTTTGCATCACCTTTTTAATGAAAGATCTATAAATAACCAGTTTTTCAATTTCTGTAGAACCTTCCCAAATTTCCATAATTTTTGCATCCCTAAATAATCTCTCTAGAGAAGTAATAGCTCCATCAACTCCAGTTATTTCTAAAGCTTTTTCAGCAGCAAATGTTGCTACATCAGCTGAATAATATTTTGCCATACTTGTCAGTGTTGGGTCCGGTTTAAATTCAAACAGGTAACTGGCTGCTTCATATGTTAATAATCTAGCTGCCTCAACTTTTGTTATAATTTCAGCTATTGCAAACTGAACAGATTCCATTGTTGAGAATTTTTCATCTTTTTTAACTTTATCTATAATCATATCAACAGCTCCTTCTGCTATACCAATCGATTGTGCAGCTATGTAAATTCTAGATATATCAAAAAATGTCATTGCATAATAAAATCCCTTTCCCACTTCCCCAATTATATTTTCATTTGGAACTTTTACATTGTCAAAAATAATCTCAGCAGTATCAGTTGCTCTAACACCCATTTTTCCATACAATTTATTTCTTGAGACCCCTGGGCAATTCGATTCAAGTATTATCATTGTCATGTTGTGATGTCTTTTTTGTTCAGAAGGAGATGGACCACTTCTAGTGAGTACTAAAAAGAAATCCGCAACTGTACCATTTGTTATGAACATTTTAGAACCATTCAGTAACCAATATCCATCCTTATTTTCAATTCTTGAAGCTATTCCTGCTACATCACTGCCTGCGACAGGTTCTGTAGTGGCAAAGCCCATGATCTTTTCTCCTTTTAGTACAGGCTCTAGATATTTCTTTTTTTGGAAGTCATTTCCAAATAACATTAAAACCTCTGCACCAAAAGCACTTGATAGTATAGAATTCCCTAGTCCTGGATCTACTCTAAATAATTCTTCGATTGTTACCAATTGCTCCCAAGGGTTATTAACACCAAAAATTCCTTCTTTGAATCCTTTTTCCCTTATTTCAAAAGGGAATTTTTCATGTTCATCGTAATACCTTTTTTTCTCATCGGTGAATTCTCTGAGTGCAAATTCCCTCACTTTATTTCTTTTTTCCTCAATTTCCTTAGGTAAACTAAAATCCATAATCACACCCTCTCTATTATTATTGAAAATCCTTGGCCACCGCCAACACATAAAGTAGCCATGCCATATCTGGCATTTTTCTCTTTTAGGATTCTTGCTAAAGTCCCGACAATTCTTCCTCCTGTTGCTCCGAGTGGATGACCAATTGCAATTGCACCACCATGAATATTTACCTTGTTTATATCAATTCCTAGTTTCTTAATAGCATTTAGAGGTACAACTGCAAATGCCTCGTTTATCTCCCAGTAATCTATGTCTTCGACATTCATTTTTGCCTTTTCCAAAGCCTTCTTTGACGCAGGAACAGGTCCTTCACCCATAATGCTAGGATCTACAGCAGCCCAGCCAATAGATACAATCCTTGCCATAGGTCTCAGACCATATTCATCCATTGTTTTTTCATGCATTAACATTGTCATCGATGCACCAGCATTCAATGGTGAAGAATTACCTGCTGTTATTATTCCATCGGTCTTAAACGCTGGAGGTAATTTCTTAATCTGATCAAGTGTTGTATCCATTCTTATACTTTGATCGCTATCGACTGTTATTAATTTCCCTCCGCTTTCCACTTGTAAGGGTAAAATTTCATCCTTAAACCACCCATCTTTTAAAGACTGTGTAGCTAATTTATGGCTTCTTAGCGAAAATTCGTCCATTTCATCCTTGGTTATTTTTGAAATTTCAGCAAGTTTTTCAGCCGTAAGACCCATGCTGTAACCAATGTTCATCTGATATTTAGCATATTCAGGCCTGAACATTAATTTATAGTTAATCGCAACATGGGGATTATCACCCATCGGTACATGTGTCATATGTTCCATCCCACCGGCCATTACTATCTTTGAATTTCCAGTCATTATTTCCATAGATCCAATAGCTATTGAAGTCATAGAAGATGCACATTGTCTGTCTACAGCCATAGCAGGCACTTCCACCGGTAATCCGGCAAGAAATACTGGATGTCTTCCCCCATATAGCCAATTTTCATCTGCTTGTAGAGCACATCCTGTAATAACATCACCTATTTCTAATGGATCTATCTTAGTTCTATTTATTAGTTCTTTAAGAAGCATTGCAACAGCATCGTCCATTCTTATTGAATTGAATACATCCCTTTCTGGTTCTCTGGGCCTAGATCTAGAAAAGGCAGTTCTTAAATAATCTACTAAATAAGCATCCATATTTTTTCACCTTCCTTTGAATTCCGGTTTTCTTTTTTGAATAAAAGCTGAAATACCCTCCTTCAAATCATCTGTTGAAAATAAAACACCACTTGCAAATGATTCCATTTCAAGTCCAATGTCAACAGGAACTTGTGTACCCTTATTTAACAGTCTTTTGGCAAGAGCTACCGCTACAGGTGCAGACTTTTCAGCAATTGATTTTGCAAATTCAATAACTTCACTATCCGGATCTTTATAAATCTTGTTTAATATTCCTAATGAAAATGCTTCCTTGCCACTGATTCTTTGACCTGTAACCACGAATTCCATAGCTTTTCCCAGGCCGATTATTCTTGACAATCTCTGAGTGCCACCCCATCCGGGAACAAGCCCTAATGTAATTTCAGGAAATCCTATTTGTACATCCTCAGTACCTACCCTTAAATCACATGCCAAAGATAATTCAAAACCTCCACCAAGAGCGTAACCTTTCATCACGGCTATCGTAAGCTTTGGCATTTCAGAAATTAATTGAAATACCCTTTCTCCTCTTCTAGAATTCTCTAAAAATTGAAAACTACTTCCTACAAATTCATTTAAATCCGCACCTGCTGATAGGACATTTCCATCACCTGTTATTATTACTATGTTTATTTCAGGATCGTTCCAAATCATTTTAATTCCTTTTTCTAACTCTTCTAAAAGTTCTCCGCTGATTAAGTTATATTTAGGTCTGCTTAGAATTATTTTTGCAATTTTATTAGAGTATTTCTCAATCTTTATCGTTTTTAACTGTTCAGATGAAGATAATTTCTCTGGTTTAATGCTCTCTTTTTGTTTTGTTTCTTCTTTCATTTTCAATCTACCATCAATGGCTTCCCTCAATTTTCCATTTTTAATTGTTTCTGCAGGTGCAAAAACTTCACAATCATATTTTTTAGAAAGTTCTTCTAACTTAGATTTTAGTTCTGCGCTGGTAAAACTTTTTGCAACAGAAATTGGCCCAAAAGGTCTGTTCATCCCATATTTTTCTCCATTCTCAATATCATCAGGTGTTGCTACACCCTGTTCAATTAATTTAACAGCCTCATTAATTTCAACTGCAAAAATATCCATTATTGACACTTTATCAGTTGCTTTATTAAGATTTATAACGGGTCTTCCCGATGACCAGTCATAAAAACCCTTTCCAGTCTTTTTACCTAATTGCTTGTTTTTGAATAGTTCTCTTATAGTTTTGCATTTACCGAAATCAGGATGCAGTGCTTTTGTGTAGTATTCCATGGAATCATATACAACATCTATGCCCACATAGTCCATAAGCTCAAATGGACCCATTGGTAAACCCTGATTTTTGAAATAAGCATCTATTTCTTCAGGTTTCGCTATATTGTTATCAATCCAAAGGCAAAATAAAAGAGTTTCAGGTGCATTTATTCTATTAACTACAAAGCCAGGCGTATCTTTCATTACCTTTACAGGATATTTTCCTATCTTTTTAACAATTTCAACAAGCGCATTTAAAACTTCATCCGATGTCTGTTCAGCTTTAACTACTTCCACAAGTTTCATAAGTGGTGGTGGATTAAAAAAATGCAATCCTGCAACTCGTTCTTTATTCATTAAATCTTTAGCTATATTCGTAATTCTAATATTTGATGTATTGCTTGCAAGGATAGTATCTTTTCTCGTATATTTTTCTATTTCCGAAAATATTTTCTTTTTGAGATCCTCCAGCTCAGGTACTGCTTCTATCACAAGATCAGCATCCTTAACAGCAACTTCTATTGATGTAGATGTTCTAATTCTGGATAAGATATCATTTAAATTGCCAATATTTCCTTTCTTTGCTAATTTCTCAAGACTATCCTTAATTTCATTGAGGGCCTTTTTAAGAATATCATCAGAAATATCTTCTAAATAGACATTAAAGCCATACAAAGCAAAAACCTCAGCAATACCACGGCCCATTGTACCCGATCCTATAACGGCTACATTTTTTATTTCCATAAAAATTCACCAAAATGATATCATTAAACAAAAATTTAAATTTTATTAAATCCAAAGCATGATGGAATTTTAGATATGAAAAAAATATTATTTTTTAAAAGTAACATTGAATCCTTTCAGTTATTGAGAATTTAGGGGATTGGGGGAAGCTGTAAAACTCAATAGCTTTGGCGATGAAATGCACGGACTTCCCCAATAGAAAATATTTACATAAAAAAGGTATTCCAAATTGTCCACACCTGAAATGGTAAGGCACTCTCCAGAAGAGTAAGACGGTTAAGTTGGACATGTTTTACATCGGTTCCGGTGGCATGTTCTCCGTAAGGAGAAAGGATATACGCCTCAAGCCATCTGCTGGAATCAGGCTGTGGAGCGATGCCCGAAAGGGATAAAAATAGCCTCCTTCCCCTGGCAAGGGAAAGTCAGCCAGCCAATCGTTGCGGTTCAATGACACTCTGCTCAAGGGCGGCGCTGGAGACCAACAACAAGCTCCGAAGCTTTAGCGAGGAGTAGCTGACGGAATTACTACCTGTCTTCCTACCGCCTTTTGTTCCTCCAAATTAATTATACCTTCATATGCCTCTGATAGTTTTAGCGTTTTACTTATGGGTTTCTTGTAATTTAATAATCCTTTTTTAGCTAGATTTACAACCTCGATTTGTTCACTTAAAGTACCAACATAAGATCCCGTTATGGTTCTTTCAGTGAATACAGTATTAAATGGTGTAATTTCTTCTTTCTCTAGGCCCATTAAACCCACCAAAACATATATACCCTCTTTTCCAAGTAAATCACTGTATAATCCCACCGTACCTCTACCTACCAGGTCTATTACTGTCTTAAGTCCATTTCTTCCAACAATCTTTCTTATTTCGCCTTTTGGATCCATCTTTTTTATATTTATGGCATAATTAAGTTTTGAAATTCCATCAACAAATTCTATAGAATCATCCTTGGTATCTATTCCAATTATATTTGTAAAGGGTGCAAAAAGCTTAAGGTATTGAACTGCATAAGAACCAAGGCCACCAAGCCCAATAATGGCTACATAATCATCAGGTTCTAGGTATGGAACAGCCTTTTTTACAGCCCTATAAGTGGTTAATCCCCCGCATGATAAAGGTGCAATTGCTGCGATGTCATCAATTCCATTTGCATTGACCAAATATTTATAGCTTTTTACAAGAAAATATTCCTGAAATCCTCCATCCACATTTATTCCTGGAACAATTGGTGAATTCGCCACATTTGTAAGACCTTTAGCTGTATATTTATCATCATATTTCCATTGCCAAGGATAAACCAATACATTATCTCCAACTTTAAAGGTATCAGGTACTTGCTCACCCTTTTCAACTATAGTACCAGAAATTTCATGTGATAATATATGCGGTAACTTTTCTGGAGCGCCTCCCTTTTGCCAAATTCCTTCCCAAACATGGACATCACTGTGGCATATTCCAGCACCAGCCACTTTTATAAGAACTTGGTCTTGAACAGGTAGTTTTGTTTCAGCCTTTCCCATTTCAAGCGGGGCTTTGAATTGCTTTAAAAAAATTGCATTATGAAATTCCTTTTTTGTTTCCATTAAACATAATATCACTATCTAAAATTTATACTTTTTCTTTAAGAAATTTAAATAATTACTTTCCATTATTTTTATTTTCTGAAATGTTTCATAAATACTTAAATATAAAATTATATCTATTAAATATCATTTTCTCTAAAAAGAATTTAAAAATAAAAAAACAATAATGCTCAAAATTCCGAGAATTCATCTTATTTAAATCATGTATTTGAAAAATTAAACTCAATATATATTTCTTAGATTAATTTCATATAATTTTTTATAAATTTATTCACCCTTAAATTTTGGTTCCTTTTTTTCTCTAAATGCTCTTATACCTTCTTTTAAGTCATAAGTATTTGCAAGTGTTGACTGTTCATTTGCTTCAAAATTTAGAAAATTGTCGAAATCATTATAAATAGATTTGTTTATAAATTTTTTAGCTACAGAATATGCTTGAAATGGGCCATCACTAATTTTATATGCAATTTTGCTTGCATGAGAAAGAGGATCATCAACAATTTCCAGTAATCCGTTCTGTTCAGCGTATTCTGCAGAAAATTCTCCTCCTTCTATTAAAAATTTCATGAATTTTGATCCTGCAAGCCTGGTGAGTATATATGTTATACCTGTATCTGGTGCGAGACCAACATTCTGAAATGCAAGTATAAATCTGGTTCTTTTAGTTGCAAATACATAATCACAGGAAAATGCTATACTAATACCTGCACCTGCAACTATTCCATCCAAAGCACTTATGAATATTTTTTTACTGTATCTTATTTTTTTAACTATTATATGAAATGAATACTCAAGATCCTTTTTTATAACTTCTTGAGATATTTCCCCGGTGGTATCAAAAAGATCCGCACCCACTGAAAATGATCCTTTTGACCCTGTAATAACTGCAACTTTTGTGTTAGAATCAAGTTCAAATTCATCTATTGCATTTATTAATTCATTTCTAGTTTCATTATTAAGGGCGTTTAGTCTTTCAGGTCTATTTATTTTTATTATTGTTATGTTATTTTCATTTTTCACTTGTAAATTATGGTACAGCATAATATAAACACTATTTAAAATGTTTATTTAATTTTTACTAATTCTTTTGGTTTGTTGAGTAATTATTTTTATCCATAAATGCCCTTATTTCTCTCATTTTTAGATTTTTCTCACATTTTATGGATATTTCATTGCTCCATATACATTCATCTCACCATAATTTTTTAATGTATCATATGCCCAGAATCTCTGGTATCCTTCAATTACAAGATTCTCCGCTAATTTGGATGCCAGATTCTCTCCAAACTTTCTCTTCACTGATGAATTTATCCCCTCAGTTGCATTCCACCTTTTCCCGTATTCATTCTTCTTTGACC
>ERZ1669247.374-NODE-374-length-15385-cov-8.680757_pt1 | contig 15385 bp, 15 predicted proteins | sample MGYA00579297_ERZ1669247 | MGnify/ENA primary metagenome ERZ1669247 (study PRJEB41166, sample SAMN08046056) | hot springs metagenome | biome: hot spring; feature: acid hot spring; material: thermophilic sediment; isolation source: thermophilic sediment from acid...
ATGAAGCTTGTAGAGTGCGTTCCCAATTTTAGCGAAGGCAAAAACAAGGAAATTGTTGACCAGATCGCTAACGCCATAAAAATCAATGAACGCGTAAAGGTGCTGGACGTTGAAATGGACCCGGACCACAACAGGAGCGTGATAACGTTTGTTTCGCCGGTTGAGTATGCCGTTGAAGCTGCTTTTAACGGGATAAAGAAAGCCGCAGAGCTCATAGACATGGACAAGCACAGGGGAGCCCATCCAAGGTTTGGAGCTGCAGACGTCGTGCCTTTTGTCCCGATATTTGACACTACTATGGAGGAATGCGTGAAGCTGGCCTGGCAGCTTGGGGAAAGAGTTGGAAATGAGCTGAAAATACCCGTTTACCTTTACGAAAAAGCAGCCAAGGTTGAGTGGAGGAGGAACCTGGCTGACATAAGGAACGAAAGCTTCCAGTACGAGCAGCTGAAAGAACACATTAAGGAGGAAAAATGGAAGCCAGACTTTGGTCCTTCTGAAGTGGGAAAAGCAGGTGCAACGATAATAGGCGCAAGGGAGTTCCTGATCGCCTTCAACGTAAACCTTAATACAAACGATGTGAAGATAGCCAAGAACATAGCGAAGAGCATAAGGGAAAAGACCGGTAGCTTCAAGAACGTCAGGGCTTTGGGATTCGAGTTAAAGGAGAGGAACATGGTCCAGGTCTCGATGAACCTCCTTAACTATAAGGAAACGCCAATATACAGGGTGTATGAAGCCATAAAGCTTGAAGCCGAAAAATACGGGGTTACAGTTGCGGAAGCAGAAGTTGTAGGGCTTGTTCCACTTGACGCGCTCGTAGATGCTTTGAAGGTTTACATGAAGCTCAGGAGCTTCAGGTCAGATCAGGTCTTCGAGAACAAGCTTCTGAGTGCTTTTCTATGATGGGGGAAAGCAAGATAAAGGAATTTCTTGAAGCTCTTTCAAGCGCTCAGCCAGCGCCAGGAGGCGGAGCAGCTTCAGCCCTTGTTGGAAGCATCGCCGCATCCCTCGTCTGCAAAGTTTCAGCGCTTACGATAGGGAAAAAGAAGTACCAGGGTGTGCAGGAAGAAGTAAAGGAGATTTACGAAAAGTCAAGAAGCCTTGAAGAGCAGCTTCTGAAGCTCGCTGACATGGATTCAGAAGCATTCAATAAAATAATAGAGGCTTACAGATCAGCAAAGGAGCTTGATGACGAAAATGAGAAACAGAAAGTAATAGAGGAGGCAACAAAAGAAGCATGTGTTGTGCCTCTGGAAACCGCTGAGCTTTCTTATGAGGTCATGAAGCTTTCGGAAAGGATAACAGCTATAGGGAACAGGAACGCGTTCACTGACGGCCTAACGGCATCTTACCTGGCTTTTTCAGCCATAAACGGTGCGCTCGAGAACGTCTTTTTCAATTTGAAGAACATATCAGCCGATAAGGAGTTCTTGATCAAAACAAAAGAAAGGGCTGAAAACCTTAAGAAGCTTTCGGAGCAGCTGTTTGATGAAGCAAAAGGTTCAGCTGAAGAGGTGAAAAAAGGTTGGAGCTGAAAGAAATATACAGCATAGCTGAGTACGCAGGGATAGACAGAAACTATGTTGAACCTTACGGGAAATACATGGCTAAGGTTTCTCTTGATGTTCTGAAAGAAGCGAAGGGAAAAAGGGGAAAGGTCATCTTAGTTACAGCAATAACCCCTACGCCGGCCGGTGAAGGTAAGACCACAACTTCGATAGGGCTCTCGATGGCAATAAACAGGTTAGGGCACAGAAGCGTTTTGGCTCTGAGGCAGCCTTCTCTGGGGCCGATATTCGGGGTAAAGGGCGGGGCAACGGGTGGAGGGCTTTCAACTGTAGAGCCAAGCCAGGACATAAACTTTCACTTCACGGGTGACTTCCACGCAGTAGAGTCGGCCCACAACCTGCTCTCGGCCATGATAAACAACCACATATACTACAACCTTAGCCCGGGCATTGATCCTAAAAAGGTGCTCTGGAGGAGGACAATTGACATGAACGATCGCTCTCTCAGGCAGATCGTTGTCGGTCTCGGTAAAGGAAACGGGGCGATGTACGAAGACGGGTTCGACATAGTTCCGGCATCAGAAGTAATGTCAGTCATAGGGGTTAGCCAGAGCTATAAAGAGCTCAAGGAAAGGCTGGGGAAGATTCTGGTCGGCTTTTCGAGAGAAAACGAACCGGTTTACGCTAAAGACGTTAAGGCTGAAGGCGCGATGGCGGCCCTTTTAAAGAACGCTTTAAAGCCAAACCTTGTGCAGACATCAGAAAACACGCCTGCACTAATTCACATGGGCCCTTTCGGCAACATAGCCCTTGGCGCAAACAGCCTGATAGCTGATAAGATAGGGATGAGCTTCTCGGAATATTTCGTAACAGAGGCGGGTTTCGGGACAGACCTGGGAGCTGAAAAATTCTTCAACGTTGTATCGAGGCTTGGAGGCTTTGCCCCGAGCGTTGCAGTTGTGGTTGCCTCTGTAAGGGCGCTCAAGCACCACGGGGGAGCTAAGAAGCTTGAAGCTGAAAACATGGAAGCCCTTCAGAAAGGATTTGAAAACCTCAAGTATCATGTAAAAAACGTGGAGAACTTTGGCGTAAAAGCTGTAGTTGCGATAAACAGGTTCCCCACGGATACGCAAAAGGAGATAGAGCTTCTGGAAAAGCTTATGGACTCGGAAAGGATCGAGTGGGCCCTTTCTGAAGTTTACGAAAAGGGAAGCTCAGGAGGACTTGAGCTTGCTGAGAAGGTAGTCAAGGAAGCTGACAGGAACCCAAACCCGGAGATAAAGTACACTTACGACGTTGATGACCCTGTAAACGTAAAGATAGAAAAAATCGCAAAGAAAGTTTACGGAGCGAGGGGCGTTAACTATACAAAGGACGCTCTTGACGACCTAAAGAAGATTGAAAAGCTTGGGCTTGAAAAGTCTTTCGTCTGCATGGCAAAGACCCAGCTTTCCATTTCTGACGATCCGAAGCTGCTCAACGTTCCAAGAGACTTCGACGTAACTGTCAGGGAAATAAGGATAATGTCAGGCGCAGGATACGTAGTCCCCATACTCGGAGAAATAATAACGATGCCAGGCCTTCCGAAGGAGCCAGCAGCTTACAGGATTGACCTGACTGAAGACGGAAGAATAACCGGCATTTAGCTCTGACAGTTCACGCATCCCGGAACCCTCTCACCTTTTATCAGCTTTATCAGGTTTGTGGTTGCGAGCGCCTTAAGGTCTTTTATAGATTTATCAGAAACGTAGACCGCGTGCGGGGTAACAACAACGTTCGGCAGCCTGTACAGCTCGCTCTCAGCAGGCAACGGCTCTTTCTCGAAAACGTCAAGGGCGGCGCCCCTTATGACCTTTTCCTTTAGGGCCTTTATCAGATCGGCTTCGTTTATGACTCCTCCCCTTCCAACGTTTATCATGTAAGCGGTCCTCTTCATGAGTTTCATCCTTTCATAGTTTATCATGTTTCTGGTAGTTTCAGTGAGAGGAACTGAAAGGACAACGTAGTCTGCGAGCCTTAAGCCTTCTTCCAGCTCGACCTCTGCAGCAAGGCCGTCAGCTTTAACGTTCGGATCATAAAAGTATACGTTCATGCCGAGACCCTTTGCCTTCATAGCTATGGTTTTGCCTATCTTTCCATAGCCTATTATGAAAAGGTTTGAACCGTAAACTCTTGTCGGGAGCTCTTCCATCTTTTCAACGTCCCAGGTGTCTATGGGCAGATCTGAAACGGCCCTTGCGCCCCAGTAACCTTTTTCTGCCCTTTCTCTCAGGTAAAAGGGCTTCTTGGCAAAATACAGTATGCTCCAGATGGCGAACTCAGCTACTTCGTGGTTCGCATAGTCCGGGGACCTTGAGACCTTTATCCCGAGATCCGTTGCGGCCTTAACGTCAACGTTGTTGAAGCCTCCTCCATAGACGGATATCGCTTTCAGGTTTGGGAACCTGAGCATAAAGTCCTTCGTCATGTTAAAGCTTATCTGGACGAGGATCCCGATTACATCTTTATCCCGCTCCCGAAAAGTTTCAGCTTTTTCATAATCCAGCTCGTAAACTTCGGAGCCAGGGAAGCTTTCCTTCAGCAGTTTGGTCTCAACCAGGTGCTGGTTGTATTCCTCATCTATTATAAGAAAAACAGCACCTTTAACAGAGCTTTTTCCCATAAGATCTTTTTACGGCTCATTATATATGTGCTTTTTGCATTCAAACTTTTGAATTGATAAACGTTAAATATTTCCCGGGCGTATAAAATGATATGACGGTTCCGTATAAGTACGTGGGCAGGCCCATAGAGGAGCTGATTTCTTCCGGCTACTATGATCCTGAAACAAGGAAAGTTAAAGCGATAAAGGGCACAGAGCTCCACGTCAGGAGCAGGGACTGGCAGGTTGAAGGGCCACTGAGGATGCTCTTCCACGTTTTAGATGAAGAAGTAGCAAAGGATCCTAAAAACCTGATAGTTTACGGGGGGACTGGAAAGGCAGCGAGGTCCTGGGACGACTTTGAAGCAATAGTTGATACGCTGATGAGCATGGAGAGCGATGAAACTCTGGTAATACAGAGCGGGCAGCCTGTTGCTGTTTTCAAGCTCGACAAGAGGGCCCCAAGGGTTCTTATGAGCAACGCCATGCTTGTTCCGAAGTGGGCAGACTGGAGCATATTCAGGCAGCTCGAAGCCAAGGGTCTCATAAGCTTTCACCAGATGACCGCGGGCTGCTGGGCATACATAGGAACTCAGGGAATACTGCAGGGAACTTATGAGACAATTGGCTACGCAGCAGAAAGGCACTACGGAGGGAGCCTTGAAGGCAAGCTGGTTGTAAGCGCTGGACTTGGAGAGATGGGAGGGGCTCAGCCTCTAGCGATAAAGATGCTCGGAGGGGTTGCTCTGATAGCTGACGTGGACAGGAGGATGATAGACAGGAGGATAAACACGGCATATCTGGACACATGGACGGACGACCTGGATAAAGCGATTGACATGGCGCTTGAAGCTAAAGAAAAGAAAAAAGCAACGAGCATAGGCGTTCTGGCCAACGCGGTTGACCAGCTTGAGAAGCTCGTTAAAGAAAACATAATCCCGGACATCCTGACTGACCAGACCCCGGCGCACGACGCGCTTCAGTATGTGCCGGCCGGGCTAAGCTTTGAAGAAGCCGTAAAGCTCAGGCAGAGCGACCCAGATAGGTACACATCCCTTTCATACGAATCAATGGTAAAGCATGTAAAGCTCATGTTAGAGCTGCAGAAGAGGGGCGCAGTCACCTTTGATTACGGTAACAACCTGAGGAAACAGGCGTACGACCACGGGGTTAACGATGCGTTCAAGATTCCAGGACAGATGGAGTACATGAGGCCTCTGTTCGAAGAAGGTAGGGGGCCTTTCAGGTGGACAAGCCTGACGGGAGAGCCAAAGGACATCTACGACCTTGATGAGGTTCTGCTGACGCTCTTCAGCAAAAACGCGAGGCTGGAAAGGTGGATAAAGAACGCTCACAGCTACGTAAAGTTTCAGGGACTTCCTGCAAGAGTAGTTTACCTCGGATACGGAGAAAGGGCTCTTTTCGGCAAGATAGTGAGCCAGATGGTAAGGGGCGGAAAGCTGAACGGGCCGATATGGTTCGGAAGAGACCACCTCGACAGCGGCTCTGTTGCTTCACCTTTCAGGGAAACAGAAGGCATGCTCGACGGCTCTGACGCGATAGGGGACTGGCCTCTGCTAAACTACGCCCTTAACACGGCTTCTGGGGCAACGTGGACGTGCTTCCATCACGGAGGAGGTACGGGAATCGGGTACGCGATACACGCTGGAATTGGCGTAGTTGTTGACGGGACCGAGCTTGCGGAAGAGAAAGCTTTGAGGGTTTTCACGGTCGATCCCGGTATAGGGGTTGTAAGGCACGCCCACGCCGGCTATCCGAAATCGCTGATGACGGCGAAGTCAAAGGGTGTAAAGATCCCCATATTTGAATTCCTTGAAGAGAAGAGCAAGAAGGTTATAGAAGAAGCCAAAAAAGAAGGCAGGATAAGCGATTACACGTACCAGAGGGTCAAGAAGGACCTGGAAGAATACATGCAGAAGTACAGAAAACAGGCTTAAAATGATCGATCTGGCAATAGAGAACATAGGGAGGATAGTTACTTCAAAAAGTGTTCCCTGGAGGGCAGGGGACGACATAGAAGTGATAGAGAACGCAACTGTTGAGATCTCAAACGGGTCAATAGCTGAGATAAAGCGGGGAAGGTCAGGCTCAGATGCAAGGGCAAAGATCGACGCAGAGGGCATGCTCGTTACGAGCGCCCTTTACGATGCGCACACGCACATGCTGTTCTATGGAGAAAGAAGCTGGGAGCTGAGCCTTAAGCTTCAGGGAGTCAGGTATGATGAAATCCTGAGAAGGGGAGGGGGAATATACAGCACGGTCCAGGCAACAGAAAAGGCATCAGCTGAAGAACTTTCAAAAACGCTTTCAGGAAGGCTTGAACAGGCAATGGTCAACGGGACAGCTGGGGCAGAAGTAAAAACTGGATACGCCAGCAGCCCAGAAGGTGAAACGAGGTTGCTCAGGATTATAAAAGGAATAAAGAACGAAATCAGCACAAGGTCAACCTTGCTAATGCACGTCCCGCCTAAAGGAATGGAGAGGGAAGAGTACGTAAAAGGGATGATAGAAAGCCTTGAAGCTGAGCCGGACTTCGCTGACGTTTTCTGCGATAAGGAAGCTTTCACTCCTGAGGAAAGCGAGAGGTTTTTAAGAGCTGCAAGCGAAAAGGGAATAGGGCTGAGGCTTCACGCTGATGAGATTGAGTACATTGGATGCAGCGACCTTGTGAGCAGGATACCGCTGAAGACGCTTGACCACCTGCTGAAGACGCCTCCTGAGGTTATGGAAAAGATAGCGCAAAGCAACACGGCAGCTGTGCTGCTGCCCTGCACAGCTCTTTCCCTGATGGCAAAAGAAAAGCCAAGAACAGATGTGCTGAGAAAAGAAAACGGGATAATGGCCCTCGGGACTGACTTCAGCCCGAACAGCTGGTGCCTCAACATGCAGACAGCCATGGAGCTTTCAACTTACCTTTACGGTTTAACGCCTCTAGAAGCTCTTATGGCCGCAACAGCTAACTCAGCGTACAGCCTGGGCCTTGAAGGAAGAGGTCTGGTTAAGAAAGGAGCAAAGGCTGACCTTATAATCTGGAAGGTCGAAAAGCCTGACTGGCTCACATACTGGTTCGGGGAGAACAAGATAAAGAAGCTTATAGTTAACGGGAAGCTGTTTGAAGCTAGACAGACTTAGCGTATTTATGCACTAGCTTCTGAGCGTTCCTTAAAGCCCTCTCTATTATCAGCAGAGTTTTCAGGCTGCCCACGCCACCGGGCACAGGAGTTATCGCATAAACTCTGTTGACAAGACTTCCAAAATCTGCATCGCCGACTGTTCTGCCGTTGTACTTGTTTATGCCGACGTCTATAACTATGGACTTTTCAGAAACCATGTTCTCCTTGAGGAATAATGGTTTGCCGACTGCAACTATTATTATGTCGGAGGACCTTGTATGCTTTTCCAGGTCAACGGTTTTTGTGTGGCAGATGCTGACTGTAGCGTCCCTGTTGAGCAGGAGCATGGCCAGAGGCCTGCCTACGACGCTCGTCCTGTTTATTATGCAGACGTTTTTCCCAGAAAGCTGTATGTTGTACTCGTCGAGAAGCTTTATCACAGCCAAAGGGGTAACTGGAGAGTGATCTTCATGGCCGAGCATGATCATACCAAGGCTGTAGGGGTTCTGCCCGTCAACGTCCTTTTCAACGCTTATGTTTGAAAGTATGGACGTTTTGTTCAAGTGCGCGGGTATGGGCACGTTAACTATTATTCCGTGAACGTCATCCCTTGAAGACAGGTCTTTCATCAGATCCACAACTTCTTTTTCAGAAACGTCTTCAGGTAATCTGTGAGCCTCACCGGCCATGTTAAGAGACCTGAGCTTCTGCAGCATTATGTCCGCAAATAGATTGGCAACTTCATCTTTTCCTATAACTATAGAGTGAAGCGAAGCCTTTATGCCATAAACCCTTTCAAATTCAATAGCCTCCTCTAGGATATTTGATTCGAGCTTTGCTGCAACAGGCCTGCCGTCCAGAATCATTGACAGAATAAATGCATATGCACATTATATAACGGTTATGCTTTTCAATAAATTTAGAGTTGATTCTAGCGAAAATCTTAGTTCATTAAGAAACATAATGGAAAATTTATTTTAAGATATTCTGGAAACGTTTTAAAAATTGTATTTTTCAGAAAGTTTTAGCGCTTTCCAGCGCTTCCTTTATCTTTTTTACGTTTTCAGGTATTTTTCCTGAAAAGATTCCTGTGCCTATAACAAGGATCTCAGCGCCCGCTACAGCGATTTCCCTTAAGTTTTCGGCCTTTATTCCACCGTCAGCAGCTATGGTAAAATTTAGCCCATTTTTATCTTTAAATGATCTTAGCTCTGAAATTAACTCAATTGAATTCATATCTGGTTTCTGACCTCCTTCGCCTGGCCTGACAAGAAGGACGAGAACTCGATCTGCAGCTTCCAAAAGTGATATATTTAGCTCTGATGGATGGGTTAGAGCTATACCCGCTTTTATACCTTTTTCTTTAAGCTTTTTTATAAGCTCTAAAGGTTCTGAAGAAGCTTCTGGATGGAAATAGATCGCCTCAACCTTTTCAATATTCAGAAAGCTTTCAACCTGGATTTCAGGCTTTGAAACCATCAGGTGAACTTCACCAGATACGCTAAAGCTCTTCAGCACTGAGCTTACAAGCCTGTCGCCGAAGCTTATCCTCCTTGAGTAGATGCCGTCAGTTATGTCAAAGTGGATCAGAGATATTCCTGCATCAACCGCCTCCTTTATGCTTTCGTAATATCTTAACGGGTTAACTTCGAGTATAGATGCTGATATTTTGGTCAACCTTCAAAGAGCTCTTTATAGCCGGATTTTTCAGAGTCGTCATAGAAAAGCTTTACGCCCTCATCAGTCTTTGGGTGTTTTATCATGTCCTCGAGCACGTAAGCCGGCACCGTTGCTATGTGAGAGCCAGCCAACATTACCTCGTAGACCTGCCTCACGTTCCTTATGCTTGCTGCAATTATTTCAGCCTCGATGCTGTAGTTATCGAAAGATTTCTTTATCTTTTCAACAAGGTCAACTCCGCTCAGTATTCCGGAGTTCCCCTCCATGTCGTAAAGCCTGAACGCCTCATCAAGCCTTTTTGCTTCTGAAATTTTTGTCCTCTTGTACTCCTGTAAAGCATAGCTGTCGTAGTAGTCCTCTTTGCTGAAGCTCAATCCAAGCTTCTTCCTTATGTAGTCGTCTACCCTGCCAACAAAGGGACTTACATATGAAGCTCCGGCCTTAGCAGCCAGAAGTGCCTGAGAAGGGGTCATTATGAGGGTCGCGTTAACAGGAATACTTTTGCTGCTTATTTGCTTTATAGCTTTCAGCCCATCCGTTACTGGCCCGAATGAACCTGTGCTTACCGGTATTTTGATGACTACGTTGTTGGCTATGCCGTTAAAGGTTTCATATAGGTATTCAGCTTCTTTTACCATTTTTTCTGATGAAACGCTTGCTACTTCCAGGCTGACAGGCCTTCCCTTTCCTGAAATTTCACATATATTAGCTATGTATTCATTCAGCTTTATCCCTTTCCTCTTTTCAACAGCTATCCTCAATAGCGTTGGGTTTGTAGTTACGCCGTCTATTACGTCAGAGTACTTCTCTATTTCATCAACTTCAGCCGAATCCAGAAAAACCTTCATCTTTTTGCTTCACTCATTATTATTTCAACGGCTTCCTTAAAGCTTTTAACTATATAGTCAGCTTTCAGGCTACTGTCTTCAGCTATCAGGATTGTCCTGCAGCCGGCAGCCTTTCCAGCATCAGCATCTATCTGCTTGTCTCCTACCATGAAGCTGGAGCTAATGTCTATGCTGTGCTTCTTTGCTGCTTCAAGGATCATCCCTGGCCTTGGCTTTCTGCATTCGCAATTCTCTTCGGGAAGGCAGGGACAGACGAAAATATCGTCTATCCTAGCTTTATACGCAGAGAGCTCTTTTATCATCCTATCGTGTATCTTCTTCAGGTTTTCCTCAGTTATCAGGCCCCTCCTCAGCCCTGACTGATTTGTAACAACTATGACCAGGAAGCCCGCATCGTTCAGGGCCTTTATTCCTTCGCCAACGAATGGCATGAGCTGAAATTGCTCAGGTGATGACATATAGTGCACATCGTAGCATATAACCCCGTCCCTGTCCAGGAAGACAGCTTTATTTGAAGAGCTCATCTTCGACTATTTCGCTTATTATGTGCCCTATGGTTATGTGGGCTTCCTGGATCCTAGGAGTTTCGTCAGATGGCACTTTGATGCAAAGATCTGAAACGTTTGCGAGCTCTCCCCCCGACCTTCCGGTCAGCCCAACTGTAAAAGCCCCTAGCTCCTTTGCCTTTATTATTCCTTTTATGACGCTCTTTGACCTTCCGCTCGTGCTTATCCCGATCACAACGTCACCCTGCTTAACGAAAGCCTCAACCTGCCTTTCAAAAACTATGTCGTAGCTGTAATCATTGGCTATTGCTGTCAGGCATGAAGTGTTCGTCGTAAGGGAGATCGCTGGCAAGCTTTTCCTCTCCTTCATGAACTTCCCTACAAATTCGCAGGCTATGTGCTGGGCGTCAGCCGCGCTCCCCCCGTTTCCAAAAAGGACAACTTTGTTGCCTTTTTTCAGGGCTTCAGCTATCATTTCAGCTGCTTTTTTTATCTTTTCGACTTCTGGACTTTCTGCCAGAGCTCTCTTGACATCAGAGCTCTCTACCAGCCTCCTTTTTACTGGATCTTCCATGATTTAACTCCCTCCATTTCAAACCTAAAGCTGAAAGGCTCAAGGTTCATTCTCATGGCTTCCTTTATGACTTCTCCCCTCTTATCCTTTTTTGTGAACATCAGTAAAAATCCGCCTCCTCCAGCACCCTGAATCTTACCCCCGAGACCACCAGCCCTGATTAAAGCATCGTAAGTTCTGTCTATAGCTTCATCTGAAATCTTGTCTGACATCTTCTTCTTGAACTCCCAGTTCTCGTTTATGAGCTGGCCAAAGTAGTCAAGGTCCTCGTTCTTCAGGGCCCTGTGAAGCTCGTAGGCTATCCTCTTCAGCTCGTCCCTCACCTGCTTTTCCCTTTCCTTCTCTTCTTCGTACTTTTTCTTCATGTCAGAGTGGATCTCTGGAGAAAAGTGCGCCTTGCCTGTAAAGAACAAGAGCGTCCTGTACTGGAGCTCCTCGAGAACTTCGTCTTTCAGGTTTACAGGTGTAACTTTCACTTTATCTTTAAAGAACTCCATCAGGTTTAATCCTCCTAACGCAGCATCGAACTTGTCTTGGTAGCCTCCAAGCTGGCCCAGCTCAACCCTTTCAACGCGGTAAGCCAGCATCGCGATGTCGTATTTATTCATGTTAAGTCCCAGAGCTTCAGAAAAAGCACCTATCAGAGAAACTGCCAAAGAAGACGAAGTGCCCATCCCAGAACCCGGCTGCATCTCGCTGAATGTTTCAACCCTGAAACCTTTATCGAGCCTGAACTGGTTTACAACCCCCTTTATCAGATCCAGGTTGCCATCGTAGGGCAACCTCGAAACGCTGTACTCCAGCTCCCTGTTTAGGTCGACCGAGCTTAACACGATCTTATCGCCCCAAGGAATTAAAGATGCGTAAGCGTACCTGTTAACCGTGACGTTCAGGACAGCCCCGCCGTGTTCCCAGCAGTAAGGCGGGACATCTGTTCCACCTCCGCCGAAGCTTATCCTGAATGGAGCCCTAGACCTTATCAGCAACGGCCTTAACCTCTTTTAAAAATGCCCTGTACCCTTCAACAGTGCCGATGTCCCTGAAATAGCCTTCAAAGACCTGAGCGTAAACGCCGTAACTTAATAACCTGGGAAGAAGGTCGTACTCAAATGAAAAGCTTTCAAGCTCCGGCATGTGCTTGAAGACATATTTGCTCAGAACTGAAACACCAGCATAGAAGTAGCCAGAAGCCCTTTCAACCTCCTTTATTCCTCTTACCCTGAAGCTATCATCAACTTCGATCGATCCTGCCTTCTGCTCTGTCTCGCCTTTCTTCACGAGCAGGTAAGCTATGGCGTTCAGCTCTGAGCTTCTGCTGAACATAAACCTGTAATCAGCATTCAGGTAAGTGTCCCCGTTCATAACGAGAAACCTTTCTTCGCTTTTTAACAGGCTGTACGCTTTCTTTATAGCTCCTCCTGTGCCCAGGGGCTTTTCCTCTTTTGAGTACTCGATCTTGACGCCCAGAAAGTTTCCGTCTCCAAAATAGGAAACGATCCTGTCAGCCATGTAACCAACGCTGAGCACTATTTCTCTTATCCCCTGAGACCTGAGCTGCTCTACAAGTATCTGGAGGAAAGGCTTACCGTGAACGTCCGCCATGGGCTTGGGCCTGTCGTTTATCAGGCTCCTTAGCCTGGTGCCCAGGCCTCCTGCAAGAATTAACGCCTTCATCTTTTCCTCTCCAGGACCTTTTTAACAGAAGAAGCTATGTTTTCAGCCGTGAGACCGTAGAACTCAAACAGCTCCTCGAGTTTTCCGCTCTGTCCGAAGCTGTCCTTTATTCCCACGAACTCAACGGGAACAGGGTAAGACCCTGAAAGGACTTCTGCAACAGCGCCTCCGAGACCCCCTATGATGCTGTGCTCCTCTGCGGTAACTATGGCACCTGAGTCCTTTGCAGCCTTTATTATCAGGCCTTCATCGAGAGGCTTAACGCTTGACATGTTTATAAGTCCAGCTCTTATCCCTTCTTTCTTAAGCTTTTCAACTGCTTTTATCGCCTGGCTCAACATGTTCCCGTTAGCTATCACGTATGCGTCAGAGCCGTCTTGCAGGACGTTGCCCTTTCCAACCTCAAACCTGAAGTCCTTATCAAATATTATCGGGCTCTCGCTCCTGCTGAGCCTTACGTACATCGGGCCCCTTATTCTTAAAGATTCTTCCGTTACGGAATCTGTTTCAACTGCATCCGCTGGTACTATTACCTTAAAGTTGGGAAGGGCCCTGAACACTGCAACGTCTTCTACTGTCTGGTGAGACCAGCCGTCAGAGGCGTTCGTCAAGCCTGAATGTGAAGCGAAGACCTTTACCTCAAGGTTATCGTGGGCAATTATCCTGAGCTGATCGTAAGCTTTCAGAACAAACACAGAGTAAAGAGAAGCGTAAACTTTCAGCCCAGAGTAAGCAAGACCAATGGCCGTTGCGAACAGGTTTTCCTCAGCTATGCCGAAGTTGATGAACCTTTCCGGATAAATCTTTCTGAAATCCGATGTCTTTGTCGACCCTGAAACGTCCGCATCGAGAACAACTATGCTGCTTTCAGAGCCTATCCTTACAAGAGCTTTTCCAAAAGCTTCTCTAGTTGACATCAAGCTCTTTCATCTCTTCTTTATGCTTTTCTTCCAGCTGGGGCAAAAGCTTTTCGAGCTCCTGCCTGCTTAGAGGCTTCCCATGAAACTCCGTAACCCATTCGCCTATAAGAGATCCTTTGCCCTTTGTCGTGTGTGCAATTATGACTTTTGGCCTTCCGCTTATTTCTCCGGCAGCTCTAAACGCTTCATATAAAGCTTCTACGTCATGCCCGTCTACCTCCTGTACACTCCATCCAAAAGCTTTCCACTTTTCTGCTATTGGTTCAACGCTCAGGCTCTTTTCCGTTGGTCCTGACTGCTGCAGCCCGTTTCTGTCAACAACAGCTATGACGTTGTCAAGCGCATAATGAGAAGCGAACATTGCAGCTTCCCAGACAGTTCCTTCCTGCAGCTCACCATCTCCCATCAGGACGTAAACTCTGTAATCCTTTTTTCTTAGCTTTCCGGCGAAAGCTATTCCGTTTGCTATTGCAAGTCCATTGCCGAGAGATCCTGTTGTGGCCTCTATCATCATGTTCGGGTTCCACTCAGGGTGTCCCTGCAAAGGGCTTCCGAGCTTCCTTAGCTCTGTAACATAAGACCTATCTAAGTAGCCTGCTTCAATGAGCGCAGCATAGAGTATGGGAACAGCGTGACCTTTGCTGAAGACGAGCCTGTCCCTGTCTTCCCACGCTGGGTTCCTTGGGCTGTGCCTCATAACCTTGAAGAAGAGAACAGCAATTATGTCCTTGCTTGAAAGGGAACCTCCAGGATGGCCTGAACCCGCTTCTGTGGTCATCTGCAGGACATCGAGCATCATTTTGTATGAAATCTCCTTGAGCTTCTTTACTTCTTCTCTGTTCATTTTACATCATTTTTTGAAACAAAATTCACTAACTTCTCAAAAAAGCTCCCTTTTTCTTTTTCTCCCATCGCCCTCAAAGATGCAGCATAATAAGAGAGCTTTGAGGATTCTTCAAAAGAAAAGCCCAAAGATAGAAATACAGCTAAAAATGCTGCTATGGCGTCACCAATGCCTCCAAGGTTAGAAAATTTTAAACTGAGAGGGTCAACCTTAAAGAAAGATTCGCTTCTCAATCCAAAGAAACCTTCTTCAAGCCATGTTATGAGAACGTTTTCGACACCTGTCGCTGAAGACAGCTTTAAAGCCATATTTCTGTAGCTCGTGCTGTTCAACGGGGATATCCCCGTAAGCTTTATAGCATCTTCTCTGTTCATCCTCAAGTAGTCAGCTCCGCTGTACAAATGTATGTTTTCAGGCCTTCCGTTTATCAATACCGGTATCTTTTTTTTCTTTGCGTTTAAAGATACAGCGTCTCTTATGTTTTTATTCAAAAAACCCCTCGCGTGATCAGAAACAATGATGACTCTGGCTTCATCAATCATTTTTATAAAACTATCTATTATGGAACTTTCAGCTTCTTTTGACAATCCTTTTTTTGAAGACTTCTCTGCCCATAATAAAAGATATCCGTTTGAATGCACCCTGTACACTGAGTCTGTCTTCTTCTTTTTATCAACAACTATTACTGCATCGGGTAACTCTTTTTTTGTTTCTTCGATAAAGTGATCTCCTTCAGGGTCAGAGCCTACTGCTGTTATGTAAATAGGCTTTACAGAAAGATTTAAGAGGGTTTTTGCAGCGTTAAATGAAGCTCCTAGCCTGAAATACTCTTTCTTTATGTTCATAGCAGGTATTGGGGCTTCTCTCGATATGCCTTCGGGCTCAACAACAGTAAAGCGATCTATAACTGCATCGCCAAGGACCATGATCTTAATGTCGTTAAGTTTATTTTTGCTTGAATCAAGCTTTTCTGATAGGCTCATTTTAACATTAAATTTATGACCAAAGATTTATCAAAAGTTTTGGGTTTTGGTCCTTCGTTGCATAAAATTG
>ERZ1669247.375-NODE-375-length-15383-cov-7.449374_pt1 | contig 15383 bp, 16 predicted proteins | sample MGYA00579297_ERZ1669247 | MGnify/ENA primary metagenome ERZ1669247 (study PRJEB41166, sample SAMN08046056) | hot springs metagenome | biome: hot spring; feature: acid hot spring; material: thermophilic sediment; isolation source: thermophilic sediment from acid...
TCTATTGAGACATAATTTTGCGCCAGGATGGCGGAATCCGGTAACGCGTACGCCTGGAGTCTCCGCCAGGTAGCGTATGGCTCTTCCGAGCCTTCTGGGTTCAAAACAGCTTCTGCTGGGAAAATCCCAGTCCTGGCGTTTTTTAGATGTAAATATATGTAAGTTTTGGATAGGAAAAGGGATGCGCATGGAATCTAAAATAATAGCGGCAACAATAGACGACAATCTATTACTAAGTGGAATAGGGCGGGCGAGAAAGGTTGCAATAATAGAGGTTAAAGAAGGCAAAATAGCAAAAATCGAGGAGTTTGAAGTAAAATGGGACGAGGCCCATGAGAAAGAAGAAGAGGGGCTTCACCATGCCAACGTTGCCAAGTTTCTAAGATCGCACAACGTTACAGACATAATTGCATTCGGAGCAGGACCTGATATGCGGCACATGGTAGAAAGGCTTGGCATCAGGCTCCATTTCTCTTCTGGTGACTACAGAGAAGCTATAAAAAGACTTGTAGAGAGCTCCTAACCTATACAGGCTCGAATTTGTATTGGTAATAGATAAGGCCTTCGTCTCCTTCTTTGTATATGCGCCTCAGCACTGCTCTTACCCTTGTACCAATCTGCACTGGCTTGCCGTTGTCAACAATATGGCCTTCTACGATAGGTCCTTCGTCTAGCTTTATCAAAGCAACAGTGTATGGAGCTAAGTCTTCAAAGCCGTCTGGAGGAGAGCGGATTATTGTGTAGGAATAAATTTCGCCAGTCCCTTTGAATCTCAGATCCTTCATCTTCGAGTTTCTGCCACAATTCCTGCATACTAGCCTCGGCGGAAAGTATCTCGCTCCGCAATTCTCACACATGTTGCCCAGGAGTATGTACCTGGACCTTACCTTTCTCCACAAATCAGCAGGAGACTTCTCCATAAAACCACTAATTTACGCGCTTAAGTATGTGCACAACGGCCGTTGCCCCGCTGCCGCCGACGTTGTGTGTGAGCCCAATTTCTGCACCAGCTACTTGCCTACCTTCAGCCTCTCCCCTTAGCTGCCAAGTTATCTCTACTGCCTGCTTTATCCCCGTAGCGCCTACAGGATGCCCACAGCCTTTAAGCCCGCCGCTTGTGTTGACAGAAATGTCGCCGTTTATTGCTGTTCTGCCTTCCTCTATGGCCTTTGCCGCCTCGCCTTTCTTGAAAAAGCCGAGGTCTTCCATTGCGATTATCTCTGCTATAGTAAAGCAGTCATGAACCTCTGCCACATCTATGTCCTTTGGCGTTACCTTTGCATGCTCATACGCTTTTTGGCTTGCAATCCTTGCTGCTTTTATGCTGGTAAGGCTCTCTCTGTCTGCTAACCTTAGGGTATCGCTTGCCTGTTCGCTTGCTGCTATCAGTATCGGCGTGTCGTTGTATTTCTTTGCAACATCCATTGGGGCTAGCACTATTGCAGCTGCGCCGTCGGTAATTGGCGAGCAGTCAAGAAGTTTTAGAGGGTCTGCAACCATCTTTGAATTTAGCACGTCGTCTATTGTTATGCGCCTGTGGAACTGGGCGTATTTGTTATGATAGGCGTTTTCGTGATTCTTTACTGCAACTGCGGCCATTTGCTCCTCGGTGGTGCCGTATTCGTGCATGTGGCGCCTTGCCATGAGGGCATACAGGCCTGGGAATGTTAGGCCTTGGAAGAGCTCCCATTCCTGGTCCCCGGCTCCGCCTAGCGCAGTTGTGGCCTCGCCCGTGCTTACATCTGTCATTTTCTCCACTCCTCCTACTACAACTATATCGTGCAGGCCGCTAGCAACTGCCATATAGCCTTGCCGGAGTGCTGTGCCACCGCTAGCGCATGCGTTTTCAACGCGCGTAGCGGGTATGTTGCCAAGGCCTAGCTGGTCAGCCATAAGCGCTGCGACGTGCTCCTGGCCTATGAATCTGCCTGGCGTCATACTGCCGCCATAGATGGCATCAATGTCTTTGCTGGATATGTTGGCGTCTTCCAAGGCTGCAAGCCCAGCCTCTGCCATAAGCTCTTTTATTCCAGATTCCCATCTTTCGCCAAACTTCGTAAGACCAACACCTATAATTGCCACATCTCTCATAGCATCACCGCTCTATGCTGCCCCTGTTGCGCAAATAGGTAGCATAGTCAACATAAATCTTGCCTTCGCTTATCATCTTCTCCACAGCCTCTATCGCATATCTTTTCTCCTCTATAGGCTCCTTGACTTCTAGCGCAAAGGAATCGCTTCCTGCTCCGGAACCGAAGCTTGTGACCAGTATTTTCTCTCCTGGCTTAGCAACATCAAGCGTGGCCGCAAGGCCAAGCATAGAGGCACCGGAGTAGGTATTGCCTATTCTGGGCGTAAGCAAACCATGCTTTATCTGCTCTTCGGTAAACCCAAGCTGTTTTGCAACTTGCATAGGGAATTTTCCATTGGGCTGGTGAAAAACAGCATAAGCAAAGTCGCTGGGCTTAAGCCCGGTTTCTTCTAAAAGCTTCTGCGTTGCATTTATTATGTGCTTGAAATAGGCTGGCTCGCCGGTAAACCTGCCACCGTGTGAAGGATACCTTGCTCCTTCCCTTCTCCAAAAGTCAGGCGTGTCTGTCACATAGCTAACTGTCTTTATTATTTCAGCTATTACCTCCTTCTTTTCCTTACCTATAATGAATGCAGCGCCTCCGGCACTTGCTGTGTATTCCAGCGCGTCACCAGGCCTGCCTTGCGAAGTGTCAGAGCCTATGGCCATGCCGTATTCTATCATGCCGCTGAGCACCTCAGCAGCAATTATCTGCATGCCATCTGTGCCTGCCTTGCATGCAAACTCCAAGTCAGAAGCCATGGCGTAAGGGCTTGCGTCTATTGCCTCTGCCACTATGCTTGCAGTGGGCTTTACAGCATAAGGTGGAGATTCAGAGCCAACATAAATGGCACCTATTTTGCTGGCATCGATACCTGCATGCTTTATTGCCCTCCTTGCTGCCTCCACTGCTATAGTTGCTGAGTCCTCATCTATTCCAGGCACACTTTTCTCAAATATGTTAAGCCCAGATTTTATAGACTCCGCATCTTCTCCCCATACTCTCGCTATCTCTTCTACCTTTATCCTGTACTTGGGCACATATGCTCCATACCCAACAATGCCTACCAAGCAATCACCTGTATTCCTCAAGAAGCTGGAGCACTTGCTCCTTCGTGTGCTGAGGCTGCTTAGCGAGGCTACCTTTCTTTAGAGTGATATCTAGCTCATTGTATGTTGGCCTTTCTACCTTGTAGAACAAGCCAATTGGTATTTTGCTCCAGTTGCTTCTCTCAGCCTCTGTTGCGAGGGTAAACGCTGAAACCAAGTCTGAGGTGTTGTTTCCTTGGAGCTTATAGATGCGCTGCCTAAACCAATCGTAGGTGTTTAGCGTGTTAAAGCTCACGCAAGGGCTGAACACATCGATCAAGGCAAAGCCTTTATGCAATATGCCTTCTTTTATCAATTCGCCAAGATGCGCAGGATCTCCAGAAAAGCCTCTTGCAACAAAGGTGGCACCAGAGGCTAGCGCTAGTGCAAGCGGATTGACAGGTTCTTCGATGTCTCCAAAAGGCGTAGACTTAGTTTTAGCACCAACAAGGCTTGTAGGAGAAGCCTGGCCTGTAGTTAGGCCGTATATCTGGTTGTTCATGACTACATACGCAATATCTATGTTCCTCCTTGCTGCATGAATAAGATGCGCTACGCCTATGCCATAAGCGTCGCCGTCGCCTGCGGTGCCTATCACCTCTAGATCGCTGTTTGCAAGCTTTACGCCTGTAGCGACGGGCAATACCCTGCCGTGTATGCTGTGTATGCCGTATGTGCTGAACACATGGGGCATTGCAGAGCTGCAACCTATGCCAGATACCATCACTACTTTACTCTTGTCTATCTGGAGCTCGTTCAAAGCCCTCAATATGCCTGCCTGAACTCCATAATCGCCACAGCCAGGGCACCATACTGGCTTTACGCCAGATGTATAGGTTTGTGTCATTATCCCACCTTAAACACCAACCATGCTTTTGGCCTGTCTGTAAATCTCTTCCGCAGTGAATGGCTCACCGTTCCATTTCCTTATCTTCTTAACTATTTCAACTCCCGTTTGAAGCCTAACCCACTGCGCAAGCTGAGCGTTGTAATTGGCTTCAACATCTATCAAGTCCTTACCTGCAAGCATTTCCCTAGTCTTCTCGGCATCTAGCGGAAGAAGATAGGAGAAGGAAATAAGACCGAAGTCAAGACCTTCTTTATTCAGCATCTCAACCGCCTCGCTCGCTGGTCCGTATGTGGAGCCATAGACTACAAGGAAGTGCTTTGCTGTAGGGTTGCTAAGCTCGGGCAGGAATATAGGCTCGCTCTTAAGCGCAGTGTCGAGCTTCTTCATTCTCTTCTCATACATCTTGTCTCTTATTTCGACATAGGGGTCTATGCCTGCAAACATGTCGCTTACCAGGTCTCCATATTCGTCGTGCTCATCGCTTGCTGCAACGAACTCCAAGCCTGGCGTGCCAGGAATGGATCTTGGAGATATGCCATCTTCAGTAAGCGCGTAGCGCTTGAACCTGCCGTTTGATGTGCTGGTGTCGGCGATTTTTCCTCTATCTATCTCGACGTTTACGTCGAAAGCCTCAACGCCTTTGTAAGATTCTGAGATGAATTGGTCTAGCAGGATTATTACGGGGCATTGATACCTGTCTGCCAAGTTGAACGCCTCAGCGCCTATTTTGAAGCACTCCTCTTGAGTTCTCGGCGCTACTACTATTCTCGGGAACTCGCCCTGAGATGCGTGCATTACAAACAGCATGTCTGCCTGCGAATGCTTTGTAGGCAAGCCTGTGCTGGGCCCGGACCTTTGTGACTCAACTACCACAATAGGCACTTCAAGCATGCCTGCCATGCCTAGTCCTTCTACCATGAGCGAGAAGCCGCCGCCGCTCGTGCCGCACATTGCGCGAACGCCAGCACTTGCTGCACCGACTGTCATATTTATTGCTGCTATTTCATCTTCTGTCTGTTTAAACAGCACGCCCTTGTCTTCGTGGGCAGCAAACCAATGGAGTATGCTGCTAGCAGGGGTCATCGGATACGCAAAGTAAGCCCTGCAATCAGCGGCATAGGCACCTATCGCTGTAGCAGTGTTGCCATCCAGCAGGTACCGCTGCTTGCCGTCTCCGTGCAAAGAATACGCTGCATCTATTCCTTGAAAGTTGTAGCCTGCGCTTGCTGCCTTTAGGTTATTAGCTATTACTTCCTCTCCTTTCTTTCCGAAAGTTCTCCTGAGCACGTCTTCTAGTTCGCTTAGCGGCAGGCCTAGTATCTTTAGCACGGCACCCAGCGCCACTGTATTTCGCATTACAGGGTCTCCTGACTGGCTTACTGCTATTTCGAGAAGAGGAATGGGTATTTTGCGGGCTGATTGCAAGGAGTCTGCATTGGCCTTGCTAGGATCGAAGATTACTATGGCGTTGGACTTTATGTGCGTCTTCTGGTTTTCTATTGCGTCTTGATTCAATGCCACTAGTATGTCAGCAAGCTCTCCAAAGCTGCCTATCTCAGAATCGGCAATCCTTACCTGGTACCATACATGGCCGCCTCTAATTATTGACTGGTAGCCCCTATACGCAAAAACGTGCAAGCCGTTCCTTGCCGCAACCTTTGCAAGAAGCGCGCCTGCTGACTCTATGCCGTCGCCGTTTGCACCGGCAATTCTTATAGCTACACTTGTCATACAAACACTTTGAGAGGTATTTAACTTGCAAAAGCTTATAAAAGAGGGCTTGGCATTGAGTAATTGCCGAATTCGCTTCTAGCCGATACCTACTTAGACGCCTTACAGATAAACGAAAGCAAATGCTTAAAAATAGCAAAAAACCACTAGGAATAGGGAAAATTATGCCAAAAGAGGTCGTATCGGACCGATCAGACCGGCTGGCGCAGTTGTTGGAGCTTGAAAAGGAAATAGTAAAGGAGAGCAAGGCGCAAGAGCCTAAAAGTGGCTTTGAAAAGGCACTTGACGATGTTGCTAGAGAATTTAAACGCCTTCTTAGGAAGCCTGAAAACACAGGCAATGAGGATTTAGAAGCAAAGAAAAAGCAGCTTATAGAAAAATTCAAGGAAGTCTATAAGGACATGGCTGATGAAGAGGCGTTTGCTTATGTAAAGTGGCACATAGAGAACGAAGGAGCACTGGGAGCTGCGAAGAATATACACAAGATGTATGGAGTTGATGTAGAAGGTGAGTTTTTGTCTCTCCTTTCAGAGCTCAGAGGCATTCCTTGCTACAGCAATGAAAGTGCAATGGTATATCCTACGCCAAATGCCTTGATTATTTTCCTACTCGAGAAAAATGAAAGTACTTTAGCAACTGCTAAAAGAATTGTAAACAAAATAGCAGAATCCTTATAGCAGGTGGGTGAGTGCCAGTTAGGAAGGCAGTCGATGATGGCTCCAAATTAAACGATTACCAAAAAGCCCTAATTAAAGACCAAGTCTGCATGAGCACCTTGCGCTTCATTCGTGACAACGAAAGTTATGGGGCTGCAATAAACTTTATGCCTTTGAAAATAAAAAATATCGAGCTAGATGAAGCAAAAATAAAGATAGATGAAAGCTTGGAAGAGCTAGAATCTGCAGGCTTGTTGAAAGTAAAGAAGCTTGCCACAGGAATTGTTGACTACCTGCTGACGCCGCAGGGCAAACGCCTTGCCATACTTCTCGATGTCATAAATACTTTGAAGGAATTGGCTGAATATCGTAACTATGAGTTAAAAAAGCATGCAGAGATGCTCAAGATACTTAAAAATGCAAGAAAGCTTTCTCCGCTGGAGATAAGTGATATAACGGGCATACCTATCCATGATTCGCACAATGAAGTATATGCCAATGGCTCTTTGCTTAGCTTACTTAAGGATCTGGAACGCTTTGGGTTTGTTAAAATCAGCGGCGAGGGCACAGTTCCGGCCTCAGTCGGCATTACCGAAAAAGGAAAGGAGGCAGCTACAATCCTTGCACGCGTTGGTTTTTCAGGATTGCTGGACAAGAGCAAAAGAGGAATACTAGGCATAAGCAAAATTTCTGAAGCGTCGCTTGAACTTCTGTTGGCAATCTACAAATATAGCGTTTCATTCTACCAAACGCTTTATGTGCCATTTGATTCTGGAACGCTTGAAGGCGAGAACAGGCTTGACGGAGTTCTTGAAAGGCTTGTAAACGCTAAGTTTATAGAGACAAAACAGAACGGCTTTTTAATAGAAGTAAAAATTACTGAAGAGGGAAGGGCTGCACTGGCGTACCTAGATACAATAAAGAAAGATTTCGCAGATAGGTTAAGGGGGTAATCAGAGCAAGATTGCAATCAAAGCTATGCAAGGTGGTTGGAAAGAGAGTGCAAGGAGCCAGCAACGAAAGACGAAATCTCTACTCTACATGAAAAACAGGAAAAGATATAAAAATATTAATGGAAAAATATTATTATATACCCATTAATTTTGCAGCAAGGCTTTGATGCTAATTTGAAAGGTGAAAATATGGCAAGCGAAAACACACTTGGTCAGCAGTATTATATATTGCCTGAGGGGGCCACAAGGCTTATCGGAAGAGAGGCCCAGAGAACAAACATAGCAGTAGCGTACGCAGTCGCAAGCATCATAAAGTCCACGCTAGGACCTAAAGGAATGGACAAGATGCTGGTAAGCGAGCTTGGGGACATAGTAATAACAAACGATGGAGCAACAATACTTGAGGAAATGAACGTAGAGCACCCAGTAGCAAAGCTCATGGTTGAGATAGCAAAGACCCAGGACAAGGAAGTGGGCGACGGTACAACCAGCGTGGTAGTTCTTGCTGGCGAGCTTCTGAAGAATGCTGGCGATCTGATAGAGAAGGGCATTAACCCTAACACAATAATAAAAGGCTATGACATGGCAGCAAAGAAGGCTGCTGACTTGCTCAACAAGTATTCGGTGCCTATTGGATTGGACGACGATGACTTGCTCGAGAAGGTTGTGCTTGTTGCTGGTGGATCAAAAAACATAGGCTCTGACTCTACAAGGAAGTATCTTGCCCAACTCGTCATAAAGGCAGTTAAACAGGTAGCTGAGAAGCAGGGCAACAAAATAGTCGTTGATAAGGACTACATAAAGGTGGAGAAGAAAGAGGGAGGCAGCATAGAAGACACGCAGCTGATAAACGGCGTACTCATCGACAAGGAAGTCGCACATCCTCAAATGCCGAAGTCGATAACAAACGCAAAAATCGCCTTGCTCGACGTTGCACTTGAGATAGAGAAGACAGAAACAGACGCCCGCATAGAAATAACATCTCCGGAGCAGATGGAGTCTTTCCTCAAGCAGGAGGAGAAGATGCTCAAGGAGATGGTGGACAAGATTGCTCAGAGCGGCGCTAACGCAATATTCGTAGAAAAGGGCATTGACGATGTCGCACAGCATTACCTAGCAAAGGCAGGCATACTCGCAGTAAGAAGGGTGAAGAAGAGCGACATAGAGAAGCTTGCAAAAGCTACAGGAGCAAAGCTAGTAACAAGCCTAGATGACCTATCACCAAGCGACATAGGCTTTGCAGGCCTTGTCGAGGAAAGGAAGATTGGTGGCGAACAGATGGTGTTCGTAGAGAAGTGCAAGGATCCAAAGAGCGTGACCTTGTTTGTTAGAGGCGGCACTCAGCAAGTAATAGATGAAGCGGAAAGAACCATAAACGACGAAATAGGCGCGCTCACCGCTGCACTTGAGCTAGGCTCTTGCGTATACGGCGGCGGTGCTGTAGAGGCAAGCTTGGCAAAAGAGCTGAGAGACTATGCAAATGAGGTAGGCGGAAGGGAGCAGCTTGCAATACAGGCTTTCGCAGATGCACTGGAAATAATTCCAAAGACCCTAGCTGACAGTGCAGGCATGGACCCGATAGACACCATTGTACAGCTAAGAAGCAAACAGAGAACAAAAGAAGGCATGGTATACGGCATAGATGTCTACAAGGGCACTATAGGGGACATGAGCAAGCTTGGAGTAATTGAGCCTATGAAGATAAAGCAGCAGGCAATAGCGAGCGCGACAGAAGCAAGCGTGCAAATACTCCGCATAGACGACATGATAAGCGCAAAAGCATCACAGCCAAGCGGCGGGGCGGGACAAAACACGCCTCCAGCAGGAGAAGAAGACTGACAACTTAGTTTGACTTTTCTTTTTCCTTTCCTCTTTGTATTTTGTATTTAAGTTTTGCATTCTGATTTTCCAATTACAATTAGAATTAGAAGTAGATGCGGCATTGAAGCAAAAATAGAATTAGGAGTAATCAGAAAAGCAAAACCTTCACTTGTAGATTGACTTGTAGACGTTGCCGCTGTCATCGGTTATTACTATGCATTCTCCTTCGCACTCTACCAGGCATGCTTGGCAAAGAATGCACGCATCTCCGTTCACTGCTACGGATATGCCGCCGCTTGTACCGTCGTTGTCGTTGGCAAAGTGTCTATGGCCATCTTGTACGTTTGCCCACTTGTCATAAGTGGCCTTGTCTACCTTCCCAGTCCACTGGTGCTCTGGTGGCGCCTTGTCTGTGTTAACTTCGGGATTGGGCTTATCGCCGACCATCCTGCTTTTCATTTCGAAGACGGCTACCGGGCAAACGTCCTTGCAGTGCTGGCAACCAGTGCAATATTCTTTTTCTACGTAAACCTGCATAAAATCACTATAACTGAGTTATCAAACTTTTTATTACTTTTGTAGGCTTCGCCAATCGGCTATTAGCCAAACAGGCTTGCAAGACCGCCAGCAGCCTCTTCCTCGCTCTTCTTCTCCTCAGCCTTCTCCTCTTTCTTTTCCTGAGCCTGTGCCTGCTGAGGTGCTGCTTGCTGTACTACCTGCTGCGCTTGAGCATTCTTTATTACTTCCTTTATGTTTACTCCTTTCAAGGAGTTGACCACTGCTTTTATCATGGCTTCATCTGGCTCCTTGCCTGCTGCCTTGACAACGTTCTTCATGTTTTCCTCGTTTATCTCCTTTCCTAGAGAATCGAGCAATAGTGCTGCGTATATGTACTCCATGTTTTCACCTTTAAGCATTCGTATTATTTATACCCGCTACCTTATTAATATTATTTGCCTCTTGAGCTGCCTTTTCAACCAGCTTTTCCATAATCTCAGGCTCTGGTATGTTCGCTGAAAGGCCTAAGGCTATGGCTTCGTTATAGGCCTTGCTTACAAAATATGCTGCGTTGTAAGGAGTTACGTAGCCTATTCCTGTGCTCAAAGCGTTTGCCTCTACAAAAGACTTCGCAACCTCAGAAGCAACATAGGCAGGGGTTATGCTCAAAGCCTCTTTGCCGAACAGCAGCCCTTCGAAGTAAGCAGCAGAGATTGTGGTAGAGACTGTGAAAGGCTTTATGTCGAGAAGCTTTAAGGCATTTGCTACTTGCGCAGTTATTTTCTTGCCAGCTTCTACGATTTTTTTATCCTTTGCAATTACGACCTTGTTCTTCTGTATCTGAACGTCAAGCCCAGCTGCCTTAAGCTCCGTAACAGCTTGGCCTGGTTGAATGTTAGTTTCGCCAGCTTTCACCTCTATATCCATAGGGGCTATCTGGCCTGGCTTAGCAAGCAGTTGTAGGGAGTTTGAACCTATCTTAGAGTAGAGCGTAAATGGATCAAGGTCTGAAAGAACAAGTGCAACGTCGCCATCTACCTTGCTAGCTAGGCTTGCCTTATCGCCAAGCGCGCGCTTGATAAGCGTGTTCCTGCCTACTATTATCTCAGCTTCTCCTCTGAGCGAATTTCTTGCTTTTTGAAGAAGTCTGTCAGGTATGCCTGCAAGCGGCAAAACTGCAACTGTCTTGTGCTTGCTTATCTTTTCTGCAAGCCTTTTTACGAAAGCCTCTTTTTCTTTTCTCAGCATTCTAGCACCTACATAAGCCTCAATGGCTTGCTCATAGTGAGCTTCACGAAGACAGACTTCAAGCTGTTTTTGCCTGTCTTTGCCACTATGTTGTTAAGCACCTCTTGCATATTCTCAAAAAGCTTCTTTGGCTCCATGTCTTCTGTGCCCACTGGACAGTGCACCGTTGGCAAAAGCTTGCCACTTGTCTTTACAACAACCTGTCTGCTAATCTCGTCAACGGCCTTTGCCAATGAAGTACCTGGAAGCAGAGGCCTTGGCATCTTGCCTCTGGGCCCAAGATATTGGCCAAGATATTTAGCTATTGTTGGCATTAAGTTCGGCTGAGCAAGAAGCGCGTATTTCGCCAAACTTGCTAGCTTCTGCTTATCAGTAGCAATTGCAGGTATATCCTCTGCTTTTATTACCTCTATTCCTGCCTTTTGTGCATCTTCGATTACGGACCTATCAGAAGCAAATACTGCTATTTTACTAGCCTTTCCTCTTCCATGTGGCAAAAGAATTGAAAGGTTAAGCCGGTTGTTTTGGTTTGTAAAATCAACTCCTTTGAAATTCACAGCTAGCTCGACTGTTTGCTTAAACTTTCTTTTACCTTTATTCTCTGCAAGGAACTTTTCAAAATCAGCATATTTGTCTTCTAGCATTCAATCCCTCCTGCAAAATGCAGTACTTGCGGGTTAGGTTATATTAAGCTGAAAAGATATTTAAGGCTAATGGAGAACCGGCTTGCCTAACCAGCAGAAAGGCAAAGGTCATTTCACCGTTTCGAAGTTTTAAATCCTATGTGGTTATATGCCCCATTCAAATTTTAGAAGGCACACGCCTCTCTTGCTTCCTTGATGGGTTAACGCATCTTCTGGCCTTATTTCTGACGTTTTCCTAACTGCACTCAAAAGGTCTCAGAGCGACAGCCCCTCATAACTTGGAAGATCTGAAAGGTCGACTTTCCCCAGGACAGCAGGGAACCTTCCTGTAAGCTACCTCACTCATGCTGCTTTTGTAATTCTTTCGGTGTTTATAGTTTGCCTTTTAGCTTTTAGGTGATCAAAAACATAATAAAGGTTGTTTGTTCACGCATATTGTGCATGGCTACTACGAAACAGAGCACATAACTAAATTCGTCTGGCTTGTTACCTTATTCTCCTCCATGGGCATGTTCATGGATGGCTACGTGCTTACTATATTCTCCGCTGCTACTGCTTTGCCTACAGGCCTGAAATATGTTTTCGAGCCGACAAGCTTGGAATGGGGACTCATGGGCGCGGCTCCACTCATCGGCATGCTGCTTGGGGCTGCTACGTTTGGCAACATCGCTGACAGGATAGGCAGAAGAAAAATGTACATTTATGACCTTAGTGCAACTGCGTTGTTCTTGCTTCTCACTGCATTTTCGACCAACTGGCTTGAGTTTTTCCTGTTGCAGCTTGGCGCTGGCATAGGCATTGGCGCAGATTATCCAATAAGCTCCTCTATCCAGGCAGAGTTTTCACCTACGAAAAGGCGCGGCATGCTGCTTGTCCTCAATATCTTCATGTGGACTATAGGCAGCATTGTTTTCCTGCTTGTCTCGATTCCTCTCTATTTTGTAGGCAATGTTGCATGGAAGCTAATGTATGGCACAGCGGCAATAATTCCCTTGATTGTTGTCGCTGCAAGGAATACAATTCCAGAATCGCCGTGGTGGCTCAAGCTTAAAGAAAAGAAAAAGGAGTTTGAAAAATCAGTTTCGATAATTGCGACCTCAGTCGGCGTGCTGCCAAGCAGGCTTGCAGAAAGCATAAAGCTGGAAAAGGGTAAAAGCAGCTTTAGGGAGCTTTTTTCAAAGCGCTTCCTTAAGCTAACGCTCTTTTCCTCATTGGCATGGTTTGCTTATGATGTTGCTAGCTATGGCGTTTGGACCTTCACGCCGTCTATTTTCATAAGCACAGGAAGCAGCTATGTTGGGTCGATTATTGCTGACTTGCTCGAAGAAGTGCCTGTCTTTATAGGATTTGCTTTATGCGTAACGCTTGTTGAGAGAGTAGGCAGGAAGCCACTTGAAGAATATGGATTCTTGCTGGCAGGCATATCCTTGCTGACCTTTGCAGCATATGCTCATTTTACAAAAGAAACGCCATTTGCTATCGCTTTCATAGGCTTTGCGCTTATGCACGTATTCCACAACCTAGGGCCTACAAACCTCACATATACATATCCAGCAGAGGCGTATCCTACGAGGCTTAGGGCTACAGCACATGGCTTTGCTACTTCGTTTAGCAGAATTGGAGGCATTCTTGGCATAGTGGCTTTCCCAGTGCTTCTCAATTCCCTCAGCCTATCGGCGGCACTAGTGATGTTTGCAGCCTTTGAATTCCTAGGATTCGCAGTTACTGTTTTGTGGGCACCTGAAACGAAGAAAAAAGCCCTTTTTTAAGCTTAGGCAAATAATATTGAGAATATGACTGAGGAAGACGAACGTGATCCTTTTTGCAACAAAGAGCAAATAATCAAGCAAGCATACTACGAAAGCAGGCATACGTACGTGCTTTACAACCTCTATCCAGTAGTCAAAGGCCATTCGCTAATAGTGCCTAAAAGGCACGTTACTGATTTGATGCAGCTTACAGATAAAGAGGCCGAAGACCTGCTAAAGACAATGAGGCACGTCATACCTGTATTATTGAAGGCATATAAGTGCGAAAGCTCGTACAACATTGTAGCACAAATTGGAGAGTACTCTGGTAGAAGCGTTGAACATCTTCACATACACATAATACCAAGAAACAAGTTCGATGTATACCAAGACTATAATGATAAGCTTTATGCCGACTTGAGAAAATACGAGCTTAGGCACCTTGCAATGCATGAAATAGAAAATGAGGTGGCAAAGCTGAGGAAGCTATTCCACTACAAGCCTAAAAAGATTTAGCTTTTATTTTTGCTCTACGCTAAAATTTTTGTGGGTGTATGGCGGCAAAAACGAAAGTGCTCATTCTTGGCGCTGCTGGAAGGGATTTCCATGTCTTCAACACCTTGTTCAGGAACGACCCAAATTATGAAGTTGTTGGATTTACAGCGGCACAAATACCGTTCATAAGCAATAGACTGTATCCAAAAGAGCTTAGCGGAGAACGTTATCCAAACGGAATAAAAATATATGACGAAAAAGATCTGCCCAAGCTCATAAAAGAGCTCGGCGCTGATGTATGCATACTTGCCTATAGCGATCTAAGCAACGATACGGTGATGGAAAAGGCTAGCGTAGCAAACGCGAGTGGGGCTGATTTTTGGCTAATTGCACCGGAGCGAACAATGCTAAAGTCAAACAAGCCAGTAATAGCAGTATGTGGAGTGAGAACTGGTGTGGGGAAAAGCCCTACAAGCAGGTATATTGCAAAGTTACTTAGAAATTTGGGTAAAAGGGTGGTGATAATAAGGCATCCTATGCCATATGGCGACCTTGCGAAGCAAAAAGTGCAAAGGTTTGCCGAAATAAAAGACCTTGACAAATACAAGACAACTATAGAAGAGAGGGAAGATTATGAGCCACACATACTAAACAGGTTTGTGGTCTATGCAGGGGTGGATTATGCAGAGATATTAAAGAATGCGGAGAAAGAGGCAGATATAATACTATGGGATGGCGGCAACAATGATACTCCTTTTATAAAGCCGGATTTGATGATAACTGTTGCAGATCCGCTCCGCGCAGGCCATGAGCTTACTTACTACCCAGGGCAAACAGCAGCAAGGATGGCTGATGTTTTGCTAGTGAACAAGGTAAATTCTGCAAGCAAAGAAGATGTAGAAAGAGTTGTGGCAGACTTGAAGAAGATAAACAGCAAGGCAAAGATTTTGCTTTCAGAATCGGTAGTAACACCAGACAATCCAAACATAATAAAAGGCAAGCGAGCGCTCCTTGTAGAGGATGGACCTACAATAACCCATGGTGGAATGACGTTTGGTGCTGCGACTGTAGCTGCGAAAGAATACGGCGCTAAAGAGATAGTTGATGCAAAGCAGTATGCTGTTGGAATAATAAAACAGGTCTATGAACAATACCCGCACCTTGGAAAGGAGCTCCCGGCGGTAGGCTATAGCGACAAGGAAATAAGGGATTTAGAAGCAACAATAAACAAAGCTGACTGCGATGTTGTGATCTCTGCGACGCCCACAAACCTGAGGCATATAATCAATGTAGACAAGCCAATAGTTCAGGTAAGCTATGAAATAAAACCTAAGAGTGATGAACTCGACACAGTAATAAAAGAATTTATAAATAAAGGCAAAAAATAATATATTGTGGGCCTGTAACTCAGCTTGGTAGAGTGACTGGCTCTTAACCAGTAAGTCGTGGGTCCGAATCCCACCAGGCCCGCTTGAAAAATTTTACAAAATCACAAAAACAATAAGTACTAGGTTAAACTTTAGATATGTTTATATATCTCCGAAGCGAAAATAATATTGGTGATTTTTTGAAAGGCAGG
>ERZ1669247.376-NODE-376-length-15375-cov-3.776958_pt1 | contig 15375 bp, 11 predicted proteins | sample MGYA00579297_ERZ1669247 | MGnify/ENA primary metagenome ERZ1669247 (study PRJEB41166, sample SAMN08046056) | hot springs metagenome | biome: hot spring; feature: acid hot spring; material: thermophilic sediment; isolation source: thermophilic sediment from acid...
CCCGACCGCTGAGCCGATCTATCCACACCGGCCGATACACCGTGTCCACGGCAATGGGCGACACGCCGGGAATGAACCAGCTCCAGCCCTTGCGCGGACACCAGACTGTCGGCAGAGCGCCACTGGAGAGACAGACCTCCACGCGGCGTAAGCGCGGTGGCGGCAGGCTACGAACTCCCTCCATCGCTATGCCATTGGCTCGCAGAGCGTCCAGAGTGCGAAACAGCAGAGGTGCCGCCACCTCGGCACCGATCAGCGCTGGATTGGCAGTACCGTCGAAATTGCCGACCCAGACCACCAGCACGTACGGACCGAACACCGCCACGCTCCAGGCATCGCGAAAACCGGACGAGGTTCCCGTTTTCCAGGCGACGGGCAGATCCTGTGGCTGCCCCGTCCGGGCCACCAGGGGCGCTGGATTCTGGCGCAGTATATCCAAGGTCAGGTAGCTGGCCTCCGGACTGAGCAAACGCGTTGCCCCCTGCGTCGCTGCCGGGGTACTGCTCGCGAGCAAAGACAGAGGCCGCCACACTCCCCCATGGTTCAACAGGGCATAGAGGCTGGCCAGCTCCTGCATGCTGATCTCGCCCCCGCCCAGCACCAGTGCCAGGCCGTAGTGGGATTCCGGAGCCAGCCCCGCGATATGGGCCATGCGCAGAAAGTCGTAGAAACTCGGGTGATGCAGATGGGCTGCGACATCTACGGCGGGGATATTGCGGCTGCGGATGAGGGCCTCGGTGACCGTGATGGGCCCCTCGAAGCGGCTGTCGAAATTCTCCGGCGTGTAGGGACCAAAGGCACTGGGCACATCGCGCAGTACCGTGGCCGGGGTCACCAAACCCTGATCGAAGGCCAGCGCGTAAATGAAGGGCTTCAGGGTGGAACCGGGGGATCGTTTTGCCAGGGTGCCGTTCACCTGACCGGAAATCTCGCTGTCGAAATAATCGGCCGAGCCCACCAGCGCACGCACGCCCATGTCCCGAGTGTCCACCAGCAGGGCAGCGGCGTTGCGGATGCCTTTCAGACGCTGCTCCCGAACAAAGCTGCGCAACTGCCCGGCCACGATCCGCTGCATGCCGAGGTCGAGACTGGTGCGCAGCTCCGCCGGCATCTGCTCCTGCTTCAGCAGCGTACGGGTCTGCTGTTCCAAAAGCACCTGCTCCACAAACCAGGGAGCACGGAAGGGCAGCTGCGGCAAGCCGCACAGCTACAAGGGAAGGCGCAGCGCTGCGTCCTCGGCGAGTGTCACCCGATGATGGATGCGCCACTGTGCGTAGAGCCGCTGACGTGCCACCGCCAGAGCCCTATTGCCTCCCTCCTGGATACGGCCACGTTGCCCGGGATCCTGCGGCAAAACGGCCAGTGTCAGCACTTCCGGTAGGCTGAGGGTGGCGGCGGAATGGCCGAAATAGATTCGGCTCGCCGCGCCGACGCCCTGAATGTTCCGACCGAAAGGTGCATAGTTGAGGTACGCCTCCAGGATCTGCGCCTTGGAATAATGGAACTCGAGGTCCAGCGCATAAAGAATCTGTCGCAGCTTTCCGAGAGGATAGCGCGTATCCAGATTCCACAAGAGGCGGGCCAATTGCATGGTGATGGTAGAGCCGCCTTGGGGATGCTGATGGCGCAGATAGCTGCGGTAAGCACCGCGCAGCAGACTCCAGGGGTTGAAGCCAGGCTCCCAATAGAAATAGCGATCTTCCTTCAGGAGCATGGCTTCGCGCAGACGTGGGTCGATGCCTGCCAGCGGGGTCCAGAGCCGGTACTGTTCGTCCTGGGCCAAGGTGAGGCGCAGCCACTGACCGTGACGATCCGTCACCAGCGTGGATTGCGCCCGCCAGTTCTCCAGGGTCGGGCTGCCCCGCAGGGGGTCGTGGCGCTCGAGGTACCAGGCCCCCACAAGCAACGCGACCAGCAGCACGACGGCCGGACGATGCCAGCGGTGGCCAGCCCTTGCGCGCCCCTCCGCCTCAGCCACGCGTCTTGGCATCTTGCCAACCGATCAACGCTGGCCTCAGGGCTTCGCCTGCGCCGCCGTCTTCGAGCTCTTCGGCGCGGGCGCTTCCGTGACCTTCAGTACGCCCTCGGCCGGCGCATAGGCCCGCTTGCGACGATCGTAGAGACTCTCCGCGTAGATGGGTGCCGTTGTAAAGCTCCCCACGCTGGTCGGTCGGATGCGATAGACGTACTCCTGGGCCTTCTCCTCGGCACGGGCGTAAAGCAGCACGCGGTCCTCGCGAACTTCGACGAACGCTGGCGACAGGGTCGTCCCGGGTTGCGCCAATGGGTCCGCATCCGGGACATCCGCATCCCTCTGCGCATCGCCGGTATCGGCCGCATCGGCGTCTTCCTCCTCGCTTGTCTTCGATTGGGTTTGGACTGGAGCCGCCTCCCTGGACGCGCTCACCACCTCGAAGCCGCCCGGGAGGACGTCGACGATAGCCACATCGTCTACAGGATCTTTGAGACTACGCAAGCGGATGTGGACCGTCATCTCCTGCCCCAGTTCCAGGCTGTGCACCCGCTTGCCTCGACTGTCCCGGTATTCACGGAGGATCTCTATGCCGTCCTGAACTGCCTTGGTGGGCATTTCGCGCAGATAGCCGGTCTGACTGAGGCTGTACCAGGCGGGGCGTTGCGGGTCGCCGCCCTTGGACCGGGAGAGGCGCAAGGCGCGGCTGGCGGGATCCAGCATGCCTTGCAACAGCGCTCCGCGTACCGCGCCGAAAGTGCTGAAGCCGTCATCCTTGCCAGCGCGGGAGCTCTGCGCCATGGAGAGGCCGTCGGGCGGCAGTGCACCTTGGGGTAGATTGGCCAGCGCCAGGAGGGTCAGAGCAGAAGACAGAGAGTTGTAGCGATCCTCGCTCACCAGCCTGAGCATCCCGTCCAGACGCTCCGTGCTGAGATCCGCTGCGAGCCTGGGGAAATGTCGCTCCACCAGCGCCAAGGTCTGAGCGCGGCGAATGAGGGGATCGTCATAGTAGCCATAGTGCCAATCCTCGTCAGGATCTTTCAGGAAGCGCTGCCAGGGGCCGCGGATGAGCTCCTTCGCGGCATCCTGCTGCTTCAGCATTTGATAGGAGGCGGCCAGATAGACGGCGGCCAGATCCTGTTTCCAGACAGCCGGATAGCCTTTCTGGAGCCGCTGCTGAACCCCGGCGATGAGATTGCTGGTGACCTGACCCGATGCCGTCAAGACGTAGATGGCATAGGCGCGCGCCCGCAGCTCCGGCAAGGACCCCAGTCCGTCGTCGGCAGCCATGTGCCTCAGATAGGCCAAGCCCCGATCCAACATCCCTCCGGGAATGGTGAGGCCACCCTGCCGGGCCTGGAGCAGGAAATCCACGGCATAGGCCGAAACGAAGGGATCGGCCACCGGGGTAGCCGTCCACACCCCAAAACCACCCTCGCCGTTCTGCCGATTGCTCAGGGTGTCGAGCATGCGGGCCAGCTGCTGCGGCGCGCGTTTCGCCGCATCCGGACTCTCGGCAAACTCGGGCCGCTGTACCGAGATGAGGGCCGGGGTCGCGATGGAGATGAGCTGCTCCGTGCAATAGTGGGCATAGTTCTGTAGATAGGTGGTCAAAGCTCCGGCCAGAACCAGGGGAGAATAGGACAGAGCCGCAAGACGCTGGGAGCGCTCCGGAAAGAAGTCCTGCAAAGGGGCGATGGTCAGGGTCTGGCCCGCTTTGAGCCGACCGGAGGCGAGCTCTGTGACCCGCGGGGTTGCCGGCCGGACCGACACCGACATCCGTCGCAGCGCCGCGTGATCGCCCGCCGAAACCCGATAACGCAGCACGCTCGGTCCCAGTCGCGTCAAGGCCCTTACCGGAAAATGCGCGAGCCCGGATTGGCCCGGTGCAAGCCGCAGCTCCTGCAGCTTCGGACCATCCAAGGCCAGCCCCGGCTCGACCTGCAGCTCCACCCGCAGACTGCCGCCACCCGGGGTACCGGCCGGAAGATTGTTCACGACCTGTACACTGGCATCGAAGCGGTCACCCGGTGCCACGGCAGAGGGGACGTTGGGGCTCAGCACAAAGTCCCCGCGGACGGTGGTTTTCCCTTCCGCGATCCCCATGCGCTCCGGTGTCACGGCCACAGCCATGAGCTTCAGCTCGCCGTTGAAGGACTCCGGCACGGTATAGTGGAACTGGCGGCTGCCATCGACGGAAACGATCCCCGACCACCAGGCCACGGGGGCCTCGTGCTTGGACTTGAAAGGATTCAGGAGCTGGCGGCGACTGGCATCCTCGTCACCTCCGACGTGGCTGGCATCCAGGAACTGGCGGAAACTCGGGAGGATGAGATCCAGGATCTGCGCCGACTGAACCTCCAGCATACGCTTGCGCAGGAAGTAATCCAGGGGGTTCTGCAGACGATAGTGGGCTACCTGGAGGATACCCGCATCCACGGCAAACACCGCCACTCGGGACTTGCCAGCGGTCTTCACCGTGAGATCCAGGGTCTGCCCCGGCTTGATGTGCTGCGGCGCCTCGATCTGCAGGGCTTGAGTACGTGCGGAACGATCCACCGAAAACGGCACGACGCCATAGCTCAGAGGACTGGTGAAAATATCCGCAGCCGAGGGATCCCGGACGAACTGGACGTTGACGTAGGCATTGCCCTCCAGCCCCTGCGGTACCCGAATGTGCTGCACCGAGGCCGAGGAATCGGCATGGAACCAGGCCCAGGAGTAGACCTTGTCGCGCTCAATGGTGATCAGTCCATTGCCAGCGTAGGGGGCCCGGACGGCCACGGTGATGGTATCGCCCGGCGCGTAGTCCTTGCGATCCAGTCGCAGCTCCAGTTCGGCATTGCGCTCCAGGGATCGGCTGAGATCGGCATTGCCCGCCACCGTGTAGTCGATGCGATTGAGGCGACGTCCATCGCGATCCACCAGGATCAGGGCAAAGTTTCCCGGTCTCTGGGTCGGCAGCGCATATTCCAGTGGCCCCGCCCCAAGCCTAAGCGCTGTGCTACTCAGCTCCGTCTCCTTGCGCCGGGACTCGTACTTGTATACCCCGGAATCCTGTTTGGTGAGTACGGAAACGTAGCGGGATTCGACGATCTTTGCCCGCAGGCCATCGACGGCCACCGCCTGCAGTGTGGGATTCACGGCGACGATGCGGACCTTGCGCGATGCATCGCGGGGTATGAAATCGAGGTCATCCTCACTTTTCACGCCCACCAGATAATCGGCACTGGACACCAGGGTGCTGGCCTGCGCCGCCACACTGCGGCCACTGCCTGGCTCAAAGACCTGGGTGTAGAGGTTCAGGGTATAGGTAGCGGGGGCAAAGCCGGACAGATCCACCGGAAAGACCAGCCGACCGCTGTCGTCCGTCTGCATGTCCTGGAGGGATTCGGAATACCCCTCCTTGGCCGCATTCGGATCCGAGAAGCGATAGTCGGCCCAGTCGGCAAAGGCCGGTACCGTGGGCCGCAGCTGCAGGCTGGCGCTCACCCGCCGCTGCGCGGCCGGCGTACCATAAAGGGTATCGGCCTGCAGCTCGGCCTTGAGTCCGGCGGGCTTGACCCAGCCGCGAGTCACCGCCGGCAGAAAAGCCAGGCGCGAACGCGTCTGATCGGGCTCGAAGGCTTTCACCTGCACCGTCGTCGAGCCGAGGCGCTCGCGACCCTCATCCTTCGCCAGATAGAGTTCGGCGGTCCAGGTACCGGTGGGTGCGCTGTCGACGCTGCGGTAACTCCAGTCCAGGAAGCCATCGCTATCGGCGCGCAGCTTCTCTCGAGCGATGACGCGCCCGCGAGCGTCGTTGAGCTGGATCTCCAGCGGCAAGCCGCTCAGGTCACCTTTCCAGTTGGCGGTACGCAGAATGATGCCCAGATGCATGCGCTCGCCGGGGCGATAGAGCCCCCGATCGGAAAAGAGGAAGGCACTGAGGTCTCCGGCATCGCGCGCATTGGGCGCACCGCCCACGTCAAAACGCGAGTAGTTCAGTTCGCGATCACCGCGATCGATGGGCAGGAAAGAAAAATCCAGACCATCGCCGCCGGTCGCGGTAAAGGCGACGGGACGCCGCTCATGCTGGAACTCCTTCAGTGTCGGGAAGTGGACATGGCCCTCCGCATCCGTGGTCGCTGTCTGCAGGATCTGACCATTCACCGCCAGGACTCGGACCACGGTACCCGCTACAGGCCGTCCTCGGCTCAAGGACTGAACGAAGACCTCCCAGCTGCCGTCACCGTTGCGCTTGGCAAGCAGTCCGAGATCCGTGATGACGATGAGGCGACTGTCCTGGTCCGCGCTGTCACTGTGGTAGCGGTCGTCGTCGAAGGCATCGGGATCGCCTTGCCAGCGCTTTGGCTGCTGCGGGTTCCAGGGAGCCAGCTGCAGCAGGAAAACGCCGCGCTCGCGGCTGTTCTGTGCCAGGTAGGGACCCAGATCGAAACCGCGATAGTGAAGACGACTGGGATCGCCGGCGGGCAGGACCACTTTCTGTTGAAAGCGGGCCACCAGGTGCTCGCTGCCGATCTGCAATCGAGGATTCCGGAAATCGCCACGGTTGAGTGCCACGAGATGCTGCAGCTGCTCCGGTTGCAAACGCCCGATCCGCATCTCGATCCCCGGAAGATTACGGGCCACCACCGATACCTGGCGATCGCCATTAAGCGTCAACAAAGAGCCAGAGCCCATGAACTTCAATAGCTTAGGGTAGTCCGGAACGCGCATGGTCCAGCTGGCCGAACGGCCCAGCTGGTAGCCTCCCACCGCCGTCAGGCCCGCTCGGATTTCTACGTAGATGGTGCGCCGTGGCGGTGCCTGCAGCCGGAAGGACTGCAGCGTGGCCGCGTCCCGCTCCGTAGGCTGCAGATCCAAAGCCACCGGGCTCGCACGTTGCAGAACCTGGGCGGATACCGCGGAAACTGGCCAGTCGTCCCGCCGCGCTCCGGAATCGTCCGTCTCCGGTAGCAACCAAACCCGTATCTGCCTTTGCAGGTCCTTGCCCGACACTGGCGAGCTGGACTCAACCAACAAAGTCTGATGGGGGATGCCCTGCTCGTCGTTCACCAGCGCAAGCTTCACCTCACTGAGGCTCAGGCTGTACAGTCCAGGGATGGTGACACGACCCTGCTGCGGCTCCGTCGTGGCCGGTCCACCGCGCTGACTGCGCACCCCCTTGGCCACCGTCAGCAGCATCTGTCTACTGTCTACCGAGGTCGACAACCGCTCGGAGCGCACGAAGGCCTGGAGCCCGCGGGGATCGTAGGTGATGGTCGCGCGGACCGCGCGGCCGGGACGGAACAGACCTTGCAGGTCGGGGTCGGGCAACTGCTCACGCAGACTCACCGCCTTGGTCAGGGTCTCCGGGGCTACGGGGTAATTGAATTTTAGCGTGAAAATGGCCGATTTCTGGAGTGGATTTTCCGGATCCTGATAGAACTCCGCCCGCTCTATGGCATAGGTGAAAGGCGCCGTGTGGAACTCGTAGCGAGTCTTCTGCAGACCTGCGCCGGTACGCAGCGCCTTTTTAGGATCGATACGCAGGCGAAAGTTTTGACCCACGGGCCAGTCCGTCTGCGGCGTGAAGAGCAGTCGGTCATCGCCTTCCCAGCGCCATTGACCCGCGATGTGCGGCCGCAGTTCCAGACCGGCCCCGGCCAGCTTGTCTACCAGGGCCAAGGGGGCTGCAGGGTCGGAAAATTTCAGAATGAGGGGATGAATCGCCACCGGGGTCTTGTTGTAATCCGCCACCGCGGGCGCCTGCAGCTCCAGCGCGATCCCGCTGGGTTGCGGTCGATGACTGTACCAGCGGTAGCCGCGCTCGAGGCCAAGGCCGGTGCCTACGAGCAGCAGCATCACGATCATGGCGGTGAACGGTCGGCTGCGCAGCCCACGCCCGAGCCTCTTGAGCCACTGTGGCCCCACCCAGTAGATCGTGCCGAAGAGGGCGACCCACAGCTTCGCGAGTCGCACTTGCAAACGGCTCAGCCCTGTGGCTGCACCCTGTCCCGGGGGAGGCGTGGAATCCGGGGACCCTTCGTTGGCTTCGTCCATAAAACCCGGTCCTCCCCTTCCTGATCCGTCAGCCTAGGCGTGAGCAAGCCACGGACGGCCGGTTCCAAGCGCGTCCCTGGTCAGTCGGTATCTTCGATATCGCGAGGGAGGTGACCCGATAGTCGAGGCGCGACCTCCCCGGAAGGGGGACAAAGGAAGAGAAGCAGGGAAGGCGCAAACGGCAGCTAAAATGCCCGCCGGGCACCCTTGCGCCGCGGGGACAAAGGGTCTGGAGGACCGGGCTTGCCGGAATCACAGAATCTACATCAAGACATACCGCGGCAAACCTCGTAGACAAGGCACGCACGTCTTCGCTCCCTCATGATTTTGTTCTCAGACTAGCGGCCAGACCTGTCGACGTCAAGGCGGCAAAATCGGCAAAGATACCTGGCCTGGCGGACCTTGGCAGGCTGGGCAGAGCGCGGTACGGGACAACATCGCCTCCCCCAAATCCGGAGCGGTTTTCCCTTGCGCCCTTGCAGATGTGAACACAGACAAGCAGAATATGCGGATGTTTACGTCAGGAGTGACCCGCGCAAACGGCGCGGTCGCGCCCAGGAAGCGATCGATGAGGTATTCTTAATCCCATGCCAGCCAATTCCCAGGCTCTGGAGCAGGACGATAGTCCCTATTGCTGCTGCTCGGCGGCCACTTTCAATGAGATTCTCGAAAAACAGCGGGCCAATCCCCTGCCCTTCATGGAACTGCTGATGGTTCACGCCGGTTGCGGCAGTGGCTGCGGCAGCTGCATCGAAGAGCTGGAAGCCTTCTTGCGCGATCACGACGCCTATCTCGAGGATTGAACCCTCCTCCCTGCGCCTTTCGCCCTCCTCGGTGGCTGCCCGATGGCCACTGGGAGACCCTGTGGGCGCCTTTTCTGGCGCGGGCGCCGCGACCTCGCTATCGGCGGGAAATCTGGACCACGCCCGACGCCGACCGCCTGGCCGTGGACTGGGTCGATGGTCGCGACGATCGGCCGGTGGTCGCACTCTTCCACGGCCTTGCCAGCAGCAGCCGAGGTCACTATGCCCGCGCCTTTGCCGACCGTCTGCAGCGCCAGGGCTGGACCGGAGCCCTGGTGAATTTCCGCGGCTGCGGCGGCCTCGATAACCTTCGCCCACGCGCCTACCACGCCGGTGACAGCGCCGAGCTGCGCTGGATCCTGGCAGCCCTGGCCGAGCGTTTTCCGGAACGCCCCCTGTTCGCTGCCGGCGTTTCCCTGGGCGGCAACGTGCTCCTCAAGTATCTGGGTGAGGAAGGCAGGGCAACACCGCTGCGCGCCGCTGCCGCCATCTGCGCCCCCATCGATCTCACCGCCACCGCCACCTATCTGGATGCGCCCCAGAACCGGGTCTACGCGGCTTTTTTTCTACGCACCCTGAAAGCCAGCATGGGCCGCTATCGCCGCCGCTTTCCGCAGATGGCGGACTGGCAGGCCGTGCGCCGGGCTCGCAGTCTGCGCGCCTTTGACGACGCCTTCACGGCACCGGTCCACGGCTTTGCCGATGCCGCCAGCTTCTGGCGTGAGTCCTCCGCCGGCCCCTTGCTCAAGAACATTTCCGTGCCCACCTGGTTGCTCCACAGCGCCAATGATCCTATCGTACCCATCGATAGCGTCCGTGCCTGGGCCATCAGCTCCCAGGTCATTCCCTGCGTCACCGACGGCGGCGGACACGTGGGCTTCGTCAGCGGCAAGCTTCCAGGTCACCTGTATTGGCTCGCCGAGAGCCTCATCGCATTCTTTGAAGGACAATGGCGCCATGAGCAAGGGTAAACACAGTCACAGTACCGCACCGAGGCTGCGCATCCTCCTCGCCGAGGCCATCGCCATGGGGCCGGGCAAGGCAGAGCTGCTGCGCGCCATCCAGCAGCACGGGTCCATATCGGCGGCGGCGCGGGCCATGGGCATGAGCTATCGCCGCGCCTGGCTGCTGGTGGATACCATGAATCGCTCCTTCGTCGAACCGCTGGTGGGCACGGCAACGGGCGGCAGTCGCGGTGGCGGCGCCCGCCTCACACCCCTGGGTACGGAAGTCCTACGCCGTTACGAAGCCATGGAGAGCAAGGCCGAGAGCGTCCTGCAGGCGGACATGGACGATTTCCGGCGGTGGCTACGGCCAGACGGCCCGCTTCCAGCCAGCGGTGAGGACGCCCCCTCGTGAAGAATCTGCTCCGTGAAATCCTCTGCAGTCGTGTCTACGATGTCGCCCGGGAGACCCCATTGGAGGCCGCTCCCAAATTGTCGGCGCGCTTGCAACGTGCGGTACTCTTCAAGCGCGAGGATCTCCAGCCCATCTTCAGCTTCAAGATCCGCGGTGCCTACAACCGCATGGCCCACCTCAGCACCGAGGAGCGGGCGCGCGGGGTCATTGCCGCCAGTGCCGGCAACCACGCCCAAGGGGTGGCCTGGGGCGCCCGCCATCTCGGCATCGACGCCGTCATCGTCATGCCCCGTACCACGCCCGACATCAAGATCCAGGCGGTGCGCAGCGCCGGCGCCGAGGTGATCCTGCACGGCGACAGCTATTCCGACGCCCAATTGCACTGCAACCGTCTGATCGAAGAAACGGGCATGGTCTTCATCCACCCCTTTGACGACCCGCTGGTCATTGCCGGCCAGGGAACGGTGGGAGCCGAGATCCTGCGCCAGCACGGCGAGGGACTGGAGGCCATCTTCGTGCCCGTGGGAGGTGGCGGTCTCATCGCCGGCGTCGCTGCCTATCTGAAGGCCATCGTACCGGAGCTGCGCATCATCGGTGTCGAGCCCTTCGAAGCCGATGCCATGTACCGTTCCTTGCAGGCAGATTCCCGCATCGCCCTGGAACAGGTGGGCATCTTCGCCGATGGCGTGGCCGTGCGTCAGGTGGGCAAGCACACCTTCGCCCTCTGCCGTCAATATGTGGATGAGATCGTGCGGGTCAGCAACGACGAAATCTGCGCTGCCATCAAGGACGTCTTCGAGGAGACTCGGAGCATCATGGAGCCGGCTGGCGCCCTGGCGGTTGCCGGCCTCAAACGCAAGGCAGCAGAAGCGGGACCCTCCAGCGGCGCCTGGGTCGCCATTCTTTCCGGCGCCAACATGAACTTCGACCGCCTGCGCTTCATCGCCGAACGTACCGAGATCGGCGAAAATCGCGAAGCCCTCTTTGCCGTGACCATCCCGGAACAGCCCGGCGCCTTCCGCGCCTTCTGTGCCGCCATCGGTCGGGAGCGTGTCATCACCGAGTTCAATTACCGGCTACACCGACGCGACGAGGCGCAGATTTTCGTGGGAGTCGCCGTCCGCGATCGCGCCGACGCCCGCAAACTCCTGCAAGGGCTGCAAGCCCTGGGACATCGCGCCGCGGATCTCTCGGACGATGAGCTGGCCAAGCTGCATATCCGCCACATGGTGGGGGGACACGCCCGCGCGGCACGACACGAGCGCGTATTTCGCTTTGAATTTCCGGAGCGTCCCGGTGCCCTCATGGATTTTCTCGAGAAGACGGGTGGACGCTGGAACATCAGTCTTTTTCACTATCGCAACAACGGCGTGGACTTCGGCCGGGTACTGGCGGGTTTCGAGGTGGATCCCGCCGACGCCCAGGACTTTGCCCGGATGCTCGCCTCCTTGGAACTCCCCTACGCCGAAGAGACGGACAACCTCGCCTATCGCCTCTTTCTCGATCAAGGCGACCGAGACGACTCGGAGAAAGCAGCCGAGATACCGCGCGTGGCGCCCCTAGTGGTCGCGGGCGAACATCAGTCGTAGGGATTCACCGATGCCTTGGGCCATCCCGTGCCAGCGGCGCGCAAGCTCTGGCTCGAGGTGGTCGGCCATGGTCTCCTGAAAGAGGGCCAGCCAATCGTCCACCAGGGCGTTGCTGAGCCTGAGAGGTGCATGCTTGTCCCCCAGGGCATAGCGAAAGTCCTTGTAGGGCAGTCCACCCATGACCGTCCACCAGTAGTGGGTGAGGCGCTCCTTGTGCAGATCCCAGTCGCCGACCACGGAAAAAGGCCCCGCCAGGGTCGGGTGGCGTTGAATACGCTCGTAGAAGTCGTCGACCACGGCGCGGATGGTGGGCAAGCCGATCTTGTCGCACAGAGGCTCCAGACGGCGCTTGGGCAGCACATTCAGGTCATGGGTCATGGTGAGGCACTCCGATGATGGCGATGCCCATAGTGTACCCTGCCAGCACCTACGACCCTAGCCCAGATAGTCCGCGGTCTGTGTGATATCGCGCCGATGGGCGAGCCCGACAAGGCGAAGCACCAGGGTCGCCAGCACCGCCACCAGCAGATTCAGCAGCAGGGCGTAGATCCCGACGTAGCCTGGAATCGTCCAGCTACCCAGGGACAGGGCATAGACGGATTTCTGAAAACTCGTCAGAGACAGGGCCCAGATCCCCCAGCCCATACCGGCCAGCCACCCCATCAGCAAGGCGCGGGGATCGAACCAGCGGGTGTAGAGTCCTCCGGCAATGGCCGGCAGGGTCTGCAAGATGAGGATACCGCCCATCAGTTGCAACTGGATGGCAAACTGCAAGGGCAGGAAGAGGATGAACAGCAAGGCGCCCAACTTCACCACCAGCGACATCCACTTGGCCATCTGGGTCTCGTCGTGGGGCGAGCACTGGGGTCGAAGATAGGCCTTGTAGAGGTTGCGGGTAAAGAGGTTGGCCGCCGCTATGGACATGATGGAGGCGGGCACGAGAGCACCGATAGCGACTGCTGCCAGTCCCAAGCCGGCAAACCACTGCGGGAAAAAGTGCAAGAGCAGACCCGGCATGGCGAATTGCGGCCCGAAGGTCTGAAAATATGGGGCAAGATCCGGCATTCGGGACAGATCTGCGGCCTGCGCCATGAAGCCCAGCAGAGCGATGAGACCGAGGACGAGGGAGTAGGCAGGCAAGAACACCCAGTTCCAGCGCAGCGTATCCGTGCCGCGGGCCGACAGTACGGCGGTGGTAGCGTGGGGGTAGAACATCAGCGCCATGGCCGATCCCAGAGCCAGGGTCACGTAAAAACTCTGCAGGCCCAGCTGCCCCCCGTGTACCGCGGGCAGCAGCAGGTGATCGCGGGGGACTTGAGCGAATATGGCCGCAAAACCACCCAGCTTGATGGGAAGCACGAGGATCAGCGCGAGGATGGTGATGTATACCAGAGCATCCTTGACGATAGCGATCATGGCGGGCGCACGCAGCCCACTGACGTAGGTGAAGGCCGCAAGGACGGCAAAAGCAACGAAAAGCGGGATCTCTCCCACCCAGCCGGGCCCGGTGGGAAGGCCCAGAGCCGCAATGACCACTTGGATGCCCACCAGCTGCAGGGCAATGTAGGGCATGGTTGCGATGAAGCCGGTGGCGGCTACCGCCAGCGCCAGCAGCGGACTGTCATAGCGGCCGGCAACAAAGTCGGCGGCGGTCACGTAACCGTGCCGGTGCGCCACGGACCACAGGCGCGGCAGTATGGCGAATACCAGGGGATAGACCAGCACCGTGTACGGCAGGGCAAAGAAACCCAGGGCGCCAGCGCCAAAAACCAGAGCCGGTACCGCGATGAAGGTATAGGCGGTATAGAGATCCCCGCCGATGAGAAACCAGGTCACCCACCTGCCGAAACGGCGACCACCCAGACCCCATTCGTGCAGTTCCCGCAGATCGCCGCTTTGCCAGCGAGCAGCACGCAGACCGATCCAACCGACCAGAACAAAACAGACCAGAAAGACCGCGATCGTCCAGAAGTGCATGTCAGGATCCGGCTCGCCGACGACGCAGACGCAGATAGACCAGTCCCAGGAAAACGCTGCACAGGGGTACCCACATCAGTTGCCACCAGTAAAAGAAAGGAATTCCCCAGAGCTTTGGTTCAACCCGGTTGTAAAAAGGAACGATTAAAACGGCTACGCAGGGGATGGCCAGTAACAAGATATCGAACCATCTCAGGCGTTTAGGATGATGGGGATGCCTGGATTCTGTCATGGTGTGTGCGGGGCCGTGAAGATCGGGTTCCATGGTAACGAAGCTACCGTTACGGTAGGCCATTTCGGACATGCGAGACAAGAGCCGGTATGGGCTTCCACACGGGAATCCAACTACAATATGGGGGAATCCCAGGCCAAAGGAGTCTCCCGTGAACGATGCTGTCCTCATCCTCACCCTCAACGACTGTCCCGGTCGTGCCGTTGTCCGCGTCATCGGTCCGGTCTACGGCACCAGTGTGCGTTCACGCACCATCGTCGGTAATTTTCTCGGCGGCGTTCGCGCCATTTTTGGCGGTAAACAAAGCGGTTTCACCCAACTCATCAACGAAAATCGCGACGATGCCCTTGCCGCCCTCGCCGAGCATGCCCAGAGTCTAGGCGCCAACGCCGTCTTGGGGATGCGCTTTGACTCGGGTGAATTCGACTCCGGACAAGGCCAGGCCATGAACGAAATCACCGCCTACGGCACCGCTGTCGTGCTGGCACCGGCATCGGCATGACCCTGCACGATAGCGCAACCGTAGCGATAATACGTTGTTTTATAGCGAGGACTCCCGTAGACTCGGTTTTCCACAGGCACTCTTGGAGGATAACTACATGAGCATCGCAAGCTTGATCGTTTTTCTGCTGATCGGTGCCGTCGCCGGTTGGCTTGCTGGTCTTCTCGTCCGTGGACGGGGCTTTGGCCTCATCGGTGACATAGTGGTCGGTATCATCGGTGCTTTCATCGGCGGCTTTCTGCTCACAGCCCTAGGGCTCGCGGGTCTTTTCGGGGCCGGCATCATCGGCGCCATCGTCGTCGCCTTCATCGGCGCTGCGGTACTGCTTTTCATCATCAAACTCATCAAGAAGGCCTGACGCGCCCAATGCGGGAAAAGGTCGGCGAGCGCCTGGCCTTTTCCCAGAAGCGTGCTATCTATGGAGTATTTACCTAGCCGTGGAGCGCTCATGAATTCCTGCCAAGCCCAACGCGATCCCCGCACCGGCATCGTCCGCCTCGATGGTGAGGCGATGGTTTTCCACTGCAATCACTACAATCGCTTCCTGCAGCTTGTGGTAGAGGATTGCCACTACATCCAGCACGAACCGATCCTGCGGGACTCCGCCGCGGAGATTGCCTACCGGCAGTTGCACAGCCTGTTCCAGCAACATCCGCACTGGACACCCGCCGAGCGCCTGGCTGCTGCGGAGATTCGCTACCGCTATTGCGGATTTGGCGATCTGGAGCTCAGCCCGGCGGCCAGCGGTCTGGAACCTGCCCCCCTGCGCCTACGGGAGCAGCACTCCCACTACGGTTGCGCCCTGCGCCTCAACTACGGCAAGCGGCGTCAGGCCGGCGAATTCTTCGACCTCGGCTTCGCCATCGGTGCCGTCGCAGCCAGTCTTGATACTACAG
>ERZ1669247.377-NODE-377-length-15359-cov-20.982684_pt1 | contig 15359 bp, 9 predicted proteins | sample MGYA00579297_ERZ1669247 | MGnify/ENA primary metagenome ERZ1669247 (study PRJEB41166, sample SAMN08046056) | hot springs metagenome | biome: hot spring; feature: acid hot spring; material: thermophilic sediment; isolation source: thermophilic sediment from acid...
AACAAAAAATCTCCTTCGAAGAGCTTTACTATGGAGTGCTTGTAATGGTGCTTTGTGATACAAAGGGAATTGTTTACGATATTTGGTTTCATCCAGCAAGTTATCATGAGGTTAAATCCTTTAGGTTAAGAACCAGAACAAGTCCATGGTTTAAAAAACTTATCAATCTTTTTGAAGTTATAGGAAACAAGAGCTATAAAGGATGTGAAAATGTTGTTGTATGCACTAAAAAAGAAGATAAAGCCCAAAGACAAATTGTAGAAACTATATTCTCAAGAATGAAGCAATTCAATGCTTTAAGTAGATGGAGGAAAGGTATTACCCTTCTTACCTATTTGTATACTCATGCAATAGGCTATAGCTTTTTCAGGACTGGTTAGGGGGAAATATGGGGTTAATTTCTCACTCGAGGTATGAATATGGTATATTATATATAGATATATGAAAAAGCTTTTTGCATTTTTGTTTTTACTTTTAAACATAAGTGTTTTTGCTACTCCGCTGCTTCCACCTCTTCGGGCTATTTTATCAAACAACGATAAACCCTTTAAAGGCCAAAAATCAAAGTCCCCAAAAAAGAAAAAGCACGTACCTATACCTTATATCGCTAAACCTATTAAACTTGGAATAAGTACTATAGAAAAAAAATACTATGAGCTTTACAAGGATATATTATGCGTAAACTCTGGTAAAGCTTGTAAACCTTTAAAGCAATATGGATACGATTTTTTCATCAATAGAAAGCCAAATCCGAATCTTTTAGGTTCTGTAAGTCAAAATTACATACTTGGTCCAGGGGATGTGATAACCATATATATATACGGAGCGCCATCGGATATATTGGGTTTTCCCAGTGAGATAAAAGATGTGGCTATAAACAGGGAAGGTATAATAAACTTGCCTTTAATAGGTACAATACCGGTATGGGGTAAAACTTTGTCCCAATTAGACAAAATCCTCGAGGCAGCTATAAGTAAAAAGTTTAAAAATGTTAGGGTGAGTGTGTCTTTGGATAAACTAAGACAATTTAGCGTATATGTTTCTGGATTTGTCAGATATCCGGGCCCTGTTATAGTAAATCAAACTTATACCGTTGTGGATGCCCTAATACTTGCCGGAGGAATATTAAGAAATGGTAGTTTAAGAGATATTGTCCTTACGCGGGAAGATGGGACTAAAATAAATATAGATTTATACAAACTTCTACTAGAAGGCAAACCTATAGATATACACCTAAAAGATGGGGATACACTGTATGTTCCACCCATAGGAAATACGGTGGCTATAGCTGGGGCTGTGAAAAGTCCTGGTATATACGAGATAAAAAAAAATGAAAATCTTTTAGAGCTTCTTAATATAATCGGTGGACCTCAGTTTTTTGCTTTTAATAAGAATATAAAACTAATAAGCGTAAAAAACGGTACATTAAATGTATCGTCTTATTCGCTAAACGACGAAAAATTTTTGAAAAGTCCACTTAAAAATGGAGATTTTATATACTTTGGTTCTATAGCAAAAGCCTTGAAACACACTATTATAGTAAGAGGGGCTGTTTTGTTCCCGGGTGTTTACTCTACTTCAAAAACTCCAGACCTCAAAGCTCTCATTGAAAAAGCTCGCATATCCTCAAAGACCAATTTAAACTATGCTACACTCATAGAGAATAAAGATGTTATAACATTTTCCCCAGAAGATGTAATAAACGGCACTTACAATCATAAATTACATACTGGTGATGAGGTAATTTTTTACGATAAATGGATATTTAAACCCATAGTGATAAGTGGTAAATATATAAAAAAATCTCTAAAAGTAAATTATTATCCGGGTATTACTATTTTAAGAGCTCTAAAAAATGTAAAATATACGATAGCTCCTTCTGAATTAAAAGCCTATGTTTTTCACAAATCTGGGAAAATAGATATGGTTTATCTAAGAAACCTACTATATAGAGGAACACCTTTAGGAGATGTAAAATTATATCCCGGGGATATAGTGCTCATAAAAAAGGTGAAACCTACAGATTATACAAGATCCATTACCATACTGGGTGAGGTGAAAAGGCCCGGTGTTTACAATATAAAAAACGGTGAAAGGCTTTATGATGCTATACTAGAAGCTGGAGGATACAAGAAAGACGCCTATCCAAAAGCTATTGTTTTTATAAGGCCCTCCATTCAAAAGCTTCAATATCAAAATATTCAGCAAGCTATAGTGAATTTAGAAAACTCTTTAATGAATTCTTCTCAAGGTAGAATATCCGCCACCGCTGAGAACTCCCAAGAAGCTCAGTCTATACAAAACCAGCTTATGCAAGAGCAGGTAAATTATATAAACTATTTGATAAAAACCGTAAAAAAAGGACTTGGTAGAATATCGCTTGATATACCACCAAAACTAAACGAGCTTAAAAATTCTACCCAGAACATACTTTTAGAACCCGGAGATTACATATATATTCCACCAAAGCCTCAGTATGTGCTTATAACTGGCTCTGTTTACAATCAGATAGCCATGCCTTATATACCAAATAAAACGTTAAAGTGGTATGTATCTCAGGTAGGAGGTTTTAAAGAAGGAGCTAATAAATCTGGGGTTTATATAATAAGAGCAAATGGAAGAATAGTATCAGCCAAACAACAAGAGCATCTTTTTGGATTTTTCGGTAACAACTTTTACAATACTATTATAAAACCCGGAGATACCATAGTTATACCTCCAAAATTTGAAGCAAATATATTGTGGATACCCCTTATAAGAGATATAACTCAGATTATATTCCAATCTTTGTCCGCCGTGGCTCTCATAAAATATGTCTATTAATATGGAAAGAGAGAAAAATGTAGATTTGATCGAACTTTTTCTTATACTCTGGAAACATAGGATAACATTTTTAGCTTCTATACTCTTAATAAACATAGTTGGATTTTTGATAATATCTGGGATCACGCCGAAATATGAATCAAAATCATCCATAATACCTCTTGATAACGGCAGCAACATACCAAATTACCCAGGCTTTGGACTTCCTATAAAAAGCTCTGACAAAAAAGTGATAGCTATATTAAAAAGCAGAACCATTCGAAAAAGAGTGGCTAAAGAATTAAAGCTATTTGCCAACGAAGAAGTGGCGATAAACAAACTAAAACAAATGGTAAAGATAGACCAAGATCCAAATTTAAGCACTATATACATTATAACTAGGTGTAAGAATCCAAAATTAGCCAAAATGATAAACGAAAGCTATCTTAAAAACCTAAGGCAAATTTTAGATGAGAAAAACCTAAGCATATACGAAAAAAATCTTACATACATATCTTCTCAGCTTCAACAGACAGCGGATAAAATAAAAAAAGATATGGAAGATCTTGTAGCCCTTCAGAAAAAATACGGATTTGTATTACCGCCTTTTGGCAGAAGCCCAGAGGCTTTGACGTCATTTTTTGGAGCTTTTGAACAAGGTGGTACCCAAGCTGCGGATATCATTACAAATATATTTACACTAGAGTCAAAGTACAATGTGCTAAAATCTGAGTACTATCAAACGGAATATCAAGCCTTAAAACATCATATATACATAGAAGTGTTAGACCCGCCAAACCTACCTCTTGGGCCTTCTTACCCAAATAAACATTTTTTATATATGGTGGTGTTTGTAAGCTCTATATTCTTTTCTATATTTTTGGCGTTTTTGAAAGAATTTTTAGATAAATTTACAGAACGGCTCAAAAACCAAAAATAGGGCAGGGCAGTTTAATAGTTTAATAGATTTTTCAAAAATACGTAGGCAGGTTCTTTCTTGTATTTTGTCCTTATTATGTCTAAAAGCTTTAAAATATATTGCTATGTTATAAAAACATCGTATTTTGCTCTATGAAGTCTTTCGTACTTGATATTTAAAAAATCTGCTACCAATGAGAGTTTATATGTTTTAGATTTGGTATAAGTTTTTTTGGAAAGTTCTAAAATGCATATAGTAGGCGGGCTGAGTCGCTTTTTAAATGTGTTTGGTAAGTTTGATTTAGAAAAGTGTATAAGTTCAAGTACATCGTGAATACCTACCACAAAAAATTATTACACATATCTACAACCTTACTCCAGAATTAGTTTCTTTATTTCCATAAACTGTGGTATGCTTGTAGTCACTTCAGCAGGAGTCACATATCCTAAAGACAAGTCTGCCACAGTCTCATAATGTGGTCTTACAAAGTTGAATTTTTCTATGTAATTTCTTAAGAGGTTATTTAGATGAACTATTGGATACTCTATGCCTTCTATAAACCATAATTCTTCCTCTATAGTTCTTATAACTCTCTCAACATTAGCATTTGTTTTATCGCGTGGGCATACTTGTAGGAGTTCTTGGATAGCTGTAATAATGCTCTATACCTATTTCTCCAAGGTATTCTTCAAATTCTCCCATAAATTCTGTACCGTTATCTGTTTGTATTTTGGAGATACCAAATCCAAAATATTTCATAGCCTCTTGGATAAAAAGCTTGGTATTTCTTGATGTTTTCTTCTCATAAACTTTTGCAAATACAAGTCTGCTGTATTTGTCTATAGCTGTGTATTGGTAATAGGTTACACCTCTTAACACAAGATGCTTTAGGTCTATTTGCACTACCTCACCAGGATATCTAGCTCTTAAGCTTGTTTTGGTTCTTCTTCTGTTTTTGCTGTGCTGTTTTGTTTTTTGCTTTATACTCTTCGTCCTTTCAATAAGTCTAAAGGTCTTTAACAGTCTATAGACTGTTGATGGAGATAATTGTATCCCCTTTTCTTTTTCTAAATACCTTGCTATTTTCTTCTTGCTCCAACGCCGTGGCATACTTGTCCAAAGTGTCTACATGTCTTGGTTATATTACATAATTGCGTGGCAGACTTGTCACCTCCTTTTTCATCACCTCCCTTCTAATGTTATGTGAGTTCTTCCTAAATTTTTAACCATAAAAACTTACCTTCTTAATGTGTTGGTTTATAAAAAATTTTAACAAAGGTAAGTGTCTATAGTATATATGAACTTATATACTTTTGTATAGATTCACAATAAGATTGACCGTATTGGTTATGTCAAACTCTTGAAATCTTTCAAAAGAGGCTTTAGAAAAACGATCATACATGTCTTTATCAGATAATATTTTTATAATTGCATCCGCTATCGCCTTTGGATCTTTTGGGGGCACCACTAATCCAGTTTGATTATCCTTGTTAATATATGTAAGCCCAGAACCATAAACGTTGGTTGTAATCAAAGGTTTTTTATAATAAAGGGCTTCCACGAGCACTATACCAAAAGACTCCGCCCTTCCAATGGAAGGAAGGCAAAAGATATCGCAGTTTTTTAAAAAAGGGTTTATATTTTCCACTTCCCCTAAAAGAATTATTCTTTGTTCTAAATTTCTAGATTTTATCATATTGTTTAATTTATCAAACAAATATCCATCTCCTATAATTAGTATTAAAAAATCATCTGGTAGATATTTAGCAGATTCTATAAGATACTCAAAACCTTTATAATACACCAGCCTGCCTATGGAAAGTATTATTTTTTTGCCTTTTAATTTATCTTTTATACTGTTATATTTATAATCAAAAGATGTATCTTCTAATCTTTTAGTATCCACCCCTAGGGGTATTATAGCGGTTTTATCTTTAAACTCCTTCAATTGTTCAGACGTATCTAAATAATCTTGCAAAGCACATATTATTTTAGAGGCTTTCTGGAGAGCCCTTTGCTGAAATGGTTTATAAAACCTATAAAACAGCTTTTGCTTTATTATATCAGATTGCCACTGAATCACCACAGGTTTATTTGTGAAAAAACTGAGCACTTCCGCCAGCGGGTTTGGAGTATGAATGTGAATAATATCATAATTATTTTGCACTTTTAAAAAATATCTAACCAAAGCCAAAGAAAAGGGTGCTGAGAAAAAAACACCATCGGTTTTAAAAGCAAAATACATTAGATTTTCGTTTTTATAGGTGTGTTTATCGAAGCAAAATAGGTGGGCTTCCACACCATTTTTATTCAAATGTCTTACGAGATCTTGAGCAAATGTCTCCATCCCACCTTTAGCAGGAGGGCAAAATTTTCCTATATGAAGTACCTTCATCTACAACACACCTTATGAAAATAAGACAAATATTCTTCTATTATAGCATCTTTTCTATATTTAATTGATATACTCTTAGCGTCTCCTAAAATTTTCTTTCTTATTTCTTCGTTATTCAACGTTATATCTATTTTCTTAGCTATATCCATCGTGTCAAAAGGGTCAAAGCAAGCTATAGAGCTTCCAAATATTTCTCTTAACACCTCTATATTAGAGCTTATACTTACGCTTCCACAAGAGATTGCCTCTAAAAGAGTAAGACCAAACCCTTCGTACAAAGATGGAAGTATGAAAAGTTTTGCATGCTGATATAAACTTATAAGCTCTTCATCCGATGGGCGTTCTATCTCAACAACTTTGTCTTCTATACCGAGTGTTTTTATAGTCTGCTTTGCTTCATCATACTTAGATTTATCGTATGATCCTGCTATTACCAACTTCAAGTTTTTTTCTTTTATCATATTAAAAGCCAAAATAAGATTTTTAAGATTTTTATGTTTTTTTCTATTGCCCACAAAAAGTATGTAATCCTCTTTCAAGATGGGTTTTGTATATTGGTTTTTAGAAAATTTATCATCTATAAAAGCGTAGATGGTTTTTACTTTGTTTAACTCAAACATCGATGTTAACTCCTTCTTTACAAAATCTGAACTAGTTATGATACCTTTTGAATATGTTAAGGCTCTTTTTAGATAAAATAGATAAGCTCTTGTTTTCAAGGGAGACCCTCGCCAATATTTAGTTAAAGGTATAAGATCAAATATTACGCTTATAGTATTTTTTGGTATATAGTAAGGTAGATTTATTTGAGGGTATAAAAATATATCCACTTTGTCTTCCAATTTTTTCAATATCTTACCTTGATTAAAAAACCCTTTTACGGAAAACTTTTCATAATCTACAAAGACGGGTTCTAGTATATGCTTATAATCTTTAAAATCCTCTTCAAAATATCTTTCTAAGGATTTTGGTACGCAGGTGTATATCTTTATACCTCTTTTTAAAAATTCCTTGGTAATAAGCTCGTAATACCTTCCAAGCCCAGCTCCCTTATAAAAAAGACCATCAATATAAAGAATAGGTTCTCTCATGATTTGTTGTTTATGGCTAAAAGTATCACAGAAAGATAAACGGTGTTAAACCATACAGAGGTTATTATGTATCCATAAGTCAACAATAGCATAGAAAATAACACAAGCTTGATTCTCGAATCCCCTTTTTTGAAAGCCACTATAAAAGAATAAACCCAAAAGCTAGCCCCAACTAAACCACCATAAAAAAACGTGTCAGTGAGAGTGGACTCCGGATTTAAATTTGGAGGTATCTCTCCCTGTCTTTTAAGCCATCCAACGTATCTATTAAAATAAACCCCAATCCCCGTGTATCCATATCCAAACAAAAATCCAAGAAGATTTTCTCTATATACATAAAAAATTGAAGAAAAATATTTTAAATGTCTTGATATGTCTTGATTAAACTTATCAGGATTTATAAAAAGCCCTATATACAAAAAAACTAAAAAACTTAAAAATGTTAACAAAGCTATTACGCTAAATTTTACATGTGAGAAAAATAAGTTTATATTTTGAAATAACTTAAATATTAAATAGGTCAAAACTGTTATAATAGAGGCCTTTGATATCGATAGTAGCATTCCTATAACCATTATAAGAAGTACTAACTTTTTAAATTTGTATTTTACTATACCTTCATTTACCATTACAAAAGAAAGGGCTATGCCTGTTATAGAAAATCCTGGGTCCCAAGAAAGACCAGATGGCCTATAAAAAACTATACCCTTTATATTTTGAAGGTTTACAAACGTATGACCCATAGCTTTTCCCAAGAGCGCCGGTGGGAAGATAGCTGTAGTAATAGTTTGGTTAAACTTTATAAAGTAGATATAATCTACCATGCAATACAAAGATGTTATTATACCGCTGTATGTAAAACCTTTTAAGTATATATATATTAGATTTTGGTCTATTTTAAAAGCTATAAACACGGTAAGAAGACACAGTAAAAATATTTGAGATGTTATAAGCCCGGCTGTTAAATTTGAATTTAGAGCTCCTATAAGAGTAGAAGCATAGAACAATATACCAAGAGATAGTATAAAAATCTCTTTTTCCGATAAAAAAATGTTTTTTGTAAATATGATAAGTGTACCTAAGAAAAAGCAACCAAGTAAAAATATATGAGCCAGTATAAAACTATGAAAACTTGGTACCGCAAAAAGCGATACAACGCCAAATAAAAACATTAAAATTTTCATGAGCTCCATTAAGATAGTAGCTCCTTTTTTAGTATCTCTGTATGCTCTTCCCAGCTCATTATCTTTACACTATCTGGTTTTGGATGCTTGTTTTGTTTGTAGAGCTCATACCAGTCTAAAATAGCTTTGGCTAGTACATTTTCGTCTTTTGTATTTTCAAAATAATACGCTCCTTCTTTTGCCACCTCTCTAAACACAGGAATATCTCTTGCTATGATGGGGATTTTATGATAAGCTGATTCCACTATGGGTATGCCAAAACCTTCTCCTTCCGAAGCCATGATAGTAGCAGAAGCGTCTTTGTAAAGATGCTCTAACATATCATCGGATACTTGTCCAAGATAGAAAAACCTCTTGTTTTTCTCAGGGTGTTTTGATATATAATAGATAAAATCCCCCATCATCCAGCCTTCTTTACCTACAAAAACAAGATTGAAATTATACCCCTCTTTCCAGAGTTTTTCAAAGGCTTTTAAAACCTGTCTATGTCCTTTCCTTGGTTCTATGGTGGAAACCATGAGAAAATAAGGATTTTGTCTAATCTTATCAAGAGCTTTTAACTCTTCATCTTTTATACCTTCTATATGTTTTGCAGAGTCTATATCATAGCCAAGGTGAATATAGGTGATATAAGGTATATTCTCTATGTTTTGGGATTTTAAAAACTCTATCACACTATCTGAAGTGGCTTTTGAATTGCATATGATTTTATCAGATATAGAAGCGATAAGCTTTATCCAATCTCCATGCTCTGTTTTATAGCTTTTAGGAAAATACTCTGACATAAATATGGGAAGCGTATCGTGCACGAAAAATACTATTTTTACATGCTTTGCTTTCATTTTTTTGTATATGTTTTGTTTGGCTGCCTCTTTTATCATGTAAAACAAATCTGCGCTGTAAAATATATCTCCTGGTCTATACTCTATGGGTTCATCCTGAAAATCATCTTTTATATCTAAATATTTTTTAGCAAATTCCCTCGCATACTCATAATGCCAAAAACTCCCCTTATCAGTGAGATAAACCGGTTCTATTTTGTAGTTTTTTGGAGGTTTTTTTAATAAATTCAAAAGCTGGGCTTTTACCACCCTTTGAATGCCTGATTTAGAATCCCACATTTTTAAAACGCTAACATCCACAAATATCCGTTTTTGGTTTTTGTTTAGGAAGTTGTTTTGACTCAACACATGAGATATATTTATAAGCTCTTGGTCTATATTTTTAATGTTTGAGTTTTTTATTGCATGACAAATTTTATTCATCAGCTTATCTTGAAGTTGATAATCTTTATAAATATCTTCTATTTTTTGCTCTAGGTTTTCTAAATCATCTATAATCCCCATGCTATTTTCTGCACATAAACTGAATCTATCAGTAGTTATTAAAATCCCAAAACATTCTTCTAAAACATTTAATATTTTTTGGCAATCTTCTTTGGTTTTTAAAATATATACTATCCTATCGTATTTTAAACATTCTTTTGAAAAGTTTTCTAAGTTATGTATGATATCTATATCGTAGGATGCCTCTAATTTATGACTTGTTTCGTCATCCCCAAATACCAATGCAATACGCTTTTTCATGATAGAATGATATTTTTCAAAATCTCTGTATGCTCTTCCCAGCTCATTATCTTTACACTATCTGGTTTTGGATGCTTGTTTTGTTTGTAGAGCTCATACCAGTCTAAAATAGCTTTGGCTAGTACATTTTCGTCTTTTGTATTTTCAAAATAATACGCTCCTTCTTTTGCCACCTCTCTAAACACAGGAATATCTCTTGCTATGATGGGGATTTTATGATAAGCTGATTCCACTATGGGTATGCCAAAACCTTCTCCTTCCGAAGCCATGATAGTAGCAGAAGCGTCTTTGTAAAGATGCTCTAACATATCATCGGATACTTGTCCAAGATAGAAAAACCTCTTGTTTTTCTCAGGGTGTTTTGATATATAATAGATAAAATCCCCCATCATCCAGCCTTCTTTACCTACAAAAACAAGATTGAAATTATACCCCTCTTTCCAGAGTTTTTCAAAGGCTTTTAAAACCTGTCTATGTCCTTTCCTTGGTTCTATGGTGGAAACCATGAGAAAATAAGGATTTTGTCTAATCTTATCAAGAGCTTTTAACTCTTCATCTTTTATACCTTCTATATGTTTTGCAGAGTCTATATCAGAGCCAAGGTGAATATAGGTGATTTCTACATCTTCTCTTAAATTGTTTTCATGTATGTAATCTATTAGTTCATCCGCCACAGACTTTGAATCGCATATTATTTTATCTGAAAATCTTACTATGGATTCTATCCATTCTTTGTGTATATCTGAAGTGTTTAGTGGAAAGTAGTTTGGAAATTCTATAGGCAACAGATCGTACACAAAAGATATTATTTTTACATTTTTAGCTTTTATTTTATCATAAAAACCTTCCCTTGTAGCTTTTGTTATATCATAATATAAATCTGGTAAGTAAAGTATGTCTCCTTCAAAGAAATTCACCACTTCATCTTTTAAATCTAAGTCAAGATTTAAAAATTTAGAAGTAAACTCTCTAGCGTATTTATAAACCCATTCATCATACCAAAAATCTATATATATAGGCTCTATTCTATAGCCTTTAGGTGGATTTTGAAATAAATTCAAAAGCTGAGCTTTTACCACCCTTTGAATACCTGTTTTTATGTCTACTCTTGCTAAAGCGCTTACGTCCACAAAGAGGCGTTTTTGAACAACGTTTGGTTTTAAATTTTTAGAAATGTGTTCTGATATCAATTTCAACTCATCTTCAAAAGGTATATCTCTTATATTCAAAACTATTTTATCCAAAAATTTTTCATATGGATATTTGTAAGTAAATTCTATAATATCCTTGTATTCGCCTGCTATTTTCTTTGGGGATAATTCAGTTTTGATATAATTCTTTGCATTTTTATTTAAACTTTTTTGCAGTTCTTTATCGTGAAAAATATTTTCTATAGAAAAAGCTATATCCTCAGCGCTTGGGTCTTCTCTTAGCACATAAACACAATCATCAGGCAATTCTTTGTTTGTGCCGTGTTTATTGGTTATGGTTGGAATGCCATAGCTCATACAATCCAATAAGGCTCTAGAACTTTCCCCCCTGGAATTTACTCTTAGTTGTATAGCCATATCACAAGTTTTAAGATATTCTTGATATATATTATCACTTACCCATCCTGTTACTTCTACTTTACCTTCAAGATTTAATCTTTTAATTAAATCTGATATGTATGTCTCATAGTGTTTATCAGAGTAAGCCCCTACAAATATAAGCTTTACATCTTCTTTTTTTGCTAAACTTGATTTTGCAAAACCTTCTATTATTTTGTCGTTTAACTTACCAGGTCCTAATATACCGAAACTGCATAGTAAAAACCCATCCTTTGCTTTTTTTTCAATAGCCTTATATTCTCTGAAAAGTTTTATCACAAATATATTTTCTGGTTCTGAGTAAAAATCTTTTACAAGATCTTTAGCATACTTAGAGTGCACAACTGTAGATAAAGCGTTTTGTATGAGGTTTAGGTTCATAGGATAATTTTTAACCACATAATCTATTCCATTTTGTTTGAGATCCAATAGCGCTTTATACCCGTGAGATTTATATAATTCATTTACAAACAGCCCATTGCCTTGATTAACATCTTTATATCGCCACAAATCCCCTAGATAAAAATCGTGTAAAACCAAAACTCCTGGTATCTCTTCTAGCATTTCTGGTACATAATCGTGAAAAGGACTATTCCCTATGTGATATAAAACTCTATCATATTCTCTGAAATTGTTTCTAAAATATTCTAAGCTTTTAAAAGATATATCCGCTTGCTCTTGATCTGTAATAATATCTATATCGTAGTATTCTGAAAGATAAGGAACAAGCTCTTTAGAGTAATAAGCTATTCCAGTTTTAGCAGGCGGTATAGGAGATATATACGCTAACTTCGGTTTTTTTTCTACATTATTTACTTTTTTTTTATTTTGATAAATCTCTTCAAAAGCTTCTAAAACTAGCTTTGCCGATTTATCCCAAGAAAAGTCTTTAACTCTTTTTAAAGAGTATTCTTTTAATCTATTTTTAAAGTCTTCATCTGTCAACACCTGTTTTATCTTAGAGGATATGGAGTTTGGATTTTGAGGATCAAATAGAGCATCTTCATTTTGTATTATCTCTTTTATAGAAGAGGAGTCTGCACCTATTACTGGTAATCCATAATTCATGGCTTCTAATATGGATAAGCCAAATCCCTCATACAAAGAGGGCATTACAAAAAGCTCAGCCGAAGCATAAAGAGCGCTTAATTCGGATTCATCCACATAGTTTGTAAATATTATGTTTTTATTAAAGTGTTTGTTTTCATATTCCACTGGGATTTTACCACTTATGACAAGCTGATAGTTATCTTTTATGGCGTTTGGCAATATGATATAGCTCTCTATGAGTCTTTCTATATTCTTCCTTAGTTCAAAAGACCCAGGGGCATAGAAAATAAACGGTTTGGTAATGCCAAACTTATTTAGTACTTCATTTATTTTATCTTGAGTTACATTTTTTATATTATCCACGCCTCCATATATGGTTTTTATTTTAGATTCTTCTATGTTTATATATTTTACGATATCTTTTTTTGTGGTATCTGATATTGCAAATACAATATCTTCTCTTTTTATATACTCCATATGCTCAAAGTACCAATCTTTAAACTCTCCTTCTTTTAGATATGTATCTTGATATATAAGAGGTATAAGATCGTACACCACACAAGAATCCGTAGAATCTTCGTAAAGATCTTTTACAGATACCACCACGTTGTCAAAATATCCTTCAAATATTGAGAAAGTATGTACTATATCTGGATTTAGTTTAGCTATTACATATTCTCTTATTAACTTTGATATCTTTCTTCTATGAGGATATTCATTTTTTACATAAGCACTAGGAACAATAGGAGTAAAAGCTATTATCTTTTTTGGATCTATGAGATCTTTCAGCTCATTTTTTATAGGCTCTATGCTATCTATAAAATAATCGTTCAATATTATGAAAAATTCGTGATTTTTCCCGACTTTTAAAAGAGATTTTGTCAAAGATATAGCATATTTGCCTATGCCTCTGTTTTTAGAAGCTCCTTGATAACTTTGTAAATCAAGGACTATCTTCATTGTTCCATCCTCTTTTTAAGTCTCTTATAAATGACTTTGGCTTGATAATTTAGATGCGGATATTTTAATTCTATATCTTGACCGTTTATAGTAGAGAAATAAAATACTTTTATTTTTTTTCCAAGTTCTGGAAATCTTGCCAATATGTATCCCGCTAATTTTCTTATCTCTTTGTTTTCATAGGCTTTTCTAAGGACACTGACTAAAAACCTTTTATAATAAACTTTTATCTTTTGATGATTTTCTTTGCTTAAGATAAATCTTTTTATATCGCTTAGCTTATTGTATAAGAACCATGGCTTTGAGTGTATTACCATGCTAAGGTGAAAATCCATGTAGTTAACTTTTGATTGTAGTTCATTTATATGAGCCAGCAAAAATTCAAATTTATCATTTATATATGTTTTTTGTGCCAAATCTATTTTATTTAAAAGCTCTAAAACTGTAACTTCCTCTCTTGACTTGATGGCTTTTATGCTGTTTATTAGCTCGTATAATAAGTTTAAATCCTCAGTTTCTTTTATAAAAATCATTGCTATATCTGGGCTAGTTTTAAAACTATATAGATCTGTTAGTTGGTATTCGCTTGATTTATTTGCGTTTATTCCAAAAAACTCAGAATAATAAAACCCTGTATACTCACCTAACACCTTCATGAGTTCTGGGTTTATTGGTTTTATATGGGTTGGGTCTATCCAAAAAGAGTAAAGCCCCACATAAGGATTCATGGTATTTGGAGTTTCTACTATGAAAACTCCACCTTTTCTCAATGCTCTAAAAACCTCTTGGAAAAGCTCTACCGTGTATTCAAAAGGAATGTGTTCTATAACTTGTATAAGAGATATTGCGTCATAGGATTCTGGTTTTTGGTTTTTAAGAAAATCAAGAGCATCCGCATAAGCTACGTTGAAACCTTTCGCTCGAGTTTGTTCTAACACTACTTTGTTTATATCTATACCAAAAACCTCAAAACCAAGTTCAGTATATATCGAAAGCATCTCCCCTCTACCACATCCTATATCAAGAGCAGTAGGTTGTCGGTCTTTAGCATATAATTTTAGCACAGGTATATACACACCTAATCTTCTTTTTATCTCTTCTTCGGAACCTCTAAAAGTATTTTCTAGTTTTGTATAAAAATTATAATCCAATGTCATAATTAAATATTATACCATGCATTGTACAAGTTCACAAACACTATGAACACTTACCTCTGTTAAAATTTTTATCACAAGTATGCCACGGATCATTAAAATCTCAAAGAAGGAGGTAAGAATATATGGTGAGAAGCCATAGAAAAGTTGAGACATTCTTAGAAAGGAGGTGGGTACCATAAAGGGACAAGTGTACCACGACTTAGGATAGATACCCAAAATGTGGTATTCTCACTCTATCCAAAAAGTTTAATAGATAAGCTTAGACATATCAATGATGTAAAAAAACGTGTTATACCTGTAGCTTACAAGAGAAGTTAAGACTAGTTTGGATAGAGCATTACAACAAAGTTCAAAATGTGTCAAAGACTTGTAGATACTTTGAACAAGCATACCCACGGTTTATGGAAATAAAGAAACTAATTCTGGAGTAAGGTTGTAGATATGTGTTATAATTTTTTGTGGTAGGTGTTCACGATGTATTGAACTCATACATTTATCAGCGCAGTATACTGTGATATGATAATCTAGTATGTTACATAGATTAGGATACTTAATATATAAACAAAGGCATTTTTTAAAATGTTTATACTTGGTATTACAAATGTTGTAGTTTCTGGGTTTGGGGC
>ERZ1669247.382-NODE-382-length-15225-cov-3.982070_pt1 | contig 15225 bp, 14 predicted proteins | sample MGYA00579297_ERZ1669247 | MGnify/ENA primary metagenome ERZ1669247 (study PRJEB41166, sample SAMN08046056) | hot springs metagenome | biome: hot spring; feature: acid hot spring; material: thermophilic sediment; isolation source: thermophilic sediment from acid...
GATGATGGATATCGGCCCGGCCTTACGGGCGGCGGGCAACCGCGTTCTCTACGTCGCCGCGCTGGGAGAGGCTCGGGAACTGGATCACCAGGAGCTCCTGGAGGCGGCCGCGGACCAGATCGTCTGGTGTGTTGCCAAGGGTCCGCAGATCGCGGCACGGCGTCCCCAGGACCTCAGCGTCACGGCCAGCGACATGGTGCAGCTCTTGCAGGATTATGCCGCCGGACGCTTGGGACGGATCGACTCTCACATCGCCCTGGACACCGTGGACCGGCTCATGGTGATGGGCTCCACGGGACTGCTCAAGGCCTTCCAGGCCGCTTTGCGCGGAACGCTGGAGGGGTGTTTCCGGCCAGACCTAGAGGCCGTTGCGACCGTCGGCAGTCCCATGCAATGCATGCTGAAGGGAGTCTGTGCCCAGTGTCTGCAGTGGCAGGTGGATCCACAGACCGGACAACGCACGCAGGCGGTGTTCAGTTGCGCTGGCCAGGATCAGCCCCTGGCCTGGGTGGATCTGGACCACCTGGCGGCACGGCAGAGCCAGAACCGCCTGTTGGAACGCCTTTCCAGCCAGTGGCTGGATCACCTGCTCCAGGGGATGGCCAAGGCCTGAGCAGGCACGGCGAGATATCGCCGGGGAGCGCTCAGGGTTTCGGTGGCGAAGCCTGCTTCTCGGGGAAGAGCACGTTCAGCTCCAGTACCTCGAAGTCGCCGCGCCGCTCGAGATTGACACTGATGCGATCCCGCTCCACCGGTAGGTACTTGGCAATGACGGCGAGCAGTTCCTCCTGCATCTGCGGCAGGAAATCCTGGGTTCCGGCGGAGCGTTCGTGGGCCAAAATCAGACGCAGACGGTCCTTGGCCACCTCCGCGCTTTTCTTGCGGGTCCCTAAAAAGTAGTCGAGAAAGGACATGTCAGCCTCCGAAAAGCCGCTTGAAAAGGCTCTGCTTTTCCGGCTGCGTGAAACGTAGGGGGCGGTCTTCACCCAGGAATCTGGCGATGGCGTCCTCGTAGGCCTGGGCGACGTCCGTACCCTTCATGTGGATGGCCGGTATACCCTGGTTGGAGGCCTGAAGAATGGTCTCCGATTCGGGGATGACCCCGAGCAGCGGCGTGCGCAACAGCTCCTGGACATCCTCCACCGACAACATCTCGCCGCTCTGGACGCGGCGGGGCGCGTAGCGGGTGAGCAGGAGATGCTCCTTGACGGGGCTATCGCCCGTTTCGGCCCGCTTCGAACGGGCCTGGAGGATACCGATGATGCGATCCGAATCGCGTACGGAGGAGACCTCTGGATTGGTCACGACGATGGCCTCGTCGGCGTGGTACAGAGCCCGCAGAGCGCCTGTCTCGATGCCCGCCGGCGAGTCGCAGACGATGTAATCGAAATCCTTCTGCAGCTCTTCCATGATGGCGGCCACACCCTCGGCGGTGAGGGCCTCCTTGTCGCGAGTCTGGGAGGTGGGAAGGATGTAGAGCTGTTCCAGTTGGCGGTCCCGGATGAGAGCCTGCTGCAGCCGGGCCTCGCCCTGGATGACGTTGATGAGATCGTAGACCACCCGGCGCTCGCAGCCCATGACCAGATCCAGATTGCGCAGACCCACGTCGAAATCGATGACCACGGTGCGAAAATTGCGCAGCGCAAGGCCGCTGGCAAAGGCGGCACTGGTGGTGGTCTTGCCCACCCCGCCTTTTCCCGAGGTGACGACGATGATCCTGGCCATGGTTCTTGTCTCCGGTAGGGGGTACTACGTTTGTAGAGGGATTATATGCAGCTCTTCCTCGTTCAGGTACACCTGGGCCGGGCGGCTCCACAGGGGATGCTGGGAGTCGAGGGTGCGGTAGACACCGGCGATGGCCACCAGTTCGGCCTCGAGGCTGTGGCAGAATATGCGCGCGTTGCTGGCACCGCTCACCCCGGCCATGGCACGACCGCGCAAGGCGCCGTAGACGTGTAGGTGACCATCGGCCAATACCTCGGCGCCGGCATTGACCACGCCCAGGCACACCAGACCCGTCTGTCGTGCGTAGAAGCGCTGACCGCTGCGCACGGGCTGGTCGAGGATTCGGTCGGGTACCGGGGCGGGTGCCTGCGTTGCTGCGGATGGGGGCGCGGCGCCCTGATCCCGACCGCGCAGGGTAGCAAGGCCCAGTTTCCGGGCGGCCTCCTGCAGGGCCTCAGAAGCCTGCCGTACCCCCACCACCGTGCAGCCGAGATCGCGCAGGCTCGCGACACAGGCACCCAGCTGCTCTGCCTCGGCGTCGGACCAGTGTGCCATATCCAGTACGAGACCGGCGCCGTGCAGCAGATCGGGGAGACGACCATCCGGGCCGAGGATTTCCCGGCGCAGGGTGGAGGGATCGGCATGGAAGAGCTCCAGAATGGGCAGCGTGAAAACGCCGCCAGTCAGGCGCAGGCCGCTGCGGTCGGATTCAGTCATGTTTCACGGGAAACACAATCATCCGCGCTTTAGTAGGGGCCGCTTGTTCGGCTTGCCATTCCACTCGTCGGCGTCCGCCGGTGCTGCCTTTTTGCGCAATATGACGGGCCAAAGCTTGCTCAGTTCGGCATTGAGGGCAGTGAAATCCCGCTGATCCGCGGGTACTTCGTCCTCGGCAAAAATGGCATCGGCGGGGCACTCGGGGACACAGGCGGCGCAATCGATGCACTCTACAGGGTCGATGGCCAGAAAGTTGGGTCCTTCATGAAAACACTCCACGGGACAGACTTCGGCGCAATCGGTGTACTTGCACTGGATACAGTTTTCGGTGACGACGTAGGTCATGTTTCACGCTTTGACGGTGGGTTTCTTGGACGTTTTGCTCTTGCTGGCGGTGGTACTGCCGCCCTTGGCCCGCACGGTCTTGGTCGAGCCGGGTGCCTTGGAGGCAGCGGCCGTCTTTTTGCCGCGCTTCGCGCCGCGGCGTGCGGCGGTGTCCTGATCGTCCTTGGGGGTCGGCGGGCTGTACTCTGCCAGGAGTTTCTGCACCTCAGCGACGTCCGCTTCGGCAGGGAAATGAAAGGCGCATTCGCCTTGCGGGCAGACCAGTTCGTCTCCTCGTCGCTTGGTCGTCTTCTGGTAGAGGATAGGCCAGGCGCACCGGGGACAGGGCCGTTGCACCGGCGGTCCCCACAGGGCGTAGCTGCATTTGGGGTAGGTGTCGCAGGAGTAGAACACTTTACCGTAGCGACTGCGCTTTTCCACCAGTTCACCAAGGCCGCACTGTGGACAGGTGATGCCGGTGCCTTTGGGTTTGTTCAGTGCTTCGATGTGCTTGCATTGGGGATAAGCGCTGCAGGAGATGAAACGGCCGTAGCGCCCGGTCTTGTAGACCAGAGGCTGGCCACAGTCGGGGCAATCGCGGCCCACGGGCTCCGGGGCCTCCCGCGGTCCTTCCAGAGGCCGGGAGTAATGGCACTCGGGAAAGCCGGAGCAGGCGATGAAGCGCCCGTGTCGACCGAGTTTCACCAGGAGTTTCTTGCCGCACTCCGGACAGTCTTCGTCCAGCGCCTCGCTGGTGGCTTCCTGCCGGCTGACCGTGGCCTTTTCCTCCAGCAGTTCTCGGAAGGGTCCCCAGAACTGCGCGAGCACGGGTTGCCATTGTTTCTCGCCGCGGGCGATGGCGTCCAGCTCGTCTTCCATTCCCGCAGTGAAGCCATAGTCGACGTAGCGTTCGAAGTGCTGGATCAGGAAGCGCCCGACAACGCGGCCGAGGTCCGTGGGGAAAAAGCGGCGTTGCTGGACCTCCACATACTCACGGTTCTGCAGGGTCTGAATGATGCTGGCGTAGGTGGAGGGTCGGCCAATGCCGTGCGCCTCCAGAGTCTTGACCAGGGTCGCGTCGCTGTAACGCGGTGGCGGCTCGGTGAAGTGCTGTTCGCAGAAGACCTCATCCACGGCCACGGTCTCGCCCTCGCGCAGGGGCGGCAGCAGACGTTCCTCGTCCTCCTCCGCCGCCTCGTCGCGGCCCTCCAGGTAGACAGCCATGAAGCCGGGAAAGGTCACCGTCGAGCCGTTGGCGCGGAGATTCCAATGGCTGTCCGCGTCGAGATCTACGGCCACGAGATCCAGGCGGGCCGCCGCCATCTGGCAGGCCACGCTGCGTTTCCAGATCAGGTCGTAGAGGCGCCACAGATCCCGTTCCAACACGCCCTTGAGGCTATCGGGCGTGCGCTGCACATCCGTCGGTCGGATGGCCTCGTGGGCCTCCTGGGCATTCTTGCTCTTGGTTTGATAGCGTCGCGCCTCGGCCGGCAGGAACTCGGCCCCATAGTGACCGGCAATGAAGCCGCGCAGGGACTGGAGCGCCTCTTCGGCGAGGTTGACGGCGTCGGTACGCATGTAGGTGATGAGGCCGACAGTTTCGCTGCCGATGCTCACGCCCTCGTAGAGTTGTTGCGCCACGCGCATGGTGCGGCTGGCGCTGAAGCCCAACTTGCGTGACGCTTCCTGCTGCAAGGTCGAGGTGGTGAAGGGCGCGGCAGGCTGGCGTTGCCGGCTCTTGCGCTCCACCTTGCGCACCCGCAGGCCGTGCGCGGCGATGTCTTGGAGCATGGCCTGGCGCAGTTCCTCGGCGCGTTCGCCATCGACGATGTCGAACTGCTCCAGCTTCTGCTGCTGCCAGTGGGTCAGGCGCGCCGCGAAAAGGTCCTCAGCGCGGCGCCGGCGCGCGCCCAGGGTCCAGTATTCCTGACGGACGAAGGCCTCGATCTCATCCTCGCGCTCGCACACGAGGCGCAGGGCGGCGCTCTGTACTCTTCCGGCAGACAGACCGGGACGGACCTTGCGCCACAGCAGGGGGGAAAGATTGAAGCCGACGAGGTAGTCCAAGGCACGCCGCGCCTGCTGCGCATTGACGAGGTCGCCGGCGATTTCGCGCGGGTGGGCAATGGCCTCCCGCACCGCCTTCTGGGTGATCTCGTGAAAAACCACGCGATGCACCGCCCGTCCCTTCAAGAGGCCCCTCTCCCGCAACAGCTCCACCAGGTGCCAGGAGATGGCCTCCCCCTCGCGATCCGGGTCGGTGGCCAGCCACAGGGCATCGGCTGAACGCAGCGCCTTGGCGATGGCCTCCACGTGTCGTTGGTTGCGCTCGATTTCGGCGTAGCGCATGGCAAAGCCGTGCTCGGGATCCACCGCGCCCTCCTTGGGCAGCAGGTCACGCACGTGCCCATAGGAAGCTAGCACCGTAAAGTCCTTGCCCAAGTACTTTTCGATGGTCTTGGCCTTGGCCGGAGATTCGACGACGACGAGTTGCTGACCCATGCTCAGTGCAGGATACGCTTGCCGTCGGGATCGAGTAGATTGTCCATCCACAGGGATTCCGGTCCCGGTTCGTTGGCCAGGACCAGAAAGGCGACCCAGTCGAGGGTATCGACATCGGCTTCGTCCAGTTCCAGCGCGAGCAGACGATCGATGATGCGTTCCCGCAGGACGCCGTTGATTACGCCCAGGCGCTCCCACTCTTGCAGCTGGCCTCGGGTGGCCACCGACAGGTTGCGCAGCTCCCAGGGGTGATAGGCACGGGTAGCGCGGGCATTGTCGTGCTGCTCGGAGACGGCATCAAAGCCATCCATCCAGTCCAAGGCCCGCTGGATGTCCTCCTCGGGATAGCCCACTGCCCGTAGCTGATCCTCCACCTCGAGGTCGTCCTCGTCGTCCAGATGGTCCAGGAGGTAGCTGATGATGTCGATCACGTCTTCCATGGGAACAACCTCCTAGCTGGGGCCAGAGAGGCGGCAGAAACGCCCGCCGGGACAGGGAGCGATGAAACCTTGGATTTCCATGCTCAAGAGGATGGCCGAAAGCGCCGATAGCGTCAATCCGCAACGCTCCGAGATTTCCTCGAGGCTCAGGGTATCTTGGTGCAGCGCATCCCACACCGCCCGTTCCTGCGGGTCCGGGGGCGCCTGTGTCGCCGCGGCGTCGCGCTGGAGCTCCTGGCGCGCCTGAAAGAGAGGCCCCAACTCCTCGAGGATGTCCTGGCTCGTTTCTACCAGCTTCGCACCCTGCCGGATGAGGGAGTGTGGTCCGCGCGACAGGGGTGAATGGATGGAGCCCGGGATGGCGAAGACCTCGCGGCCCTGCTCCAGAGCCAGGCGAGCGGTGATGAGGGAGCCGCTCTGCAGGGCGGCCTCGACCACCAGCACGCCGAGACTCAGACCGCTGATGAGGCGATTGCGCCGGGGGAAGAGACCGCTGCGCGGCCCGGTTCCGGGTGCCTGCTCGCTGATGAGCAGGCCATTCTCCAGCAATCGATGGGCAAGCTCGAGGTGCTCGCGTGGGTAGATGACATCCGGGCCCGTCGCCAGGACCGCGATGGTTCCCGTGTCCAGGGCGCCTTCGTGGGCCGCACCGTCGATGCCCAGGGCCAAGCCGCTGACAATGATGAGGCCGGCCCGCCCGAGACTGGCGGCGAAGGCCTGGGCATTGGCGCGTCCGCTGGGGGTGGGACGACGACTGCCGACGATGGCCAGTGCCGCGCGCCCCAACAATTCGCGGCGCCCGCGCAGATGCAGGTAGGCCGGGGCGTCGGGAAGGACCCGCAGCAAGGCCGGATAGTCGCTGTCCTCGAGGCTGCAGATACTGTTGTCGGGATTCGCCAGCCAGCGGCGATCCTCGGCACTTAGCAGGTCCTCGGGTGCCTTCCGCAGTGCGCCGATCTGGGCCTCGCTGAGACCTAGTCCGGCCAGCTCCGCGGACCCGTGTCCGAAGCAGGCGGCGACGCTGCCGAAGCGCTGCCACAGGGCCTTCTGCCGGACGGGACCGAGGCCTGGGACACGCCCGAAGGCAAGCCAGAGCGCATGGCTCAAGGAGCGATACCGAGCACTTTGGGGGCCGTGGGCGGGGGATTGCGCAGGGCGTCGCCGACCTGGATGCCGCGCTTGGCGACGGTGACCACCGCGAAAGAGACCTCCGGGAACACCCGGAACAGCATGAGGGAGCCGATATCCCGCCCGGGCAAGGTTAGCCGCTCACCGGTCACTGCGTCACGGCTGGCATTTTCAGGACCGTCGATCTGCAGGACGTTGCCGGGGACAAGACCCGCCGCACTGCCCCGATCCACGACCACCACCTGCCCCACCATCATCTCGGGAAAGTTGCTGAGGCTGCCGATGATGTGCCCCTGCACCGGATGGGTCGGACTGCTGGGGAAGAAGTGCGGAGAGGGTTCCGGCTCCTCGGGCACCAGGCGATCTCCCAGGCTAATCTCCTCTCGCGCGTTGGTGATCTCGATCTCGGCCAGGCTACCCGCGTGGAGCACCTTGGCGCTACCGAGATCCATCAGGGCGTGGCCCAGACTCTTGGTTTCACCGGGCCGAGTCAGGGTCGGGCCGGCGCGGACCACCCGCAATATGGTACCGGGGGCAAGGTCGCCCAATTGTTTCACATAGAGGCGATCACCGTTGCTGAAGATGGTATCGCTGTCATCGGCGGCGGCGATGTAGGGCAGTCGCTCGTAGTCGCTGCGGCTGGCGATGAGGCCCGGGCTACCCAGGAAAGGCATCATCACGCCGGTGTTATAGCTCGGGATGGGGCCTACTTGCATCTGGGGCTGCAGCTGGATCACCTGCAGATGCGGCTGGCCCGCTGCATCGTAGCTCAGGACGATGCGATCGCCGGGATAGATGAGATTCGGATTGCGGATGGCCGGATTGCGCCGCCACAGCAGCGGCCAGTCCCACGGATTTTTGAGAAAGTGCGCCGCAATGCCCCAGAGCGTGTCACCGGGCCGAACCACGTAGACCTCGGACTGGGCAGCCGAGGCCACGGCGGGTGTGGCCGACGCGGCCAAGGGTTCCATGGCGGCCAAGGCCAGACCAAGGCTGAGAACGACACGGGGGGCGTTGCGCATGATGTTTTCCTCCAGACTTTCGCAGCAACTAGTATTAGTTCAAGATAAGGGATTTGGCGAGTTAGCGCAGCGCAGAGGACGATCATGGCGCTTTTGAAGATTGTCGAGTATCCCGATGTCCGCCTCAAGCAAGAGGCCAGCCCCGTCACCCGTATCGATCGCAATATCGAAGCCTTGGCCAATGACATGGCGGAGACCATGTACGACGCCCCCGGTATCGGTCTCGCCGCCATTCAGGTGGCAGCGCCGCGGCGGCTCATCGTGGTCGATGTGTCGGAAGCGCGCAATGAGCTCCTGACCCTGGTCAATCCCGAGATCGTCGAAAGCTCCGGTGAGGAGGAGATGCAGGAAGGCTGTCTGTCCGTACCGGGCGTCCTGGAGACGGTACGCCGTGCCGAGCGGGTCAAGGTGCGGGCCCAGGATCTGCGCGGTAAGACCCTGGAATTGGAAGCCGATGGCCTGCTGGCTGTCTGTCTGCAGCACGAGATCGATCACCTCAATGGAACCCTCTTCGTCGATCGGCTCTCCCGACTCAAACAGAATCTCATCCGCCGAAAGGCGGAGAAACGGCTGCGTCACCATGGTGGATAGCCGTCGCATCGTCTTCGCGGGAACGCCGGAGTTTGCGCGTGTCGTGCTGCAGACTCTGATGGCCGGGCCAGAACGGGTGGTGGGCGTGTTCACTCAGCCCGATAGGCCCGCCGGCCGGGGTCGGCGCCTACAGGCGAGCCCCGTCAAGATGCTGGCAGAGGAGCATGGCCTGAGCGTGTTCCAACCGGAAAGCTGTCGCGAACCGCAGGTGATCCAGACTCTGCGGACCCTGGCCCCCGATCTGCTCATCGTCGTCGCCTACGGCCAGATCCTGCCGGAAGCCTTGCTCCACACCCCGCGCCTGGGATCCATCAACGTGCACGCCAGCCTCCTGCCCGCCTGGCGCGGCGCTGCCCCCATCGCCCGGGCCATCGCCGCTGGTGACCGTGAGACTGGGATATCCATCATGCAGATGGAGGCGGGTCTCGATTCCGGCCCGGTGCTATGGACGCGATCTCTCGCCATCGAGGCCGGCGATACCGCAGCGAGTCTGCACGATCGGCTGGCGGAGCTGGGCGCGCTGGCCCTGCGCGAGGCCTTGGACCGACTCTGGCTCGGGGCCCTGAGGCCGGAGCCTCAGGATCCTGCCCGGGTCAGTTACGCCCGCAAGCTGCGTAAAGAGGAAGGACGGCTGGATTGGCAGCAGGATGCAAATTTGCTGGAACGCCTGGTGCGCGCCTTCAATCCCTTTCCCGTTGCCCACAGCAGCTGGCGTGGACAGCCCCTGCGTATCTGGTCCGCCCGCATCGGTGCGGCACGCGGTACCCCCGGTGAGGTCCTTGCCCTGCACCCCGAAGGACCTGAGGTGGCCTGTGGCGCGGGCAGCCTGATCCTTACGCGCGTCCAGCCCAGCGGCAAAGCGGCGCTGGGGGGCGGGGATTTCCTGCGCGGTTATCGGCTGCAGGTGGGAGAGCGGCTCGGTTGAGGCCGGTGCGCCTGGATCGGGGTCTGGCCATAGCGGGCCTGCAGCGACTGTGGGTCGGTACCCGTCTCGACGATCTGCTGGCGGAACTGGCGCCGGAGCAGGCGCAGCGGGGCACCTTGCAGTGGCTGTGGAGCGGCTGTCTCCGCCAGCACGGCAGCCTGCGCCGGCTCACAGCTCTGCTGCTGCGCAAGGCTTTGCGGCCCGAAGACGGGGATCTGGAAGCCCTGCTGCACCTTGCCCTGGAGGAACTGCGCGCGGGACAGCGGCCGGACTTCGCCGTAGTCAACGACTGGGTGGAGGCCTGCGCGATCCTGCACAAGGAGTGGGCGCGCGGACTGGTGAACGCCGTACTGCGCCGCTACCTTCGGGAGCGCGAGAGCTTGGAGGCGCAGGTCCAGGGGGCGCGATGGAATCACCCCGACTGGCTGGTGCGGCGGTTGCAGCAGGTCTACCCCGAGCGGTGGTCCGATATCCTCGTTGCCAATCTCGAGGAAGCGCCTCTCTGGCTGCGGGTGAATCCCCAGGCCGTCGCGCCGGAGGTGTACGCGGAGCGACTGTCCGAGGCCGGTCTGCCCGCGCGGAGTTTTGCCGAGCTGCCGCAGGCTTTGCGTCTGGACGCCGCCGTCCCCGTGCGGGCGCTGCCGGGCTGGGACGAGGGTTGGGTGAGCATTCAGGATGGTGCGGCGCAGTGCGCGGCGCAGATCCTGGCGCCACGGCCGGGCGAGCGGGTACTGGACGCCTGTGCCGCGCCGGGGGGCAAAACGACCCACCTGCTCAGTCTCGGGGTGACCGAACTGATGGCCCTGGACCGGTCATCGCGTCGTCTGGATCGCTTGCGACAGGAGTTGCAGCGTCTGCGCCTGCGCCTGCCCCTGCTGCAGGTCGCCGACGCTGCCGAGCTCGACACCTGGTGGGATGGTACGCCCTTCGACGCCATCCTCCTGGACGCACCCTGCACGGCCACCGGGGTTATCCGGCGCCACCCCGATATTCTCCTGCGTCGCCGTGAAACGGACCTGGAAGCTGTCTGCGGCGAACAGCAGCGCCTCCTGGATACACTCTGGCCGGTGCTCAAGCCCGGTGGTCGTCTGCTCTATTGCACCTGTTCGGTGTTGCCGGAAGAAAACCAGGAACAGGTGGCTGGTTTCCTGGATCGTCACAGCGATGCCCGTGTGTTGGAGCACCCGCTGTGCGGGCAGCGGCTCCCGGGTGAGGACGGTATGGATGGCTTCTTCTATGCCCTGCTGGGCAAGATTGTGGCGCCGGCTTGTGTTTCACGTGAAACGGACGAGACGGCGCGGCCGGACGTGACGGTTGAGGACTTCGCATGAGCAGTCCGCAGCGGCCAGAGTCTTCGCGCCGTTCCTGGCTGCGAGCCCTGCGTCGTGGGGGCGCAGATGCGAGCGAGGGCAGCGGTCCACGTCTCGGGGCGATACTGCTGATCGTCGCCATACTCATTTTTCTGGGCGTCAATTTTGTTACCGGTGCCGGCGGTCCCCTCAGCGCCTATTTCGTCCCCATGCTGGTGGCATCGGCCATCATTCTGCTGGGACTGCTGGGGCTGGTGATCCTGTCCGTGGCTGCGCTGGTCTGGCGCCTGCGCCGCGGCGAGGTGGGCAGCCAGCTGGCGACCCGCCTCGTGGTCATCATTACCGTCCTGAGCCTGCTCCCGGCCACCGTCGTGTTCGCCTTCTCCTGGCAATACCTGGACCGCGGTGTGGACTCCTGGTTCAGTTCGGCGGTGCAGAGCGCGCTGGATCAGGCCCTGGACGTCGCCAAGGCCGGGCTCGATCGCTACCGCAGCAACACCCTCCTCGCTGCCGAGAGCATTGCCCAGGCCCTGGTGGGAGAGTCCGACAGCAATGCCGTGCTCACCGTGATCCAGTTGCGGGATCAATTTCGCCTGAGCAGTGTGACACTCTTCTCCAGCAACAATCGCATCATCGCCACCAGCAGCGACAGCCTCGACCTGGCCCCGCGCTTGCCGCGGCGGCAGATGCTGGGCATGAATACGGGGCATCAGGACGCCTTGCTCGATGTGGAGCAGGCGATTCCGGAGCAGCTGAGCAAAGCGGCAGCGGCGGTACAGGTGGCCTACACCCGCTACCACCAGCTCCTGCTCATGCGCGAGCCGATGAAGACCGCCTTTCAGCTGAGCCTCGGCGTGGCGCTCCTTCTGGCGGTGCTGTCCGCCGTGTGGATGGGCCTGCACCTCGCCCGCCGCCTGACCGCTCCCATCGCCCGCCTCGCCGCCGGGACCCAGGCGGTGGCTCGGGGCGAGTTCATCCCGGTACAGACGGTGGCCAGCCAGGATGAGCTGGGGGTGCTCATTCACTCCTTCAACAACATGACCCGGCAGCTGGCGCGGGCCAAGACCCAGGCGGCGGCCGCTCAGGAGCAGGCGGAACAGCGCCGCCTGTATCTGGAGACGGTGCTGGCGCAGATCTCCAGCGGCATCCTGACCTTTGATGGCGAGGAGCGCCTGACCGAGTGCAACGCCGCTGCCAGACAGATCCTGCAGCAGGATCTCCAGACCGGCCGTACCCTGGCGGAGTCCGGCGACGGCGCGGTGCTCGAACCCTTCTGGCAGCTGGTGCAGGACTGGGTACGCCAACCCCGCGCCGAGATGCACAAGGAGTTGCAGATCGAGCGCAAGGACGGCAATCAAACCCTCATCCTACACGGCGCCCGTTTCGTCGAGGAAGGCGGTCGCAGCGGTTTCGTCCTGGTCTTCGACGACATCAGCACCCTGGTGGCCGCCCAGCGCAGCGCCGCCTGGAGCGAAGTGGCCCGCCGTCTGGCCCACGAGATCAAGAATCCGCTCACGCCCATTCAGCTGTCGGCCGAGCGCCTGCGCCGCAAATATCTGGAGCGCCTGGGACCGGAGGCCGACACCCTGGATCGGGCCACTCGCACCATCATCCATCAGGTGGATTCCCTGCGGGTGCTCGTGGACGCCTTTTCCGACTACGCCCGGGCGCCGCAGCTGGAATTGCGGCCGGTGGACCTCAACACCTTGATACTGGACGTTCTGGAACTCTATCGCGGCCAGGACTCCGGGGTAGAACTGCAGACCGCACTGGCTGCGGATCTGCCGCCCTTGCGTGCCGACGCCAATCGTCTGCGACAGATCCTCAACAACCTGCTGCGCAATGCCCTGGACGCGCTCGCGGCGGTCGGTGACGAGCGCCCACACAAGGTCATTCGCATTGCCAGCCGGGTGGGCGTCGAGGCGGGCCAAGCCGTGTTAGAATGGGAAGTGAGCGACAACGGCCCGGGCTTTCCGGCGGAGTTGCTGGCACGGGTCTTCGAACCCTACGTCACCAGTAAGGTCAAAGGCTCGGGCCTCGGTCTCGCCATCGTCCGTCGCATTGTCGAGGAGCATGGTGGGCAGATTCATGCGGACAATCAGGGTCTGGACGGCGGAGCACGCATCGTGATGCGTTTTCCCTTGCAGGAGTCGGAGACGGAGGAGGGAGGATGGAAGAGTCGGGCCTGAAGATTCTCGTGGTGGACGACGAACCGGATATCTGCGCCACCCTGGCCGAGATCCTCGAGGACGAGGGCTATGCCGTGCAGACCGCCGCCAGTGCCGAGGCGGCGTCGGCCCTGTGCCGCGATCAGATTTTCGACCTGCTCTTGTTGGATATCTGGATGCCCGGCGAGGACGGGCTCAGCCTGCTGCGGCGCCTGGCCGAGCAGGGCCTGGAGCAGCCGGTGGTGATGATGTCCGGACACGGTACCATCGAAACGGCGGTACAGGCCACCAAGCTTGGCGCTTACGACTTCATCGAAAAGCCCCTGTCCCTGGACAAGACCCTGCTGACGGTGGCGCACGCCCTGGAGGCCAGCCGTCTGCAGCGCGAGAATCGTCTCCTGCAGAATCAGGTCGGGGTGGTCCATCGACCCTCCGGCGATAGTTTGGCCATCCGCCAGTTTCGGGAACAGTTGGAGCGCGTCGCCGCCGTGGACTCCTGGGCCTTGCTGCTGGGCGAGCCCGGCAGCGGCAAGGAAGTCGCGGCACGCTATCTGCACCAGCACAGCCGCCGTGCGCGCGGGCCCTTCGTGGATCTGCGCGCTGCCGCCATCGCCCGTCCCAATGTCGCCATCGAGCTCTTCGGCAGCGAACAGGATGGGCGCCTGGTGCGGGGACGCTTGGAGATGGCCCACGGAGGCACCCTTTATATCGATGAGATCGGCGACATGGATCTCGAGACCCAGGCGCGCCTGAGTTCGGCATTGCAGGAGCGGCGCATCATGCGGGTCGGTGGTGACAGTCCCGTGCCCGTCGATGTGCGCGTGATCGCCGGCAGCGTGCAGGATCTGGGGCAGGCCGTGCAGGCCGGGCGTTTTCGCCAAGAGCTCTTCTATCGTCTCAACGCCCTGCCACTGCGCGTACCGCCGCTGTCGGCGCGGGTGGACGATATTCCGGTGCTGGTGGAGGAGTTCATGGCCTTCTACGGTCGCCGCGATGGCCTGGCGCCGCGGCAATTCCGACCCGATGCCCTGGAGGTGCTGCGCCACTACCCTTGGCCTGGCAATGTTCGAGAACTGCAGAACCTGGTGGAACGCCTGCTGATCCTGTCCGAGGGCCCGGAGGTCAGCGCCGATGAGATTGAAGGCGCGCTGGGGCTCGACAACCGTTCGGTCTTCGCCCAGCCCATGGGACTTGATCAGGAAGACTTTGGCGGCACCTTGAAGCGCGCTCGGGAGCGCTTTGAGCGCGCCTTTCTGGAATACCACCTGGCGCGCAATGACTGGAACATCGCCCGCACTGCCGAGACCGTGGGGCTGGAGCGCACCCACCTGTATCGTAAGCTGAAGAGCCTCGGTATCGCCCTGCGCAGTGAGCGCCGTGGGGATGGCGACGACGAGACGGGTCACTGACCCAGGCCCTGCAGCGTCGGCTTCGAAACGCCCTCGGGGGCCAGACCGTACCAGCTAGCCGTGGAGGAATTGCCATGCCCATCGATCCCAATCGTCCCTTTCAGCCCCTCAGCATTGCCATCCTGACGGCCTCCGATACCCGCACCCCGGCCACAGACAGCTCCGGCGATCTGGCCGAGAGCCTGTGCCGTGACGCCGGGCACCGCGTAGCGGCGCGGGTCATCGTCCGCGACGATCTGATGGCCTTGCGCGGGCAGTTCCAGAGCTTCATCGACGATCCCGATGTCGACGTCGTCATCGCCACGGGCGGCACCGGAGTCACTGGTCGAGATGTCTGTCCCGAGGCTATGGCGCCGTTGGTGAGCAAGGCCATCCCCGGCTTCGGTGAACTCTTTCGCCAGCTCTCTTACGCGGAGATCGGGTCGAGCACCATCCAGTCACGGGCCGAGGCGGCCGTGTGCTCCGGCACCCTGATCTTTCTTCTGCCGGGATCGCGCGGTGGCGTGCGTCTGGGCCTGCAGGAGATCGTCCTGCCGCAGCTGGACAGCCGCAATCGCCCCTGCAGTCTTGCAGAACTGTTGCCGCGCATTCGCAATGAGCACTGAGGGGAGCGGGGACGGCGACCCCCGCCATGCGGATCGTCAAGCCCGCTGGCAGGCGCGCTACACCGAGCTCTCCGGCAGCGCGCTGCCACGATCTGCTGCAGGCCTGGGTACGGGCACCGCAGCAGGGCACGGCTCTGGATCTTGCCTGCGGTCGGGGTCAAGATGCGTTGTATTTGGCGCGGTGCGGTTACGTGACAGAGGCCTGGGACACTGCCGAGGCGGCCATTGCAGCCCTGCGCCCCCTCGCCGCCGGTGTTGCGCTCCATGCCGAGGTCCGCGACGTGCTGAGGGCACCGCCGAAGGAGCAATCCTATGACTGCATACACGTGGCCAATTTCATGGCCCGTCCCATTTTTTCC
>ERZ1669247.384-NODE-384-length-15211-cov-3.087094_pt1 | contig 15211 bp, 19 predicted proteins | sample MGYA00579297_ERZ1669247 | MGnify/ENA primary metagenome ERZ1669247 (study PRJEB41166, sample SAMN08046056) | hot springs metagenome | biome: hot spring; feature: acid hot spring; material: thermophilic sediment; isolation source: thermophilic sediment from acid...
GACCGGCCTGTTGCCCTTCATCACGTCGGGGACGGTCCTTCCAATCTTCGGCAGGATCATCGATAGATACCATGCGATAGCGGCGGATATCGCAAATGCCACGGCAACAGATGCCAGCGAAAGTCCTACTAGCAACGTGGGGGCGGCTGGCCCTAACTCTATAAATAACTTTGCGTACCGATCACCGTCCACGTCGTCCAGAGTTAACGCGCGCGTCTAGGCGAGTGCGTGCAATAACTTTATCACCTATATGTGTTCAGGCGCGTGAAATGGCCCTGCAGGTCAGGGTGTCGGAGCTCAAGAGGGGCGTCAAGCACGTAGTGGTGGAGGGAGTAGTGAGGGACATGGGACCCGTCAAGGAGTTCCAGCTACCCGAGCCGCTCGAACCAGCTAGATATGCCACCGCGACCCTGGCCGATGACAGTGGCGAGATAAAACTCACTCTCTGGAACTATGATATGGAGGGCGTGGAGGCGGGCAAGCGCATACGCGTGGAGGACGGCTACGTCACGTCCTTCAAGGGGCGGCTTCAATTGAACGTTGGATTCACCGGTCGCGTGGTCCTCCTAGGCGCGACCTAAAACTTTAAAGGCGGTCACGGGAGGCTCCTTCGCATGCCGCAGAAGGCGAGAATCAAGCTGATATCGCAGAGCCTTGAGGACATAGACAACGTAGCCGCCCAGATAAAGGAGATAAGCGAGAAAATGGGCGCGCGTGTTCGCGGCCCGGTCCCGCTCCCCACGAAGAAGCTGAGAGTTGTGACCAGGAAGAGCCCCTGCGGGCAGGGAAGTCACACGTTCGATAAGTGGGAGCTCAGGGTGCACCGCAGGCTCATAGATATAGAGGCCGCCGATCAGCGCGTGCTGGCGCAGCTCGCCAAGCTGAACATACCGGAATCCGTGACTATTCAGCTTAAACTAGCGGCCTGAGCGGAACCTCGGAGGCTCAGGTCTCCGTAAAAGGTGCTTCAGATATTCGTCCCTTCGTAGAGGCGCTGAAGATCCTCGGGCGAATCCGGCACCTTCGTGAAGAGAGTTGTAGGTTTCATCAGTGGTCCGCGCGGCGAGTCCGGCAGGGCAGCGTGGGAATACTCGGGGTCTCCTGTACGGCCCAGCATTCTCCAGAGGCTCTTGGCCCTCCCGGGCATGAACGGACTTAACATTACGGCTATCGCGTCCAGCGCCGATAGATAGCCGCAGAGCATGCCGTCCACCTCTTGGCCTCCTGCCCTCAGGGTTTCCCATGGCTTCTCCGAACTGAGGCGCTCGTTTCCGACCGCTGACAGTTCCAAGATTACCCTCACGGCGTCGCGTATTCTGAAGGCGTCCATGTAGTTCAGGTATCTCGCGAGCGCCGAGGAGGCTGTAGATGTCAGCGGGCCGGTGGTGCCGCAGGAGGGCGCCTCGGACCCATATCTCCTATGAGCCAGCGTGAGCACCCGATGCGCGAAGTTCCCGAGGTTATCGTTCAGCTCCGCGTTCACTATCCGGGCGAACTCCTTCCAGGAGAAGTTTGCGTCCCTCGACTCAGGCCTCATGTACATGATCACAAATCTCCAGATCTCACCGTCGGCCACCCTGAGAGCCTTATCCATCCATATACCCACGCCGGCGCTCTTGGAGAACTTCTCGCCCTCCATCGTCACGTACTCCGTGGAGGACACCTGCCAGGGAAGGACGTAGCCCTCGCCCGACGCCATGAGGAGCGCGGGGAATATTATAGTGTGAAATGGCACGTTGTCCTTGCCTATGAAGCAGACCGGCCTTGTGTCTGGGGACTTCCAGAAGGCATCCAGCATTTCCGGTTGGCCCGTGCGCTCCCCGAGCTCCTTTACCGCCGAGAGGTATCCGAGGACGGCCTCCATCCACACGTAGATGGTCTTGCCCTCGGCGCCCCTGAATGGCGCCGGTATCCCCCACTTATTATCCCGCGTCAACGCCCTCGGCCTCAGGCCCTCCTCCAGGAGGCGCAGGCTGGAGTTCTTGGCATTGTCGGGCAACCTGTCGTTAGAGGAAATGTAATCCTTGAGGGCGCTCTCCAGTTTCGGCAGATCGAGATACCAGTGGGACGTAGTCCTGATTTCCGGCGTTGAGCCGCAGATAGCGCACCTTGGGTTTATGAGCATGGTGGGCTCCAGCAGCTTGCCGCAGCGGTCGCACTGGTCTCCCTTGGCGTTCTCATATCCGCAATAGGGGCACGTGCCCACCACGAAGCGATCCGGTAGGAAGATCCCATCCCTGGGGCAGAAGGGCATCTCCACGTCCTTCTTGAAGACGTAACCCCTCTCCTCGACCTTCCTGTAAAAATCACGGACGAACCCCACATGAGTGGGGGACTCGGTCCTGGTGTAGTAGAGCGCATCTACGAGGTACTCCTTAAGCAGCCTCAATATGATCGCGTGGTTGGCGTCAGTTATCTCGCGGGGGTCGACGCCGCGGCGCATGGCCTCAACTTCTATCGGGGTCCCATGTTCGTCGGATCCGGAGACTGCGACGACGTCCTCTCCCTTCATGCGCAGGTAGCGCGCATATACGTCAGCTGAGAGTAGGTGCATGAATGTCCCTATGTGCGGCACGGAGTTCACGTATGGCCATGCGGAGCACACGATCCATTTGGTCAATTGTGGTTAGTCGCACTCGGCGTCACGCTTGCATTTATAAGCTGTTAGGGGTTCGTACGGCGCATGCTGGACGGATCAGGATCCTAGATAAGGGCAGCGGCGAGAGGTTCTCGTGGAGTCTCATCGTGGGGATGTGGCGTGCGCCCGTCTGCATGTCTAAGTCGCAGAGGGAGGAAGCGCGCAAAACATAGTTTCATGAGTTGAGGTGCACAATAGAGCATCGGATGCGGAGACGTGGTGAGGACTTCGCTATGGTGATCCGAAGGACGCGTTGAAGGCAAGTGCTAGATGTGGGCGCACGAATGGGAATCCCCGAGGCTTCGTCCCCTCGAGGGGGCGGAGCAGTACAATCTATCTATCCATAACACCAAATCTCTGGCGGGTCAATTGCACCGTAATATGGTGGGATCAGAAGAGGTGCATTCGGCCATCGATAGCCTGCAGATCAGTGTCGTCATCCCCCGGCCTCCGCGAATGCCCTGAAGTATAAACATTCGGACGGGCTCACGTACGTCTCGTCGGGTCTGTGGGACGCACCATCTATGCGATCTTCGAGGCCCTCGACGAGTGCCATGGGCGTCATCTCACCCGACTCTCCCATCACGATCTCCGCGGCCGATGCCACCTCGTCGGCAATTGCGCGATACGTGTGGCGTAGCCTACGGCCGAATATGTCGGGCGCACCGCGCTCGTCCACGACGCCCTCGATGCCGGAGTATGCTACGGCAACCCCAACGGTGCCCCTCCTAAGCGGAAGCACGCGACTGTCTGCTATCACTACACCGACAGGACCACCGGCCAGTCCCTCGAGCTTCCATCTAATCTCATCCGCGGTCTGAAAGGGCCTGGCAGGTGGCAGGACCGCGACGCCGCCCGGCGCATTTGACCTGTCGATTGAGGAGTTCGGCGTCACGCCCTCGCGCCTGGCAGTTATAATTATGCCAAGTGCGTGGCCGAGGAATACCAGCGATTCCCTGAGGGCCAGCTCAACGAACTCGGGTTGCTGGCCGGCCGCGCCAGCTATCCGCACCGCATCTTCCATCGCAATCATGCCCTCGGGGCCGTAGCGGCGCCCCTGCGCTATGGCCACGTACTTCGACGAGATAACCAGCACGGCGCGTGGCCGGGGCATCACCCCCGACTCCAGCAGCTGAGATGCGACGTGGGATCCCACGTCGCCGACGGCCGTGGTGAGGGGTTCCCTAACCCGCACTCCCCGTATCCTGAGTTCCAGGGCCGTCTCCCCTCCTCAGCGCCTTCATCCTGAGCTCCAGATACTTGTCGTCGGGCGAGAACGGCGGCGGGTGCGCGATCTCAGTCGGGCCTCCACAAACTGGACACGTCTGTTCGAATGTATACCTATTGCACTTCCTGCATACCCTCAGAAGTCTAGGTCTCATTTGCCCCTGAGGAGCTCGAAATGCCCCCTTCCCTTTAACGATTCCTCGGCGTTCCTGGAGAACTCCTCCAGGGCTGCCTCCACTGATTTATAGTTATCAGCCTCTACCCTGATCAGGTAGCGAGGGCTGCCCGCGTATGTCACGCGCACCTTGGCGCCGGTCGATGCAGCGGCTCCAGCCGCCCTCGAGAGCGCCTCCTTGATCACGTTTATGCCGCTTGACACAGGTGAATAGACCTTTGCCTCGACGGAAATCACCGCCCTCTTAGGCTTCAGGCGCTCCGCCGCAAGCTGCGCCGCCGCCTCCAGATACTTCTCCAGCGTCTGCCTATCCACTCCTTTAACGGCGTTCGCGACGGCGTCCAGAACCCTTGCCCTATCCTCCACCAATGCGCGGAGCGATTCCTGAAGGCTGCCGAATGCGGAGATCATGACCTCCCTTATCGGGCGATCATCCTTGATGCCGGCCTTCGCCCTGGCCACGTCCAGCGCGCGAGCTGCGCCCACTTCCTGCTTGTAGCTCGCCATCTTCTTCCTGCGCTCATCGCCAGTCACGCGCCTCAGGGACAGGTCGACCTGTAGCTTGCCGGGGTTGGTGTACAGGACCTTGAGCACCACCTTCTGCTTAGGCTTGAAGAAGCTGACCAGGTTCCTGGTCATGGTGCTCGGTATCTCCTTCACCGAGACGAAGCCGCGCAGCCCACCATACTCATCAAGTGATACGTAGAGTCCGAAGGACTCTACACTGGTCACCGTTCCTATTACCAGATCCCCGGGCTCAGGAAACTTACGGGAACTAATCAAGTCTCCGGACTATCTCCCCAAGTATCTCAGCCTTTCCGCCCGTGGGCCTCGTAAGCTCCGCGCCGCAGTTCGGGCACTTGACCACGGTCTTGGCGTGGGAGAAGACAACGCGCTCCGCGCCGCAGTTCGGGCACTTGACCAGCAGGAACGCGCTCCTGGGCAGGGGTATCAGTATCTGATCCTTCTTCAACCGCCCTTCGACCTCCCTCCCTCCACAATCTCCAGCTTCTTCAGGCGCATTCCCTCCCTCACGCTCACGTAGCCGCATGTCCTGCACTTCAACTTGAGCGTCTGTTTCTTCGTGGTCTTGGCGGTCCTCTTAAGTTCAGGCTCCTTTTGGCCTCCGTATCCCTTCTTCTCCCACTCATGGCGTCTGGCGCCCCACGCAGTCTTGCGATCCTTACCCTTCTTGTACAGGCTCACGCTGTGCTCCGTGTGCTTGTGGCACCGGGGGCAGTACGTCGTCACGACGTTCGGCATCTTCATCCCAGCACCACCACCTCCTCTGCCTGCCCCTTCGAGATCAGCGTCCTGGCATCCTCCCTGGGCACCATAGCTACGTCGCCCGACGAGAATGGGCCGTAGCTATTTAAGTCTACCCCCCTGAATGCTTGGATATCCTGCTTGACCGCTATAATCGTCATCTCCCGCGCAGCCTCCCAGCGAGCTGCGTGGAGCACCAGAGGGCTGCCATCCCTCACGGCGCGCCTGAGCAGCTCCCCGGCGGATACCGCCTTCTCCAGCATGCCGTTCACCAGTCCCTCCTCCAGGAGCGCGGACTGTGGGGCCATGCCCCTATCGGATATGCGGCCTGACGCCTTGGAGAGCCTTAGCTCAAGAAGCGAGTCCCCAAGGGCGGCAGCATAATCCCTCATCTTTCCCGCGAGCGTGGATGCCTGCCCGCCCAGCGACTCCTCCACGGTCAGCTCCTGCAGGAGCGTGGAGGCCCTCAACAGCAGGTCGTCGTCCGCTGCGACCAGCTCCTCCGCCCCAGCCTCCCTCGAGAGTGCGCCGAGGAAGTCCTCAAGCCTGCGCTGGCTCATACGCTGCGATCCGTCGGGATCTATTTAATGACTTTCGCCACGCCCTTGCTGACGAGGAACGCAGCTACGAATGCCGGAAGCTTGAGCGCCGTGCGCTTGTAGGGGCCATAGATATAGCCACCTATCTGTAGCTTAGGAGCGTACGAGATCTCCACCTTAACCGGGTAATCGCCTATCGCCACCGCGTCCTTGAGGGGGTCGCACGCCACCACGTCCGCGCACCTCTGCTTCATCATGCCGGTCTTCTCGTTGAGGGACGTGGGCATGCGGAATATCCTTGAGAGATCCATCGTCACCTGAGGATCCACATGAACTGCTACGTCCCGCACTGCCGACGAGATCGCCGTCTCGACCTCCCCTTTGGTGAGCGCCTCTAGGGCCCTGAGCGTCGGCGGTACACCGTACCTTTGGCGCAGCACCTCCGCAATCCTCCAGGGCCATCCAGCGAGCGTCTCCAGGCCGTCCTCCGTCGTGCGCAGGAATCCCTCAAGGAACTCGATGTTGTAAGAGTTGAGCATCAGGTAATCCACGATCTGCGCCCTCGCCTCCCTACCCATGTCCATCAGATTCTCATCCTCGACGTGCACGTGGAACCCCCTGTGGCCGGAGAAGTAGACGGAGATGGCGTCCGGTCTTATTCCCATGTCGCGCTGCAGCACATCCAGAAGTTTCAGGACCTCCTTCCTGCCGGCCTCCACGCACATAGGGCATACCCAGTCCACCCTGCGGCACCCCATCGGGCGCTCCGCGAGCCGGTGCACTGATCCATCGTTGCAAATGTAGAAGTCATGTTCTTCTATGCACGCCGGATGGAGGTCCTTGACGTCGATGTCGAACACGAGGTCCGCCCCCATCCATCCCTTCCTCTCCATCTCCGGATTCCCGGGGTCCTCGTACAGTGAGACCGAGTAGAATACGCCCCAGGGGATCTCCCTGAGTATCTCAGCTATCAGCTCCCCCGGTGAACTGAAGCGAAGATGGCGCCTGTGGCCGCCATCAAAGGTAAGGAATCCCACCTCCCTCGCCTCTAGGCGCCTGGGGATCCACATCGACGAGGCGGCGCGGTAGTAGTACTCCCTATAGCTCATCCTCAGAAATTCTATCTCTTCTCCTCCCAGGCCTCGTTCCTCCATTTCCTCCACCACCTGCGCCAGCTGGCCTCCGCCTCAGGTAAGAGATGGGGTTCCTTATGTCGTCGCACGTATCATCCCGCGCACAGAGGCCCTGAGCAACCAATTTGGGGCACGCCGGCACACTGTAGCGCTTTCCCCCTCTCAGGCCCGCTATATGTTCCACCTGATAGCGGGTCACCCTCTCGTTGAAGTCCGGCGAGCGCGAGAAGAGCGCTATGACGTCATCAGTCGGCATTCCGATGTTCACCATAAAGGTCGCCAAGAGGAATCTTGCCGAGTGCGGCAGGTTCTCCCCCGCCTCCAGACGCTTGAGGATGGACCTTATGCATGGCGGGTATTGCTCGCGGGACACTGATACGGCAGCCGCCGCGGGAGGCGGCCTGGTCTTTACTACCTCCTCCGAGAGCTTCGCGGCCGCCTCCGCGATTGGCGCCGGAGGACTCGGGATCTCCATTGACGAGACGCGCCGTTCTATGCGGTCCGCGATGCCACTCCTCAGGAGCCTAGCGGCGTCCTCGAGCTTCATGTAGACGCGCCCGCCAACCACCACCCTGTTCACGATTCCCCACTTCGATGCGTCGAGCGACGACGACAGAGACAGATAATCCCTGAGGCCGAGATCCACCTCGAACCGCTCCGGGCCGATCGTGCGATCCACGCGCTCGAGCGACATGCCAAGGATCCTCGAGTAAATGGCGCTCAGGAGCACCGCCGCGTCGTACCTGTTCGACCTGATGCGCTGGAATACGCGTTCCTCTAGGCGCTTGGCCTCCGCCAGCGCGAACCTCTTGATCGCGTACTGGTTGCCCGTGGCCCTCACCACCAGCGCTGCGACGACGAACGACAGTATCCTCTGCTCCGGCGCCATCCCATTCAACGACCCGTCCACATGTCCCTCCATCACGGCATCCCTAGCCCTCTTAACTCCGGCGGCAACGAAGGGCTCGGACCAGTTCTCCACCAGCTCATCCATAGATAATCCGTAGCCCTTTCTGATCAGCAGCTCACCCGCCTCCTGTATGAAGGGCAGGTCACCGAGTTCCTCAGCGCCGAACGACAAGGTGCCCGCACCTCTACTTCAACCGCGCGCTACGATCATGGCAGGATACGCCGGCGCACACGAGATCATGCTTATATTGCCGCGAGTTAAATTTTGTGCGGGATGTCGTTCAGGGCGGTCAGCTCCAACCCGGATGCGTGGAAGGCGCTCGCGGATGCTCTATCTGGGCTCGTGGAGGAGGCGTCGTTCGAGGTGTCCCCGGAGGGCATCTCGCTCAGGGCGATGGATCCGTCCAGGGTGGCGATGGTCAGCCTATCCTGGACGAGCTCGTCGTTCGAGGAATACAGCTGCGGTTCCAGCACCTCGATCTCCATCAGGGTCGACGATCTGAGGAAGGTTATGAAGCGCGTGGACAAGAAGGACAAGATAATAGTGGAGCTGGGCGAGGGAACGATCACGTTCAGGCTCAAGGACGGCTACGAGAGGGAGTTCGTGGTGCCTCTCGTCGAGGCGGGTGAGGCATTGAGGCCGCTTCCCAAGCTGTCGTTCAACGTGCAGGCCAAGCTTATGCAGAGGGCCCTCAGGAAACTGTTGGAGGACGTCGAGGCGGTCTCGGACCACGTGACGCTGAGGGCAGGGCAGGACGCGCTGGAATTTCACGGGAGGAGCGAGCTTGGGCAGGTGAAGGCCAGATTGACCACCGGCGATCCGGACCTCCTGGAGTTGGCCGTGAAGGAGCCCAGTGAGGCGACCTATAGCCTCGAGTATCTATCGGACTTCGTGAAGAGCATAAAACCGGCCGAGGTGACCACGCTTGAGTTCTCCAGCAAGATGCCGATAAAGCTGGCATTCCCCCTGGACGAGCGCGGAAGCGTAATGGAGTTCTACTTAGCGCCCAGGATGGAGTGATAGATAGCACACATTCCCTCTTAGGCTCACGTGTGGTACCGGAACCGTCGGGCTGACGCCAGCTCATGGCGTAGTTATCCTATCGGCGGTATACCTGAAGATGTCATAGACATAGTGGTGTCTCCACTGGAACCAGCCCTCGACCGCCACGCAGAGCCGCGAGCCAAGCACCCTAGAGGCTTCATTTGACCTAAGGGCAAACGACGTCAGGCCAGTCACAGATCCACGGATGCCAAGCTGCGTATATGCGAGCGCCCAGAGCGCGGAGAGTGAATAGGCGCAGAGCCCGCGTGGGAATTTATATGCGGTCATCGCGCCCACTAGCCTCGAGAGCGCAGAGTTGAGGTCGCTCGCATCCACGGCCGGGATGGACAGCTCCGGGAAAGCCCTGGAGAGTCTCCCCGAGTAGTCCAACATCACGAGTCCGTTGGACGATGCGAAATTCGCGAGCGCGCCCTCGAATCCGGGATAGAGGATGAGCAGCTCCAAACCGTGCTTGGAGAAGCAGGCGCCACAAAATAAGATTATGATTCCCTTCCCGCCTTTTGTAGCTGGGTTTCACCCTACGTATGCATAGGTAGGTATGCATCCGCATACCTATCGTACGCGCAGTGAAGCTCAAGCTCCACTGCATCATAATCATACAGCCCCCTCACGGGTTCATCGGGGACCTTCCGCTCCCCCCCCGTCAGGACGTACCCACCCACTAGCGCGGGCGAGGAAACCGGGCAGGTACTACTCTCTGGTCTACCCACGGTACGGCTGGAAAGTTCTGAGTGTGCGGTCCATGCGGAGCGGGAGGAAGAGGATGATGAGGATCGAGTTCTCGAACCTCGGCACCTTCGACGTGCTGGTGCACAGGGACTTCCCCCTCGATAAGGCGGCGCGCGTCACCGTCAAGATGGACCGCGCCGGCGGAAACCTTTTGAGACCGATCGGTCTCACCCAGACCGGACATGTACGGCCTCGAGACCAAGCTCTGGATCGAGAAGAAGTCCGTGCTGGGAAAGGAGCTCGCAACGATTCTCGTGGGCCTCGGGGCCTTGAGGTTCGGCGACTTCACGTTAACGTCCGGAAGGAGGAGTCCCTACTACATAGACCTGAGGCTTCTGCCGTCATATCCGAGCGCGTTGGAGCGGATAGCCGATATGTATGTCGCGGTCATGGAGAACGAGATCGGGGTGAGCGGATTGAAGGTCGCGGGCATACCCACGGCCGGCCTGCCGCTGGCCACCGCCGTCAGTCTCAGGGCGAGGCTGCCGCTGATATATGTCAGGGAGACCCCCAAGCTACACGGCGAGATGAAGATGATAGAGGGCGTGCTCTCCGAGGGCGATGAGGTGGTCCTGATAGATGATCTGGCCACGACCGGCGGCAGCCTGTTAAAGGCGGCCAGCGCCGTCAGGGCTTCGGGAGGCCATGTAGCCCACGCGGTGGTGCTCATAGACAGGGAGGAGGGTGGGTCGGAGAACTTGGCAAGCGCTGGGATAGAGTTGCACGCGGTCTCGAGGATAAGCGATCTGCTCTCCTGGCTGGAAGCCGTCGGGGGGATACCAGCAGATAAGGTGGATACCATAAAGGAGTACCTCAAGGAGGTGAGGGGTAAATGAGCGACCGCGTCCCTCGGATAGCGGAGATACTCAGGCGCAGAAATGTCGTGAAGCAGGGCAGCTACCTCCTGCATCTCGGAAACTCAAGTGAGTTCTACGTGGACATGAGGACCCTCCCGTCTTATCCGGATGACTTTGACGAGGTCACATCCGCGCTGGCGGATCTGCTGAGGACTGGCGTCGGGGAGTTCGATCGGCTCGTGGGCATAGGCGACGGCGCCGCGCCGTTCACGGTTGCGGTAAGCCTGAAGCTGCAGAAACCCTACGCAATAGTCAAGAAAATGGAGGCCGAGAACAGCTTCAGGGACCCCTTGGTAGGGGAGCTACACCCCGGCGAGAGGGTGATCTTGCTGGACGATGTCGCGTCAACTGGAGTAACGCTGGCATGCGCGGCTGCGATGGTGAGGGCGCTCGGGGCGCATGTGGACACAGCGGTCGTGCTTGTGGACAGGGAGCTCGGGGCGTCCAAGCTCCTGTCTACTATGGGCATCGGCCTCCTGAGCGTCCTCAGGCTCAGCGATATGCTGAACGCCCGGAAAAGCTCCTGAGCGCCTCTGACCGGAGCCGCGCGAGCTCCAGCGCGGGATCCTGGGATCTCATTATGCTCCGGCCCACCACTATCATGTCGGCCCCCGCGGCGATCGTGGTAGCAGCATTCCCTCCCTGGGCGCCGACGCCGGGTGACACTATAGCCAGATCGCTGCCGACGATGCGCCTGAGCGCGGTTATCCTCTCAGGCCTGGTCGCCGGCGCTATTATACCGTCCGCGCCGGCGTCCCTGGCGGCAGCAGCTATTGAGTCGGAACATCTTGGATAGCATAGGGATGCCCCTGGGTTCGTGGTCTCGGCGACCACTAGAACCCCTGAGCCCTGGGCGGAGTGTACGACCTCCGAGATCACGTCGGGCCCCAGAAAGCCGTGGATTATCACGCCATCCGCCCCCGCGTTGAACAGCGCCCTCGCGACGTCGCCGCTCACGTGGGGCACGTCCGCGATCTTGAGGTCTGCTATCACTAGGCCGCCCTGGGCGAGCTCCTTGGCCCTCGCGATGGCGCTCAACCCCCCGTGCAGCACCGGCATCCAGCCAACCTTCAGATTCAGCGGCGCGCCAAGCGACAATCCACGCAACGTAGCTAGTACATCATCTAGGGGATCATCCAGCGCTATCACTACAGGATCCTTTCTGGACAGCTCGATTATTCGAGCGGCGAACGCCCCAGGCAATCACCTCACCCCCCCATCATAGACCCCGTCTCCGCGGCCCAGCCCGCCTTAGCGGCAGCCCGAGCCGGCGCCCTCAGGCCTCCCTGATCCTTTCCAAATAGGAGAACGCGTTCCAGAGGGTAACCCGCGCATATGACGGCACGTTTGGATCCTGGGCTATCTCCTCCAGTGCGGCTATGGCGTTCGCGGCCCTGACGGCCGGCGAGAGCGAACCATCGTTCAACGTGTCGATGACGTCCTTTATGGAGCGCCGGACGTTCCTAGGTATCACGTTATCGTTCGCAAGCGACTGCAGGATCGCGACGGCCTGCTTTATGTTATCCAAGTTCTCGGCGGACAAGAACTCTACACCTCGGTTTAGACGGTCAATTGACACTAGACTTAAACCTTACTAGATAACGCCCAATCCTCGTGAGTTCGAGCGACGTGAACAGGCTGGTGGTGGAGCTGATGCGCCGTGGCGCCAGCCTGTTGGGCGAGACGTGCCCTAACTGCGGTGGCATCATGCTCAGGTACAAGGGCGTCACCTTCTGCCCGAGGTGCTCCGGCTTCACGAGTATCGAAGAGGTGGAGGAGAAACTGGCAGCGCCCAAGGATCTGCTGAGTGATATAGAGAAGCTTATCTATGAGGGCCTTAGGGAGGACCTTCAGGCGCTCAGAAGTGCCAGAGGTATCGAGGAACGCGCCGCATCGCTCAGATCCCTGAGGGAGGAACTGGAGGTTCTGGAGATGCTACTCAGGGTCAAGGATAGGGTGTCCGGTACCGGGAAATGAGTCCGTTTGGAAATCTCGTCCTTTGAGGGTTCGCCCATCTCTTTTGAAACTTCACGCTTAAAGATGGGTTCGGCAGATACCCTCCGCGAAAGAGGCTCCCGGTGGAGAATATGACGTCGATCTGTCGCACTGACGCGGATTCCCTGGAGCGTGTACTGGAGCTAGTCGAGAGGGGCGATCCTAGGGCTGTAGGTGCGGCGGCCGACCTAGGCGCACGCCCGGGAGTGGAGCTTTCCCTCGCGTCGTCCCTCGCGATTTCGGAGGTACGCAGAAAGGCAGGTCTATTCATCGCCGTCACGGGAATCGACAAGTCGGGGAAGGAGACCCACGTGTTCAATCCGACGCGCCTACCGGGGGTCAGGCCGCTGGTGAAGGTACTGGATGAGCTGGGTTACGAAACTATGGGGGTTCACCAACCTGAATATGACCTCCAGAGCGGGCAGCTCATAAGATCTTATCTCGGGCTCAGGGGGGACTGTGAAATATCTGGCAAGCTTCCCGAATCAATCGCATGGGTCCTCTGGTCGCTCAACAGAGCGCTCGTGAACTACCCGGCGGCCACATGGCTGTCCGATGGAACGCGTGCGGTCGTGGCCAAGAGGTGGAGCGAGAGCAATCTCGCTTATCACGCGACCCAGGGGGTGGATCCGGCACGCATACTCTCAGTTGAGTCCAGGTTCATGCAGCCGGATCTGTTCCTCGTGCTGGATCTCGATCCGGATGCGGCGACTCGTAGGATCGGAGGAATAGGTGACTCCTTTGAGTCCAGGCGGCAACTGCTTTCAGCCGCGAGGGAGATCCTCGGAAACCTCGAGCGCTATTTCCCGGGCTCCAGCGTCATACGGGTGGATGCATCGCGTGACCCGGCGTCCGTGAGCAGGGACCTTGAACGCGGCGTCAGGGAGTTCCTCCGCAGGTGATCTCCAGTAAATCTGGTACGCGCGCCGAGAAGGATGCGCGCTGACAGACGGACAGCCTGTCCCTCACATTGCCGTATTCATCGCGCAGCTCGATGAGCGGTATCCCGCCGAGTGCACAGCCGGACACCAGCATTAGGTCCGCCTTCTCCACGAAGATAGCGGATGGAGATAACCCCTTGGCGGCGAGGGAATAGAGCACATAGCTTCCTACGCTGCTGCCGATCGCGTATGGAAACATCAGTATCTTATCCCTCAATTCCAAGCCCTCGCCGCGCAGCATGCCCCTATCCTGATCCAAGTCGCCCAGCGGCGAGATGGGCCTTCCGAGTATGACTGGCGTCCCCGCGCCACTGCCGCCGACGAGCACCCGTATGCCTTGGCGCATTTCGCGATCCCCGAGCTTAAGCAATCCTCGCGCGCCTGAATCTGTCCCTGCTATCCATGGGCGCTGTCGCGTCTATCCCCCACTTGGCAGTGGTGAGCGTCGCCTGGTCGCTCGATGGATCCAGCGATGAGCCACGCATCCCCGAGAGCACTATGAGATCCCTGTCCGGCTGGAACCTAGTCGCGATCGCGAACTCCACGTCCTCGGGATCCTCCGGATTTATGTCATCGTCCACCACCGTGACCATCTTGAGCGACTGATCATACGTGAACGCGGCTATTATGGCCGTCCTAGGATCGCTCTCCATCCTCTTCTCCAACTGTATCACTGCGTGGAGCCAGCGCCCACCACCCTCGGTCAATACAACCCTCCTGACGCCGGGGATCATGTTCCTAAGTTGCTGTTCCAGCTTCACCTCCACGGGGAAAGACATGAGGAACCGATGCTCCGCGCCACCGGCCAGCAGCCCCCTGAAAATCGGGTTCTCCGACAAGTACATGTGATCGAACTCCACGATTGGTTGCATCCTAGGCTTATCATAAAGCCCCAGCATATCCACCATGACGTCCGAGTCCAGCACATCACGCCTAATCCTCCCCTCGAGGAGCACCTCGCACCCCGTGGGAACCTCGATGCCACCGACCTCCGCGAAGGTCATCGTGCCACCGGCCAAGCTGTTGGCAACCCACGCCTCGTAGGATCCGAAGGGGGCTTGATACGCAGCCGACAGCTCGACCAGAGGATTAGCCCCTATCTCGACGACTATTTTTAAGTCCATGCCGGCTGAGCTTGCCTCTGTGTAAAGTCTGTGCAGATGGCGATTTTCCACCATCCGTATGACGCCCCTGCGGCCGTCGAGGATCCTTATTCTGTGTATTGAGGCGTTGGCAAACCCGCCCTCGGGGCTCTTGGCGAACACCACGGAGCTAGTCACGTAGCGCCCCGCGTCGCCCTCGTAGTACTTGGGCACCGGAAGGGCTTCCAAATCCGGATCCATAGGGCCCCTGAGCCCCAGATCCCCCACCGAGCTGGGCTTCCTTGGATTGGCCGCGGCATCGAGGAAGCGCGATCTGAACTCCGGCTCCTCTACACCTAGCGCCTGCGCAGCGTGCCAACCGCTGGACAGCATGTTGAACGCGAATGGAATTGAGTATCCCTCCACGTCGACTATACCGGCACGCTTACCGGATCTAACAACAACCGATGGAACATCCCCGAGCTTCGTCCTTCCATGCTCCGCGAGCTCACCAGCTCTCCTGAGCCTGAACAGGTGTTCCCTGAGACTGCGCACCGGTTCCACGGCCACGATGGTCGCTGCGCACATTATAGTCCTTTGCCCGGCAAGTACGCATGAGCTGCTCCTCAGCTGAAGCCTCGGAGCTTCCCGGCT
>ERZ1669247.389-NODE-389-length-15124-cov-3.855730_pt1 | contig 15124 bp, 13 predicted proteins | sample MGYA00579297_ERZ1669247 | MGnify/ENA primary metagenome ERZ1669247 (study PRJEB41166, sample SAMN08046056) | hot springs metagenome | biome: hot spring; feature: acid hot spring; material: thermophilic sediment; isolation source: thermophilic sediment from acid...
GACAGTGCGGGATTCGCGAATAATTATTCAATAAGCTTCAGAAATGCATTCTAAGGTGGGAAGTGCGATCACGCTATATTTAATATTCGTTATGAGAATGGTCATAAAAGATTAGCACTTAGCTAGGGTTTGAACGATATTTCATTGTTTAACGTGAATTTACTGGTTAGCCTTATGTCCCTTGATGATGCACCAACCCTAACTTCGTATTCACCCTTATCAACAATCCACAGCCTCTTTGCATCATTAAAGCTTGCTAATTCCTTAATGTTAATTGTTAATTCAATATGGTCTACTTCACCTGGATTCAGTAGCCTAGTCTTCTTAAAGGCCTTCAGTTCCTGAACAGGCTTATCTAACGACCCTTGAGGGGCCTTAACGTAGACCTGAGCAATCTCTTTACCTGGGTATTTGCCTACGTTAATTACATCAAAGGAGACCTTAACAGAATCATCAATAGTCACTCTAAGATTCCTGTACTCGAACCTGGTGTAGGATAGGCCGAAGCCAAATTCATAGGCAGGTTCAATACCATACTTATCGTAGTAACGGTACCCAACGTAAACTCCTTCGCAGTACTTAACCACCTTGGGGTTATCTGGAGGTGTTCCAGGGTAACATTCCACAGCCTTGGCTGCCGGCACATCACTCCAGTCCCTTGGGAATGTTGTGGGTAATTTACCTGATGGGTTAATCCTACCAGTGAGGACATCAGCCACAACTCTACCAGCCTCCTGTCCAGGTAACCACACTAGGATTATTGCATCAACTAAATCCCTCCAACTAACCACCTCAATGGGTGATGGAACGTTTAATACAACTATAACCCTTCTACCTAATGCGTGGAATTGCTTGGAGACTACCTCAATGAGCCTGCGTTCACTATCGGTTAAGTAATAATCACCCTTAATGGCCCTCCTATCCCAACCCTCACCAGAATTCCTTGATATAACCACTACAGCCGCATCATTGCGTTCAGCGTACTTCCTAACCTGCTCCTCACTTACTACGTCCTGAGGCAGGGGCTCTGAGTAGGCCTCCTCATAATACAGGGCGCATAAGTAGTCCTCACCCCTGTTCTCCTTAACGTAATTAACGTAAATTGATGATAACTCCTCATCAACCCTTAATCCACCGTTCCTTAAGCCATCTAGGATATTTATGAAGTACCTTGGGTGAGTGTGCCCACTACCTAAACCACCCCTATTAGTCTCAATCTGCCCAGTACCGAATAAGGCCACCTTAGCATTAGTATTGAGCGGTAATGCTTCATTATTATTCTTAAGCAGGACCACGCCCTCAGCGGCGGCTTCATAGGCTAACTTACTGTGCTCCTTAAGGTTAGGGGCATTGGTTGGCTTATAGCCCTTATAGGCGGGAGTCCTCTTAATGAATTCGAGAACCCTAGCTGCACTCCTATTAACGTAGTCCTCACTTAATTCACCCCTCTTAACAGCCTCAATAAGCCTAGAGACAATTTCATCACTGCCCGGCATTATTAAGTCATTTCCAGCCTTAACCTGCTCAATAGGGTTATCTCCAGCCCCCCAGTCGCTCATTACTATACCATCAAACCCCCACTCCTCCCTAAGCACCTTAGTTAACAACCATTCATTCTGAGAAGTGTACTTACCGTTAAGCTTATTGTAGGAGCTCATTATTGCCCATGGCTTAGCCTCCTTAACAACTATTTCAAATGGTTTCAAGTAAATTTCCCTAAGAGTCCTCTCATCAACAATAGTGTCCACAGTAGTCCTATTAGTCTCCTGCTCATTAGCAGCGAAGTGCTTTGGAGTTGCTGCAACACCAACCGATTGAACACCCTTAACGTAGGCTACAGCAATCTTACCGGCCAGGAGTGGGTCCTCTGAGAAGTATTCAAAGTTCCTACCACACAATGGATGCCTATGAATATTAATGCCTGGTGCAAGGAATACTCCTATGCCATAATCCCTAGCCTCCTCACCCATAGCCCTACCCACAGCCTCCACTAACTCAGGATTCCAGGTTGACGCAAGCATAATGGGTACTGGAAAGGCAGTAGCAGGCCACCTTCTGATTGGATTAGGTTCAATCCTAATGCCTGAGGGGCCATCGGCCATAGCCACCATTGGTAAACCCCTAACAGGCCTAGTTTCACCAGCGGTGCCGTGAATTCTCCTTAAATGCCATGATGCACCAACTAGTAATTGAACCTTCTCCTCAAGGCTTAAGTCCTCAACCCTAATATCTCGGCTCATGCTATCTGCAGTAATCACTACCTTTAAAGCATTACAAGAAGGGGAAACCGCCTTACCTTTAAAGCATATGGATAAGCACCACTAGCAAAACCTAATGGTAATTTACTTTTAAGCTTCAATCTTTCATGGATGATTCTCTACTTGCTCTAAGTTTCTTAACCGTAGCGCGTTTAATCATAGTGATGGTAGGTAGTAACATTGGTAAATATCATTAATGGTAAGAAAATCAGCGGCCCCGGTGGGATTTGAACCCACGACCTACGGCTTTCTGCCGTATGTCCGCAGGCCGTCGCCCTAATCCATGCTGGGCCACGGGGCCTGGGTTTGCTTCTATAACCTAATATATTAATGCTTTTCTCATTCATGTTGAATTACCTTAAATTAACATTGTTTAAAATGGGACCTTAGGGTGGGTTATTGGCTTAATTTATTAAGAGGTTGGGTAGTTTGGTACTATGGATTTCAGTAATCTTGAGGGATTTGTAATAAGTAAAATGAGGGAATCCAGGATACCTGGGTTAACCCTAGGTATTGTTAAGAATGGTGAATTAGTTTACGCGAGGGGTTTTGGTTTCAAGGATCTTGAGAGGGGGTTACCGGCAACTCCACGTACGACCTACGGTATTGGTTCAATAACCAAGTCCTTCACTGCACTTGCTGTACTTAAGCTTGCTGAGGAGGGAAAACTAAGCCTACAGGACCCAGTGGAGCGTTATGTACCATTGAGACTACGCCCAATGGGTGAACCAGTACTGATACATCACCTGTTAACTCACTCAAGCGGTATACCGGCGTTAGGTTACGCTGAAGCCTTCATAAATGGAGTATTGGGACTTGAGGAAACCTGGCTTCCCTTAGCAACCCCAGATGATGTAATAGCCTTCATGAGGGAATCTGAAGATTGGGCTATTGCTAAGCCAGGTGAGAGATTCTTCTACCTAAATGAGGGCTATGTCCTACTCGGTTACATTATTAGGAAGGTTACTGGGTTACCCTATGAAGATTACGTGAGTAAGTTAATACTCAAGCCCCTGGGTATGAGTAGAACGTATTTTAGGGAAGAGGAGTACAGTAGTGATGAGGATAAGGCTACACCCTACATTATTGATAAGGAGGGGAAGCATGTTAAGGGCAAATTCCCCTTTGGAATAACCTCAGATGGAGGATTACTAAGCAATATAATTGACATGTCAAAGTACGTTAACATGCTTATAAATAGGGGTGAGTTTAATGGAGTAAGAGTATTGGGTAAAGATTACTTGGAATTAGCTGAGAGGAAGTACATTAATGTCCCCTGGAGAACACTGGGTGATGAAGGTTATGGCTATGGTTTAATAGTAAGTGATGAATTCTTCAATAGGCGGCTCATCAGCCACAGCGGATCAGTCCTAGTTTACACTTCATACATGGCCTATGTACCAAGTGATAAGATAGGGGTAATTGTTATGGCTAATGCTGAGGGTTATCCATTATCCAGGATAGGTCTCTACGCCTTAACAATGATGATTGGGCATGATCCAAGCAAGGAACTTGAAGTATTCAGGAGGGAGGAGGCTAGTGCAAGGTTGGAGGGGACCTATGAATCATATGGTGGCACAGTTAGGGTAAGTGTGGTTAGGCAAGGTGATTACTTAATAATGAGGAGTGTAACTAAGTACACTGAGGAGTCGACTATACTTGTTCCTGAGGAGATTAAGAGTGATTACGCCAAGTACTTCACGCTAATTAATGGGGCTAAGGTGTATGCGGAGTTCATAGTTAAGAATAGTGGAGTTGAGTTAATATATGAGAGGTTTAAATTCACTAAGAGGCAGTAGGAGCTTCATTATCTAAGTAATGACTCAGCACGGTTAGTGTCTTCACCCATCAATGGAAAGACCCGTAGTTCATCACTCCTCACAGCAATAGGTGATTTAGGTATTTAAATTAATAACGCTTCATCATGAAAATAACATTACTTACGCTTACCACTTAAGATAACTGAATCATGATTAGGCTAAGAAGGATTAATATGATTATGAATTTAACTAGTGGCCTTAGCTTGATTAATCTCTTGAATTAGCTTCATCGGCGTGAATCTTTGCTCAAGGTTCTGGTTCCTTAAGTTAGCAATGATTTCATCAAGCCTATCCTCAATTTCATTAACCCTCTTCTCAATGTAATCTATGAAATAGTTTATCCCAACCTTAACTGGGAAGAGTAGTGGACCCTTTAGGTAGAACTTGTTCACAATGTCCCTCGACCAATACACTGAATGCCTAAACACAACCCTAAGAAGCTCAATATGTTCAGGGAGCAGGTTATACCTATACAGCCACCCCTCCTTATCAGTCCTAACGTGGTTCATTGGTACGTAGAATAGTGGTACAACAAGGCTTCTGTAAGGTCTGATTCTCTCAATGAGTTCAATGGTTTCATTAACGTCATCAGCAGTCTCCCCAGGTAACCCAACTATTATCGTTAATGCAGGTATCAGCTTCACCTCATGCATTATGGATAATGCATCCGTTACGACATCCCACCAATTCTCAATCTTATATGGGGCAGCCTTACCAGGCATTATGATCTTAGCTAACCTGCGTGAACCAGTCTCAAGGCCAACCTGCGCACCCCACCAGTCCTGGTTCTCATCCTCAATGATTTCAGCTAACCTGCTCATTAACTTACCCTGCATCTTCTCACCATAGAGTACCGCAGCAAGGGTTGTGTGGCTCCAGGCAAGGGTCTTATAGTACCTCTTAACAAGCTTATGGAGTTCAATTAACTTCTCAGGCTTAGGTATTATCGTTGGTGAACCGTACAATGGCACATCCTCAGAGTGTATTAAGCCATTAACAACCCCATTCCTCACATTAACCTTAAGCTCCTCCTCAATCTTACTCAAGGGGTACCAGCGTAATGCCCTTAACGTAACTGAACAGAAGGCGCAGCTCCTAGGGCAGCCGCGCCCAATCTCCACAAGCCCATTAACTGAGGCGCCCTTAATGGTCTTAATCTCATCTATACTTGGTGAATCCCTCCTACCTAGGTAAACGTACTTAGGGATTGGTTCCCCATTAAGAGCCCTCCTTGCTAATTCAACAACCGCAACATCCCCCTCACCATCAAAAACTAGGTCAACCCCATAGTAATTAATGAGCTCAGGGAAGTAAAGCCATTGCCAAGCTGAGGGGCCGCCTACGAAGATCTTTAAGCCATTAGTCTTCTTAGCATCATCAATGTAAGGCTTAAGGTTACTCATCATCTTCCTGAAGAGGTACGCATTGAGGGGTTCCTTACCCACTATCACAGCCCAGGTGGATGAAGGTGGGTTAAGGCCGAAGTAATCATGGTGACTAAGCATTAGTATTTTAGCGCCATTCTTAATATACTTAGCCACGTGATCTGGGTCAATGATGGCTGCCTTAAACCCAGCATCAATTAAAGCAGCCTCAATCTTCCTTAAACCATAAGGTGCCTCCCTAGGTCTGCCAAGCCTATCAACCTTAGGCTTAGGTGCCGCTAACCAAATGTGAAACCATTCCGAGAGTCTGTGAAATGGACCTAGGGAGACGAAGATGGGGCCTGTGGAGAGGAAGCCTAGAAATTCCTTACCATGGTGATTAGTCATCATTGATCTATCCGTTGTTAGCACAATATCAAGCGATTCACTTTCCTTAACCATTACGAGTATTTACTGTGCTCCTTTAAATATTTTATACCATTAAACACCTCTGCTTTACCAGCTGCAGCCCCTTAATAATCACTTGTAGCTAACACCACGGCTATTAATTATTCGTGAACGTGTTGAGTATGGTAATGTAGTGAAGTAGTTAAATAGGGGTTCTCATTCACGTGTTCTGAGTGGTGAAGAAGTGAGCAGTAAGGGTATGGTTGCTAAGGAGAGGTTCTTCGGCGGGGTTAAGAAGCCTGTAAGGGTGATTTCAGGAGTAACACCACTGGCCGTAATGACAGCTCCTTTACCCTGTCCAGGTAAGTGCATTTACTGCCCTGGTGGTCCACAAATGAACACCCCGAAGAGTTACTTACCTGACTCACCAGTACCCATGAGGGCTGTTAGGGTTAATTACGATCCCTACATGCAGGTTGCCTCCAGGGTGACGCAGTATAGGGCTATGGGTCATCCTGTTAGTAAAGTTGAGGTTATTGTAATGGGTGGAACATTCACGGCACTACCATTCAATTACCAGTACTGGTTCATACTTAACGTGTATAGGGCATTAAATGACTACCCAGTTTGGGGAAGCTCCACCCCCATAGGTGACCTGGAGCTTGAGGAGAATAAGAATGAGAACGCCTCAGCCAGGGTTGTTGCCTTAACTATAGAGACTAGACCTGACTTTGCCCTTGAGAAGCAGGTTAACTGGATTATTGGATTTGGTGCAACTAGGGTTGAACTTGGTGTTCAATCGATATATGATGATGTGTTAATTAAGGTTAAGAGAGGGCATGGTGTTGCTGAGGTTATTAAATCAACAAGGGTATTGAAGGATTCGGCATATAAGGTATGCTACCACATTATGCCTGGTTTACCAGGCTCAGATCCTGATAGGGACTTAGCAATGATTGATGAGTTATTCAGTAACCCAGACTTTAGGCCTGATTGCCTCAAAATATACCCAACACTAGTAGTACCGGGTACTGAACTTTATGAAATGTGGCGTAGGGGTGAGTACTCAAGCTACAGTGAGGATACTTGGCTCACGCTACTGGCTAAGGTAATGGCTAAGGTGCCTAGGTGGGTTAGGGTCATGAGGTTTGGTAGGGATATACCACTGCATTGGGTTGTTGATGGGCCAAGGATAGGTAACCTAAGGGAAGAGGTTTGGGCCAGAATGAGGCAAATGGGGCTTAAGTGCCTTGAAATAAGGTGCCGTGAAGTTGGGCACAGGATACTTGAGAGTGGTGAATTACCTAAAGCTACCGTGCTTAGGATTAATAGAATTAACTATGAAGCTTCAGGGGGTGATGAAGTATACCTAGAGGTTATTGATGATTCAGATACGTTGTACGGGGTGTTAAGGCTTAGAATACCTGGTAATCCTCATAGGCCTGAATTAAGGGGAAGAACAGCATTAGTTAGGGAACTTCACGTATATGGTCCGCAAGTCATAGTAGGAAGCAGGCCCATTAATCAACTTTGGTGGCAACATAGGGGAATCGGAAGAGCCTTAATGGCCAAGGCTGAGGAGGTGGCTGAGGAGTATGGCGCATTAAGGATTGCGGTGATATCAGGTGTAGGTGTAAGGGAGTACTATAGGGAGCTTGGCTATAGGAGGTACCCAAGGTCAATATACATGATTAAGGATTTAAGAAGAGGGAAGAGGATTGAATATAATTTAAGCAGTAATACGAGTACATTAAGCGATTTCCTCGTAACGGATTAAAGCCCTAGCATGCATAATCAACGCTCTAGCCTATAGGTGGTTCAGTATACTGAGTTCAGCGTTGGATTAGGTACTAGGGAAAACGCTTATAATTCACCTTAAAGTTGGTGATCATGAATGTTCATAGAAACGCACCTAGCAACCCGTGATGATTACGTTTTACGAAGTCTAGTGAGACTTAACTATATTGCAGTGGTTTCACTAGCTAAGATTAAGGGAGTGAGGGATGATTTACTTGTCCTTAGGAAGGTCCGCGGCCTAAGGCGAAGGGCGCCGTTCACCATAGTGTTCATTGAGGGTAATAATAGGTATGTATTGAATAAGTATATAGCTAACGATAATGTTGACGTGGTTACAATACTACCTGGGCCAGAGTACCCCAGTAGGAGGCAGTTATCCATTATTGAGGAGGAAGGTAAGTACGTTGAGTTAGTTGCGTTACCATTCATCAGGAGGGGTTTAATTGGGGATTTAAGCAGAGTAGCCTTAGATATTATGGATTATTCAACTAAGGCAATACTAACACTTGGTATGGAATCAATAAATGATGTTAAGAACCCTATTGACTTAGTTAACTTAATGACCTTAATAACAGGGGATAAGGATTATTGGATTAGGGCTATTAAGAATAATCCACTGAACCTAATAGTTGATGCAATCTATAAAAGTGGCGTATGCACTTAAGTAATATTACTTAACTGGGTTAATACGATAATTAACTCCTGATAACCTATAATGATTAATTAGCTTAATTAACTCCAATTACAGCGCCATGTTGGTAATTAACCCTTAAACCAGCACTTAGCGCGCATTAGGGAGTTAGTTAAGTCCCTTCATGAAGGAAAAAACTAATTAAGGTTAACTGAGTACAGCGCGTAAAAGGCCCCGGTAGTGTAGCCTGGTACAACACGCGGGCCTGTGGAGCCCGTAACCCGGGTTCAAATCCCGGCCGGGGCCACCAGGTAACATTCCTCATAAGTTAAATTATTTAAAAACGAACTTGATTATACTAAGATTGTACATTAAACCTTTAGATTAAATAAAGAATAGCGATATTTAGTTTTACAATACTTTATTTTTATCGAACTTAAATTCACAATACGCTAAAGGAGTCCTCCTCAACATGCTAGCCACCTCCTCTGTGCTTAGGTTAAAGGGTATTATATAGCCATTTATGAGAGAGAAGTGGCCCTCACCCTTATGCAGCTCTAGTCCTATTAATTCACCTGTGCGGGATCCCCACCATCCTTTTGGAGTTGGTACATCATACAGTTTCACAACCTTCACGTCAGAGTAGTAAACCACATTCACGTGCTTCGCAAGTGCAGGGGAACCACCCCTTACTTCCTCATTAAGCGAGAGTGAACGGAGTTCAGGCATCAATTCCCTCAATGGCTTATTTAACTCAGCATCACTTACGGAGAATAATTTACCCTTATAAGTGCCGTTCTTTAGGCCGATAATGCGATCAGCAAAGAACTTATTCCTTTTAAAAACTTTAATCACATCGGCTAAGAATAATTGACTTAAAGGTATGCTTGTAATAGATGATGTGGCTTGATAACTCTTGAATCCCCAATGTATGAATCTATCGTTAGTTATAATTAACCTACCTGCCCATTCACCATTTAAATCGAGCACAAGGGGTAGGCTATAGAGAGCTTGCTCCTCCAATTGATCATTCCTACCAAACTCGTAATAGCATACTTGGCATTTTCCCTTCCCCTCCCTATTAGCATAACCACATCTAGGACAGACCGTGGTTTCTATATTTTTAGACATCTGTAATTGATTTTTATGAGTTTAAAAACTTTGTTATTACTACCAAGTAACATTGGAAATACTTATAAAGGATTACTATTCTTATTTAATCTAATATGTCGCAGCCAAGTGGGGATGAGCATACTTGGGCTTTAGTAGCATGGATAATACCATTAGTTGGTGGGATAATTGGCATAGTAATGAGGTCTAACTCAGATTATGTTAAGCATTGGTCATACTTAAGCATAGCCTTTGGAATCATAATAATAGTCATAGATATAATACTCGGTGCATTATCTTTCTTAACCATACTAATATTGCCTATTCATATATTAGTAACGGTATTATACTACTTAGCTGGATTAGCATTCTTCATCATATGGATAATAGGCATTTTAAGAGAACGTAACGCAATTTACTGGAAACCACCAATCATTTATAATGCAGCAAGAATGATAGGCTTACCTTAAGTGCATCAAGGTATTACACATGACTATAAATTAAATCTTTAATTTGCTTCTTACCACTAGCCACAGTAATCTTACATATATTCATAAGTGTATTACTTGCAGCTTAAAAACTGGGTGAATATTCTAGAGTAAGTGCTAGTATTTAAGATTACCATAGTGAATTATAGGCATGACTTATGAATTAATATTATAGAGCTAAGTATTAGTTAAAATTAATAACGCTCATGGTTTTTCACTAGATTAAACCTTAAGCTTAATGCATGATAATGGAGTGAGTTAATGTGAAACAAGAGTTAAATATAATGTAATGGCACGTTAATGCAATGAGCGAGAATAAAGGTAAGGTTATTTTCTTCACTACAATATCTCCATCAGAAGAGGATAGGCTTCAAGCAATGCTAAGAATCGCGTTAATTGCATCATCACTAGGTTATGAGGTTTTCATTTACCTTGCATTATACTCAGTAATGATTATTAAGAGGAGTGTATTTGAAAAGCTAAGTGAAGGCGTAAGAAATATGTTAATTGACGCCATGAGGAAGAATGTTAGGATTATGGCGTGTAAAGTAGCAATGGAGAGTTTTAATGTTAAGGAAGGGGACATAATAAGTGGTATCATAGTGGCAGAGCCAGGGGATCTCCTTAATATTGCTAAGAATGCTATTACTCTCTCCTGGTAATTAAGATAATGCCCATGTTATGTTCATTAGTAATGCCACGTAATAGTAACCTATGAATAAAACTTAAATACAGCATGGCTTTACGGTGTTTATGTCTTCGATGGCAGTTTATGTTACTAGGAGGATCATAAACATGCTCATTACGTTACTGCTTTTAATAGCCATAGTTTTCACGCTCATTCACGTGCTTGCACCATCACCGTATGCATTAGCGAGGATATGGGTTGGAGCCAGGGTTACGCAACAGGCACTTCAAGCGGTTATTAAGGCTTATGGGCTTGATAAGCCACTTTACATACAATTCATAAACTATGTAGCCGATGTGTTTACAGGTAATTTTGGCGTTGATACAATGTTTAAGAAGCCTGTCCTGGAGGTAATGGCCATGTACTTACCTTATACTCTTCAACTTGTCCTATCCAGTACAGTGGTAGCTCTCATCATTGGTATATTCACTGGTGCAGTGGCTGGTGCCAAGAAGGATACTAGTACTGATTATGCAATAAGGATAACGTACTTGGTTACGTGGTCAATGCCCCCATTCCTAGTAGCCATACTACTGCAGCTGCTGATTGCCTATTACCTTGGCTTACTACCAGCCACAGGTATAGTTAACCCAATATACACTCCACCTAAGCCTATTACTGGATGGCCACTGTTGGATGCAGCAATTGAACATGATTGGCCATACTTCGTCAGTATGATTAGGCATTTAATACTACCAGCCACTTCCCTAGCTCTAGTCTCCTTCGGATTAATAACCAGGTTAATGAGAAACACTATGATAGACGTCATTAATAAGGATTACATAAGGACAGCAATAATGAAGGGCTTACCTGATAGGAGCATAATATATAAGCATGCGATGAGAAATGCTTTAATACCCATAGTAACCATTGCAGTGCTCGCCTTCGCCACCTCAATAGCTGGCGCAGTGGTTATTGAGGATATATTTCAGTACCATGGCATGGGGTGGTTCACCACGCAGGCATTATTCAACTTAGATTACCCAACAATACTTGGCTTCACGTTCATAGTGGGTATATCAATAATGGTGGCTAACCTAGTGGCTGACTTACTTTACGCAGTTATTGATCCAAGAATAAGGCTTGAGTAGGGTGATTGGCATGTCCGTTGCTGTTTTTGAGAACCCTAAATTAACCCTGAGGGTGCTTCTAAGGAATCCATTATCAGCAATAGGCTTAATCATAATTGCGCTCTTCCTAGTATGGTCCATCATTGAGGGGTCACTCCAGATAATTGGTTCAGTGACTAGGCATCCAAGCCTAGGCTGGGTCCTACTGCCTCATAACCCAATGGCAGTTAACCTAGCTGCTGGTAATGAACCACCATCCTTCAAGTACCTACTTGGCACAAACGCTGAGGGTCAGGACATACTTAGTAGGATACTTTACGCAGCACCTATTGATGCTTCAGTCAGCATAATAACCGTTTTATCAGCTATAGTGATAGGTGGCTTACTAGGAATATTAGCTGGATACTATGGTGGGTGGATTGATGAGCTTATTAGTAGGATAACGGATGCGTTCTTATCAATACCAGGCTTAATACTGTTACTCGCATTAACAATACTTATAGGTTCAGGGTACTTCCAATCAATGATGGCTTTAATAATAGTTTGGTGGCCGATATACGCTAGGTTATCTAGGGCTCAGACACTCTCAATAAAGAGTAGGTACTTCATTGATTCAGCTAGGTTATCTGGGTTAGGTGATTTTTGGATACTGATGAGGCATGTTTTCCCAAACATAATAGATCCTGTCCTCGCCTACGCCACCTTAGACTTTGGTAATGTGATATTAACCTACGCCACCTTAGGCTTCCTAGGTATTGGCATTAAGCCACCAACGCCGGAATGGGGTGAGATGGTTAGTGCTGGGTTAAATGAATTACCAGCTTACTGGTGGACTTCAATATTCCCAGGCCTAGTGATAACGATAATTGCCCTTAGCTTCGCACTGGTTGGTGATGGTTTACAGGATATTTTAGTGGGTAGGATAAACTATTGATGATAACCCATTTCCCTCAGCCTACTAATAATAAGTCTCTGCACACTCCAAGGTTCCCTCACATCCCAAAGCCTCACACCATAACCACTCCCAATTACTACCACTTGCCAGTTTCTACTGGAGGTCACTATAATGACTGAGCCGCAGTTAAATAACCTAGCCAATGGGCCCTGTGAAACGAATACATCCTCAATATCCCAATACTTAACCCTCATCCCCCTATTCATTAGTCCCTTAAACTCAATATAGTCGCTGGTTATTTCATAAGAATGAGCACGCTTAAATAATACGTAGACCACAATCATCATCCAGTATATTGATGTGAAAATAAGCAGTGAAGTTAACCTACTTAAATTCAATAATGGTAAAATGATTAGTAGTGGTATAAGAGCCTTAATCAATGTCTTAGTAACAACTGGTCTTAGAATCATACTACCTCTTTGCATATAGCCAGCATGCCACGTATATGCCCTTCTTAACCTCAATCATGGGTGGCTCCTCCCTACGGCAAATATCCATTGCGAATGGGCACCTTGGGTGGAATCTACAACCACTAGGTGGATTAATTAGGCTACCTACTTCACCAGTAGGTGGCTTTAAATCCTTCTTCCCAACATCTGGTATTGATTCTATGAGGGCTTGAGTATAGGGGTGTTGAGGCTCCTTTAATACACTTGATGTTTCACCGGACTCCACAATCTTACCCATGTACATTACCATTATCCTATCACTGAGGTATCTTGCCACAGATATGTTATGCGTTATTAATAAGTAAGTTAACTTATGCCTTTCCTGCAACTCAGCCAACAGGTTAAGTACCTGCGATTGAGTGGATACGTCAAGCGCGGAGGTTGGTTCATCAAGGACAATGAACTCAGGATTACTTATCACTGCCCTAGCAACAGCCACCCTCTGCCTCTGCCCACCACTAAGGTCACTTGGTCTCCTTTCAGCAAGGGATTGCTCAAGCCCAACCTCCTCCATGATCTTAAGTACCCTTTCCCTCAATTCCCTTCCCTTAACCCCCCTAGCGAGTAGGGGTTCAGCAATAATGTCTCTAATCTTCATCCTTGGATCTAGGCTTGAGTATGGATCCTGGAAGACCATTTGAACCCTTGACCTAAACTTCTTCAAGTCACCGCCCTTAAGGGAAGTAACATCAATACTATCAAAGAATATTTTACCAGCCGTAGGTGTTTCCAGTGTTGTTAATAACCTACCGAGGGTTGTCTTACCACTACCACTCTCACCAACAAGGGCTGTTGTCAAAGTCCTCTCCACAATTATGTCAACTTTATCCACAGCCCTAACATATACTGGCTTCTCTCTGAAAATCTTCTCCAATAACCCATACTTCTTAGCTAAAAACCACTTAGTTAACCCCTCGGTCTTAATCAACACTTCAGGCATAGAGGTGGCACCTCACTCTCCTATTATCAGTAATCTTAAGCTGTGGAACAACCTTAATGCAAGTATCAGTGGCATATGGGCACCTTGGGTGGAATCTACAACCACTAGGTGGATTAATTAAGCTGGGCACTGATCCACCTATTATCGGTAACTTACCCTCATGCTTACTGATCCTCGGTAAACTGCCTAATAAGCCCTGGGTATATGGGTGGTATGGTTTAGTCACCACATCATCTATGTTCCCCTCCTCAACAACTTGCCCAGCATACATTACCATTATCCTATCCCCTATTACCGAGGCAACGGCTAGATCATGGGTTATGAATATTATTGACAAGTTATACTCACTCTTTAAGTCCTTAAGCAACTTAAGTATCTGAGCCTGCACGGTAACGTCTAGTGCTGAGGTTGGTTCATCAGCTATGTATAGCCTAGGCCTCATCAATAGCCCCATAGCTATCATAACTCTCTGTATCTGCCCACCACTCAACTGGTGAGGATACCTATCAATTATGATTTCGGGGTCAGGTATCCTCACATCCCTTAATGTGCTAATTATCTCCTTAAGTGCCTTACCCTCATCAAATGCTTCCCCGCTCTTAATCATCCTAACTCTAACTGCCTCAATTAACTGATCCCTTATCTTATACACTGGGTTAAGGCTGTTCGCTGGTTCTTGAAAAACCATAAATATGCCTGTCCCCCTAATCATCCTCAGTTTACTTTGCGGAAGCTTAACTAGGTTAATACCATCAAACAAAACCTCCCCGCTCACGTACCTAGCGTTTGGTGGAAGCAGCCTACTTATGGCTAAAGCCAGCGTTGACTTACCTGAACCGCTTTCCCCAACCACTGCAATGGATTCCCCCTTATCCAGTGTGAAGGAAACATCATCAAGCGCCTTAACAGTACCGAAGAGAGTCCTGTAGATTACACTGAGTCCTCTAACTTCCAGCAATACCACTTCAAGGCACAAGGTTCAAATAATTAAAAACTTTACTCAAAAGGCAGTATATAAGACATTGCAATAAAGCTTTTAAACCGTGGTTCCTCAGTATCAGCTCATGTCACTGGCAATAGGAAATGGGAATGTTGGTGTGTCTAGGGGTGTTTTGGCTGCTGTGGTTGTGGCTGTTGTTGTGGTTG
>ERZ1669247.391-NODE-391-length-15075-cov-8.167909_pt1 | contig 15075 bp, 18 predicted proteins | sample MGYA00579297_ERZ1669247 | MGnify/ENA primary metagenome ERZ1669247 (study PRJEB41166, sample SAMN08046056) | hot springs metagenome | biome: hot spring; feature: acid hot spring; material: thermophilic sediment; isolation source: thermophilic sediment from acid...
AGCAATGGTGCTGGTGTTTAATGAGGCGCAAAGACAAGGTAAAGCGGGGTTTAACATAGTGTTATTTAATGTAACGAAGAAAGTGGTTTGTTTAAACACTGGTATTGTTAATTACGGTTTAATATGTTTTGGTTTGTTAAACTTTGGTGTCATCTGTTTGTTATGATAGTTAAAATTGAAAAATTACAAGAAAAATATAATTTTTATCGTAAAAAGTTGAATATAACTATATAAACAGCCGTTTTGTTTGGGGATTATAGGGGAATATAAGATAATAAATATTAATGGAGCGCAGACCCTCAAAATTTTTTTCGAGTTCCTCACAACCAACCATTATATAGTTTGGTATATTTGATATAATGGTGTATACAATTAGGTTATACACCATTATAACATATACCTAACTTGGTTATATATTGTGAGATACTTCAAATCATTTTCTTTAAGCATTTCATCTAATATAACACTCAATATATCTCCCTCCTTATAGGTAACTAGCAAATTCTAAAACTATTTGAGAATTTTCAAAAATATGGAATTTTTCCCTCGATGAAGCGTTAAATTCCTGATTAAAAACAGTCAAAAATCCAAATAAAAGTTCCTCACAACCTTACCTTACAGCAGGTAACTATATACACCATGTATTAAAGCGTTCCCCTAACACCTGTTTTACTGATTGACTAAAGTACGAGCAAGTGCATTGAAATATGACCTATAAGATAACCAGCGACTATATAACCAGTCAGTTGGTATTGAAGCAAATAAAAACTTGTTTGGCTTTTAAATCTGTTCCAATTTGCTATTTTAAGTTTAGATTTTTCAATTAAAAACCATTCTGCTGGCATCAACAAAAGTGACCCTATTATTATTGCAGATATTTTTGCAAAACCAATATGAAAAATAGCAAATAAAATTCCAGCCAGCGTATATAACCCGATGTTTTCTACTATAACGGAAAATTTTGTCATTTTGCTAACAGATTTGTCTTTTAGAAAACTAGGCAAATGAATTAAATGCAAGAGTGGAGGAATAAGCGCAACTAAGTAGTAGGTTAACTTTTTCACAAATCTATAAAAATAAAATAACTTAAAAAAAGTTAAAATCTTTTCAACCTTCTTATATTATACAGAAGTAGTACCTGTTTTGGATCAATTTCCAAATCGTTTAGCGTGCTTTTCTCTTTTTCCAAATAGTTTTCTATTTTTGAATTATAAAATGTTTCTAAGATAACTTGAACATCTCTCATGTCTTGCTCTCTTCCGGCATCAAGCTTCATTAAGAGCAAAAGAGAAGGTTCAACCACTCGCACAACATCATTTTTTAATTTCACTGATAGAGAATGTTTTTCTATAAATTCTATCGGTATTCCATTTACTGGTTTGTTGTAATAAAGGTCTATTTTTACATTGTTTTCAGTATCATATAGCTGAGTTATTTTTCCGGATTTTGACGGTTCAATGAAAAATCCATTTTCTATAATTATGTTTTTGCGCGGTTCTGGGTTGTTTTTTACTACAAGGTCAATATCGTTTGTCGGTCTTTTGTTTTTTGAGCAAAGTATATTTACCGCTCTTCCGCCTATAAAAACAGGCATTTCTCCAAACGATTCTGTCAACCTTTCATAAATATCTTCTACTATTCCAATAGGAATATTCCTTTCTTTTTCTTTGAAAGCCGGCATATAGATTTAATTTAGCCACAGGTATTTAAATTTTTCTATTATTTACTAGCCGGGCTTTTCATCGCCTTATTCCGTTTATAATAATTATGTTTGAAATAAGATCAATGAAAAATTATTTTCCAGAACATTATTTTTTGCAACATAATTTTTCCGCAAGATTATTCCGCACAGAATAATTCTGATTAGAATAATGTTTTGTTAGAGATAGCAAAAGTTGCCAGTTTGCTAAAGCCCATATTTAAACTTTCTTGTGGTTTATTTTTATAAAAATATAAGGTTATATAATGGACGATTTAATTCTTTATGGAGACGTTTATGCTGGATTAAACAAATTAGAAAACAATTCTGTTGCTTTAGCCATAACTTCGCCTCCTTATTGGAAGCAGAGAGATTATGGATTTGAAGGTCAAATTGGACAAGAAAGTAGCGTTGAAGAGTATATAGGAAAATTAGTAGCAATATTTGATGAATTAAAGGAAAAGTTACGTGAAGACGGCGTGTTTTTCCTTAACATTGGTGATAAATATCTTAATAAATATGGTAAATCACATTTGCTACAAATTCCTTATAGATTGGCATATCATATGATTAAAAATGGTTGGCATTTGGTTGATATAATCATTTGGTATAAACCAAACCATATGCCGGCTTCCACAGATGATAGGTTTGTAAACACATATGAACCGGTTTTAGTACTTGCAAAAAACGATGATAATGTTTATAGAAAAAACTTTGGAAATGTTTTGAAAATACCATTGCAACGCACTCCTTGGAAGCATACTGCAGTTTTTCCAGAAAGATTGGTTTTAGAACTATTGAATAGAGCAAATCTAAAGGATGGTGATTTAGTACTTGATCCTTTCGCTGGAACTGGCACAGTTGCTACTGTAGTCAAGAATTTAAGAAATCAAAAACACCCAATAAATGTTTATTCCATAATGATAGAGAAAAATAACGATTTCATAGATATTATTAAAAAACGCGCCAACATTAAACAAGTTGAAAAAGTTAATGATATAAATTATGAATGGAAACCAGTGATTGAAGAGAAAATACCTAAAGAAATAGGATCTAAAGAAATCCTTAAAGACAGATATGGAGAAGTTTTTATAGCTGATACATCAAAAGAATTTTTATCAGCATTAAATGGGATTGCGTCTTATAAGTTTAAAACATTTCATAGAGAAGATGCGTTATATTTTTTCGGAGTTAAGCAATGGACTATTTCAGATTTGTACTATATCAACTCTATTTTATATCAAGGTTATGTGTTGAGGAATATGCTTGTTGTGTCAAATGAAAATAATTGGTATCCAATTTTCATGTTTGCCCGTAACAATACAAAAGTTAATTATAGGTTTTATATAGATCGTATAAGAACAAAATCTTTTTCAGATGAAAATATAAATTGGCTAAAATGGAATTTTGAAGGTATGAAAGTTAACGACATAACTGTAAAAAATGTAAGAGAAGGAAAAATGATTAAAGTTTTGGAAAGGTATCAAAACGCATTTCCAAAAATAGCAATTGTAAAGTGGAATGATGGAGATATATCAACAGAATTAGTTCTTAATCCAAATGAAGATGAAATAATAATGGAAGGTTTGAAGTTTCTTTGTCCAAGATGTGGCGCTGTGCTTGAAAACCCATACGACCCTATTGGAGAAAACAAATGCCCTAATTGTGGAACTTCATTATGGACTGATGTCAACACGTTGCCTAAAATAAAAGAGCCTGAAGAAATTTTACAAATAGTTAAAAAAATCAAAAACATGAATTATGATACTTTGGAATTAACCCCAGAATTAGAATTTGAAGAGAAACAAAACAAAACAAAAAGTAAATTTTCTAATTTAGACAGAATAAATTGGGGTGCTTCACCAGGTGCAAGAAAATCTATACTTGGAGAATACTTTACAAAGATGAGACTTTATAAGATAGATCAGCCGATCATAGCTCAATACTTTACAGTTTTAAGAAAACATAAAGACTTGAGCATTCAAGAAATAATAGAAAGATTCCCTGAATCTTATAAACACACTGTTGGTCATTGGTTTAGAAGAGACTTTGGCGGATCAATTCCTTTGCCAGAGGATTTGGAGTTATTAAAACAGTCGCTTGAAACAAACCATTATTTGTTTAGCATATTAGGAAGAACAGCGCTAAAATTCCAAACTGTAAAGCCATCAGTTAAAGGAAAAAATCCTGGAGATTTTATAGAAGGATTGACTGAAAGCGAGCTAATTTCATACATTAGAAAACTGTACATGCCGTAAAAACTCAAAAATTGCCAGATTTTTTAAAAATTTCAGTTTCCCTCGGAGACTGAAAGGGGGTCTTCCCTCGAAAAAAGCCAAAAAAATCGATTTATTGTGCGTACACCCCTACTTATTTTGACAAAAAGTTCATTTTCCTGCAAGTTTCCCTCGGTGCACCCCATATTTTGGCTACCCCATCTTTTTAAAACATAAAATAAAAATGAATTTATGAGTTTTATAGAAAAAATTAAAGATGCTTTCAATATAATATTGCACCCATCTCAAGCAAAAAGAAAAGAAAATATAACCGATGTTCTTGCTTTTTATTTCGCTGTTTCAATTATTCCAACAATTTTGCTTATTGTAGCTGATTCAATTTTTGCTTTTAATCCTTTTTTGCTTCCGCTGTTCATCATTAGTGCTATAATATTTTATGCTGTTATTCCTCTTGGTGTGTTTATAGACTCTGGTATATATTATCTGATAATTAAAAAATTATTCAATTTGTACAATGGCGACTTTAAAGACACATACACGGCATTTATTTATGCTACGCTTCCATATATTTTATTTTACTGGTTGACTGTGTTTCCAGTGATAGGCGGGATGTTTTTCTTGGTCATACTACTTTGGGATTTTGTCATAGCGATAGTGGTTTTGTCAAAAATGTTTAAGATGAGCAAATTGAAAGCGTTTGGGACGTTGCTGTTAGACTTTGTTGTGGTTTTTGCTATTATATTTTTAATATTATCGGTTTTGCTTTCAATGGCTATATTGCCAGCGTTTATCTGAATTTTAAAAAGAGTGAAGAATTTTATTACTGATGGGTCGCGTTGATGTTTATACAAAAATAGAGTATGCCAAGTTAATTGGTGAGTTGGCAGAGCCAAAAGATGGCGATTCAGTTGTAGACATGGCTGTTGGAACCGGAAACCTATTATTAGGTGTTATTGAAAATGTTTCGGACCCCAAATCCTTGAAACTGTTTGGTTTTGATATAGATAAAAAAGCGCTTGAAGAAAGCAAAAAGCGACTTTCAGGTTTAGATTATACTGTTGAGGAAAAAGATTCGTTGCTTTTTTTCAAAGACAAAAAAGATGTTTTTGATATATCTGTGTTGAATCCGCCATGGAATGTCAAAACAACAAAAGAATTATTGAAAGAATTTTCAATAAAATGCGAAATTCTTTATAGCGATTGGATATGGATGTTAGTTTCAAGCAACATAGCAAAAAGAAAAAGCGTTGTTATAGAAAGCCAAAGCGTGTTGTCCAGAATTAAAGGTGAAGTTCAGTTGAGAAAAAAGATAGTAGAGATGAATATAATAGAAAGCGTCATTTTGTTGCCAAACGACGCATTTGAAAACGCAAAGCTTGATTCTGCAATAATTGTTTTCAATAAAAATAAAAACAACGATAAAATCTTGTTTGTTGATGGAAGGGTATTAAATAAAAATGAAATTATTGAGATTGTAAAAAACAATAAAGAAGTAAGTGGCATAAGCAAAATTGCAGGATTAAAAGAAATCAGGGATAATAACTTTAATTTGAGTCCGTTGATATACATCAACTCTTCTGGTTCTGGAATTAAAATAAAAGATTTATTTGAGATAAAAACAAATGGAATAAAGCCTGAAGTTTTTACAGAAAAGAAAGAAGGAATGATACCTTGGCTTACAATAAATGATGTCAAAAAATATGATGGCGACTTCATAAAAAAATCTTCATATTTTATTTATGAAGATGAAGTTATGAAGAAGCGTGTCAGTGCAGTTCCTAAAAATTCTTTGATATTGGCTGGCAGAGCAACAATCGGAAAAATAGCAATAACAAATGAATATTCAGCGTTTGATCGCGGATGTGTGGCTTTAATTCCGAAAGATAAGAGTATTGATCCTAAAGCTTATTTAGAAAAAATAAGAAAAGCTGTTCTTACAGCAAAATCTTCTATGCCAGGTACAATTTATAAAAGTTTGGCAAAAAGATATATTGAAAACTTATCTATAGATGTCTCGTAATTCGCTGACACTAACCTCATACGGCTCTAAATCTTTGTATGTTGTGTTAGATATGCTTATTAGAAACTCATCTGGCGAGCCTCTTCCTTGTCTTGCTGTTCTGTGAACAAAATTAAAAACTTCATCCTTTGTCATAAGAAAATATTTTATCTTGTCAAGCCAAACCAATATGAAAATAAAAGTGTCGGCATATCCCTTTATCCTATTGAATGATACTCTCCAAGTTCCTTCTTCCCCATATCTCATTGGAGCGTAGTTATGATACTCGTCTATTTTATCACGGTTTCTCACTCGCGAAGCTTTTGCTTCTATTTTTTCGTCTCCATATTCTAAATCATATTCTGTTGTATTTGGTTTATGCAGTGTTGGAATAAGCTTCATCAGATGCTCACTAGCCCAAACTTCTCCAAAATATTTGTCGTTATATTTAAAAAGATCTGAGTTGTCCATTCTCTCACCATTCATTCTTTAATAATCTTGTAAAATTCGGAGTTCGGTTGACCTTTCTTTATTGGACCGCCATCACTTGAGCACCTTTTAATATATCCTTTATTTTCTAAACTATCTAATGCTTTATCTAACTTGTGAGCGAAATCATTATCTGATATTTCACTTTCTAACGCATCACTTATATTCCAATACCACACAACGCCATTTTTATCCTTCAATTGTTTCATTGTTTTAAGTACCTCCATTTCAATATTATTCACAGTCACAATATCGCCATATATATTTATTCATAAAATATTTAAAAACATTTTACTTTTACAAAATTCAGCGTTTAGCTGTTTTTTTTTCTTAACTAAATCGAGTATCATTTATCAAAATCATCTATTCTTTCAAAGACATATTTGCAAGTATCTGCTATATCTTTTATCATTCTCCAATCACCACTTATTTCTCCAAGAGTTGCAAAACCGGAAAGCATGTTTAAGTTGAAATTTTCAACATCTTTCCTTGTTACGATTTTTTCTCCCTGATCTGTTTTCACTTTTAATTTATCTTTTGAAACAATTTTTATTGGTATTTCTTCCATATCAAGTTCATCTTGAATTTCCTCATACTTTTTCATATCACCACCGTATTTATTAAACAGTAAAGATTTAAAAACGTTGTGTTGTTTTGACAATTTAATCCATTTGGTCCACAAAATTGTCTATCTCGTCTAAGAACCTGTCAAGCGAAAGGTCCCAATCGTCGTGTTCAGATTCTTTGATTTTTCTCCATCGTCTATATGCCGACATAATCCTATATATTTTTCTTTGATCCAATTTTTCAACCATATAATCAACATTATTAAAGATGTGAATTTTAAAAATGTTTTACATATAATTAAATGTTTATGAACAACGAAAATGTTTTTTATAAAAAAGTTTCCTGTAGTGTGTGTGGAAAAACAGGAATCATAAAGATAAGGAAAAATGACGGCAGAATATTAAGCAACAATTTTCACTATTTTGGCAAGATAAACGTCAATTCATTAAAGACAAGCAAAAATCTATACAAAGTTTATATAGATAAAAATGGCAATATGAAAACTGAGAAATTTAAAAACTTTTCATATAACAAAAGAAAGAAGCCAAAATATTTTGACTATTACGAATGCGATGAATGTTATATGGAAAACACAAACAGAAAGATATTTAAATCTTAACATTATACATATTATTGGTGCCAGGATAAAGCGGTTGATGGCTTTATAGCCTGAAAGTTCGTTTTTTATATCCCGGCACCATTAAGAACCAAGTGGTCTATATTATAACTTACGGGCTAATATGAATACACCAAACTGGAAAGAAATAAAATTAAAGAGAGAAAAGAACAACTCTCTCATCTTCTTTTGGTTTTAAATTTTTTTCTACAAAATTCTTCACTTCGCCAATGAATTTTGGTTTGTCTTCAAATTTTTCCTTTGCTGAATTTATTATTTCTTTTATAGAATCTTTATCTGTTGGCAACCATATGTATTGCAATTCTCCATCTTCATTATATAATCCAGACATTTTACAATCTATTAGGAAATCATAAACTTCTTCAGAAACAAAATTCTTTTCTCCTTGTTCTAAATCCACTTTTATTAGTGGATATTTTTCACTCATATAATCACAATTATAATTTGGGAACATATGTTTAAATAACTTTTCTAAAAATATTATTGGCGTCAAATAAAAAGTTAAAACTGTAAACGAAGCTTATTTAAACCTTTCTACACAAAATTGTATTATGGACTTTGAAAATTATGAAGAGCTGTTGGAGTATGTGGCAAAAATAGAAAAGGCTTTGAAAAAGCAAAATCTTAGTGAGTTAGCATTTCTTTTGGGTAAAAAATTCAATTCTGTAAGTGAAGCTAACGACTATTTTAATAATGTTTGGAAAAGAGAAGCGAGAATAAAAACAAGATTCAAAAATAAAACAGGATTTAAGTAGAGTGTTATGAGCTCGCTTGGCTTAGCAAGTCCTCTATGAATTCATTTCCTGCCTGAACGGTCTGGTTTGCGTAGTAGCCAGCTACCAGTATCTTGTTTCCAAACGCTTTCACAATCACAGAATTTGGTCCAAACGATGAATTTAATGAAGGATTTTCAGCGAATATTTGCTGTGCCACGCTATTTACGAATTTGCTTCCAATCACAATTTGATTCATTGAAGGGTTGGCGTCTGTATCGAGCACAACTAATGGGTTGGTTGCTGTATTGAGTTTGTATGGTGTTATAGTTTCATTTATTGACGGCTTTGCTGTTACATTGTTTAGACCAACCACAGAACATGACATTGAAACGTTTGAGGAGAATGAACATGTTGCATTCACTTTTGCTATTGTAACGTTTGGTATGTTTGTGGCTTCTCCAACATTAAACGGACCAAATGTTTTTTCAGTTGTTGGTATTGTTGTGTTTACTGGTCCAACTGTAAAGAGCAACGTGTCGACGCTCTTTGCCAAATCGAATGTTAAAGATGTTGGCGTTATACTACTTATTTCACTGCCCTTTTCTGTTATAAATCCTTGAGGTGCGTTTAAAGTTGATCCTTGTGTTGAAATATAGGTCACATTATTTTTCACGCCAGGAACATTTGTAGATGTCATTGAATAGTTAAGCTGGAATAGATTGCTCATCACAGCAGATGATCCTATCGATGAATTCACAATATCAAAGCCTATTTTATCTACGGCTGTTGAATTTGTTGGAACTGGATATTCTTCAATAGTGTAGTTGAAATATGCGTGCTGTCCTGTTGCCCCGTTTCCAACTGTGAACGGATTCATTATAAATTGCGCAGTCGGCTGTCCATTGCCTTGATTGTATGAGATTGACTGGTAGCTGAGATCTAAATTAGGGTAGTTTTGCGATGATACTGGATATAAAATACCAGCACTCGCCGGTTCAGAAAATATGGCAAGCACATTGGAAGGATTTGTTGATTGTGTAAAGCTTATTTCTAGCCCAGGAACAGCTTCTGATACGCGCACGTCTGTTATATTAAAGAAGTTTCCAACAAAAACAGAATTTCCTGTTGAGTTTAATTGAATAGATTGAGTTGTTGGGCTTGGCGATGTTTTAGAAGGATATCCAGAAATCATTACAGATAGTGTTGGATTTGTTTGAGTTCCTATGAAGTTGCCAGCTTCACTTACTAGCATAGCATTCACACCAACACTATTTCCGCCTGTCAAAGTTGTTGCGTTATTAAATTCAACCAATGAATATGGTGTTAGATCATATTCGATTGTGTTGTTAGTAATGCCTTCGTAGTTAAATGCTGTTGGGATAGAACTTTTTACAATCAATAATTGTGCTGGTTCAGTTAAATTCTTCGGCGCCCAAGATTTAGATCCAGCACCAACATTTTGATATTCCAAAGATGACACATATTTGGTATCTATTGTCAATGGATCAAAATCTCCTGTTGCTAAAGTATCCTTTACAAGCGTCAATTTCCAAACAGCCGGGTTTTTCAAGAATGTAAAACTCTGCCCAGGAAGCAATGTTTGAATTGGCGAAGTGTTATATATTACTATGCTCTGAAGATCATTGGCGCTTCCAGAGCCGGTTGTGTTAACCCAGTCAAGGAACACATTCCACCCAGGATTTGTTGTCTTGTTAAAAGCTTGCCCATTTGTTAATGTGTATTCGTTTGAGAACAATTGCATTTTTGCCCACTTCTCATATGCGTACAAGCCGGCGAATGTCTGGTTTACCTTAACCCATAATGTTTGCCCAGAAACATTGAATTTCACTATACCAGGAGGAGTTATAGAAGTTGTGTTTGTAAGTTGCCCGTTATAATAAACACTTATGCTAGCTGAAGACACTCCAGCATTATTTGGATGCGACAAATCTTCAAGAACAACTTTAAATGGTCCGCTTGATATTGAGCTTGAAACATTCACAGTTTCCAATGGAGTCATGGATTGAGCAAGAGTAAGAGAGCCACCTTGAACAAACGTTGTTGAACTCGATAATGTCACTTTAGGAGCTGTGCCATTTACTATTGTCCAATTTTGTCCAGCAATGTTAATAACTGCATTATTATAATTTACCGTATTTGAGTTTATCGATGAGTATAGTGGTATTGGTTTATTAAAAACAAGTTGCAAAGCCCCTCCAGCATCAAGAAGAGCAAAACTTTTAGCATTTTGATCATAAACTGGGAACCCAGTTATCCACAAATATTCATTTTCAGAACCAGGTCCAAAATTGCTTACAAGGGATGGAACTTCTGCATTAGTTATTCTCATAATGTTTACATGATTTGTTCCAAATCCTGAAAACGAAACTCCGCCACCATTATAGTTGCTTGTTACTCCTATTGAAACAGGAACGCTTGTACCATAAAAAGCTTCGCTTACTGGCGAAGATACTGTGCTATTTGTGTTTGGATATGTGTATTGTGTATTATTTGACAGAGTTTTTCCGCCTTGTGGTATTCCAAGCTTCACAGCCCTATTTAATACAGAACCAATTAGGGCAGTAAAACCATATGAACCGTTTGGTACAGACACTCCGCTTTCTCCAAGCCATACTTGCTGATTAGTTACAGTGCATTTTGCTGTTGTTGCTGGCATACATTTGACAGCGCTTGTGCCTTGGACTGTTGCAGTTACGGGCATCGAGGCATATGCCAAGTTGCCTATTACTGCCGCAATATTACCAGCAACTACTCCGTCGCTTGGAGCTGAGTGAGAGCCAACAACTATTTGCACGACTGGTTGACCTGAACTTGATATTATAGGAACATTCTGAAATGTTATAGCCGTCGCAAACGATAAAGTCGAAACCATTGCTATTCCGCCTATCACTCTCAAAATAGTCTTTACCTTCATACAATCGCGGTATTATTATAAAGATTTAGTTTAAAATATTTTTATCTTGGAGATAGCAAAACATATTTATAAATGGTTTTTGCAAAAATATTAAGATGGTGAACTTTCGGCAAGATGGGTTTTTAACGTCAGTGTTTTTAGCATTGCTATCGTCAATGTTTTCAGGAGCATTTTTTATAATCGCATTAAAAGGTGTGTCAATTTTCAATAGTTTTATGTTTTTTAGTGTTGTTTCAATTTTTGAATTTTTGCTTATTATTTTTGTGATGCTCATTAAACACAGGAAAATCGCTTTTCCAAGAAAACGATATATTTTCAATGGTTTTGTGTATACAATAGCAACACTTTTATTTCTCAGCATCATGAATAGGTCAAATTTAGTGTTATTGTCAGAAATAATAACAACAAACATACTTGTTTTTATGGGTTTGCAAATAGCTTACCATAAAGACATTGTTCATAGAGGTATTATACTGAAACTGCTTTCGGGTGGAATTGTCGCAATAATTGCTATTCTTGTCGTGTATGGATTTGACAGTGCGAAGATTGGAACAATTACATTATTATTAACAATCGTTTTGACATTGTTGTATGGAATAGCAAATTACTGGTTTTCTCATAACAGCAAACACTCTTATACTAAAACTAATTTTATATTTTGGTTAATTCTATTTCAATTGCTTATTACAACAAGCGCAACAGTTATGTTTGGTTTTGCATTAAAACCGTCATTTAAGTTGTTATTTTATGGGTTTATTGGTGCGCTCACTTTATTTGCTAGCCTTTTCTTAATGATTTATAGCTACCAAATGATTAAGGAATATGCTCCTGTGTCGCGTTTAATAAGTACATCAGTTCTTTTTATTTTGAGTGAAACCGATGTTGTTTTTATTTCAGTTTTCTATGATATTTTTGTAAAGTCGCTTAATATCGCAACAATCTGCTCATTAGCGCTGTTGCTTTTCGCTATATATATCCTTTCAACTGTTGAAGAAAAAATAGAAAAATAAATTATTTGAAGTATTTTTCAATCAGCCTTTCAATCTCTTTTTCTGCTGTTTCAGGCATGTAATCGTTAACTATAAATTCATCATATTTAATATTGTCAATGTCTGTTTCCGTAGGGTCTTTCAATTCGTCTTCTGTAGGGCGTCTGCCGTATAATTTTTCGTAAATATCCATTCTTTTATCATCATCAACAAACAGCCTTACTACAATAAAAGCATCAAAATTGTCTTTGAATATCTTTGCTTCATTTGTGAAACGGACATCATCAACTATGAACGGAATTTTTCCATTTTTCTTTATATCTCTTATAAGATAGTCTATCCACACGTTTTCATTTATTTCTCTCATTTTTGCTCCAAGCAATTGTAAAAGCCTTCTGTCTTTTCCTTGCATATCAAATAAATCTTTTGCAATTTCTTTTATTTTATTTGCTATTGAGACTCTATATGGTTTTATTCCTTTTTCCTCTAATTTTTTAGAAAGCAGGTTAGAATAGTATGTTTTGCCTGATGCGAAATAGCCAACAAAAGCTACACTAGGAAAAGATTTTGCTGATTGTGTTTCTTCTCTTTTCATTACCTGTACTGTTTCTTCCATGATTTCAAATAAATAAAATCAAAGATATTTAAAATTTTATATAAGGTCTGTATAGTTAAATGAAACGATTTTAGGAGTAAACTCTATTCCTTTAAAAGCAATGTTCATTGGATATTTGTCATACTCCCTTAGAAAGTGTGACTTTAAATAGAATAGCCCATATAATTCTGTTGCGTATTTAGCGCCACCTAGTGCGTTGTGCGGTCTAGGCTCATCCTCAACTCCAAAATACTTTAATGCCCTGTTTAAACTTATGAAGTTAATTTTTTCAGTGTCGTGATTCTCAACAGGTGGCGGAAACATTGTGTCAATTTGATGCTTCAAATCAGCAAATTTCGGATTGTTGTAAACCAAATCTTCAAAATCATTTTTTATATCTATGTATTTTGTGGGCAAATCCCACGGAAGATTATACCTTTTTGCAGTGTACGCTAAAAACTTCAGGTCAAATTTTGATATGTTGAATCCAGCCAAAACATTAGCGTTATGCTGTTTAACATAATCTTCAAATTTTAAAAGCAACTCTTTTGGAGTTTGTTTTCCCTTATCAGTGATTTCATCAACTGTGTAGCCATTTACTTTTAATGCGTCCGGGCTTATTTCAGCTCCGTCAAAAATTCGGCATTCGCCATAAAAAGTTTCATCTGGTCTGTTAGGGTCTACAGCACCTATGCTAACAATTGAGTTTTTCTCAGGATCTAAGCCAGTGGTCTCTACATCAAATATTATTACATTCATATAATCTAATATATTTAATAAAAGGAAATCTTTAAATTAGTTTTGTTTAACTATTTCTTGCTGATTTGCTACAAAAATGTAATTTTTGCCACCGGAATTGAATTTTATGAATTCAAAAATGAACGGTGTTCCGCCAGTCATATTAGATGATAATGATGCTGGAATTGTTGATGAATTGAAATTGAATAACATATATCCGGTTGTTGAATTATGGTAAGTTGTGCTTACTGGAATTGTGTATGACTGATTGTCAATCTCAATATATATTGTTGCCTTTGAGTAAGTCAAATTTCCGTTTTGGTAATAAGTTCCATAGATTGTGTTTGAAGAAATGTATAAATTAAAATTGAAAATTTCGAATTGGCTTCTTGTTAAATTTATCAAACTTTCATTTATTTTAGATGATCCGCTATACAAAAATAATCCTATTAGGATTGCGATTAAAATGATTCCGCTAATAAGTATCAAAAACTCAATTGTTGATTGTTCTCTTTCTTTCATACATTAAAATAATTAAAATCTCAAATTTAAAAAACGAAGAATTTCATTATAGTATGAATACAGGAAAATATTTTGAATCGCAGTTTGTTAAAAGCTTTCACGCTTTATTCAGTTCGCCAGAATGGTATATAATAAGGCTTAAAGATGTTGGAAAAATAAAAACTGCAGATGTTGGCGATTATCTTGTTTTTCATAAAAATGTGGTTTTCAATGTTGAATTGAAAGCAAGGGAAAACGGAGTTATATATCCTTCAGAAATAAAAACTGAATATATGCAGAGTCAACTTTCAAAATGGAAAAGTTTTGAATATTTTCCTTATAGAATTCCCATTTACATAATTAAAAACGAGAAAACAAAAGAAATTGGCGTGTTCTTGCTAAACGATCTTGAAAATGAAATTAAAAATGGAGAAATAAAAGAAGCTAATGCGCCAATTAAAATAGACTTTTCCAATTCTAATATTCCTTATGACCTCAATTTAATGTTTAACAAACTTGAAACTTATTTAAAATCCTATTATAAACAATAAATCATGTGGAGAGAGGTCACAAATTTGGCAAAAAGATATTACGAAGGCGATAAAAAATACATCACGCGCGTTTTCAGAAACACAAAAATTCAATGGGAAATGAATATTGCCGGTGTATTTCATGGCGAACAAGCAACATTTATGATTGTCTTATATCCACTAAAAAACAATTATGAAACATTAAAACAGTTTGGTCCAATAACAGTAAAGCTGTTTGTTCCGGACAGAAATGCGTTGGATGGCGTTTTGAGATTTATCAAAGAAAATATAAATGACAGGCAAGAAGACATAAATAAAATATATAACTCAGAATTAGCAAAATATATTGTAGAGTGATTTTTAAAATTAAAAGTTAATTTATAAACGATGAAGTTACAGTCATCAATTGAGAAGATATTGCTAATTTCAGCTGTAGTCATAGT
>ERZ1669247.392-NODE-392-length-15073-cov-12.069250_pt1 | contig 15073 bp, 12 predicted proteins | sample MGYA00579297_ERZ1669247 | MGnify/ENA primary metagenome ERZ1669247 (study PRJEB41166, sample SAMN08046056) | hot springs metagenome | biome: hot spring; feature: acid hot spring; material: thermophilic sediment; isolation source: thermophilic sediment from acid...
AAAATACTAAATTTTAGGCCTTTCTCTTCCTAGCAATAGCAAGTACAGCTACTATCAAGGCCACTAATCCAATCAGTATAGCTACAAGTAGAGAACTGCCCTGTGATTGTGTGGCCTGCTTTTCATTGCTAAGGGATGTCTGCAAAGACGATACTGTGTTCTGAAGTGATGAAACATTGTATTTCATTGTTTTGTTCAGATAATTAAGCTGATTCTCGATGCTGGTTAATTCAGATTCGATTGAATTTATCTGTGACTGGGTTAACTGGGAATTGCTACTTATCTCACTTTGCAGGGTTTTCAATTCCATCTGTATACTATCGATGAGAGGATTTGTTACATTGAATTGGAGGTATGAGGTAAAGTTGTTGTTTGTGGCGACACCTTGAGCGTTAATTCCGGTTAGATATATGGTATAATTTCCCGCCCAGTCCGTCAATCCATTTTCAAAGCTGATACTGCCCTGCGATGTTTGGCTAGGAAGTTGAATATCTCCTACCCACAGACCCAATGAACTGTCGTAATACAGTGGTATCTGTTCTAAGGCGGTAAGTTGATAATAAGAAGAGGAAAGGTCTGTTGGGAACAGAGTTGCTGAAAACATACCGTACTGCACTGGAGTTCCGTTATACGTTATATTAGCAAACAGTATCACATTCTGCCCTTCACTTAGATTGGAACTTGAGAGCCACATTTTAGAATTCAGGAATCCTCCTGTTACCAGTATTTGCCCATAGAATTCACCATAGAAGCTCATTCCATATGTATATGAGTTGTAGCTTGCATTTATAAGTATAGTGTAGAGTCCTGGCGCTGTTCCCATTGGAACATACAAGCCTGTTGGCATTCCTGGAGTTGCAAATACCGAACTTATTACCTTCCCATTACCATTTACTAAAGAGAATGTCACATTTGATCCAACTGCTGTATTAAAGTCAAATAGGTTATATCCAGGTATAATGAGAGGCAGAACATATATATATTGACCGGGGGCAACTGCTCCAGGTTCAACTGCCTCTGGACCCAATATTATGGAGTTTTGCAGGTTGAATCCATTGAATAACGGTAGGTAAAGGTAAGAGTTGTTGGACTCTATCAGGGTTACACCAACAGGTATCGAGGCCATAATAAATGTATTGAATGTTCCATTTGATACCACCACTCCAGTCTGGGAGTCTGTTAGATAATATGTGTTATTCAAAATGTTGTAACTGTACAGATCCAAAGTTAATGTTGTGTTCACTGGCTGGCCCATGATCGTTGTTACATATCCAATGAATTGAACTCCCAAGTTGAAGTAATAGGATCCCTGTGGCATTATTGTTTCTGCGGTCACATAGTATCCAAAGTATAATTCTGTGAATGTATTAGAATATGTACCATTGTATGAAGCCAAGGAATACACAAATACATTTCCTGAAATGTTGTTTGGAACCATATAGTACGCATAATATTCGCCACTGGTATTGTTGAATTTTGCACTTATTGTTGACATTCCATTCAGAGAATCAACAAGGAAGCTTACTTTCGCTTTCTTCACAGCTGTGTTTGAAATCGATAATGTACTTGTAAACAATAGTTTTTCACCTGGGTAAGCATTGTAAACTGGCATTCCCGTTGAATTGGTTACGGTGAAGTTATTTACTAATGCGGTTGTTGAAGATCCCTTCATTGAAGATAATATGCTGGCTAATTCTCCTGCGTTCAAGGCTCCTAAACCTGTGACTAGGTTATATCCATAATTTGTGGTCCATGGTATGTTATAACCGCTGGTAATAGGATAGAAAACCTTCTGATACAATGATGAATTGGAAGATAACTGATATAGCATGGGGTTCACAAGTCCCAAACTTCCGTTTATATCTGAGTCTATTAGAGTTATTAACCCTGCAAATAGCGGACTGGCTTCACTAGTACCACCAGAAATTCCAGTCATATTCTGGCCAAATACAAATACCATTCCTGGGAATACGTTAGCCTCCAGGGATACATCTGGAACCATTCTTCCATTGGGATACCCCTTTATGTTGTTCATGGAGAATTGATACCATGGCTTGGGTTCCAATGAGCTGATTCCTCCGGTGCTCCCACCATAATTTATATTATTGGGTACGAAACCGTAATTAGACCATGCAGTTTGGTAAAATGATGAAACCTGTCCCATACTGTTGAATGTGAGGAATGTGGTTGTTCCTCCTAGTGCTGTAACGAATGGGGAGGTTGATGGATATCCAACGGTTCCAATAGGTCCTGAACTGTAACCTGAGCCACCTGCATCTCCTGTGCTCGCACTGAATGTTATTCCCATGGCAGACCCGATTTCGTAGTAATAATCCGCCAATTGCACGTTCAAATATTCAAGCATTGCTGGGAATTCTGCCATCATTGATTCTGGAATGGAGAAACTTTGGGATAACGTATTTACTGAATCCTGTTGGTCTATGAATGCTATCACGGGTGCAAGGTTCAGGTTATAATTAGCTATATATAGTGTTATATTGGCTCCAGGAGCCATTGTGTGCGATGATTCAACATCAAGGCTTATTTCACCATCCCATCCTGTTGCTATTCCCATATTGGGATCATATGGTCCAATGGGTGTTATGGTAAAGTTCGGTGGATTCGGAAGTCCATAGATACTATCATAGTAATACAATTGGTACTTTATGTATGGGTTACCTGCAAAATCCAATATGCCAATTGTCTTTCCTTTGCCAGTTATTCCGCTGTTAAGCAAGTTTGTTATGTTATACACCGTTTGAAGGGAAGTTGTTGGATAGGGTTCAATGGAAAATGTTTCATTGAGTGTCTGGAATCTTTTCTTTATAGCCTTTACCAATTCTGGTGAAACAAATGTAGTTGGGTGCTGGAAAAAGATTGATGAGCCGTTTGTGGCAAATATTTTAGCACCGTGGAAATTTATTACATTCTGTGTTGAATAATACCATGCGGTTCCGTTGGAATAAATGTAAACGTTGGTCCCGAATATCTTACTGAACATGCCGGCATTCCCACTGGCCACTATAATTGACGAAAAAGCAGTAAATTCTATTTTGAATCCGTCTGCCTTTAGTGTGCTTAATACGTAATTGAATTGGTTAGAATCAGCAAATAGCATCTCCGCCTGTGATCTGTTTAAAAAGTGTCTGTAATAGGGAGAGTTAGGGTTAGAAACCTGCATCAATATGGTATTTAAAAGGTTCAAATTTTTGAGAGGTATTACTATTGTCGCGGTTACGGGCATATTCCAGGAAGCCTGTGAAGTTGCGCTGAACCCCTTTATGGCCGAATAGTTGTTGATGTTGTTGTGCGTTGCGATCAAGGTTGCATTGCTTGCGGGCGCAATCATTATCGCCATCGCAAAGACGGCGACAAATATACCTAACGTCTTCTTATTTAACATTGGTATCTTCATTTCATTCATTTATTATAATTAAATTTTATGGTAGTTTTTTTAAAAAATTGTTATGGAATGTACATTAAAAAAATTTTGTCCAACTAGCAACAAAATCTATGAAACAATTACTTGATTTTTATATGATTAATGGAAATCCACAATGTTAGGCTGAATTCATAGTCAAATGTTATTGAATCCCTAGACGCTTAAATTACATAATTGTGTAGTCCTCATGCATATTGAAGCATATTCCAGAAAAATCCCGAAGAGATGGGCCCGGCCGGATTCGAACCGGCGGCCTCCGCCTTGTAAGGGCGACGTCATAACCTCTAGACCACGAGCCCTTATGGGAAAATGTGAGATAATATAAATTAATATCGCAAATGTGTGAACTTGATCTATAGAATAGGTAGAAGATTATTTATCTCCCAATCAGTCACCCAGGATCTGAATGAATCCCATTCCTTTTGTTTTATGTAAATGAAATTGGAATATACGTGGTCACCTAGTACCTCACGCATGAATTGGCTGTTCCTCAGGTGATGAAGGGCTTCTCCCAAGCTTTCTGGTAATGAATCGATTCCCAACTTCTTCCTCTCCTCCAATGTGAGGTGGAATATGTCTTGCTCAACAGGTTCTGGGGGATCAATTTTTTTGTTTATACCGTCCAGGCCTGATGCAAGTAAAACAGCGAACTGCAAATAGGGGTTCCCAGCTGAATCTGGTGCCCTGAACTCAAATCTCTTTCTCAAATTTGTACCAGCCGGTACCCTCACTAAAGCCGACCTGTTCTTATTTGCCCATGATATATAAACTGGTGCTTCATATCCTGGGACCAATCTCTTATATGAATTTACCCACGATGCAATAATTGCAGACATTTCCACCGCATGCTTCAATATTCCCCCAAGATAATGGTATGCAAGTTCGGATAACCCGTTGGTATCCTTCTCATCCCAGAACATATTAACTGTTCCCTCGGGATTCATTATGCTTTGATGCACATGCATTCCGGTCCCATTAACTCCGAAAATTGGCTTTGGCATAAATGTTGCATATAGGCCATGCCTCATGGCCACGGTCTTAATGGCAGTTTTAAGAGTGATAATTTTATCTGCCATTTTAAGTGCTTGTGAATATCTCAGGTCTATCTCATGTTGGCCAGGTGCAACTTCATGGTGGGCAGCTTCCGGATCATAATTTAGCTGGTTGAGGTAGAGAAGTATTTCTTTCTTTACAAGTTCCCCCTTATCCAGTGGCCCAAAATCAAAATACCCGGCCGAATCATGTGGTACATATTTACCGTCTTTGTTTTCTAGCAAAAAGAATTCGAATTCTGGACCTACAAAGAATTCCATTCCCATCTTATGCAACTTCTCAAGCTGCCTTTTTAGTACATGTCTTGGATCCCCATCAAATGGTTTTCCTTCCGGAGTCATTACGGAACAAACGAACCTTCCGGCCTTCCCTCCATCTGCAGTCCATGGAAGAATCTCAAAGGATGAATAGTCAGGAAAAGCTCTCATGTCGCTTTCCTCTATGGTAGCATACCCTAAAATGGAAGAGCCATCAAAAAGGACTCCCTCCTCCAGTACCCTTTCCAGCCTATTCCTGGGTATCATGACAGATTTTACAGTCCCCCTTATGTCGGTGAACTGAAAGTAGAAATACTTAAGATTCTCTTTATCCGCTACTTTTATAATTTCCTCTGGTGTATCCATGGATTTGTAATGCCAGACCCTTTATAACTTTTATTGCAATTAAATTACCATTTTGCTGTCGATTATAACATACCTATCTTCATAAAGAAATATAGGATTGAAGTCTATTTGCTGGAAGTCCATTTCCATTCCCATATTTGAAATTTTCAACAGTAGCTCCTTAAGTATATCCTTATTGCACTTCAGGTTCCTGTAACCATTGAATATACTGCCGTACTTAAGCTCATCTATCATGTCCTCTGCATCATATTTGTCGATAGGTAACTTCTTAAAAGTTACATCCTTTATAAGCTCTGCATAAAAACCACCTATGCCTAGCATCATCACCTTTCCCGTGGATAGATCATTCACTAGACCCACTATTACTTCTATTCCCCTAGGCTCCATTTCCTCAACGTATAACTCCTCACCTGGAAATTTCTGTGACAAATCTTGTATTTTCCTATCAAGCTCCTCTGGAGTCTTAATATCTAGAACCACTGCTCCAGCCTCTGTTTTGTGCAAAATTTTCTTAGAATTCACCTTTAGAACAACGGGATAATTACCATCATATTCTTTGGCACTTTTAATAACCTTTCCATATGGCAGGCTCAACTTATACCTTCTTAGAATGTTTTTGACTTCAAACTCTGGCAGTATCATTTCTCAAACCTCCTTAAATAACTCCCTCTTTCATACAGAACTCTTAAGGCCCAGACAGTTCTGCTAATATTTGGAAATACTGGTATTTCATTTTCAAGCATTTTCATGTAAATTTCCCTTGAAAAATTTCCACCTATGTATCCGAATACATATGGCTTGGAATAATTCCTGATTCTCTCTTTGATTCTTCCTACTAAATTATGGGTGACATTGTACGTCTGGTAAAGTGTGAAAACAACTACGCCATCAATATAATCCAATTTATCTAGGGCATCCATGGTATTTATATATTGATCATCAGTAGCCTCTGCTGTAATGTCTATTGGATTATAAGGCGAACCCAGTGGAGAGAAATAAGATTGTAATCTCGCTGCATCTTCCTCCCTTATTTTTGGAACTTTAAATCCGTTAGATTCCAGTATATCTGATGCGATCACCCCTACTCCACCTGCAGATGTGATTACGGCTATATTTTTACCCTTTAGGGGTCGAGAATAAGATATGGCCACAGATGCATCAATCAGTTCCTCCTCATTGTTTGCCATTATAATTCCATGCTGCCTGAATATACCCTTTAATGAATAGGATGGTTTGAAAAGTGAACCTGTGTGTAGGCTGGTTGCCCTGGACCCTGATTCGCTTAGCCCTCCCTTCAGCACTACAATTCCCTTCCTCTTTGATATTTCCTTTGAAACACTCAAAAATCTCTCCATATTTGAAATGTTCTCGAGATATAGGGAAAAGGATCTTGTTGATTCGTCTTCCTTCAAAAGTTCTAGTGCATCCACCTCCTTGATGTCGGCACTATTTCCCAGGCTTATGAATGAAGAAAATCCCAAGCCGTCTGATGCGTATTTGTCCATGTTCAACAGACCCAGAGCTCCAGATTGAGAAATGAATGAAATTTTACCTACCTTGGGAAAAACAGTTTTGCTCGGATCAGTTAATGCGGTATTGATTCCTAAAGCAGGTATTAAAAGTCCCACTGAATTAGGGCCTATTACTCTGATTCCGTATAGTTTGCTGATTTCTGAAATTCTTCTCTCTAATGACTTACCCTCCTCCCCCTTTTCGCCAAAACCTCCGCTCACTGCAACCGCAAGTTTTACACCTTTATGGCCAAGTTTTTCTATGGTTTCAACAGTTTTGGCTGGTGGAAGTGAAACGATTCCAAGGTCCGGGGTTTCTGGGAGTAATTCAATTTCTTTATAGCATTTCACTCCTAGTATTTCATCTGCGGAGGGGTGCACAATGTAAAGCCTACCCCTGAAAGATGCCTTCATATTCCTAAGGATCACATTTCCGACCTTTCCTTCATCCCTTGAAGCTCCGATTATAACCGCAGATTCTATATTGAACAACATTAGAATCAGCTCTTCATCAAAAGTTTCTTTCTCTCCTTAGCGCTATAACCTGTAATCCTTTCAATCAATTCATTGTACTTTTTGATTGCAGATTCCGCATTTCCTGATGATGAAGTTTTGGTTTCCACTTCGATCTCCTTATCCCCTTTTATTCTTATTCTTATTTCCTCAATGGGGCTGTAGGAGCATATGAAGTATTCACCTTCTTCCCTCACGTTCCCAATTATTTCATTTATGCTGGACCTGACGCTTTCTGGTGTGATCTTTTTCTTGCAAGGGTAAGTTCGCATGTTACCTCTATCCTTATCTGGAAAAAAGAATTTTTTATCAGGTTTCCAAGATTTAAAAATGATAGATTTATATAGAAGAACGAATTTACGTTTCAGGGTGAAATTAAATGTTGTCAGGTCAGATTCCCATATTAGTTTTAAAGGAAGGAACCACAAGGGAGACGGGCAAGGATGCCCAAAGGAATAATATAGAGGCTGCAAAGGCCATTGCAGATACCGTTAAAACAACCCTTGGTCCAAAGGGAATGGATAAAATGCTTGTTGACTCCCTTGGTGATATTACCATTTCAAATGATGGCGCGACAATAATGAAGCAGATGGATGTCGACCATCCAGCAGCAAAGATGATTGTGGAGATCGCAAAGAGCCAGGATCAGGAAGTTGGAGATGGCACAACCAGCGCCGTCGTCCTAGCCGGTGAGCTTTTAAAACAGGCAGAGGTGCTGCTTGATCAGAATGTCCACCCCACCGTAATATCCAATGGCTACAAGATCGCTAGCTCTAAGGCAATGGAGATCATCGAGAAAGTTGCAAAGAAGGGCATAACCGATGAGGAATTAAAAAATATAGCCAAGACAGCAATGACCGGAAAAAATGTAGGTGGAGTGGCTGATTATCTGGCCGACATTGCTGTTAGGGCTGTGAAATATATAGCTGAGAAGAGAGACGGGAAGACCGTTGTTGATGTTGACAATATTTTGGTTCAGAAGAAGTTCGGAGGAGGCATAACAGACACCCAGCTCATCGAGGGAGTTGTAATCGATAAGGAAAAGGTGCATCCAAGGATGCCAGTGGTTGTAAAGAATGCAAAGATTGCACTCCTCGATTCTGGACTTGAGATAAAGAAAACGGAAATTGATGCAAAGGTTCAGATTACTGATCCATCCAAGATTCAGGCATTCTTGGATCAGGAAGAAGAGACCTTGAGGGAAATGGTCCAGAAGATAAAAAATGCAGGGGCAAATGTTGTATTCTCCCAGAAGGGAATTGACGACCTTGCCCAGCACTTCCTCGCCAAGGAAGGAATCTATGGCGTGAGGAGGGTCAAGAAATCTGACATGGAGAAATTGGCTAGGGCGACCGGAGGAAAGATAATAACAAATTTGGATGACCTGACTGCAGCGGACCTTGGCTATGCTGAACAGGTTGAGGAGAAGAAGATTGGTGATGACAGGATGACATTCATCACAGGCTGCAAGTATCCAAAGTCCGTCTCAATACTCATAAGGGGCGGAACACAGCACACCATTGATGAAGTGGATAGAGCCCTTCACGATGCCCTCAAGGTAGTTGGAGTAACACTGGAAGATGGTACCTTAGTACCTGGCGGTGGCGCAATTGAAGCTGAAATTGCCAAGGAATTGAGGAAATTTGCCCCAACAATAGGCGGCAGAGAGCAGCTGGCAATTGAGGCCTTTGCAAGTGCCGTTGAAGTAATTCCAAGGACGCTTGCAGAGAATGCCGGAATGGATGCCATCGATACACTGCTCCAAATAAGGGCTGAGCACGAAAAAGGAAATATAAACATTGGCGTGGACGCCCTAAGCGGAGTAGTTGGAGACGTCTATTCCAAGAATGTCATCGAGCCTGCCAGGGTGAAGAAACATGCCATTGAGAGCGCTACTGAAGTTGCCACAATGCTGCTGAGGATCGATGATGTAATAGCCGCAAAGAAATCCAAACCTGAAGAAAAGAAAGAGGGTGGACAGGGAGGCCTAGGTGGCGAAGGCGGAATGCCACCAATGATGTAAGGTAATGGAAATGCAACTAATAATGGGTGAGTCAGAAGAAGAGATCGAAAAGAGGGATTTCGACCTCATTATAATAGGGGCTGGGGCTGCCGGATTATCGGCAGCCATATATGCCGTAAGATCTGGCTTACAAACGTTGGTTCTTGATGCAAATAAAGCTGGAGGCCTGACGGCTGAGGCACCTCTAGTGGAAAATTGGTTAGGGATCCCGGCAATACCCGGTACAGAGCTTGCCAACAATTTTGTGGAGCACGCTAAGCAGTACGCAAAGATAATCGAGTTCTGCAGGGTTAAATCCATTAAGAGTGAGAATGGAATATTCTACCTTGATACAGAAAAAGGGGAATTCAGATCCAAGGCCGTGTTATTCTCCACAGGAACTCAACACAAACATCTGAACATTCCTGGTGAACATGAATATTATGGAAAAGGGCTATCCTATTGCGTGACATGCGATGGTTACCTATTCAAAAATAAGAAAGTAGCTGTAATTGGTGGAGGGAATTCTGGAGCCATAGCTGCCATTTATCTGAAAGGTCTTGCAAAGGAAGTTAAAATATTCGAATTCATGCCAAAATACATGTGTGAAGACGCCTATGTTAAGCAAATAAAAGAAATGAATATTGAATACAGAATGAATGTGCAGGTCATGGAGATACTTGGCGACGGAAAGGCTGTAACCGGTTTAAGGTACAAGGATAGAAGCACTGGAGAGGTTACAGAGGAAAGGTTTGACGGAGTGTTCATCTATGTAGGCCTTCTACCACAAACCGACCTTGCAAAGAGTCTAGGAGTAAAGCTGGATGCCAAAGGGTATATAGTAGCAGATCCCAATGGGAGGACAAACATACCCAAGATCTATGCAGCCGGAGATTGCACTGGAACATTTGCCCAGATAGTGGTGGCAGCAGGTGACGGGGCAAAAGCTGCCAATGCAGCCTATCAAGACCTGACCCTTAAATGATAGATGATTTTTAAGAATTTAGTTTTATATAATTTTTCTTCTAAATTACATAAGTTAGGAACAGATTCAAGACCTGATATTTTACAGAATGTCAGCATAGAGTTCGAAGACGGAATCATAAAGAGGTTATTTCATTCGGGCAATGAAGAAGGAATTGACCTAAAAGGCAAATGGGTGATTCCAGGCTTCCTTGATACCCACTCCCACCCAATTTTTTGCGGCGATAGATCTGAGGAGATAGACCTTAGAAAGGAGATAGGCTATGAGGGCGTACTGAAGATGGGCGGAGGAATATATAAAACTGTTGAAGCCACAAAGAAATGTTCCGAGGAATCACTCTATGTGGAATCAAAGAATCGGCTAAACAAAATGATGGAAAATGGTACTGTTGCCATGGAAGTTAAGACAGGATACGGGCTTGACTATAATAATGAAGAAAAGATGCTCAGGGTAGCTGAAAGGCTGAGAAAAGATGGATTTGACCTTAAAATTACACTGCTTGCACACGTTCCAGAAAAGGGAATGGACGAAATGGACTACCTTGCAGAATTCAAAAAGATGATGAGTGATTTCTATCCAAGGTACGATTATGTTGATGTCTTCTGCGACAATGGTGCCTTCAGCATAAATTTTCTAGCGGAAGTTTTAAAACATGCTAAAGAAATAGGAGTGCCTGCAAGATTGCACTTGAACGAACTAGCGAATCTAGGAGCGTTGGAAATACTCAGAGATTACAATATAAAGACGCTTGACCACATGTTGGAGACTTCAGAAGGAGAGCTTGAAGGTATTAATGAGATAATTAATGTGCTTCCAATAACCTATCTTTTCCTAAACAAGAGGAACCAATTCTATTCACTTTTGAGGAAATATAAAAAGGCAATAGCACTGGGATCGGACATGTCCCCTAATTCCTATGTTTATTCCATACCATTTGTGATTGCCATATCCAGGCAAATAACCCCCTTCACACTGGACGAGCTTTTAGCAGCTAGCACCATAAATGCGGCATATTCAATTGATAAAGAAAAGGAATATGGGAATATCGAAGCCGGAAAGAAAGCTAGTTTTATAATTCTTGATGGAAATCCAAATAAGATTGGTTATGAATTTTACCATGACCCTGTATTCGAAGTGATAAGAGAGGGAAAGCCCGTTAGGGGGGAAATAGATTTTTAATACAGTAAAATATAAGGTACTGATGATTAATCCCCCATTTTTCACCATGGATGATTTTGATTTCACCAACAAAACTGTATTGCTAAGAGTAGATTTCAACTCACCTGTTGATCCAAAAACTAATGCGATTTTGGATGATTCAAGATTTAAGGCCCATTTGCCAACAATTCAGGAGCTTTTTAAGTCTAAAGTGGTCATACTCAGCCATCAGAGCCGACCTGGAAAGAAGGATTTTACAAATCTGAGGATACATGCTGACCTATTATCTTCCCTCCTGAGGAAGAGGGTGAAGTTCGTTCCAGGGCTTTTTGAAGAACCTGCACTGAAAGAGATTGAAAATTCAAGGCCTGGAGAAATTTTAATGCTTGATAATACTAGATTCTATAGTGAGGAAATAGTCTTATCCGAGGAGCCTCCGGAGGTTCTATCATCCACCCATATAGTCAGAGAATTGTCAAAGGTTTCAGATTATTTCATTAATGATGCTTTTGCGACAGCCCACAGGCCAAATGTGACTGTCACTGGATTTGCTCTGGCCATGCCAAACATCGCTGGCAGGCTAATGGAAAGGGAAGTCATGGGGGTCGAGAGGTTCTTCTCTATAAAGGAAAGCCCAAAAGTAGGTATATTTGGTGGCGCAAAAGCAGATGATTCCATTAAGATAATTGACAGAATGTTGAGCGAAAATAGGCTAAATTATGTGCTTACTGGCGGATTGGTGGGGCATCTTTTCATTGTGGCCTCCGGATTTGACATGGGGGAAAAGAACATGAATGTACTCAAGAAAGAAGTTCCAAACCTTCCAGAAATACTTAAGAAGGTTGGTGATTTAATTTCAAAGTATGGGGATATTATAAAATACCCCACAGATTTTGTGGGTAATGATAATGGAAAGCCCATCTATTATACCATGGAAAATTTCAGGAGAGATATACCTGCAATGGATATAGGTATCAATACCATTGCCGATTATTCTTCCATTATAAAGAATGCAAAGGGAATAGTCCTCAATGGACCAATGGGCGTTTTTGAACTGGAGGACTACTCTTCAGGAACGAGGGAGATATTCAATTCTGTGGCCAGGTCTTCTGCCTACAAGGTAGGAGGGGGCGGACATACTAATGCAGCCATGGAAAAGTTTAACCTTGCACATTATATAGATCATCTATCTACTGGAGGAGGAGCCCTCATAAGCTACCTGGCAGGTGAAGTTATGCCTGGCATAGAATCTCTGAAACTTTCAAAGTCAAAATTTGGAGGTAATAAGACATGAGCCAGGATGAAAGAGTCAACGAAATAATATACACCATGGAGATATTGAGGCAGCAATTGGAAGAACTTGAGGCGCAGGAAGAGGCTCTGAATTTAGCTTATCAGGATATTATGACATCCCTTTCATTTATCAGGGATATCAATAAAGTTTCTGACAAGAGCTTAATCCCCATTGGAAAGGGTCTCTATGTGCAGGGGAAGATAGAGAACAAAGATTTTCTCTATGTGGATATTGGTTCGGGAATTATTAAAAAGGCTGGACTGGACGAATCCAAAAAAATCCTAGAAGATAGAAAAAAGGATATTGAGAATTCACTCAACAGGATCGCCAAGGCCGAAGACGATATAAAGGCAAGATATGCCCAATTAGAGCTGGCACTGGAGAAGAGAACAAAAAAGTAAAAGATATCTATGTTTGATAAACTTAAGGAGAAACTTGGCCTGAAGAAGAAAACTAAAGCAGAAGAAGGATCCAACCTTGAAAGTTCTTTGACCACTGGCCTGGGAAAGCCCATTGGTGATTTAGATGCCTTTATTGATGATCTGAAGGTATCACTTCTGGAAGCTGATGTTTCCTTAGTTACAGCTGAGAAGCTATCAGATAACCTTCAGCAGAAGCTAAGGGGCAAGAGGATAAAATTCGGGGAGAACAGGGAAATAGTGCTCAAGGAGGCCGTGAAATCTACTATAGCTGAAATGCTCAATGTGAAAATTCCCAATTTATATTCGTTGGCCTCTTCTAAGAGTCCATTTGTAATATTGCTAGTTGGAATGAATGGAACTGGTAAAACGACCACTGCAGCCAAGTTGGCTTACGAATTCAAGAAAAGGAACCACTATGTTGTGGTAGCTGCAGCAGATACATTTAGGGCAGGAGCCATAGACCAGATTTTCATTCATGGGGAGAAATTGGGTGTAAAGGTTGTAAAACATCAGGCAGGAAGTGATCCGGCTTCTGTTGCTTTTGATGCCATTTCCCATGCATCAAAATTTCCTAAATCAGTGGTTATTATAGATACTGCAGGAAGGATGCAAACAAACCGAAATCTATTGGAAGAGATGAAGAAGATTAAAAGGGTGTCAAAACCTGATTTTACAATACTCACAGTTGATGCGCTGAGTGGAAACGATGCCCTTAATCAGGCCAAAATGTTCGATGAAGCAGTGGGAGTTGATGCCATAGTTGTTACCAAGATAGATTCTGATACGAAAGGTGGTTCCATACTTTCTCTGATATATGAGCTGAAGAAGCCTGTGATATTAGTGGGAAATGGTCAAGGCTATGAAGACCTGATGGAATTTGATCCCAACTGGTACATAAAGAATGTTATTGATTGAAAGTCCTGAGTTTTTCTTTCAATTCATTTAGGTTTAAGTCAGTTGTAATTAGAGGAATCTTTTCCACATCTGCAAGCTTTATGGCTAGCTCATCTACCCTCTTCGGCTGAACATATACTACTGCCGCAGGTTTCATGGGATGAACTCTAACCGCTATCATAGGTGATCTCCCATATTCAACATTGGTGAAAAACAACGCTCTCTCTGTTGTCCATCCATATACCTTGAAATAATCGTAGGGATTCAACTTCAATATTGCTCTTAAAGAGTCAAGAACTGTGTATCCTCTAATGAATCTGGTCCCTTTCCAATTTGATACAAGGGTTCCGTGGATCCTATCAATAAAATCTTCAAGCCTGACATCATAGAAGAAATCGGATATATCTAGTATTACATCGGTATCTCTCAATATTTTAAATCTTAAAGCAAATGGACTACCCCTGTTTTTATCAATCTCAATTAGTGAATCAACAAATCTTCTAATGAACTGTGAACCGGGGGATTTTCTTCTTCCATTCTCATAATCCGATATTATTGACGCTCCTATGTGCATATGGCTTGCAATTTCTTTTTGAGATATGGAGAACTCTTCTCTCCACTTCTTCATGGTTCTACCCGGATCAGTTGAAACCGCTATCTCACCGGCTATTGTAACTTTCAGCTCATCGATTTCATCCACAAGTAAACATTAACTAAATGTTTTTAAATTCTTGCTTATTACGAATTTAGGGCTTGTGGGGTAGATTGGTCCATCCTTTCGGCTTCGGGAGTCGAAGACCCCGGTTCAAATCCGGGCAAGCCCATAATTTGATCTTCGAGATTATGTAATTAACCCGATGATAACTTGTATTCCACGTTTTAATTAGATTTCTTACATTAGAATTGAAGTTAAATAATAATCTAAAAAAATATTATAGAGATTATATTATGTCTTTATATTTTACATGACCTTTATATACTCTGATCCGAACCGGGGCAAATGTAAAATATATTAATCACATATCATTTATTATCTAGTAAAATAGAGAATCATGACAAGGGTTAGAATAGAACCTTAATAGGATTGAAAGTGCATTGTGAAAATAAACAAAATAAGGTGAAGAAATGTTAGAATAGAACCTTAATAGGATTGAAAGTTTCCTCTTTCTTCTTTTG
>ERZ1669247.394-NODE-394-length-15028-cov-5.265478_pt1 | contig 15028 bp, 16 predicted proteins | sample MGYA00579297_ERZ1669247 | MGnify/ENA primary metagenome ERZ1669247 (study PRJEB41166, sample SAMN08046056) | hot springs metagenome | biome: hot spring; feature: acid hot spring; material: thermophilic sediment; isolation source: thermophilic sediment from acid...
TCGTCTGTTATTCCTCTTTCTACCTGTTCAGGTGTAGGAGTATAGTCCATTCTTTGTGCCCACATCATCCTGACTCTCCAATAAGAATCTGTTAAACCTCTTTCTACCTGTTCAGGTGTAGGAGTGAAGTCCATTCTCTTGGCCCACTTTCGTCTAACCCACTCATTGTGGTCCGTTAGCCCTATAGCTATCTGTTCTGGAGTGGGAGTGAAGTCAGTACGGTTAGCCAAGTTCCAACGAACATTCATATCTGGATCATGAAGTTTATCTTCTACTTCTTGTGCACTAAGCCCCATGTGACTTCCTGTGGTTCCATAATCGTGTCTATACCACCATACTACTATGCCATTTCTGTGTTGCATATGGAAGTCCATAACGTCCACATAAAAAATTACAGTGTCATCTCATCATACGATATATCATCGACAACATGATCTACATAGTTTTCTAGCATTTGCTGCACTTTTCTCTTCCATGTTGCTCTTATGATCATACTGGTGCTGGATAGTCCATCACGAATAACCTGAGGCGTAGGACACACATCTTTTCTCAGTATCCAAGTCATTCTTACCTCTATGAATAGGTCTTGCATTCCTCTTTCTATCTGTTCAGGTGTAGGAGTGAAGTCCATTCTCACCGCCCAAGCTTCTCGCACCTGAGCGTCTGCATCGGTCAGTCCTCTCTCTATCTGCTCAGGCGTAGGAGTGAAGTCTTGTCTCTCTGCCCAAGCTGCCCTGACTTGCCATTCCTTGTCGGTCAACCCTCTCTCTACTTGCTCTGGTGTAGGTGTAAAGTCTCTACGCTTAGCCCATGTAGCTCTTACATTGCCACTCGAGTCAGATAGACCGCGCTTTAACTGTTCTGCAGTAGTAGTAAAGTCTGTTCTTTTTGCCCATGCCGCCCTCACTTGTGTATGCTCATCAGACAGTCCTCTTTCTATCTGCTCTAGTGTGGGAGTGAAGTCCATTCTTCGTGCCCAAGCAGCTCTCACGTTGTTTTTCTCGTCAGTCAATCCTATTTCCACTTGCTCAGGGGTGGGAATGAAGTCCATTCTTTCAGCCCAAGCAGCTCTCACATTGCTGTTTTCGTCCGTTACTCCTCTTTCCACTTGTTTAGGGGTAGGTGTGAAGTCCATTCTTTCTGCCCACGTCCATCTTATGTTATGGGAGGTATCCGTCAGGCCTCGTTCTACTTGCTCTGGTGTAGGATGAAAATCCAGTCTTCCTCCCCACTCCTGTCTAACCCACTCATTATAATCTTTCAGACCTATTTCTATCTGTTTTGGAGTAGGAGTAAAGTCAGTACAACAGGCTATTTCCTGTCGAATATGAGCGTCTGGATCGTTCATTCTTTCATCTATCTCTTGCGCACTAAGACTCATGCTAACTCCTATCACTTATATATCAGTTACATGTAAAAACATTCGACACTTTCATATGGTGCAGCTCATATAATCTACATCTTGTGCATCCTCCACCGCTTCGGTCTGCATCATAACCAGTTTTTTCTCCCAAGCTGATCTGACTTGGTTGTTTTTTACTTTCAATCCTCTTTTTATCTGAGATGCATTGGGACGAAACTCTTTGCGTAGTATCCAAGCTACTTTTATATGTATACTCCTGTCACGCAAGCCTCTCTGTATCTGCTCCTCACTAGCGATATAGTCATTTCTTTCAGCAAAGCTTCTTCGTACCATGGCACTTCGGCTAGTTAGTCCTTTTTCTATGTCCTCTGGACGAAGAGTAAAGTCGCATCTTTGTCCCCACGCCGATCTTACTTGCTCAGTGACATCTGCGAGTCCTCTTCTTATTTGTTCTGGTGTAGGAGTAAAGTCCATCCTCTCCGCCCAAGCTCTCCTAACTTTCATATGTCTATCAGAAAGTCCTCTCTCTATTTGTTCTGGTGTAGGAGTATAGTCTGTTCTGGCAGACCACGCCGCTCTTATATCGGCTTCCACGTCTGTCAACCCTCTTTCCACTTGCTCAGGAGTAGGAGTGAAGTCCATCCTTTGAGCCCACACATACTTTACGTCATTATTGTCATCATTCAATGCTCGCTTTACCTGTTCTGGATTGGGATGAAAGTCCATCCGCCATCCCCAAGCTTCCCTAACTTGCCACTCAGGGTCAGTCAATCCTCGTTCCAATTGTTCAGGGGTAGGAGTGAAGTCCATTCTTTCCGCCCACGCTTGCCTCACATATTCATGTATATCATTCAAGCCAGATTCTATCTGTTCTGGCGTAGGAGTATAGTCCATTCTTTTGGCCCATGTTCGCCTAATACACCATTCACGATCTTTTAGTCCATTTGCGACTTGTTCTGGAGTAGGAGTGAAGTCCAAACGATTAGACCACATCCAACGGGTGCTAAGGTCTTCACTAGTGAGCCCTTTTTCTATCTTTTCCACTGTAGTCATATACTCTCCTTTCATGCTATACTACTTTTCGATACTTATCTGAGAACCATAATACATCTATGGTGAAAAATCGCCAAAGTCATCATCCAATGGTGTCATGCTGATCATCTCATGCATCATGCTTACTTTCTTTTCCCAAGCTTCTCTAACTTTTTTAAGGGCATCGTTCAATCCTTTGTGTATGTGAGCTGGAGATGGATTATGTTCTCGTCGTAGTATCCAAAGAAGTCTCACGTCTATGTCACTGTCATTCAGTCCTGTTTGTATCTGTTCCATACTGGCAAGGTAGTCCATCCTCTGTGCCCAAGCTAGTCTTACTTTTTGGTGTTTATCCGTTATACCTCTGTTTATTTGTTCTGGTGTAGGAGTAAAACACGTTTTTCGCGCCCATATCTCTCTTATATTGGGGTCTTGATCTGTGAGCCCTCGCTCTATCTGTTCTGGAGTGGGAGTGAAGTCTGTTCTTCGTGACCAAGCTTCTCTCACCTCACTACTTCTATCCGTCAATCCTCTTTCTATCTGTTTATAAGTGGGTATGTAGTCTGTTCTTTCTGCCCAACTGGATCGTACTGATGCATGTTCATCCTTCAAACCATTCTCTATTTGCTGTGGAGTAGGAGTCCAGTCCGTCCTTTGTGCCCAAGCCGATCTCACAAAAGAACTATCATCTGCTAGACCTCTTTTTATCTGTCGTGACTTAGGAGTGAAGTCTGTTCGCTGAGACCACGTCCATCTTATGTCACTGTCCATACTCGTCAGACCTCTTTCCACTTGCTTAGGAGTAGGAGTAAAGTCATGTCTTTTAGCCCAAAAGATGACATTAAGGCGATCTGTATCTTTCAGACCTCTTTCTGCCTGATCTGGAGTGGGTGCAAAATCTATTCTTCGGATCCAAGCTCGTCTAACATATACACACTCATCTGCTAGGCCGATTTCCACTTGTTCTGGAGTGGGAGAGAAGTCCTCTCTTTTAGCCCACTCCAGTCTAACCTCCTTATTTTCGTCTCTTATACCTCTATCTACTTGTTCCTGCGTAGGAAAAAATTTAATGTTGCGTGCCCACTCCCGCCTGATATGTGCATCCGGGCTAGTAAGCCCCGCTTCTATCTCTTGCTCAGTAATGGACATCGTAGACCCTCTTATTATAGTGCAAAGACGACACCATACTCAGTCGGTGACACTTCATCCATCTCCGCGTGCATCATGCTTACCTTGGTACTCCACGCTTTTCTGAATCGGTTGCTTTTGCTCTTCAGTCCTTTCTCTATTTGCTCTGCAGTGGGAATAAATTCTTTTCGTAGTATCCAAAGTACTCTTATGTCCATGCTCTTATCTTTTAACCCCGCATGTATCTGCTTTACACTGGGAGTATAATCCGTTCTCAAAGCCCAGACTTCTCTCACTTCTTTGTATTTATCTACCAGTCCCCTTTCTATCTGTTCAGGAGTAGGAGTGAAGTCCATTCTTTCTGCCCACGCAGATCTTACATCGCTAGTGACATCAGTGAGCCCTCGTTCTATTTGTTCTGGTGTAGGAGTAAAATCCATGCGTTTTGCCCAAGCCCATCGCACATTCCATCTCTTATCATTGAGTCCTCGTTCTATCTGTTCTGGCGTAGGAGTGTAGTCCAGACGCTCTGCCCAAGCTGATCGCACAAATCCTTTCGTATCAGTGAGTCCTCTCTCTACTTGTTCTGGAGTGGGAGTGAAGTCCAGTCGCTGTGCACATGTGCATCTTACGTTGCCATCTTCATGAGTGAGTGCTCTTTCTACCTGTTCAGGTGTCAGTGTAAAGTCAGTTCTCTCTAGCCAAGTTCTTATGTTAATGGGGTCTACATCCTGCAATCCTCTTTCTACTTGATCTGGAGTTGGAATAAAATCCTTTCGGATGGTCCAAGTATGTCTGATGTATGCATATTCATCTGTCAATCCTGTTTCCACTTGTTTTGGGGTGGGTGTGAAGTCCTCTCTCTGTGCCCACTCTAGTCTCACCCACTCACTCTCGTCTTTCAGACCCCTATCTATTTGTTTATGGGTGGGAGTGTAGTCAGTGCGACGCGACCACTCTACCCTAGTTCTTTGGTCTTCGCTAGTAAGCCCAGCCTCTATGTCTTCCGCTTTAATATGCATCTACTATGCTTCTCCTATGCGCTTTTTGTCTTGAAACTAATATTCTAAATCTGTTGTATTCTTAAGCATGATTATACAACTATTATATCATAAAAAACTTTTTAGTGGAGTCATACAACTAAATAGTGTAGGGCCTATAGGTTTCACACGCATCTGTATCATGGACTTTTTTGTATAATATCATTTGCTCCCAAGCTTCTCTGACTTCCTCATTATGATGCAGCAATCCTTGTTGTACTTGTGCATCTGTCCAGCATACATCTTTTCGCTGTAACCAAGCTATGACCACCTCATAGTGAGGGTCAGATACACCTCTTTCTGCTTGTTCAGGTGTGGGAGTCCAATCCGTTCTTTCCGCCCACGCTTTTCTCACTATGGCATTTTTATCTGTTAATCCTCTTTCTATCTGCAGAGGCGTAGGAGTCCAGTCCATCCGTTCTGCCCATTCTTTTCGTGGTCTTTCATCAGGATCTGTTAGCCCTCTTTCTATCTGTTCGGGAGTAGGAGTCCAATCCATCCTCATAGCCCAACATTCTCGTACGGCTGCTTTGATGTCTGTCAGTCCCCTTTCTATTTGTTCGGGCGTAGGAATGAAGTCTGCTCGCATAGCCCAAAATCCTCTTACAGTAAGGTCTGGGTCTGTTAGCCCTCGCTCTATCTGTTCTGGTGTAGGAGTGAAGTCTGTTCTCTGCGCCCAAGATATTCTCACTTCTTCTTCAGCATCACTAAGTCCTCGTTCTATCTGTTCTGGGGTAGGTGTCCAGTCCATTCTTTCTGCCCAACTGCATCGTGTAATCCAGTTATCGCTAGTGAGCCATCGCTCTATCTGCTCTAAAGTCCAAGAGTAATCTTGTCTTGCTACACATTCTCTTACAATGTTCCGGTTTCCGTCCCGCATACATCTGTCCATTTGCTCAGGAGTGGGAATAAAGTCAGTTCTTCGAATCCATGCCAACCTTACACTATCTGATGTATCATTCAAACCTCGTTCTACTTGCTCTGGTGTGGGAGTGAAGTCTTGTCTATAAGCCCAAACTCTTCTAACCTCCCAAACAGGGTCAGTGAGTCCTCTTTCTACCTGCTCTGGTGTGGGAGTGAAGTCTTTTCGCATGGCTGTCTTTATGCGCACAGTTCGGGATGTATGTCTTAGACTATCCTCTATATCTTCTGAATGCATAGTCATGCCATATCTTCTCCACACGTCTTTCTGTGACATAATACCATATGCACTCAAATGATGATACTTTTTCAGTAGATGTCTGTGGTATATGATAAAAGCCACTCAAAACTTATTGAGTGGCTTTCCAGTAGCTATGTTCCCAGCACTAGCTTACTCTTGATTTTTTTCTTTTTCACTATACTGAAACATTTTATAGGCTAGGTAGCCTCCTACTGCGGTGACTACGCCTCCCAAGACAATATAAAAACATAAAACCCACATGGATGCTTGCATGCCTCTATCTCCTTTTCATGTATATTATGCGATAATACATGAAGAATTTCCAAGTAAAAACACATTATTATAAGATTCACATATGTGTCACAACTTCCAATGACTTGTCATATACTGAGTAGAAGTTATCCATCCATGGGTGCATCATTTGAAGTCTGTTCACATGGCTGATTTTTTTTGTACAATCTAGGATGTGCGACTTAGATCATCCTCTGTATCACCGGAATTCCTAATTACGCCATATCCTCTCCACACATTTTGGTATATGATTTGACATACTTAAGTCTCATGTATTTTCACAATGAGATACTTCGAATGTCATAATGCTCATGAAAATCCGAATGGCTGGCGTTCTGTTGTTCTACTACTCGTCTCCATGCCTCTCTCACTAATGCATGCTTATGCTGCAGTCCTGCTTGTATCTGTTCTTCAGTCCATACTATATCATTGCGTTTTATCCAAGCCATAGCTACTGCTTGATCGTCTTGTAGTCCTCTATGTATTTGTTCTTTTGTGGGAGTATAATCGAGTCTACTGGCCCAAAAGAGTCTTATATCGACTCTTTCATCTGTCAGCCCTCTCTCCACCTGTGCAGGAGTAGGAGTGAAGTCCATTCTTTTGGCCCAAGTTCTTCTTACATTCCAGTCAGTATCTCTCACGCCTCTATCTACTTGTTCTGGTGTAGGAGTAAAATCATGTCTCATAGCCCACGCATTTCTCACGTTGGAGCTTTTGTCAGTTAATCCTCTTTCCACTTGCTCAGGGGTGGGAGTGAAGTCCATTCTTTGCGCCCAAGTGATTTTTATCAAAGAGCTTAACTCCAGTAGTCCTCTTTCTACTTGTTCTGAGGTAGGTATGAAACCGCCTTTATGCGCCCATGCGTTTCTTACATTACCGCGAGGGTCAGTCAATCCTCTCTCTATCTGTTCTGGGGTAGGTGTGTAGTCCTCTCTACGCATAAAAGCATTTACCACATAAGCATCCTCGTCCGTGAGTCCTCTTTCTACCTGCTCAGGAGTGAGGATGAAGTCTGTTCTTTCCGCCCACGCCAATCTCACTCGTGGTTCAATGTCTAGAAGTCCTCTTTCTATTTGTGCTGGTGTAGGCACGAAGTCCTCTGCTAATGCACATTCCAATCGCACTTTCCAGTCACTGCTGTTGAGTTTGTCTTCTATGCTTTGTGATTCTATAGTCATACATCTTCCTTTTTTCTATGTCATAATTCCACACTTTAGACGCAGGGTAAAGAACATGCATCTGCAGGTGTATCGTTTGAGTTATGGAGCTTTTGTAGTACTTCCTCCCATGCCTTTCTTATTTCCATCACAGGATGCTGCAGACCTTTTTGTATGTGAGTATGAGTCCACACTATATCACTACGGTTCAACCATACTAACACTATGTTGGGATCTTCTTCAGATAGCCCTCGCTCTGCCTGATGAATAGTGGGAGTATAGTCCGTTCTTTGTGCCCAAGCTTTTCTCACCCATGGGTCTGCATCCGTCAACCCTCTCTCTACTTGTTCAGGAGTGGGAGTGAAGTCCATACGTTCAGCCCATACTATTCGTATACTATCTTTATCATCGGTCAAACCTCTCTCTACTTGTGCGGGAGAAGCTATAAAGTCACATCTGGATCCCCAGACTTTTCTAACCCACCATTGTTCATCGGTGAGTCCTCTTTCCACTTGCTCTGCATTGGATACGAAGTCTAATCTGCAAGCCCATGCAGCCCTCACGAATTCTCTTAAGTCTGTCAATCCTCTTTCTACCTGCTCTGGTGTGGGAGTAAAATCTTTTCTTTGAGCCCATGCTATCCTGATATTCCAGTGCTCATCGGTCAAACCTCTTTCTATCTGCAGAGGTGTAGACTGGAAGTCCGTTCTATGTATCCAAGCTGCCTGCACAGATAAGTCTGCATCAGTCAATCCTCTTTCTACCTGTTCAGGTGTAGGTTTAAAGTCCATTCTTTGTGCCCACGCTTTTCTCACCTTGGCATTGGTGTCTGTGAGTCCTCTCTCCACTTGTTCGGGAGTAGGAGTAAAGTTTATTCTTTTAGCCCATGTAATTCTGACTTCTAAATCTGGGTCTGTCAGTCCCACTTCTACTTGTTCAGGAGTAGGAGTGAAGTCCTTTCTCTCCGCCCATGCCAGACGTACATACTCGTGAGTGTCCCTCACTCCACGGTCTACTTGTTCTGTAGAGGGAGTAAACCTCATTCCACGCACCCATGCTATTCTCACACCCCAGCTCACATCCGTCAACCCTCGTTCTATCTGCGCGTGTGTCGGTGAAAAATAAGGGTACTCTGCCCACCTACGTCGTATGGCAGGATCGTGACTAGTAAGTCCTTGTTCTATATCCTCTGCGGTATGGTTCTTGTTTTTCATAGTCATAAAATGCTCATTTTATATAGTTACCAAATAACGAGAATTCATAGGTTGTGTAAAGTACATGACTCTGAGTATTCTTCATAGTTTACGTTTTTTCTATATACTACCTGTTCCCATGCTTGTCTTATAATTTCTTCGCTGCTTTGAAGCCCTTTTTGTATCTGTGATGGAGTCCACTCTACATCAGTACGACTTAGCCATGCTATGACCGTAGGACTCCATGCATCTTGGATACCTCTTTCTACTTGTTCAGGTGTGGGAGTGAAGTCCGTCCTTTCTGCCCAAGTTTTCCTGACACTCCATGCTTCATCCGTCAGCCCTCTTTCCACTTGTTCTGGTGTAGGAGTGAAGTCCGTTCTTTGTGACCACATACATCTTACACTCATGTTGGGGTCTGTCAAACCTCTCTCTATCTGTTCAGGCGTAGGAGTCCAGTCCATTCTTTCCGCCCAAGCCCAGCGTATATCCACGCTCTCGTCTACTAATCCTCTTTCTACTTGTTCAGGCGTAGGATGGAAATCTATTCTCTGTACCCACACCCACCTCACATTACTATTAGGGTCTGTCAGCCCTCTTTCTATTTGGAGAAGTGTGGGAGTGAAATCTGTTCTCGCACCCCATGCTCGTCTCACTCTCCAGTCTTCATCTGTTAGCCCCGCCTCTATTTGCTTGGGAGTGGGAGTATAATCGAGTCTGCTAGCCCATCTCCAGCGTACAGACACATCTGCACTATGGATTTCAGATTCTATTTCCTGCGCAGTAGCACTCGTATAATATGGATGGACATCTTGCATTTAACAGTCTCTCACATGCTAGGTAATTCCAAACATTCAGAATATTCTTCATACTCCATTCTTTGCTGCTGTATAATCTGCTCCCATGCCTGTCTCACGACGGCTTCATTGCTCTGCAGACCATTCTGTATCTGTGCGTCAGTCCATACTATGTCTGTTCGACTTAACCAAGACACCACTACCATACTCCAATCGTCTGATATTCCTCTCTCTATTTGCTCAGGAGTAGGAGTATAATCCATTCTTCGAGCCCAGTAAGCTCTTTCCTCTGCATTGCTGTCCGTCAAACCTCTCTCTACTTGCTCAGGAGTAGGAGTATAATCCATTCTTTCAGCCCAAGCCAATCTGACCTGTCCATTAAAGTCTGTGAGTCCTGTTTCTACCTGTTCTTTAGTGGGAGTCCAATCCATGCGCCGAGCCCAAGCCAGTCTCACCCACTGACTATCATCGTGCACTCCCGCATTTATCTGCTCAGGAGTGGGAGTGAAGTCCATTCTTTTGGCCCACGCTTCCCTGACGTTCCATACTTCATCATGGAGTCCTCTGGCTATCTGTTCTGGAGTGGGAGTAAAGTCCATTCTTTCGGACCAAACGATTCTAACTTGAAAGCTTTCATCAGTTAATCCTGCTTCTACTTGTTCGGGAGTGGGAGTGTAATCAGTTCTTTTGGCCCAAGCTTCTCTTACGTAGTAAGAAGCATCTGTCAATCCTCTTTGTATCTGCTCTGAAGTGGGAGTGTATTTAAGACAACAAGCCCAAAAAAGCTTTAAAGAAGAATCTGGATCTGAAAACCCTCTATTTATTTGCTGCGGAGTGAGAGTGATATCTGTTCTTTGTGCCCACACCCATCTGACGTTTTCATTGTCGTCGGTCAATCCTCTCTCTATCTGTTCTGGTGTGGGAGTGTAGTCCATTCTTCTTGTCCAAGTCACTCTAACATCGGCGTTCACATCGGTCAATCCTCTTTCAATCTGCTCAGGAGTAGGAGTGAAGTCTAGTCTTTGCGCCCATGCTGCCCTCACTTCCCAGTCTTTATCTGTCAAACCTCTCTCTATCTGCAAAGGTGTAGGAATCCAGTCCCTTCTTTTAGCCCATTCCAAGCGAAGTGATATATCTTTATTACACATTCCAGCTTCTATTTCTTGCGGTGTGGCACTCATATTAATGTCTCCATCACATGGGATAATACCACAGAATAATCTTTACAAGTAGTATACTTCTTGGTAGTAACTGTTCGTGCATACATCTATGTACTGGACTCAGTTAAGCCTCTTTCCACTTGCTCTGGAGTGGGAGTGAAGTCTAAGTTCTCTGCCCATTTTTTCGGACATCACTGTCTTCACTATTGAGTCCAGATTCCACTGCTTCATGGTGTATCATGATATCTACTCCTGTTACTCTATGATACTACATATATGGCTCTCCAGTTAGTGAATGGTTTAGAGACTTTGAACGATTATGCTCTCCGAAGTATCTATGCTCATGGCATTCCGACTTTGGATATATTTTTCCCAAGCAAATCTTATGTCGGTATTGCGATGTTGTAGACCTTTCTGTATCTGCTTTTCAGTCCACACTATATCAGTTCTTTGAAGCCATGCCAGTATGGTATATTCATAGTCATACAGCAGACTTCTCCGTACTTGCTCAGGTGTAGGAGTGAAGTCCGTCCTCCTCAACCATGCACGGTATACATCCATACTCTTATCCAGTAATCCTCTCTCTATCTGTTCAGGAGTAGGAGTAAAGTCTGTTCTTTCTGCCCAAGCCCAGCGTACATCCATGCTCTCATCAGTTAATCCTCTTTCTACTTGTTCTGGTGTGGGGATAAAATCTTCTCGTATCGACCAATGCCAGCGCACATCCCATCTCTTATCTGTTAAGCCTCTTTCTACTTGCTCAGGAGTAGGTGTAAAATCCATCCTCTCTGCCCAAGCAGCTCTTACGCTCGTGAAGATATCCAATAGTCCTCTTTCTATTTGTTCTGGTGTAGGGGTATAATCCGTTCTTTGTGCCCAAGCTACTTTTACACACCACTCTTTGTCTGTTAGTCCGTGCTCTATTTGCTCTGGCGTAGGAGCCCAGTCCATGCGTTTGGCCCACGCTTCTCTAACTTGGTAGTGTTCATGGCTTAGTCCTTTTTCCACTTGTTCAGGAGTAGGGGTCTAGTCTGTGCGCATAATCCAAGCTTGCACAACGAAAGAATTTTTATCGGACAACCCTCTTTCTATTTGCTCAGGCGTAGGAGTAAAGTCCAAACTTTCAGCCCATTTTCTTCGGACACTACCTTCTTTACTAGTGAGTCCGGCCTCTATCGTGTGTATGTCTATATCCATATTCAGTGTCTTATAGATGACATATATGTCTAGATGCTGTGGGCAGGTGAGCTTTCATCGGCATCCATCGTGTATGCGTTTTGACGATTCAGTACTTCTTCCCACAAGAATCTCAAGTTTTCATGGATGCTTCTCAGTCCTTTCTGTATCTGATCTTTAGTCCACATGACATCAGTGCGTCGTAGCCACGCCAAGACGACTAATGTACTATCATCTTGTATTCCTTTTTTTGCATGTTCCTGTGTAGGAGACCAGTCCATGCGCTTCACCCACGCCAAGCGTACGCTCGAACTCTCATCGTTTACTCCTCTATCAGCCTGCTCTGGTGTGGGAGTGTAGTCTGTGCGTTCTGCCCAAGCCTCTCGCACTCGATCATAACTATCCGTTAATCCCATCTCTACCTGTTCTGGAGTAGGAGTCCAGTCCATTCTTTCCGCCCAAGCCTGTCTGATCCACCATTCTGGATCTTGTAGTCCACGCTCTGCTTGTTCAGGAGTGGGAGTGTAGTCTGATCTCGCAGACCATAATACTCTCACCATTTTATCTTTATCCGTCAGTCCTCTTTCCACTTGCTCAGGAGTAGGAGTCCAATCCGATCTACCTACCCACATTATTCGCACTCCAGCGTCTGGATCGGTCAATCCCCTCTCTATCAGCTCAGGCGTTAGGACATAACCACCTCTTCGAGCCCAAATACCTCTTACTGAAGGGTCCGGGTCTGTCAAGCCTCTTTCTATTTGCTCAGGAGTGGGAGTCCAATCCGTCCTTTCCGCCCACATTTTCCTAACATTACATTTTTTATCGGTCAAGCCTCTTTCTATTTGCTCTGGAGTAGGAGTCCAGTCATCTCTTTGTGCCCACGCCTCTCTCACATATTCATTGGGGTCTAGCAACCCTTTTTCTATTTGCTCAGGAGTAGGAGTGAATTCCATATTCTTCGCCCACTTAAAGCGAATCTCCCATTTTTTATGATGGAGTCCTGATTCGATGGCTTGTGCAGTTGGTGTCATAATGTTACCTCTATGTACAAGAATATATTAGCATACACTGACTGCTAAGTTAAGCTCATTGGTGTGTCCGACTATTCAACTGTTGTATCATATTGCACAGTGTACTTACTTAGAAGTTCTTCAGTACTTCTATGCTCTAGGCTTTGTGGCGCACGCAAGTCCAAGCACTCAGACTCCATAGTATTCTGCTTAATTAAAGTTATCTCCCAAACTTCATAATATCATGTTTTTTATATGGAAATGCATGTACTTATCATATCTTGAGATTCTTCGTCTTCTGCTCTGCATCTAGCTAAAAACTGTTCCCATGCTTTTCTTATGTTTTTATCGTGATGCTGCAGTCCTCTCTGTATCTGCTCTTGAGTCCAGTGTATATCATCTCGCTGTAGCCAAGCATTGAGAACTTCGATGTGTTTTTCTTGCGATCCTCTAGCTACTTGCTCAGGTGTGGGAGTGAAGTCAGTTCGCTTCACCCAAGTCTCTCTAACTACCCAATTATCGTCTGTCAGTCCTCTCTCTATTTGAGCAGGAGTAGGAGTATAGTCCATTCTTTGTGCCCAATCACATTTTGTCCACGCTTCCTCGTCTGTTAGTCCTGCTTCTATTTGCTCTGGCGTAGGAGTCCAGTCCATTCTTTTTATCCATGACCTTTTTACTTGTATCTCTACATCATGAAGTCCTCTTTCTATCTGTTCAGGTGTGGGAGTGAAATCCATCCTTTTCGCCCATGCATTTCTAACATCCTCAAATGCGTTATTCAAACCTATTTCTACATGACTTGCAGAAGGAGTATAATCCTGTCTGATGGACCATGACATACGCACAAAGTCACTCTTATCAGTTAGTCCTCTTGTTACCTGCTCAGGAGTGGGAGTGTAGTCTGATCTCGATGCCCAAGCCATTCTCACTCTCCAGTCGTCATCCGTTAATCCTCTTTCAATCTGTTCTGGTGTAGGAGTCCAGTCCATTCTATGTGCCCATGAGATTCGGACATCTTCGTTGGCATCACAAAGCCCTCTTTCTATTATTTTCTGAGTGAGAGGATAGTCTGTTCTTTTTGCCCAAGATAGTCTCACCTCCCAACTCTTATCATTTAAGCCTCTTTTTACTTGTTGTGGTGTAGGGGTGAAGTCTGTCCTTCTAGCTTGAGCTATCCTCATAAGCTTATCCTGGTCCGTTACTCCTCCTTTCTCTTGCTCTGAAGTAGGAGTGAAACCTGTTTTCAATGCCCACTCTAAATTCGTGTCTGGGTCATTACTTGGCATTCTTTTTTCATTATCTTTTGAAGTATCGAACATATGATCGTCTCCTAGGTTTAAATCATTCAGCTTGGTCGCATATCTCGAGAGCATAATCTCATAAGAATGACATGATACATAGTGCATCTATATTCGCATAAGCAATGAGTTTCCTATCTAATGGTATCATATAGATAGACTATCTCAAACAACATTTACCTCTATAGAATGAGAAGCATGAGTGAAAGTATCATCTCCATGTTTCTCTCAGATACTCGTTGGGATGCTGTAAGTTGTATCTGCATGCCTGTTCGCATTAATTCAGTGTGATGTGCTCATTCCAACACTACTTCATAGTAGATCGGGTTTGTGAGCGGCGTATTGCCGAAGTAAAACGAGCAACTCGTCACATTAGTACTTTAAAGTCCGGTGAATCTTGAATTACTGAAAGTGTATTAGTAGTAATCCGATTATTAAAAAGGTAAATCTTCCCAAGATGAGACTATTCAAACTGATGGCTTTTCTTTTGCCGTTACTAGTTCTAAGGAGAATTTCCCTGCATGACTACCCATGAGTGCCATTGTTGGGACTACCCTCCCTTGCGATTCTATCATTTGCATGGTGTATACAGTAAAAAATGGATCACCGAAAATATTTTTATATGTAAAAATAACCTTTGTAGGCATATCCCTTTTAGTCAATTCGCCTACGTTAGAAAATAAGCTATTAATGCCAATTCTAGAATGACACATTCTTTCTGCATCAGCATCTCTTAGAGTTATTTTCTTAGATATCTCAATATGCTCCCCAGCACCCAGTTCATCATGTAGTTTTATGTCATAAAACTCATTTATTGGTTTTGATGTTGGACTCTTTTGATAAACGATATTAAGCCTACAATCCTTGGCTGGAGTTTTCGAGATATTTCGTAATGTACCGCTTATAAGTAACGCAGGATGTGGTTTATGAGAATCAAGGCATCTAAAGCCCGGAGGCCCTAAGTTCTCATGCTCTTCAATATCGAAAAAATAAAAAGCAATCTCAGGACAATCCATAAGCCTTTCTTTTTTTTCTATCGTTTTTTTTAACAGAAGAAGCAATAAGAGCCAATGCACCAACTGTGACAGCCCCTGCAAATATTTTACGATGATATGTACTCATGATGCCATCCTATGTAAGTTGCGCTGGCAATCGACTGATGCATACCCCACACGCAGTATAACTTATTAACCGTCAGCTTTCCTAAGTCAAGTAATATTA
>ERZ1669247.396-NODE-396-length-15011-cov-3.763172_pt1 | contig 15011 bp, 11 predicted proteins | sample MGYA00579297_ERZ1669247 | MGnify/ENA primary metagenome ERZ1669247 (study PRJEB41166, sample SAMN08046056) | hot springs metagenome | biome: hot spring; feature: acid hot spring; material: thermophilic sediment; isolation source: thermophilic sediment from acid...
CCGTTATCATACTCTCCATATGTTGAAGAGAGCTGTGGAGCTTCACCGACATTTATACTATTAAACAAGTTTGTGGATTTCGGAGCGAAGCCCATATAAATTGTTATAGACGAATCTGCAGGTATAGAGCCTATCTTTATCCACCAAATTGCATTTGTCGACGAATAACTTTCAAGCCAAGAAGGTATTATTGTCCCATTAGCATAGAAGAACTCAACATTCTGTCCGAAATAACCTCTTGTGGTATTGATATAGGGCCAGACGAAACTCGTGTATGAAATATTTACCATCTGCTGAAATGGATTTGAAGTTGATGAAGATTGTGTATTTGTTATTATAACTGAAATGGGAGAGATCACTTTCCCGCTTCCAACTTGAACGTTCACTACACCGTAGCTATAAAGAGGCGCTGAAACTCCAGACGAGATCATTAGATAGGAGATGTTAACATTCAAAGAAGCACTTGAAAACTTTGAACCGAAATATCCAGATACAAAACAATAGCCAGACTGCCCTGGATAAAGGGTTTTTTGTGTGCAGGAACTGCCGTAGAATGTGCGTCCATTTGAAGTCACAACCCTTATGTTTGTTATATTAACCGGCGAATTCCCGCTGTTCCTCAAAAAAAGACCAAGCAAACTTCCATTTGCAACCGCATCAGATGGTTTAACCCCCGAGAATCCAACTAGTGTAGGTGTAGAAGTAAAATAAGAAGGAGTGAATACATTCAAAGAAAAAATTATCGATATAACAAGTGCGATAATCAAAACAATTATCCCATATGTAACCAAAAACTCTAGAGATGCCTGAGCCTTTTCCATCATCTTTTATTACTCTGCATCTAAACTTAAATCTTAAATGATTGAAGGGAAGAGACGAGACTGAGGAACTTGCCTGTGTTCTTTATTTTCCCGTTTATGTAGTCATCATGTATGTCTCCAACAAATACATCCTCTTTCATCAATGCTTCGCCAAATTCTTTAAAATTTATGACGCACTTCTCTCCCCTGATTCCGATCACTCTATCCTCGGAGAAAAGAAGTATAAATGAGCTTGGTTGAAACTTTTTAAATTCTCCTATCAGCCTAGAGAAAACTGAAATATCTATGCTTCTCAGATCAATAACTCCATTCAATTTCTTCAGAATGATCATGGCGAGCCCTTTTTCAATCCCTTCGCTCTCACTGGCCCTTTTCTTTAGGTTTTCTATTAATTCGTTCACTTTATCAACCCCAACATTATTTTTGTAAGCCGCTTCAACAACTATTCCGTTCGCATCGCTTAGAAATTTCATGCCTTCTTCTCCTGCTAAGAACTTTATGGATGTTATTCCACCGATGTATGAAACCGAAACTATAGAAAAGGCGACAACCTCTTTTGTGTTCCTCGCATGCTTGTTTTTGCACGCCGAAACATCGTAATCTCCTATCTTCACTATTCTCGCTGGTTCATTCAGATTCAATCTTTCTTCATTGAAACGAAGATTTGGAAATTTCTCCTTTCCTTCTTTAAGTGTATCGAAATGTATTGTCTCAACCGGCAAGCCCTGAAGTATAACATCGTTCGTCATCTTCAGCGCCTTTCTTATCGCATCCAGCGGTATTATTTCTCTTATTTCGACCAGGCCTGGAGAATGCGTTGTATCTGCCTTTCTGACATGAATGTCAAGTCCAAGGTTCTGCAACGATCTTGCAAATATGTGTTCGCCAGTGTGCAGAAATGCACTTATATCATCTGAATAATCCTCGTCCATGAGGAGATATGATCGACCGCTGATTTAAATTTGATTTAGATCAGAAAGCAGGATGTTTTCTATCCTTAAAAGAAGAGTATTTGAGAAGGCCAGTTCCAATTCCCTTGTTCTGCCGTATCTTCCATTGCTCCTTATTTTTGACATTATCAGCGAATTGTAATCCATGTCTGCTATAAGATCAGAAACCCTTCTGAAGGTCAACTTCTTCAGACCGAACCTGTCAGCATATTTGAAGTAATACTCATATACCTCTCCGCTGTAAACTTTCCCCATTTTTTTAGCCTTGCTTGCAGCTATCAGAGAATAAAGCACGCATTTCGCCTGTTTCGTCATCGATTTGACCATTTCTTCTGTTATATTCTGCTCAAGTATTTCATTCGCCTTATCGAGATGCTCCTCTTTTATCATTGAATCGCCCGATTGCTGGGCAATCTCGCCGGCTACACGAAGAAGATTAAGCGCCTTTCTGATGTCTCCATTTTCTTGTGCAGCCAAGGCCGCACATTTTTGAATTACGCCTTCTCCAAGTGCATTTTCAAAGAAAGCGTCTCTGGCTCTGATGGAAAGTATGTCCGCTATCTCTACGGCATTGTAAGGCCTGAAAACAATCTCAACAGGACTTAAGGAACTTTTAACTCTTTGGTCGAGAAGAGACTTAAGATTCGTGTTGTTTGATATTCCTATTATTGATAGCTTTGATTTCTTAAGCAGCTCGTTCATTCTCAACAAGCTGTAAAGTATCTCATCTCCGCTGTGTTGTATCAGCTTCTCGATTTCGTCTAATATTATTATCACTACTCTTTCCTTTGAATCTATCACAGATATCAGTTTTTTGTACAGGATGCTGACTGAAAGGCCGCTCACGGGTGCTTTGATTCCAAATATTGTGCATAAATTAGATATAAGGCGGTATTCTGTTATATTGTTCTCGAGTCTGCAGTTTATGTAAAGGGGCATCACATCAACCTCTTTCTCCATAGCTGTGGAAGCAAGATTGTGCGCAACGTATCTTGTCACAAGCGATTTTCCCGTGCCTGAAAAGCCATAGATCAAAACATTCGAAACACGCTCTAAAAGAAGACTAGGAGCAAGAACGCTTGAAAGCTTTTGTATCTCTTCATCTCTGTGAAGTATTACATCAGGAACAAAAGATGAGGATAAAATCTCTTTATCCTTAAATATTCGTTTCTTTAGAAGAAACTCGTTGAAAATTTCTTTAGGATCAACAGGCTTCTTTGCCTGTGTTTGCGGTAATAAGTCGTTTATTGGCTTTAAATCATTTTGATCCATACCTTGACCATTTCCTGTCGAAAACGACGGCTAAATGATAATACTATGAACGTTACTTGTATTTAAATGTTTTATTGCACTTTAGTTATATAACTAGAGTGCAAGGAGAGAGTAGAGATACCTATGTTTCTTATGGAAATATTTTGTATATAATATAATTCATTATTTTTGAGGATTTCTCTTCTTATTTCTATATTGAATTAAACAAAAATAATAAATAAAATTTCCATAGGAAATTTAAGTGTGTTCCATAAGAAAAATTCCTAAATTTAGTAGATTTCTGATTACCATTTTCATCCTACATTTCCAATGAAAAGTTTTCCAGTCGAAACAGTGGTAACTTTTTCTATTTTTAATATTTTGTTGTCATATAAACTTATCATTCTTTTTTACTGTGTAATAATTTTAAAGACCGAAAAGTATTTATATAAGTTAAAACCATAATACTACTCATGCATTCGAAGATTTTTGATGATGTAACGATGGTGATAATTTTAGTCACACTACTCCTCAGCGTGATAGGCGTATCGCATGCTCAACAACCATGTTCGAATCTTGTGATAAATGAGAGTACTCAGCTGACTGGGTTAGTGAATGATTCCGATTGCTTTCTTGTGATTCAAAAGGGTGCAATCCTTTCTGCCGAAAATAGTAGAATAATTACTCAAGGTATATTGATAAAAAATGGCACTTTAGATGTGACCGGTTCATTCTATTCTAATGCTAAAGTGATTAATATTACTAGATTCGGTGTTCTTGAGACAGATGGAGGAATTATAAATAACGACAATGTGACAATTAATTTATCAAATCTTGTTAATTTTAGTAATTATGGAGTAGTTTATTTGCACCAATTCATATTTAAATCAATTAACTTTGATAATTATGGAAAAATTTATCAATATGAAGCATCCACAAACAATTCATTGGGAAATGGGACTTCATATTTTCATTCATATTGCGGTTCGGGAGCTGGAGGAGAAGGTTACGCATCGTCCGGATCGATAAGCTTCTACGGTGGGAGCACAGTAGCAGCGGGTGGTGCCGGCCAGCTTTCTAGCGGGTCCTTTACGCAAGGTATGAAGTCTCCATTGAAGTCAACAACTTATGTGTTGAATTATTCTCTTCTTGCTGGGGCGGGTGGCGGCGCCTTTTTCTACAATCTTAATACAATCTCAACAACATTCCCGGGCGGTTTTGGAATGTCTGGTTTGGTTATAATAGCCGACAAGTTTTACAATAATGGAACTATTTATGATCAAGGCCAGGCGTTTGATCCTTATTCGGTGTCAGAGATCAGACATTATGGATATGAGTATGATGGTTTAGGTGGAGGTGGCGGCTCGGGATGTGTTGAGGTGATAGCTAACAAGACATATAATCCGGGGTCAATAAATGTTTCAGCGATAAAGTATGCCTATCCGGGCTCTTCTTTCATTACACAAGGCGGATCTGGACAAGTGTTTTTCTTTAATGTATCTACTAAAAAGTTATCAGAATTAGGGTTAAATCTTACTACAAATAGTGAGAATAACATCACTGAAAATTCACATGAAAACTTTACTATCAAAGAAGAGGGTTTACCTTATAATACAACTTGGTCGATCAATTATGGAGGCAAGTCATTCATTTTCGATAGCCCAACTATTATACTTAATTTTTCATCGAATAGTAGTATATTTAATGTTAATATTGTAGACCTCAACGGGAGCATCTACTATCCTTATCCAAGCGCAGGTGAGGCATCAAATAATAAAACCATTTTGATAGATTTCTTCCTTCCAAGTAAAACTATTTATAACAATAAAACAACAAATAACGTTTATAAAAATACTATTTTTAACAATAAAACTCTTATCTATAATGAGACTATCAATCTGACTTCACTTGAGAACGTTCTGAAGAGTAAACTTTCTAATATAAGCAGCAATATTTCAAGCAGTTTATTGAATAAGTTTTCTAATTTGATAAAAAACATCTCTGATGAAAATTTATTGATCAATCAAATAGATGAGAACGTCTCAAAAAGTTTTAATGAAAGTTTTCTCTTATTTAAGACTATTAAAAATATCTCTTCAGATAACGCATTTACACTCAATTCAACTGAGCAAACAGAGGCCAAGAATATGTCGAAGCTTGATTCACTCTTAAATGATCTTTCATCTAAGATTTTATACATGAATGAGAGTCTTGAGAAAATTCAGTCGATTATGAATGATAATGAAATTGACATGAATGATCTTCTTTATTCCATAAATTCAACAGATTACAAAAGCGAAGCCAGCATTAATAAAACATTGTACAATGAGATTGCCTCTTTAGATAGATCTGTCCTCCAAATAGCCAGTTCTCAGGCTCAAAATTCTTTGAATGTGTCTGCTCTAAACAATTATCTCAACGGGTTAAATTCAAATATTGATGCAAATTCCGCGCAGATTTCAGCTATCAATAAGTATGTTGGAGGATTAAGCTCCGATCTAAATTCAATTTACGAGACTATAGAAAATGGTAACAATATTACAATAAGTAACAAGAATACTTTGAACTCTCTAATGAATAATTTAAGTTATGAAATTAATATGACCCAAAAACTGGTCAATAAAACATCTGATCCGGTTTTGTACGGGAATTATAGCCTCGACATGAAAAACACCAAAGGCCTTCTTAATATCACACAGAATGGATCAACAGTCACATATTTCTTTGGGCCCGAAAACAACACCGCAGAAAACGTTACTTTGATAGAGGGGAAGCAACGCATTAGGATCGTTTTTCTACCACAGGATCTAATGAAGACTTTCACCACAGCCCCATCAAACAGCAGTTCAAACAAAGGCAACCTTTCCTCAGGGCAGACACAAGGAGGATCTATATTCTCCATATTGAGTGGGTTTTTCTACAAGTTATCATCTTCAATTTCCTCTTTGATTTGATTATGGAAGACAAAGATCTTGATAAATTATATGACTTGATATACAAGCTTAATGAAGAAGTCGCCGAATTGAAGAGGCGGAGTGAGGAAGTCAAACAAGATCCTGATGAAAGTCAAATGGATGTTGTAACGGATCAGGAGCACGTGCTTGTAGATCCTCATTCCCTCGGCGAATACAAGAATGTATCTTTACCGAATGGAAGCGTGCTGAAGATGCGCACTTATCCTATGTGTGTAAATGGTAGGCACGTAATAAATGATCTTAGTGATATTGTTTTCTGCTCGAGATGCGGTGGTGCAATATGCAGCAAACATGCACTCGATATAGACCCTCCTTTGTGTAAGAATTGTATCAGGGAAGAAGTGGGTATTCTGAGCGAAGCAGAGATTGCTGTGCTTGTAGCGGTTTCAAAAGGAGTGCCTTTTTGGAGAATGACAAAGACTTTGAAAGTTAGCAGAGGTCTTGTCAGCAAAAGTCTGGAAAAACTCAGATCGCTTGGTTTCATAAGGCTTGGCTTTCCAAACTTTCTGCGTTATGAGACGACGATGGATGGAGATAATTTCATCAGACTCGCTAGTTTCATATACGATATTTAATTTATGGATCTGGATAAGCTTTCGCAAATAGTTGAGGAAATGAATCTTTATAATGGAAAGGCAGACTTATCAAAGCTGAGGAGTTTAGTTGACAGGTACGCGAAAACATATGACAGGCAGATGGGAGAGTTCATACTTTCGCAGATTCAAAAAGAGCTTTTTGATTTAAAGAGAAGGGCGCTTATTTCTGTCAATCAAGGGACGACGGCAATAAGAAGTGAAGATGCCGACATGCGAATCGGTAAAATAGGCAATAGTGATTTTTTCCTATCCTCAAAAGATTTTAATAGGAATATTTTGATCACAGGCTCTGTTGGCCACGGTAAAACAACATTGGTTGCAGCCATGCTAAGGGAGCTGATCAAGAAGAACATCAACTTTCTGGTTTTTGATATAAAGAGAGATTATTGGAGTCTCGCGCTTAATAAGGACACTTTTTGTGTGGATGTCAGGAAAATAAAGATAAATCCGTTAGAGGCTCCTCCAAATGTAGACCTGAAAGAGTGGGCGGTTCATGTAGCCGATTTCTTTGCTCATTCTTTCTCTTTGCTTATAGGCAGCAGAGATTTTCTTCTCTTATCGCTCTTATCTCTCTATTCGCAATGGAAACATGAGTATTCTCCTTCATTGAGCGATTTGTCCAAGTTTATAGAACTTCAGGTTAAACCAAACGAGTACAGCACCGTTGTCCTTAATCGTTTGAGAGCTCTCACTTCGTCAAATAGTTTTCTTGACTGTAATCATGGCCTTTTACTTGATAAATTTGCGGACAAGAATCTCATCTTAGGTATAGATAAGTTAGGTCTTGCTGAACAGAAATTTGTCGCCTCTTATTTTCTTTCTTTTCTATATTTTCTCAACATGAACTCAAATCATAGAAACAAACTTCAGAAAGTTGTTGTGATAGATGATGCGCATTCTCTCCTTGATGTGAATCAAGAAATGAGTAAAGAGATGGGGATTCCCCTCCTTCACACCATAATAGCCAAAGCAAGAGAGTTTGGGATCGGTTTTGTTTTTGCAGATCAGCAAGTATCTTCGCTTCTTTCAACGGCAATAGAGAACACAAATACGAAGTTCATAGGGAGAACAAACCTTGTCAATGAGCTGGGTTCAATAATAGATTCTTCTGCCCTTCAGGAGGCGCAGGATAAAATTAGGTCGTTGGGCGTGGGAGAATTTTTAGTTGTTTCCCCTTCTGTTTCCTCTTTGGAGGTCATGAAGGCAGACAACGTTGTTTTGGATAAAGGCATAGACCAGAGCATTCTAGAGATGAAAAATCTGCAGCATAAAGAACTTTTCTCTTTCATAAGGTATTCTGATTCAGAGGAGAGGACAGCCATTTTCATTAAAGAGCTCTTGGATAACCCATTTGCGAATATTAGTCAGCACATTAAGAATTTATCGGGGAGTATAAACAGGGATGGTTTTCTACTTTTTAGGAATGAATTATTTCATGATGATTTGATATACGAGGTCAAGATAAAATTAGATGAGAACAGAGAGGCAAAATTTCTTTATGTGAATGAAGATAAAAAGGAAAGAGTAATGAAACTCCTCTATGGAGACCCGAAACCGATAGAAAACAACAGAGAATTTAGGCAGATGCCGAAGGTTCTCAGCAGAAGTGAATTTATGTCTTTATTACTGAGAAAACTCGCAAAGACTGTTTTAAGGAGAAACAATCTCAGATTTGATGAGGATGAAAATGGTTTGCTCATAAGAGATAAGAGGGTTTATATTGTCTTTATGCACGACCTTCTTTCACTGGCCAAGTTACTTGAGACGCCTTTCAGCAAGGTAATAGATGTTGTACCGGACAATGTGAATGACGCTGAAATAATTGTTGACTTATTGAAGATTATGAAAGGAGGAGATATCTCCGCATTTCATGTTGCCCATATCGACACCCTCGATAAAATCATCTTAAACTATCTTTAATATTATTCCAACGATCACTCCTATGAGCGCACCGGCTAAAACATCAGTCAGGTAGTGCGATTTTATATAGATCCTACTGTAGGCTATAAGGATGCCAACCGCCAATAATGGAAAGAAAAGCCCCGTTCCAAATAAAAACGTTGGAAAGAATATAGCTATCGCTGAATGTGAGGAGGGGAAACTTCGTCTGTTAAGTCGAAATGTCTTTCTATAGAAGCTTCTCTTGGTGGCCGCCTCAGGCCTTTTTTCCTTGAAAAGTGCCTTGGCGGATTCAGAAAGTCCCCCCGCTACAGCCCCTCCAAGGATCAGGAACAAGGCGATCCTCAAAGAGTCCATCACTGTAGCGGCAGCAAAAATTTCCAGCAGAAAGACTTCAACAGGATACTTTTCTATCAGAAAAGAGAACTTTGAAAATGCAGCTTCAAACCCTTTCTTGTTCATAGTTTCAGACTTCAAGCGTCTGCACGACTTTTGTTAGATCGACGGTCGGTTTTCCGTCCTTATTGCAGATCTCTTGCTGGATAGGCGACTCTAATCCCCTGTCCATCAACCTTTTCTCAAAATTATCCGGGTTTTCCCACTGGAAAAATAAACCTGTATGCATTTTGTCGGATTTCTCTTCCAATAAGATTTTAATCGCTTGAAGTTTCTTTTCCATAACTTCTTTTTCATCCAATGGATTGTGAACCACTGGATCGTAGTTGCTGTCAAGAGGAATGAGATGTTGCGAAAACCAAGATGAGGAAGTATATTCTTCATTGTAAGATGGGCAACCTTGCATTATATCTATCAACGCTATACCTTTGTGTCTTATCGCCTTGACCATCAAATCAGTTTGTTCCTTAACATTGTAGCTTTGCGTCCTTGCGACGAAAGTATATCCTGCAGCTATTGCGAGGATGAGAGGATCTATCGGACTATTTATATTTGGGAGTGCGATGCCCTTGACTTTCGTTCCTTCTGGCAGCGTCGGGCTAGCTTGCCCTTTTGTCAGAGCATAAACCCCATTATCGTGGACAAAGAGTTTTATGTCGACGTTTCTTCTTGCAGCGCTTATGAAATGTCCAACCCCGATCCCGTATGTATCACCATCACCGCTGTCTATAATAACAGTTAGCTCAGGATTCGCTATTTTTACTCCTTCAGCAAAAGGTATTGGCCTTCCATGGAGAGTGTGTATGCCATTTACATTGACGAAGTGAGGAAGCTTTGATGAGCAACCTATTCCGGACACGATGACCGTCTTATGTGGGTCAACGCCAGAATTTATTATCGCATTTTTAACAGCCAGAAGTATGCCTGCATCCCCACAACCAGGGCACCAGTCATTGAGCTCGTGCGAATCAAGATCTTTTAGACTAATAACCATTTAAAATCACCTTCTTTTCTCCATTCTTTATCCTATCGATGGCCTCTCTTAGTTCATCGCATCTGATGGGTCTTCCATTATACTTCAAAATTTCATTTTCGATCATGAATCCAGTTTGTGAAGATATGTGCTGCTTTAATTGCGCACCGATATTTTGTTCAACTATCACCGTTTTCTTTGCGTTTTTGAGGAGTTCTATAGTCTCCTTAGGATACGGCTGAATGAGTTTTATTTGCAATGCTGCTTCATCCTCCTTAATTGCATCGATCACAGGACCTATCGAACTCCCCCAGGTTACTATCAGCAAATCTGCTTTTCCTGGATCGTTGTAAATCTCATACTTCTCATCCCGCTTCAGCTCAGAAAGTATCAATTCCTTCTTCTTGTTTCTCTTTTCCATCATCTTATTTCTATTGTTTGGTTCTTCAAGAACATGGCCATATTCGTCATGCTCATCGCCAGCAACATACATTACTGCGTTTGGGTCGCCGAGCTTTATACGTGGAGATATGCCGTTGTTTGTGAGTAAATAACGTTTGTATTCGCCCTTAGAAGGGTCATGCTCAACGAGCAAGCCTCTGTCAACTCGGTATGTATCTATAATTTCGTTAAGTGCATCTTTCTTCAGGCTTTTTGATGTTTGAGCGATGAATTTATCGCCAAGCACAATGACTGGCAGTTGATATCGTTCTGCATAATTGAAGGCATCGGCCGTTGTTTTTATCATCTGCTCTATCGTTCCTGGAGAAAGAACTATTCTGTCGAAGTCTCCATGACCTTGATGTATCGCAAATAGAAGATCTCCCTGCTCTGTTCTTGTTGGCAGCCCGGTTGCTGGCGCGCCTCTTTGATGGTCAACTATGACAAGCGGAGTTTCTGTCATCCCCGCGTACGACACAGTTTCAGTCATCAGCGCAAAGCCAGGACCCGACGTCGATGTTGCAGCCCTTACTCCAGCAAGGGATGCGCCCGCCACTATACCTATAACCGCAAGTTCACTTTCAGGTTGGATCACGCGTATACCCAATTCTGGGTGAGCCTCTAAGAAAGTGCTTTCGTCGCTTGCAGGCGTAATAGGGTAATAAACCTGTATTTTGCATCCAGCTATGGATTTGCCTATCGCTGCTGCTGTTGTGCCCTCTATGTAAAGTGATTCGTTTTGCAATTTATCCAATTTCATCATCCGTTTTTCATTTTTCATTGATTCATATGTCAGATCGGCTACAGCAAGGTTGAGATCGATGACTTTTTGTGGTTTGTTCCTAAAGGTTGAGCTTATGGATTCTATAAGTTCTTCCTTTTCTATGGATAAAAGGTAAGCTGATGATACAACCGCTACAACATTCTTTGTTATCTCAGCCTCTGGCAAACTTACATTCATCTTCTGTGCCGCAGATTTTATTATCGAATCAAAATCTATTGTTATTATATTGATGTCATTCCTATTGATCTTTGATTTATCAATTTTCTTGTCTATTATCAACGTTCCATTTGACTTTATATCTCTTATATGACCTTCATGTATCGTTTCTCCATGCTGGTTTTTCTCACCAAAGACAGATTCATTGTCAAAGAAGACCGCAAAATCAGCATAGGACTCAAAGGACCGTATTTCTTTTTCAGATACTCTGACAATGAAGAAACTGTGCATCCCTTTTATATTTGAAAAATATTCTCTGTATCCAAAGGTTTTGTAGCCGTGCTTTATCATGATTTTCGAGAACATCTCCAGCGCAGCATCTATTCCACTCCCTTGCTTTCCTCCAGTCATCCATGTGAAATCTACCATGTTATTTTCTCCAAAAAGTAAAGCGATTGTGAGTATAATGAAGTCTTTCAATAAATACTTTAACGTTTTAATAGCGGCAGCCTTTAGATAAAGCATAGAGGGGGCAGATGAAGCTTTTAACCGGTTGGTTGGGGGTTCAAATCCCCTCGGACGCATGCGTCCGTAGCTCAACCAGGCAGAGCATCCGTTGCTCCCTCGATAAATGTTTATAATGCACTGATTATTAGATATTATTGATGGAAGGGGAAACAGTGTTGAGTCAGTACACCCTTGAATCGGATGGGATAGTCGCCGATGTGATAATAAGAAGGGTGCCAGGCATGTCTGTCCCTCAGTATTTTGTTAATCTGCCTAATATAGATGAAGGAACATACGCGTTATTGAAGTCATTGAGGATCGAGTTAATAAGAGAAATACCGGAGAAAATACAGCAGCTATCAACCGGCGGGACAGATCAGCAGAAACAAGAGTTTTTGGATCTGGTGATAACCAAGCTTCAGTCGCTTCTTCCCAATTTAACAGAGGAAACATACAGGAGTCTTGCTGGCACCCTATTCCATGAGATGTTCGGTCTTGGAGAGATAGAAGTTATAGATTCGGATGACAATCTTGAGGATATAGTCGTCAATAACTCAAAAACGAATGTGCTTGTTTACCACAGGAAGTTCGGCTGGCTTGAAACTAACCTTAGAATAGATGAAGAAGAAAAAATAGAGAACTATGCGGAACAGATAGCGCGTCGTGTTGGAAGGCAGATCACTATACTCAATCCTCTTTTGGATGCTCAGCTTCTAAATGGAGACAGGGTAAATGCTACTTTATTTCCGATATCAACCAAGGGGAATACGATAGATATCAGAAAATTCCGTGCAGAGCCATGGACACTCGTTGATTTCCTTCAGAATAAAACCATCTCCGCCGAGGCAGCAGCATTCTTGTGGCAGGCGATAGAATATGAACTGTCGTTTATAGTCACAGGTGGTACCGCTTCAGGAAAAACAAGTTTACTGAATGTTCTAATCGGTTTCATCCCGCCAAATCAGAGGATAATAACCATAGAAGATACGGAAGAGCTCGTTCTTCCGAAGTTCCTTCATTGGGTTCCTCTACTTACGAGACAACCAAATGCCGAAGGAAAAGGAGAGGTAACGATGCTTGATCTTCTTGTTAACTCATTAAGGATGAGGCCAGATAGGCTGGTTGTTGGTGAAATCAGAAGAAGAGAGGAGGCGGAGACACTTTTCGAGGCCTTAATGACAGGTCACTCAGTTTATGCGACGATGCACGCAGAGACGGCTCAGCAGATAGTGAATAGACTTCTTTCAGATCCGATAAATCTTCCGGAGATAGAAGTAGCGTCCTTGGATCTCATAGTCACCGCCTTCAGGCAGAGGAGGTTGGGAATAAGGAGAGTATTAGAGGTGGCAGAGGTAGAGGAAGCGATGAGCGCAGGGAAGGTCGAATTACGCGTTAACAATCTATTTCAATGGAAAGCGAGGACGGATACTATAGAGAAGAGTTTGTCACCGTCCGTGAAGGTTCAATCGAAGATAGAATTGTACTCAGGTTTAACCGCATCTGAGATACAGGACGACTTGAATCAGAAACTCAAGGTCCTGAACTGGATGGTTAGGCATAAGCTTCCTAATTTAGAATCCATAGGTCTTGTATTGAATGATTATTACATTTTCAAGGATAGACTTTTGGATGCCGTAGAAAAGGACCTTGACTTTCAAGCGGTGCAAAGACTATGAAATACCGAAGAAAACAGCGTAGGCTTCCGACGCTCTTTTTTAGCGAGGAAAAGATCCTTTCCATGTCGAGGAGTTTTAGAGCGATAGGATATAGGCTTCACAAATCTTTACCATTGATCGGTGTCTCTCTAAGAGAAGCAGGGCTAGAAGATATAGATCCGATCATATTCTTATCATCAGCTTTTGTTGTCACTTTAACGTTGTTTTTGGTGATCGGTGCGATCTTTTCCTTTTTCCTCTTTGAAGTTTATATAAGAGGCTTATTGAACAATGTCGTTTTGTACACGTCACTCTTCTTTATTTTTATTGTGCCGATTATATATTTTCTTTATTACATCAATTATCCAAGACTTATAGCGGGAAGGAGACAAGCTCAGATAGAGGAGAAATTAGTTTTTGCAATGAGAGATATAATGATAAAGGTAAGGTCTGGCGTCTCTCTTTTCAATGCGATACTCGATGTTTCAGCTGGCGACTATGGTCTGGTTTCTGAAGAGTTCAAGATAGTTGTTGAGGAGATAGAATCAGGGATATCGCAAGAAACAGCCCTCGAAAATCTTTCCAGGAGAACCTCTTCGCAGGTCTTCAGAAGATCGATAGATATATTGACGAATGCGATGAGGTCAGGGAGTGATGTTGCAGGTACGCTCGGTCTAATAAATGACATGCTTGTTAAGAAACAGCAGTCAGATATGATCTCATACGCAGCTGAATTGACGCCCTTCTCAATGGCTTTTATGCTCGTCGCGATAGTCTTTCCAAGCCTAGGCATGTCAGTATTTATAATTCTTGGTTCGATGCTTCACATCAATGTGATAATCTTCATTTACATATTGCCTGTATTTCTGGTTGTTTTTCAGGTTTTCTTCGTTGGTTTGGTTAAGTCAAGGAGGCCGGCGATAGGTGTTTGAACATGGAAACGAGAAATCGTGGGATTTTGATGGTGCTTTCAGCTTTCGTTCCAAAGACATTTCGTTTGTCGATGGAGAAAAACATAGTTTATGCGCAGATGTCAATAAAAAACGTTTATGCTTTTCTAGGTGCCTTCGTTCTACTGTCTTTGATTTTGTCGATAATTGTCTCTTTTATTGTTTTTCAGTATGCTTTTTCATACATTGATTACTACGCATGGATACTTTTCATTGGATTGGTACCTTCGCTTTTCTTTGGCGTACTTTTCACGGTCAGAGCTATACTTGCTTTGATAGCTGGGAGAGCGGCTGAGCAGGTTGACAAGGCACTGCCGGACATGCTTCTTTTGATGGCTGCCAACCTTAGGGCCGGAATGGTACCGGAGAATTCATTCATCGAGTCTATGAGACCACAATTTGGGAAGCTCAATAATCTACTGAAAGAAGCGGCAATAGATGTGCAGAGCGGAAACAATTTTAGATCAGCGCTTTTGAACATGTCAGAAAAGACAAGTTCAAGATTCTTCAAAGAAACTATGAAGATAATTTCCGATGCAATAAGGCCTGGAGGAGAATTGCATCTGACATTGGAGAATCTAGCTGATAATCTCTTGCAGAGCGAGGCTCTAAGGAGATCGATGAAAGCCCAGGTAAGAAGTTACTCTCTTTTCATTT
>ERZ1669247.397-NODE-397-length-15010-cov-6.437579_pt1 | contig 15010 bp, 15 predicted proteins | sample MGYA00579297_ERZ1669247 | MGnify/ENA primary metagenome ERZ1669247 (study PRJEB41166, sample SAMN08046056) | hot springs metagenome | biome: hot spring; feature: acid hot spring; material: thermophilic sediment; isolation source: thermophilic sediment from acid...
CTCCTGATTGGCAAGAAAGACCACGGTTAACTTAAGCTTTTTAAGTTCATGGTCTCGGTGAGTTATGGCGCGGTTTCTAAGAGGTTTTTGCATGCAAAATGCGTAGCGCTTACAGCCACAAGTTTATGATGTGCAAAGCTCAGCCTTTGGAGAGCCCCGCTGCAAAGATAATTCTTGGGTTCGTAGGACTGAAATCGTGGAGTCATCAAGCGACGCTACCAGGATGCGAAGAGGAAGAGACGAGGTCTTTTTCGGAAAGGGATCAGCAGTAAGGGTTCCTTTTGGCGATGTATAAGAGTTCACAGGGTAACTGTCGCTGGGGAGGCCCGGATCAAACCTGTGGGAGCGATGCAGAGGTTGGCGTATAATACTAAAACTCTTATGAACTCGTTAAGTCTTAAAGAGGAAAATGTCGTACAAAGCCGGGCAAAAAGGCACGACCTAATAATTATTTTTAACAAAGTATTTTGGCGGAAAGTTTTAGTATTGCGTTTTCGAAACCCTGTGCAAGCGAAGGCCCTCATCGTTTTAACCATCTTTCTTCTTAGCACTTTAGTGTTTTTCTATCCTGCGTCAGCGGCAGCTCCATCACTTATCTTATCCTATTACGCTAGACCGTTTTTCACTCCCCAGCAAGGGAGCGCAAGCCTGATTTACCTGGGTTTTCCCTATCCAGAGGGAAGCCCTCCTTATACTCCCCCTTGGATAGCGGAGTACTACGGATCTAACAGCATGCCAGGCAGGGGTAGAGGGGAAACCATAGTTACAGTGGATGCTTTTGGTTCTCCCACCATACTCCAGGACGTGGTCGTCTTCGATTCATATTTCCACTTTCCGCCGATAGGCCTTCAAGTGATTAAGTTGATAGGCCCATCTAGTCTACATCGCAGGATAGGGAGGGATGGGCCATGGAGACTAGCCTTGACGTCGAGTGGGCCCATGCCATGGCACCCTAAGCCAAAATAGTGCTGCTGGAGGCCAGCAGCGATTCCGTTCCGGCGCTCTACTACGCGGTCCAGTACGCAATAGACAATCGCCTTGGCCAGGTGGTATCCATGAGCTGGGGCTTGACAGAGCCCCTTGAAGAAACGGTCACGGGTCCTGGTTCCATAGGGTCTTTTAACGTGCTCTTCTCACAGACTGTTAGAGATGGAATAACGCTTGTGGCCTCTTCAGGTGATGAGGGAGCGTATAACGGCCTATCTTATCCAAACGTCAATTACCCTGCGTCCGACCCCAACGTCCCAGCGGTAGGAGGAACAAACCTAACCCTTTCTACTAGTGTATATGGAACGTCCAATTCGAAAGGAGGTCTAATTGTATCGACCGCAGAATATCTTTGGAATGAGAGCGGAGGAGGCGTAAGCGATTACTTTGCCGAGCCCTACTGGCAGAAAGAAGCCGGCATCGAGGTGACCACGGTGAGTGGTATTAGCCTGCCCTCAGGAAGGGTAGTTCCTGACGTCTCTTATGTGGCTATGTCACCCTACGGTCCAATCGGGTGGGCTGGTTTGTGGATATACGATAGCACTCCCTACGTGTTTATGATGCAAAGTACCACGGGACATTTGACGACGTACGTGATATCTGGTTGGTACGGAGTTGGAGGCACTAGCTGCGGGGCTCCGCAGTGGTCAGCTTTGGTCGCAGATTATCTATCAGCGGGTGCCATGAGTGGTCTAATCACGCCTAACATATATTCTCATTCTAGGTCTTATGAGAACTACTTCAATGGCGTGAAAGCGTGGGACTCGGTTAACAACAACGGTTATTACTACTACTCCGGAGGATGGGATGCGATAACCGGTTGGGGTTCGCTGAAGGTCAGTACCTTAATCACGATTTTGCAGCAGTGATACGCGTCACTGCCGAAATGCGTAACCGATTTTTGGAATGCGGCTAACCTGAGCGTTCTTCAGCTTACGGGGAGCGCAAAGTTATTAGCCAATATTGAGGCCTTTGTGGTTAACTTTAGCCTAAAGCGGAAAGGCTATTCTAGGACGTAAGGATTGCAAAGTTAGGGTGGGCGGTAAGCTTTTTACGCGAAAATTTCGCTCGCATATGAGATCATTCGAAAAAGAGATAGCGGCCTTTTACATTGGTGATGCGGGAGCTGCGGTCTCCTTGTTCTACTGGCTTGCCGTGACCTCAGCTTGGGCTGGCTCGCAGACGATTAAGGCCAATGGCGTGGTAGGTACTTTCTTCACCCTTGGCGTTTTGGCATATTTCTTTGGCCTTGCGCATGCGCTGGATGCGGATCACCTCGCCGCCATAGACAACTCGACTAGGAAGTTGGTCCAGGAGCAGAAGCCATCTCACTTTACTGGCTTCTTCTTCTCATTAGGACATTCCACCGTCGTTATCGCTTTGGCGCTTTTGCTCATGATAGCTACAAGAGCGGTGGCTGGAGCTATGCCGGGGCTTGAGAACGTGGGCAACTTCGTGGGCACGGCTGTGAGCGGTGGCTTTCTTTATCTCATAGGTTTCCTAAACTTGGTCGTTCTCTTTCAAATACGCAAGCTCTACAGGGATGCCAGGGGCGGGAAGTCTATAGACGTTGATGCCGAGCTGTCTGAGAAGGGCTTCATGGGTAGACGCATAAGGGCGTTGTTCAAAGCCGTAGATAAGCAGAGCTACATGTATCCCATAGGCCTGCTTTTTGGACTTGGTTTTGATACCGCAACCCAGACGGCTCTTCTCACAATTTCGGCGGCGGCCGCAGGCATCTTCCTCAGGGTTCCCCTTCCCTCCCTCATGATCTTTCCGCTTCTTTTCACCGCGGGCATGACCGCGGTTGATTCAACGGACGGGTTCTTCATGAACAGGGCTTATCAATGGGCCATGACGGGTAACCCGATCAAGAAGATCTGGTATAACATGACCATGACGGCCGTGTCGATAGTTGTGGCCTACTTCGTGGGGACGCTTGAGCTACTCGGCCTTCTGGCATCTGAGATGGGGCTGACCGGCTTTCCGTGGGGTTGGCTCGAAGCCGTGACCAGCGGGACCTCCTGGGGGGAGATCGGCACCATGATAATCGGGATATTTGCGCTGACTTGGGCGATTTCCTATCTCCTTTACAGGAGAAGGCCGCAGCAGCGCGAGGTGGGATAACCATTTAAGTGAACCCAGAACGATACCAAATGGCCACGCAACCCAATATAGTGCCCACCGAACCCGAGGTAGTGGAGTTTGAGCTTGAGGAAGAGCCCAAGTGGATAAGGTTAAAGCTCAAGGACGGGACGGTGCTTGAGCTCAAAAATGAGATAACCGCGGTTGTAAAGGTCGGTTATGATGCCAACACAGGGATTCCCGTTTACACGGTTCAGTCCGCTGGGATAATGAGGGTTAAGTACGTGCCCAAGGAGCTCATAAAGAAGCCGGGTCAGAAGGCTGGCCCAACATATCAGCGATTTTTTATCCATAAGGGACGCTTGCGTTGTTAGCGAGCCTCTTAAGATTTGGGCCCCAATACCGGTAAAAATCCTAATCTGACCTCACGGCGTTGCGCTTTGTCCTAAGGTAGTTTTTCAGTGGTCTATCGAAGTATATGTAAGCCATTGCCAGGACGGGTTGGATAATTGGTATTAAAGCTGGTACAACGGCAGCCGCGGGGTTGAGCGCCATCATGGCTATGGCGGCAGCCACGCTTTGATTTTTTGAGGTTGATGTGAAAGCTATTGCCTGGTGATCTTCATAAGATATGCCAAGTGCCTTACTGACCATTATTGATGCGCTTAGAGTGCCAAGTATTATGATGGCCTGGTATGCTATGATGGCGTCCACTATGTATGGGTTAGCTATCGGGAAGTTCGCCTCTTTCATGACAAGCACGAAGACCAGCGCGAAGAGCGAAATTATGGTTGCTGATGAGAGATAAGGCGCTGCTCTCTTTTCAACAAACTCCTTATCCCTTGGCACGCGAAGTGCAATGCGCGTTACCTGGCCAAGTACGAGCGGTAATCACCAACCCTAGGGTGGCCAACGCTGTGGCAAGCTCTATGCTTTCCTCGGCTATTAGCACGTATCCGACGGAAGCGCTGCCCGCGGGCACCACGCTAACCACCATGAAGCCTAGCCCAATTCCCCTGTTGTCCAGCGTTGGAGCGAGCACGTAGGCCATTAAGGGAGCTAACGCGAAAACATACACCAGCGAAAGCAGAAGGCTCTTCCATTCCTTGAATGCCTTTCCTAATGCCTCGCCTTTGAGTTGTATCATTGAAGGGTAGACGGTAGCAACCGCTATCAACATGACCATATCAGTGAAGAGCTGCTTTGGTATCCGGCTTATTTACATCGCATCAAAGCGTCCTACGAATATGGCAAGCATTATGAGACCGATCGTGTAAGCGAGCAGGTACTTCTTCAAATGCTTTGAGAAACTCCACACTATTCCCTGGTTTTCGTTCATAACTAGTTCACCTTTATTGTGGTGTTTCGGCTTTTATTTGACCAGAAGGCCGCTAGAAAGTCCATACCCTCTCTGGTGCAGAGAGGTAGGATGGCCAGACCTTGTGGCGTCAACAGCTGGGACCAGATTTATCCAAGCTTCTTTGGTCATTTTTCTCACGTATAACGGCTTTATACCTGAGCTATTTAACTTTATCGGGATTGGGAAAATCCCTTTGTATGAGGAGAGGATGACTCCAAAAGGCATTTTGTATTAACGGCGTATTTTCCCCTCGGCTAGTCGAGTAGGGCTGGTGCGGCCCGAGCTTGCTAGACTCAACGTTTCCGTGCTGGTTGGCGAGACGGTTGATCCTTGTATGAGGGAGAATACCTGATCTAAGGGTACGTGAAGGGGTAGGGTTGGCCCAAGTGACGAGGCTGGGTAACAGCACGAATAGCTCAGTATCAAACGTTCTTAAGAACCTTGTGGATTCTGGTTTTATCAAGAAATATGCGGAAAAGTACATTATACCGGATCCCGTTCTTCGGCGTGGGATTCCTATGTGCTTCTAAATAATGTGATAAATACGCGGCTGAGGGGTCAGGCTTTGCGATTTATCTTATGGATGAGGGATTTTCTTGAATTGCAAGGTCGGAATTTTAAGGGATTAGTTATTATCTGGTATGGCTGCGATCAATCATGGATTAACCATTTATGATAAGGGACGTGCAGAGACTTCATCGGTAACGTAGTTGTAGCTCTCTCAGTTTCAATGAGCGGTCTTCCACTCTTAATAAAAGCGCTCCTCATTAACCCATGGGGAGAACTCAGCCATCGCTTACGGCCGTGGTGGATCACGAGCTCAACAAGTTCGAAAGGGTGTCTTCAAGGCTTAAAGACGAAAAGCTTAGGGCTAGAGTTCGGGCGCTGAGGCGCCGCGTAAGGGAGGTCGAGGGGGCCCTCGAGGACGAGCCGACGGATCCGCTTGAGATAGTTTTGATCGCCTCGTTTATGGATGATCGAAATTGAGGGGATACGTGATCGACGCGATTCCCGTCCGTGGTGGAATAAGGGTTCTTCTGGATGGTTTAAGGGAGGTCTTCCTAAAGACCACGTTTCCGATATACGTCGCGGCTGAGAGCCCTCCTGATTTCTATGAGCATCCTGACGTGACCTCCGTGGAGGAAGAGGAGTGGGAATCCTTTGAAGGTCCCATTAAACTTTACCACGTAGAGCTTGAAGACGTAAGCGCTTTAAGCGCATTCAGGAGAAAGTTCAAGCTTTACAACACCATCCCCTCCCCTCTTGCCCAGGCCCTCGTAAGGCTGAACGTTCTTCCGTTTAGGTTCGTTGATTTCAATGAAGTAGAGAGGGTTTTGAGCGGCCCAAACGATTTCCCGGAGATAAGGTACGCTGAGATCCGCAGATATAGCTGGTTCGGACCTGACAGAAGGGGGAATCGGTATAGGGTGTTTCTAAATGGCGAGCTCGTGGAGGAGGGAGAGGGTTCACCAAGGCTCGGTTGCGACGTGGCCTACTGCGAGGGCGAGTGCGGCGGGGTTAGGGCAGTATTAAAGCTTCATCCGAGATCGCGGGATTTCAGCCTCAAGGCCGATATAGAGCGCAGCCTCGTGGCGAGGGTTCCGTTAAGGGAGATAGCGGGGTCGAGCATAGGTAAAGCCCTAACGATAAACGAGACCTGGGTGGCCATGAGGAGGAGGTTCGCGGTTCCCGACGTCAAGGTCAACGTGGAGCACCCGAGGACCCTTAAGGATCTCATCAACGATGATAGGGCGGGGCTTATAATATTCCCAAGGCCTGGCTTTCACGACGTCGCCTACCAGCTTGACTTCACGTCCATGTACCCCTCCATAATAGTGACCAGGAACATATCACCTGAGAACGTGCTAAGGGCATCAGGAGGTCGGCTTGGCATAGTTCCCGAGGCCCTTAAGGGGCTTCTCGAGGCAAGGCGGGTCCTAAAGGCGGTTGATGAGGAAAGGGCGGACGCGGTTAAGTTCATGCTCGTCGCCTCCTTTGGGTACTTGGGATACAGGAACTCGAAGTTCGGAAGGGTTGAGGCATATGAGGAGGTCACAAGGGTTGCTAGAGAGGCCCTGAAAGAGGCAATAGGACTTGCCGAGAAAAGGGGCTTCGAGGTCCTTCACGGAATAGTAGATTCGCTTACCGTGAAGGGACCAAGTGAGGGCCTTGAAGGGCTCATGCGTTCGATAGAGGAGGCCACCGGCCTTGGAATGAGGGTTGACGCCGAGTACGATTGGGTAGCCTTCACAAGAGGTCTTCTCGGCGAGCCCCACCCTCAGAGATACTTTGGCAGAGTTCGCGGCGGGGCGCTTAAGGTAAGGGGAGTCATAAAGGCTAACCAGCCAAATTTGGTCAAGGGTTTTTTGCTGGAGCTCTTATCTGTTGCTTCCAAGGAGGTAAGGGGTGAAGACGCCAGAAGGGCCATGCTGGATGCCCTTCCCTCACTGACGGAGAAGTACGTTAGACTAAGCGCTGACGGAGAGCCCCTGGATTACGTGATGATGGTAAGGGGGGTTCCTTACGTCAGAGGGGTAGGAGGGTTTTATCGGGCCTACCTCTACCGCGGCCATGATCCGGTCTACTACGCGGATTACGTTAGAAGAACGGCCAGGGAGGTGAGGGGCTGGCTTGAAGACGGGATTTGACGAGCTCGACGAGGTAATAGCCGACGACTGGACCGTGGAGTTCTTCTCGATCAACGCAAGGCTAATCTTCTCCTTTTACCACAGGGTCATCGTCGAGTCCGCTCCCGTCAACGTGCTGGTAGTAGGGGAAAGAGGAGGGCTTGACCCCTACCTTTTGATCCAGATAGCGAGGGCCATAGGAAGAGAGTCCGTGGAGGAGAAGTTGATCATTAGGAGAGCCTTCAAGGCCGAAGACGTTCCTCCTTCGATTGAGTCCTTTGACGGCGACCTAGTGATCATCGACCCATATCACCATAATAGGCTTCAGGGCAGTGTGGCCTCGGCGATAAAGGAGAGGGGAGACAGGACGTTTCTCTTCTCATTTGGGGACAGGAGGAAATTTGGAAGCGTGTTTGGCTGGCATGTGGCTTCATCGGTGATCGAGCTGAAGGAGGTAGAAGGCGGATTTAAGGCTAGGTTGATAAAGAGTCCATCCCATCCTGAAGTGGAACTTGCTTTTTCCTCGGTTTTCTGGAGGGCGGAGCAGGGACTCTCGCGCTGGTTATGATAGATCAAGTAAATGATCACATGACACGGCAAGCGATCTCTTCTAAAGTAAGCTCACTCTAAAACGATGACCCAGCGCTATATATCTACTTAAAAGAGCTTTTTGCGCGTTAAATTGAGTACCGATTAGACGGTGCGTCTTTGTGGTGTCGAGTTTTTCTGCGTAAAACCATAGAGTTCTGAAGGTCACGGCCTGCCGATTTTTCGTGGCCAGCCTTATGAAGCGCTGAAAGTAAGTCAAAAGGATTATCGTGATGCTTGTTTTGTAATACGACCGACTTCATGTTAAAAAAAGCGGTCGTTACCTTGCCCAAGGCGTTCGCTTCGGTGCCTTCTATTTCATGCATGTTGCAAAGTTCTACCCAATATGACTTAAATGAAGCGTTGTATGTCTCGATTTACCTATGAAGTCGAAAATGCGCTTTTCCAGCTGTAAAAAATGCATTTATCGTGGCTTTTGCTCCAATTCGAAACGACAATTCGAAGAATAACTTATATGCAACGGACCTCTTACACAGATGTGTAATGAGCCGCAGTCTAAGCATTTCTGATTCCAGCTTGGGCGTTGCGGTCGGTTCCCCGCGCGTGGTGAAATATGCGCTTGCTGGTGCTCCCAACGTCGGCAAGTCAACGATATTTTATCGGTTGGTTGGGAGACGGGTCAAGATCGCCAACTACCCAGGCAAGACCTTAGGCAAGGAGGTGGGGTCGTTCGTGGAGGGAGAGACGCGCGTTGAGCTTTCTGATCTTCCCGGAATTTTCAATGCGAAAGATCCAAGGGATGAAGATGAGCGCTTGGCGTTGTCAGATGCGCTCAAAGGGGATTACGACGGCGTGGTCGTCGTTGCTGCGCCGCACGTGATGAAGGAGTCCATCAGCCTGCTTAGGATGCTGGCCAAGGTTAGGAAGGTACTCTTCGTTGTGAACATGGTAGATATCGCAGGTCCCATCTTGGATGAGGAGGGCCTTTCTTCAAAATTGGGAGTACCCGTGATTTACGTGTCAGCTGCCAAGGGCATGGGGATACAGAAGCTGAGAAGGGCTTTAGCTGACAACCTATGCGGTATGGCCGATGTGCCGGATGTTGACGTTGAGCTTAAGGGTCGGCTTTGGCAGGCCAGGCTTCTCAGCAGGCCGGCCATTGCCGTTCCAATCCTTCTGGGTATCCTTATGCTAACCCTCGTTGCCCTTCTCTTTTTCGTGGACGGTACGACCCCTTTTGGCGAGAGCCCTTTTGCGCTTGAGCCGGCCATGCAGCCAATGCTGGATAGGATTGGTTCGCTCTTGGTGGTGCCTGGAAACCCACTTCTCACCCTCCTCCTTAGGAATGGCATTTGGTCAGGGGTTTCCGTGGTTATATCGTTCATACCTTACGTTGCTGCGGTCGCCTTCTTCATGGCCCTTTACGAGCAGACCGGCCTCATAGGCGCCTTGGGGTCAGGCGCCGAGAAACTGACCGCCAGGCTTGGCCTCTCTCCCCGCAGCGTGGTCATATCGTTCATGGGCGCTTCATGCAACGTTCCATCCATGAGTGCCACAAGGGTGCTGTGGGGAAAGAGGAGCAGGACGCTAACGGCCCTCTTGGTGCCTTACGTTCCCTGCGCGCCGAGGATGGCCCTCTTTATCATAATAGCCTCCGCGGTGGTACCCTCGTTTCTTGTGCCGCTTGTCGTATTGCTTCCTTATGTCGCAACGATCGTGGCTATGTTTTTGGCGTCGCTTGTGTATCGCCCTCTTGTTGGGCATCCTCAGGAGGTTGAGAGGCTTCCTCCCACGCCGCTTATGATGCCCAATTGGCACATAGTGGGCCTACGGACGTGGGATTATCTCAGGGATTTCGTGAAGAAGCTCTCGTTGATGATTTTGGCGACGACGACTTTGCTTTGGTTGCCTTCAGTGGTCGGCCCTGGAGGTGTCACGCTCAACGTTGGAACATCTTGGCTTGCTGTGGCTGGTAGGGCGCTTGAGCCGCTGTTTGCTCCCATCGGCCTTCCTTGGCAGGTATCGGTAGCGCTCATGGGTGGTTGGATTTTCAAGGAAGTCGTTATGGGAATGGTCGCGGAGTTTGGCGGGTTGCAGCTCCTGCGGTCGCTGAGCGTGGCTTCTGCCTTGGCGTTGATGGTTTTCTTGGCTTTTTATTCATCATGCATAGCGACGCTGACCGCGCAGGCAAGGGTGGTCGGTTGGCGTTTGGCGCTGTTCAGCCTGGTGGTGCAGCTAGCGCTTGCGTTTGCTTTTTCGTATCTGGCTTACGCGCTGGCGTCCCTCTTGGGCTGAGTCATAGGGGACTTGCGGTTTTAGCTTATCCCAGTTATGTTAACAAATTAAGCGGAGGAATTATCTATCGTTGAACGGGCGCAGTTTTTAAGCGAATTCTAAATTAGAACAGTTATACTCTGCTTAGATACGCGTTTATTTTAGCGCGTCATCTTAACAGGTGACATTTTCGAAGGACTGGTTTTCTTATGGTAGTTGTTATGGGTTGGCCTCACGGCTTGTTCCGGTAAGCCAATTGTGGTCGATGTCCTTAAAAGAAGCTTAAGGTTTGCCAAATGCCGGATCAGGAATTCGTAGAGTTGTTGCGCGAGCTTTCAGAGGCCTTTGGCCCCTCGGGTCATGAAGAAGAGGTTAGAGAGATAGTGCTGAGGGAGATGCACCCTTACGTGGATGAGATAAGGGTAGATAAGTGGGGAAACGCCATAGGCGTCAGAAAGGGAGGAAAGCGCACGGCCATGGTGGCGGCCCACATGGATGAGATAGGTTTGCTCGTGGACCGCGTTGAGGAAAACGGTTTTCTTAGGTTTCGTGGCATAGGCGGCTGGAACGAGGTCACGCTTGTGGGCCAGAGGGCGGTGCTGAAGGCGGAGGACGGAAAGGAGTTGAAGGGCGTCATAGGTGGAAGGCCACCTCACGTCACTCCCCAAGGAAAGGAGAGGGAAGCCCCCGAGCTGAAGGAGCTCTTCATAGACGCTGGCTTCCAAAGCGCGGCCGATGCCGAGAAGGCGGGTGTGACCGTCGGGACGGTTGGCGTGCTCGACAGGAAGTTCGAGCAACTCGCCGGGGGCATGGTCACCGGAAAGGCCTTTGACAACAGGATTGGTGTCGCGGTCATGCTTTGGGCCATGAGAGAACTGATGAGGAGCGAGGCCACGATTTATTTCGTGGCCACCGTCCAGGAAGAGGTGGGACTGAGAGGAGCGCAGGTTTCCGCTGACGCCATAAACCCGGACTTCGCGATAGCGCTCGACACGACCATTGCCGCTGACGTCCCAGGCGTTCCTGAAAGGGACAGGGTGACGACGTTGGGCAAGGGCCCAGCCATAAAGGTAGCTGATGGGGGAAGGGGAGGGCTTTTCATCGCCCATCCTAGGGTCAACGAGCACCTTAGGTCGGTGGCTTCCCGCGAGGGGATCCCCTTCCAGCTTGAAGTGCTCATAGGGGGAAGCACCGACGCGCAGGCCATAGCCTTCAGGAGGAGCGGCATACCTTCTACGACGATATCCATACCTACCAGATACGTGCACTCGCCAGTTGAGGTGCTCAGCGTTTCCGACGCGCTCAACGCCGCGCACCTGCTGAGAGCTTCGCTGGAATTCGCTGATGAGGCTTTCTTCGAGGGAATATCGGAGAAAGAGTTAAAGCGATGTTAAAGCGATAAAAATCGCTTTGCGCTCTACTTTTCTTTGGGCCTCAAACGGCGCAGTAGTGAGACCAGCAGGGTGATTAAGGCCACCGTAGACGTACAATGTCGAAAAAAATACCGCGTAAGGTAATCTGAAACGGCCGCAGCAACCGGCGATGCGGAGTCTTTGCTTAGGGATATCGAGCCCTTCACGGTCGTGTATTTGCTTTTGCCTACGCATGATAAATGACTGCCTGCGGTATCTTCTTCGTGGCGAACATACCCCTAAGTACTATGAACAGGCCGTCGAGCCGAAAAGCGGGCGAAAAACGTGAGAGCCAGAGAATGAGCCGTGGTCGAGGTTTTTTATGTATGAGGAAAAAAGGAGTATAAAGCCGTAACCATAGCTGGCTATAAACTTGAGCGCTGTGGCGAGAACGCTGTTGTTTTACAGTGCATTAAACGCTTTGGGCTTAAAAGCTTGTAGAATTTGAGAACCATCTTAGTCTGCAAAATCAAGTATGCCATCTGTATTGGGTTACAAAGATGGAGAAGGCAGGAAAAGGGGACGCGTATAAGTCTGATTAAATGGTCGCAAGGTGGGATTATTGAGCTACCGGGTTTGCTTATAAGTCCGTTTTATGACATAGGGCCAGTTTTGGCGAGTTATGTGTTCGAGCGACTTACTCGGTTTGACTTCAGCGTGAGCATAAGCTCATCTGAGAAGGCGCTGGTTTTGACGGTTTAAGGCTATTTTGAAAATCTGTCGTGGCCCGCTGTTGATTTGATGCATTATCATGCCCGAGGGTCGTGGCTTTCCTATTCGTACCATGCACTTAGCATAAACATACTTTATCCTCTTAGCTTGAATTTCAGTCATCGGCATTATCCTTAAATTTGTATAATTTGTATTTTAATGATGTCAGAGCTAAAGAAAGAGATCTTCGAGTTACTCGATAAGGACGCGGAGTTTCGTTACGCGATTGCGGGCTACCTCGGATTAGGAGATATAATAAAGAAACTTGATGAGCAGAGTGAGACTATGAAGCAGCTTCTGGAGAGCAACAACAGGCTCTGGGAAGAGGTAAAGTCGCTAAGGGAGGGTCAGGATAAGCTATGGGAAAGCAATAATAAGCTGTGGGAGAGCAACAACAGGCTATGGGAGGAGCTGAAATCTCTCCGCGAGGGTCAAGACAAGCTGTGGCAGGAGAACCAGAAGATTTGGGAGGAGCTGAAATCTCTCCGCGAGGGTCAAGACAAGCTGTGGCAGGAGATTCATAGACTTTGGGAAAACAGCGAAAGGTTATGGCAGGAAACTAGGGCTCTCCGCGAGGGACAGGCACAGATCAGGCAATCTCAGGAAGGTTTGTCTAATCAGCTGAACGGAGTTTGGAAGGCAATAGGAGGCCTCAGGAGCGCTTTAGGTGTCAGTTTAGAGGATTACACCGCAGGCTTTGTGAGAATGCTCCTTGAAAAGCAGGGATACGATACAAACAAGCTATCGATTCGTAGCACCAGCTTTACAATTGGAGACAAACTGCTGGAAGTAGACGTTTTTTGCGGTGATCCGTTGATCATAGGTGAGGTCACTACTCATCTGTCAAGAAAGGAAGACGCCCTAAAGGAAATTGACAAGCTTCAAGAAAGGGTTGACGCTCTGGAGAGCCTTCTACATAAAAAAAGCTACATAAAGTTACTCGCGGTTGGCACGGCACCAAAGGATGTGGTTGAATTTCTGGAGAAACTTAGCAAAGAGCGGGGGATAACGTTTGTACCAGGGCGGGAATTGGATTCTCAGGCGTTTTCTGCATGATTTAAATAGAATTTTATGCGCGCCGGCCTCTTAGTCTATAATCGCGGAACGGACGACATAGGGCGACCAAGGACGTTGCCTCGCTTCCTTAAAGATTTCGAATGATAGGGCTATATTCCACCGTTTTAATTTCATATGGCAGAGAGAGGCAAGTTGGCAGCTCACGAGGCCGTCCTGGGCAAGCCCTTGAGCGGGAACAGGGTTGAGTGCGATCTCTGCTGGAGGAGGTGCGTGATACCCAATCACGAAAGGGGATACTGCTACGTCAGGTACAACGAAGAAGGCAAGCTCTACACGGAAGCGTACGGCGTGGTGACCGCTCTTAATCTAGACCCGATTGAGAAGAAGCCCTTTTACCATTTCTTGCCTGGTACCACTAGCCTCTCCATTTCTACAGTGAGCTGCAACTTCAGGTGCAAGTTCTGCCAGAACTGGGAGCTCTCTTACTTCAAAGAGCTTAAGGGGCTTGAGATTTCCCCTGAGGAGATAGCGCGCATTGCCTCGGATGAGAGGGCTCGGAGCGTGAGCTACACATATAATGAGCCGACGATATTCGTGGAGTACGCCATAGACACGGCAAAGGAAGCGAAGAAGAGGGGACTTAAGAACACTTTCGTGACCAATGGTTACATGACGCCAGAAGCCGTGGACTACGTCAAGGGCTACATAGATGCCATGACCGTGGGAATCAAGGGCTCGCTTAATCCTGAGTTCTACAGAAGGATGATGGCTGTACCCGACGCCGAGGTCATTAAACAGACTCTTCTTGCCATAAAACAGGCCGGAATTCACCTGGAAATGACCGACCTACTTGTAACCAAGTACGGAGACGACATGGCGTCGCTTTCGTCGTTGGCTCGCTGGGTGGTGGATAACATAGGAGATGATACGCCGTTTCACGTCCTGCGCTTCTTCCCAGACGCGCAGTTGAGGGACGTGCCTCCGACTTCCGTTGAGTTGCTTCGTCGCGCGCGCAACATAGCAAAGAAAGAGGGATTAAAGTACGTTTACGTGGGCAACGTACCAGGGGAAGATCAAAACACGTACTGTCCTTATTGCGGTAACCTTTTGGTCAGGCGCGAGGGCTTCAGCTCTCAGGTAGTAGGGCTTAACGACGGTCATTGCTCCAAATGCGGGGCTAATATACCGATCGTTCTCGATTAATCAAAATATAAAAATTGGTTCAGTTTTTATTGTAGTTGTTGAGTCGTTGTGGTCCTGTTGGAGCGGGTGATGGTGCCCAGGTCAGGCTGTACTTGTTACTGGAATCTCTCTTAACGATCCCGCGGAACGCCCATATTTGGAGCAGAGAGCCCACAAGCTCTGGCGTTATCTGCGAGTTTATCTTCGAGGTTACCCAGTCAGCGACTTCTTTGTCGGTTTTCGATCCCTCCGCAAGCGCGCTGTAAACCGCCCATCCTAAACCTGGGAAACCCATTTGCTCTGGCTGACGGGCACCGAACCAAGGGTCACTAAGGCTGGACCTTGCCCCGAAGCCTGGACCGTGGCCGGGGGCGAATACGTACGCGTGGATACAGTTTCCTCTCGGTATATCTATCACCAGATATCGTGTAGTAGATACTTAAAAGCGTATCGTATAGTAGATATATCCAATTTTGAAACTCGATATTGGTTAATCTGAGCAGAACAGACATACGCATCCTCCCGAACGCGCGGAGTTTAGAATTGCCGTAATGCGTACTGATGGTTATGTGATGTTCCGAGGAGGGTTGAAGAAGCCTGCCTTTTGAGTGGGGGACGGGAAGCTTCGGGCTGGTAAAAAGTTATGCCAATTCGGCCCTATTGATAGGGAAGCCAGCGAACTTAAGCCCAGGAGTGCTCTTGCATTGGAAGGTTAAAGCGGTTAAGACGATCTGTATAATGGAACGAGCGTTCTCGTTTTAAGATAATGTAAGAGAACATGGGTTTGAGTTGGCGCAGGGAGAAGC